>Ga0214200_1000035_pt1 | contig 32931 bp, 27 predicted proteins | sample TroBogEpilimnion_7_FD_153038 | JGI IMG/M metagenome (GOLD analysis project Ga0214200, IMG submission 153038) | Freshwater microbial communities from Trout Bog Lake, WI - 23OCT2008 epilimnion | ecosystem: Environmental > Aquatic > Freshwater > Lake > Epilimnion/Euphotic zone | place: Trout Bog... | reverse complement strand
AAAGTGTTTAAGCTGTAGGGGCGACAGATTCGCCCAGTAATTCGATGTGCCAAGATACAGGGCGAATTTGTCGCCCCTATAAATGAATAACTCTGGGCAGTGACACGGAGCATGGGAACGAAAAAACGTATTATCAGTTCATTTCTCACCGTAGGGACAGATCGCGACCTGTCCCTACATTACAATCGGCCTCTAGGTTACGATCGATATCTACTTATTCACACTCACGATCTGTATAGGCTTATCCAACGGGCAAGGGCTTATTTTATAAGGGCGTATGCAATACGCCCCTACCTTCTTCACCACAATATGATCGTTTTTGCGTGGAAATGATTTGTTTTTTTACTTGCCTAGATACCTATTCCTTGTAAGGGGGAAGAGTTGCTTATCCATTTTAAAATTATTTTGGACGCTTATCATTCGGATACCAAAATTGCGTATGGCATTGCTCGCAGGCTTGATCGACTATTCCGCCGGCTTTTTCCAGCTCATCAACATTTTTGGCATCAATTGCAGCAATAGTAAGCTTCAGCGCATGCTGTAAGGCTTCTACTCGCTTAGCGTAGTCACTACGATGTGCATCAATCGTCTTTTGAATATCTGCCGCACTTAACTCCACAGGATGACTTGATGTATTGGCATTAGCATCGGCCACTTTAGTATCTTTAAGTAACAACTGTTTACTACCCTCAAACACTGCAAGGGCATGCTGTTTTACTTCTTTCCAATCTTTATTAGTTTTGGGGCGACGTTCTTCTGTGCCTTGCGCGGTATTGACGGTGGCAACAGAATTCCAAACAAAATCAATATTAGGATCAATCACTGACAACATAATGTTTTGAATGGTAGTTGCTGGCTTTTTAAGGTCTGATTTAACCTTGTTTTGTGCATAAGCGCTTAGAAATAGGTTAGTGATTAGCATTGAAAAAATGATTATATTTTTCAAATTACCCTCCTCGTTAATTGTTTAAGAAAAATACCACGCCTAAAAAAAACCAATAAAACGACCTGCAAAGGCGACCGAAAACCATAACGATAAACTCAGTACAGCCGTGGTTTTAGCGACAAAGGGATTAGGATTTTCCGATGCAGTGACTTTACGAAACAAAGTGACATGAAGCAGCAGGGCTAGCGCCAAAAGAATGAATTTACTCCAAAAAAAAGTATTGGGCGCGTAATTAGTAGCGGCTGGGACAAATATGACAATTCCAGAAACTGTCAACAAACCTAGGCCGCTCCAAACTAGCCATTTAGTTGCTTTTGAAAGCTGTATTACCGATAGATTCGGTAGCCCTATTCCTAATAAACGTAGGCTAACCAGCACTATCGAGGCAAGAAGTAGGATTAAACCTGCAATATGGAACATTTGTGCCACGGCACAAAACAAATGATTTTGACTACCGATAAAACGACTTAAATCACTCGTTTGAATAGCTTTAAACAGCTCAAGTATAGACATTATTGAAACTCCTTTAATATTTAAAAACTCGGGTGACGGGCTTATTCATAGTTGAGATAAGGAATAAGACGACCCGTAATAATGACCGCACTCCAGAGCACAAGCGAGACTAATCCTGCATATTTGATACTAGTTGGCAACACAGATTGCGTCCCCCAAACATCCACATTTCGTCCCCACTTAAGTTCAAAAACAATAGCATTAATGCCTGCTAGGACAATTAAAGCCAGCTTAATATAGAAAACGGGCAATAAAATAATCTTGGTTGCGGTAGCAATAAATAACAAAATACCTGTCGCTATAGTGATTAAAAAACCGCCTAGCAACCACGGACGCAATGAATACAGTAGATCTTGAGCTGGAACTGTTCTTAAAAAGACGCCAAGCAGACGTAAATCTATGAACATTAGTAAACCGAACGAAAAAGCGAGGCCAATGAGATGCAGTCCCTCAACGATTGGAAACGCGTAAATTGATTCACGAAGAGCAGTACCCGTTTCAGAATCATAAAGTACCTGAGCAAACTCTATAAGAGACATAATATTTCCTTTAATAGATGTTATTTAAACGATTGCCTATTGATCGTTTGGATAATTAAGCAATGGAGTCCAGAAGTATCAACATGACTCCGAAAATTTTTACCGCTAGCGTGTTGATAGTAATAGAGACTGTGAAAGTGTTTTTCACGACTTGCCTAGGTCGGATTAGGCTCTAGCCGTAACCCGACACACCATGACAAAGTGTCGGGTTACGCTATCGCTAACCCGACCTAAAGCTAATAATGTTATTTTTTGCCCTCAACAGCCCCCAAACCAAAACCACCATTGTTTTCGTTACAGATACGTTCTTCGTGATCAAGAATAATGTCTTTGCCCGAATGCGTCGCTATACTGGTTTGAAAATGCCAACCATTAGGCGTGTCTTTTTCTGTCCATTTACGTGCAGGTATGGTTACGGTAAACGGTCTTGTATAAACAGTCGGATCGGTAAATACGCCCTCGTAATTAAAGCGCGAGCCATCTTCATTAAAAATATAACGTTCTTGTATTTTGCCGTTTTCACTGATGAACTCACCTGTACGACCAAATAAAGCTTTTCCATTATGATTATCGACATCAACCACCAGCGTATTACCTTCCCAATGCCCGCGTGAATCACCATTCCATAATTTAATATTGCTAGGTAAATGAGGTTTGCCATCGAGATGAATAATACGCGTTCCTGAGTCAAAGAAAAAAACGACATAATTAGGATACTGGGCAATTTCATAGCCATGCCAGTACAAAGATTTAGGCACACCACCCGGCGCACAACGCGCCAATGGCTCAACAAATTGTGGCTCGGTTGGATTATGAAACTTTATTTGAAATTCTTTTACTTTTTCTAGCGCCCACGGTTGAAAAGGCACTTGTCCATCGACAGGATCACTTACGCGACTAGGTGCGCGGTCTTCACGCGGACCTTTAGGGATACGATTAGGATTGGGATCGTTAGGTATACCTCCTTGAGGATCGGTAAAATTACTGTGATTAGAGATAGTATTAGACCAATGTCCTTGAATGTCAGGTTGACCATCGGCTAGTTTTGGACCCTTCCAAGGGCCTGAAGCAATTTTAGGAAAGCTTTTTTCTTTAGAAATTTCCGAACCACCAGGATTAGGTGTTTGTGCTTTTTGCTCTGTTGCAGCAGGTTTTGTATTTTCCTGCTTTTTGTTTTCTTCCGCCGCAATCGCGTTTATGGAGATGAACGACAATGTCGCAATCATCATCCCCGAAACGGCGAGACTTCGATGATTTAATGTTTTTTTCATGGTGTCCTCATAGACTCATTGATAACCGATTAACTGTACAACCCTACGCTTAGGTATTATTTCTTATCGGGCTTGGGTGGATAGTATTGATCGTAGTCCAGCGTGTAACGGTAGTCTTCAATCAGCTGGAAGTTCTTTTCCCTATGACGATACAAGACCACATTAATAGTCCAAGGACGGCTAAATACATTTGGATCTTCAATGGTGGCGTTATAAGCGATGGTGTTGGCATCAAGGAATTGCCACTTTTCTACGATATGCAAGGCATCACTATGAAAATTACCCGCATGATCTAACCATGTTTTATCATTAAAATGTCTAACATCAACCACCAAGGTATCGCCTTCCCAATGGCCTCTGGAATCACCTAGCCACCAATCGTTAGGATCTTCTGGATGCTCTGTTTTATTGGTGTATATCGTACGAACTGAATGACCGAATTGATGAACAAGAAATAAATCTTTGTCACGTTGAAAAATTTGAAAAGGTTCTGGATAGTAAATACCTCTTGGCACACCTAAGGTATAGCCTTTTAAGGCTGGATCGAGAGTAGCTCTGGCTTCAAAATTTTTCTTTTTTTGCTCCAAGGCTTTAGGCAAATAAGGAATTTCTCCGCCGTCTACGATACCTGCACTCGGTGGCGCATCTTTGCGATTAGAATGCGGTTCAAGATCGAAATCAGCCGCGCTGGTTGTTTGCCATATCCCTGAAAAATCAGGGTTGCCATTGGCTAACCGGGGAATTTTTTGCTCTGTTTTTGCCGCTACTGCGGAGGTAGATTTTTTGCCTGCCGCTTGCACAGGTACCATCATCAATGATGAAAACAGAACTGAGCCAAATATCAGCACGCTGATACTAAGCACCTTGCTTTTAAGCACGTAGAATATGGATTGTGTATTCAAGAATGTTCTCCTTAAGTTGACTAGACGCAGTGCTTAATAACTCTGCTTTGGTTTTTCATCAGCTGCCGCAGGCGCATCTTGAGCTCCACCTGTTTTAACACTGCGACCGTCAGGCAATACCGTTGTTACCGCATAACCAAAATTCTGGCCATTTTTTGCACGGAACCCTTGAATAGTGACTTCGGTATTAGTATTGGCAGTCAAGCTTTTCTTGGTGATGCCTTTTTCTTTAAGATTGAAAGGTGCACCAAACTCAAAGCCCCAGTTAGCGAGTGAGCCATCTGGCTGTTTTACATCGATATACAGCCAGCTGTGTGGATTTACCAATTCAAACTTAGTAATAACGCCTTTTACTTCGATGGGCTTTTCTGCATCAAACTCAGCAGAAAAAGCATGATGGGCATTAGCCGTTCCAACTGCTCCTAACAGACCCAATACTGCAAATCCGCAAGGCCATTTTTTTTTCGTACTCATAATATAAACACTCCAAATATTGGTTAAAAATATTTTCTTACTTCGATCTAATCTTATTTGGCATAAAACAGACTTCAGATGATAACTACCTACTCTAAGTAATGCAGTCATCATGCCAATTATTTGAAAGTGGCCATAAAACAGACAGATTGGCATTATATAAAACCTAAGCCATTATTATTTATGGTGTAATTTATTTGTTGATGTCTTAATAAACACTACATTAAAAGCTTTATGTAAAAGTAATATGCTGGTTATCAAGCATTACTTGTGGGTTAACTGTTGCTTACTGGTCAGCCTAGATGAAATTAAAAGACAATTGATTAGCGTAGCAGCAGAATACGGATACGCCTTAGTTAAGGGCTTTTAGTCTGTGGGAGTGGCTTTAGCCACGAGTTCGTGGCCAAAGCCACTCCCACAACAAACATTTGGGCTATTAATTTAAGACGGGGCAATTTGAATAATGTAGTTAGGTATAGGTCGGGTTAGCGATAGCGTAACCCGACTTTTTGTAGCTATAGGTCGGAATAAGACCACGCTAACTGAGCGCGTGGTGGCGTTTCTGGCTTAGGAGCAGTGCCTATGCCGGAAACGCTTTTCTCGCTATCGCTTGAAAAGTCTTATTCCGGCCTACAGTTGTAGGGGCGTATTGAATACGCCCATTTATCTAGCCTTCAAAATTGTTGGTTGGTGATTACAAAAGAACGTATGCAAAAAGGCAATTCAGGTGTAGTCAAGTTAGCGATAGCGTAATCCGACCTAGGCAAGCGTTTTGTCCCTTGTTAAGCTGTAATCCTTAAGTTGGCGCCTATGGGGTAATAACCCAGTACGAGGAAAGTGCAAAAACTTTTGCAACAATTAATATAACAGTCGCTTGCTGAACTAACATAATTGTTTACCTGATAGAATAAATCATGCAACTGTGTTAACCAACGCATTTATTAAAACATTTTCTTTAGGTTTTAAAACAACCTTGGAAGGTATTAGGACTTTGTCTATAGGTTATGAGAATGGCTTGAAAGGTTTTAGCAATCGCCAAACCTGCGCTAACAAAGATAGCACCTCTATTGCCTAGATTAATACCTTAACTGTAAGTGTTAATAACTTGATTAAGCGTTACCACACTTGACGGCTTAGCATAAAACCTTAATAGACAAGCATAATACCTAATGAGGCGCTCATAAAACCTCTGTCAGTTTTATTTAGGATTCAACTCTATTAGCTAGCACCTAACATGACCAGACTTCTCTAACACAAACATAAAGAAATTTAATCATGAAACAAAAAAGATTATCTATCGCTGCCCTCACAATGTCACTCGCAACAGTCATGCCTGTCTATGCTGCGGATGACTCGGAGGTATCGGATCTAAAAAAAGAGGTTCTTCGCCTGAGTCAGGCTCTGGAGGAAAGCCAAAAGAAATTGGTTTCTATATCAGCACCTGTGCCTCCAGTTGCCACAGCTAAATAGAACCAAAAGCAGCTGATGGCAAAGAGGAAACCAAAGTAGCTGAGCAAGATTCCGAAAAAGAATCTAGTTTACTTAAGGAAATGGTCGTACATGCGCGCAAACGCTCAGAAGTTGAAAAGCTAAAAAATGAAAAAAAATCTATTTCTTCAGTTTCTGGACAAGAGCTAGATAACTTTTCAGCAACCAATGTGACTGAAATTTTGCGGAGGGTAGGTAATGTTAACTGGAATTATGGTAACCCCAGAACAGGCAGTTTTACTCTCAGAGGCTTAAGTGCTGGCTCTAGTGATGCCATAGATCCCAGCGTTGGCGTAGTCGTAGATGGTATCAGCTATGCTTATACACCATTATCCGCAGGAACTGAGTTTTTCGACATGGAGTCAGTGAATGTTACCCGTGGGCCTCAAGGAACTGCAGGTCATAAAAATGTGAGTCTAGGTGAAATTGAGTTTACTTCAAAAAAAACCGTGTTCGGCACTGAAGCAGATGCCTCGGTTCTTTACGGACAACTTAATACTATAAAAACCCAGGCTGTCGTCAATACACCCGTCATTGATGGCTTGCTTGCCTGGCGCGGTTCATTCCTGCCTAATCAGGCGGATGGTTTATACGAAAACGCCTAAGCTGATGTCCGAGGGCGTGCCAGCTATTTGAATACTGACCGCACACAATTTAAAACCCAGTTTTTATTTACCCCTACTGAAAATTTTACCGGTTTATTGAATCTTCAATTCCAGCCTAATGGGAGTGAAAATGTCAATGGACTGACTTTTAAAACTCCTGAACCACTCACTTATGCCAATGGGGCGCTAGTTAATCGCTCAACTTTACCCGAACAAAAGCTTATCCGCCCTTGGTTTACTTCTCAAAGTGCTTATTCCGTCAATAACTATTTTGCAAACCCTATCTATATGGACAATAACGGCGGCATTATCACGGGAACACGCGGAGCAACCATCAATTTGGATTGGAAAACTCCTGGGCATAACCTCAAGTATATTGGGGGTTATAAAGATCATTACTTCAGTGCTGCCAATGATGAAGGCACACCTTTTAACATCACTACCGATGGCGGTTATATTACCGATTACATGCAGGGCAGTAACGAACTAGTACTAGAGTCGAACAAAGGTGGACGAGTCGATTACAAAACTGGACTGTACTTATTTTATTCTACTAATAATTCGATTAACCGAACCCGCTATGGTTCTGACGCAGGTGCATGGTTTGCCAACGCCGCACAATATAACGTTCTGGGAGCTAACTCTTCTGGACGTAATCTACTCACTGATTCACTCAACGGTATCTACAAAGTGACTGATACCAAAGTTGAAAATTGGAGCAATGCTATTTTTGGCGAAGCTAACTGGCATGTAACAGAGCCCCTTACAGTGACGACTGGTCTACGCTTGACTGACGATGACCGAAGCGGCTTACAGGGCATTAACCTTGAAGACTTTGGCAGAGGCGGCAATTTAAATCCTGTTAGTGTCAATAATGTGCAACTGGGTGGCTTTAATTCCAATGCAAGCACAGGTGCATTATTGGCGAACAATACCGCTGATCAAATTGCAAAAGCTAATGCCGTGGCACAAACCTATTTTTCTACAAATTATGCCAATTTAACTAGTGCACAACTTATCCAGATTGCCAATGCCAAAACACTACGTGCTCAGCAAATTGGATCGCTTTACAAACCGACTGACGCTCAACCTTATCAGGGTATTTTGCCAAACTCAAATCTTACTGTTAGTTACAAAATTAATGACAATTACACTCCGTATGTTGGCTGGTAACATGGCAGCAAAGCAGGTATTGCGCAAATTAATGGCGCAACAGTCAATGGCGGTATTTCTGTTCCAGTTAAACCTGAAATATCAGAAAACTTTGAACTGGGTTTAAAATCGACTCATTTTAATAAGACACTTTGGATGAATTTTGATCTATTTTTAGACAACATCAGTGACTTTCAACAATCCGTTGCTTACTATGACCCCATTACAACCGCTCTAGTAAACGATGGTACGCAAAAATACACGACAGGAACAGGTAATGTCCCCAAGGTACAAGTTAAAGGGGTAGAACTCGATGCGAATTATTCAGGTATTCCCTATACCAATATACGTTTTGCTGGCGCTTACAATGATGCCGTCTACAAAGACTTCCAATTTAGTCCCTTACCCGCAGAACGAGCTAACGAAGCGGTGCCTTACTTTAATGCGACTGGCCAATCTTTAGCTAGAGCACCTAAATTAACGGGTAACTTGACTCTTGATTATAACCACCCGGTCTTTAACACTGCTATATTTCACAGTAGCTTTAATCTAAATATGACCAGTTCTCAAAACTATGACCTTACCCTTTCCCAATACGGCGGGATAGCACCCCGTTATTTAGCTGATTTATCTGTTGGGCTAGGACGAAAAGATCGATTGTTTGACGCGAACCTGATCGTCAAAAATCTATTCAACGAAAAGTACATAACCACCCAAAGTTGGAATAGTTACGCTCCAGGAATTGATCGCTGGGTAGGCATCCAGTTTAGCAGCAAACTATAAAATTTGGAGGTAAAAGCACAATGACAACATTGTAGAGAGTCGGTAGGGGCGAATCTGTCGCCCCTACCAATGCTTAACTTGGCATTGACGCAGAGCATGGGAACGATAAAACTATAGCTTTAACTTTCGCGATAAATGGCCGTATGCAATACGCCCCTACGATATTTTCTATAGCTCCTAGCCTGATAGGAAACTTGTGTATAGCTAGAGTCAACTCATAAACAATAACCTTTTGATAGTATTAACTATATAGCCAACAAATGATGTAATAAGTGCATGAAAACTGAGCCTAACTTCATAAAAAGCGCGCACTTATGATACGAATACATAGCCAAAACCAACTTACCATAGAAGGGTTTGAATCGCCTTTTGAGCGAACCATGGATAAAAACAATCGCTGGGTAAAATTAAGCGTTTGTATTCCTTGGGACGCATTTTCTGATGCCTATTATCAGAGTTTTAATACTAAAACTGGACGTCCAGCAAAAGATGCAAGATTGGTTATCGGTGCCGTTATCATCAAACATAAGCTCAAGCTTAGTGATGAAGAAACCGTTGCACAAATTCAGGAAAACCCCTATTTACAATACTTTTGCGGCTTAATGCGCAGAGCTCACTGACTAAAAAACCCAGAACTTATCGTAAAATCGCCCGAAAAGCTTATCTGGCTATCGTGAAACTACGCCGACCTGGCGCAAAAAAATACGTAGAGGCATCAAAGAGCAACTTCAGTATCTGCAGTGCAATTTTGCTACAGTGGAAGCCTTGTTAAAAGGGCTACCGAGTCGAGCTATTCCATTGAGCCCAAAACAGCTAAAACAATATTGGGTGATTCAACATGTCTACAGCCAACAAGAACAGATGTATCGCACCAAGAGTCATCACTGTGATAACCGTTAGCATCCATCAACCGCATGTACGACCTATTATTCGTGGAAAACTCAATAAATCAGTTGAGTTTGCTGCCAAAATAAGTGTGAGCTTGACACCACAAGGTCTAGCCAAAGTCGATCATCTGCGCTGGGATGCCTTCAATGAAGGTAGCGATCTCGAATTAGGAAATTGCTTGCTGGCTTTCACTTAACCAAATATTTAAACAATGGCGAATCATAAGATTTTCTTGCATTAATATGATGGTGGTCATAAAATTGATCTGTATTTAATGAGATTGCCATTTAGCTAATTTATAAAATATTAAGAGTAATGATCCCTAGCCAGCTTTCAAGCATCAACCAAGCACAAAGAGAACGTCTATTTCATATAGACTTTAGACTGTTTTTTTTGGGAACTATCAATAGGTATGATCTTGAATCTCGCTTTGGCATTAAACAAGCCGCTGCGACGCGTGACATTTCACTTTATAAAGAATTAGCGGCAAAAAACCTGGAGTATGACACTAAAGCCAAATCTTACATTCATCGTGAAGGCTTTAGTCCCTTGTTTAACTATAGTAGTCATCAAGCACTATCGGCATTGCTTAATGGTTTTGGTGATGACTTTGTTACGACTAACCCAGTCTTTATACCGACTGAATCACCTACGCAGCTTAATTTACCCTCCAGTGACATCCTAGCCTGCATTACTCGGACTATCTACAACAAACAAGCGCTAACAATTAATTATCGGTCATTATCCAGCGGACTGACTCAACGAGAGCTTATACCCCATGCTTTGGTAGATAATGGCTTACGTTGGCATGTGCGAGGCTTTGATAGACAGCGCAAACAGTTTGCCGATTTTGTTATCAATCGTATCGAAAAGCCTAGCTTACTAAGTAGTGGCTTGATTACTGAAGTTGAAAATAAAGCCGCTGATCTACAATGGCATAAGCTGGTTGAACTAAAACTAATTCCTCATCCCGCCTTAAAATATCCAAACACTATTGAGCATGAATACGGCATGGCTAAAGGTCAATTGACGGTTCAAGTCCGTGCGGCGGTTGCAGGTTATGTATTAAGGCGCTGGAACGTGGATTGTTCAGAAAGCCATACACTAGTGGGCGCTGAATATCATCTAGGGTTACAAAATCGCTCAGCCTTAGCCGATGTAGACAACTTAAGTTTAGCGCCTGGTTATTCAGTGACGCCTAAAAGGCATCCAGACCTTGAATAAGGCGATAGAACTCGCTAAAGCTAAACAATATGTCCGTGATTTGACGGGAGGCGGTCTATTGTTGGCAGAAAGTCGCTTGGTTGCCGAAACACTTTTACAAGCCCTACCAGAGAAAGACTGGAATCACTTGTTCACGGATGAAAACATACTTAAAAAGAATTCCCCTCATACCGCTATCCGTTATGCTCGTACTATTAAAAGAAGGCTAGAACCTTTAGGCGTTGAGTTTATAGAAGCAGTGCTTCATGCCTCGGAATCGGGTTACAAACAACTGTTGATACTGTCTTTGATGATACACACGCCAGCGTTATCAGATTTCATGCACTACACCGTTGCAGAAACCAAACGCGTTTATAAACCTAATTTGGCCGTCGATGCGTGGGACAGTTTTTTACTCGACCGTTCGAGAATATTGCCAGGACTTAATGATTTGTCAGAGTCCACTTTGCATAAAAGTGGCAGTAATATCATCCGTTCCTTAGTCGAAGCGGACTACTTAGATAACAATAAGACTCGTCGTTTGCAGCCCGTTTATGTATTACCGGAGACGTTAGTGTGGTTAATAAAGTTTAACAGGCTCGAGCTTGAAGCCATTATGGAATGCACACTATGAAAGCGTTACAAAACAGACTCGATTTGATACTTGAACGCATAGAAAACCCGCGCTTTATGAATAACGATGGCTTGGGTAATGAAATTGGCTTTTGGATTTTTGATTATCCAGCCAAGTATGAGCTGGTTGTTAGGGATTATTTGACGCATCTCACCGATAAATTAGATAAGCATGATCACCACTTCGTCACCGTCAATATCTACGAAATAATCATCGATATGCTGGCGTCACGAGGTTTATTAGAGCGCACCTTTAGTCGTGAGCAACAAACCAATGTTGAGGCGGTACGTAAGACTTTATCAGGCCCGCTTAGCCAAAAAAAGATCGCTGAGTTTATCGCCGATAAAATTAAACCGGAATCGCTAGATTTTGTCTTGTTAACCGGACTCGGTAACGCATGGCCTTTAGTCAGAGGCCATGAACTGTTAAGCGCTTTGCAAGATGTGATGGGTAAAACACCCTTAGTTTTATTTTATCCAGGTGAATATAGCGGTAGAGATCTTCATCCTTTTGGGATGATTGATTCCAAAAATTATTACAGAGCCTTCAAGCTGGTGCCTGAAGATGGCAAAAAATCAAAGGTAGTTAATACACAATGATCATTGAAGATATTTTTTCCAAACAACTGACGCGCGACATTAATGGTGTTGTTAAAGCCGAGCAGGTTGATAACGACAGTGTTTATGTAGAGCTGGATGAATACGTCATAACCCAAGAGTTAGATCGGCATTTTCGACGCTTTTTTGAAACCTATATCCCCGCTGTTAAAAATCGTAACCCTGCGGTCGCTAATAAAATAGGCGTATGGGTTTCTGGGTTTTTTGGTTCAGGTAAATCGCATTTTATTAAGATACTCGCTTATTTATTAGAAAATCGTAGTGCAGAATATGATGGTCAATCGCGTTATGCCATCGATTTTTTTAAAGACAAAGTCAATGACGCTATGCTCTTTGGCGACATCAATAGCGCCGTATCAAAACCCGCCGATGTTATTTTATTTAACATTGATTCCAGAGCCAATACCGATGATGGCGAGAACGCCATCCTTAAAGTCTTTCTTAAGGTCTTCAATGAGCGCGTTGGTTACTGCCCTGACTTTCCTCATATTGCCCATCTTGAACGAGAGCTAGATAAGCGCAACCAATATCAGGCCTTTAAAGATAAGTTTGCTGAACTGACCGACTCTGATTGGTTGGAGCAACGAGATGCTTATGACTTTTATCGGGATGAACTAGCAGAAAGCTTGTCTGTTGCCACTCAACAATCTATCGCCTCAACACGGCAGTGGGTAGAACAACTAGAAACCAACTTACCCTTGGATATTGCCAATTTTTGTAAATGGGTCAACGACTACTTAGATCAAAAAGGCGATAGAAATATCCTGTTTATGGTTGATGAGGTAGGACAGTTTATCGGCAAAAATACCCAGATGATGTTGAAATTACAAACGATCACTGAAGATTTAGGCACCATTTGTGGTGGCCGTGCTTGGGTGATTGTGACTTCACAATCTGATATTGATGTTGCTATTGGTCAATTTGATAAACGTGATGGTGAAGATTTTTCCAAGATTCAGGGGCGCTTTCATACCCGCTTGCAATTATCTAGCTCTAACACCTCAGAAGTCATACAAAAGCGCTTACTTGAAAAAACTGAAACGGCAACTTTACAGCTAGAGACGGTGTTTTCTGAAAAAGGCGACATCCTTCGAAATCAGTTAAGTTTTGATAAAACCACCACGGCCTCACTGAATGGCTACAGCGATGCACCGTCATTTATCGACAACTATCCCTTTGTGCCATATCACTATCCTTTAGTACAAAAGGTTTTTGAGTCCATACGTACTAAAGGGGCCACCGGTAAACATTTAGCGATGGGTGAGCGTTCGTTGCTGGATGCTTTTCAGTCAGCCGCTAAGCAAGTTAAAGATCAAGACATTGGCGTACTGATTCCGTTTTATTGCTTTTATGCGCCTATTGAAAGTTTTCTGGAGCCAGCGGTTAAGCGCACTATAGATCAAGCTTGCGAACTCAGCACCTTAACGGACTTTGATAGCAAAATACTCAAGACTTTATTTTTGATTCGTTATGTTGATGTTCTTAAAAGCACTTTAGATAATTTGGTTACGTTGACTATTGATCAAATCGATGCCGATAAAATCAGCTTACGTAGTCATATCGAAGCCAGTCTTAATCGTCTGGAACGACAATTTTTAATTGCCCGTAATGGTGATGAGTTCATTTTCCTAACCAATGAAGAAAAGGAAATTGAAAACGAAATACAACACACCGAGGTAGAGCCATCAGAACTCACCCATAAGCTCTCCAATATTATTTTTGATGGATTGTTGGCTAGACAAAACAATTATCAATATCCGCTTAACAAGCAACCTTATAAAGTCAGTCGTTTTTGTAATGGTCATCCCAAAGATGGCACGACATTAGAAGACCTTGTGGTTAAACTCATCTCGCCATTAGATTCTCATTACGATAGCTTTATACATGACCAACCTTGCTTAAGCTTCAGTCTTGAAGGTGATGGCTGTGTGTTGGTTAAATTGCCTGATCATCCGCGTATCTTTGGTAATAAAGGCTTGGATGGTGATTTGGCCCGCTATATTAAAACTGACCGCTTCCTTAAACAAAATTCAGGGCAACGACCAGAACAAGAGTCTTTATTGCGTGAAAAGCAGTTAGAAAACATAGAACGAGAAAAACGCTTACGCCATGAGTTTGAGCTACTCTTTGCTGACGTTGATATTTACGCCATTGGTGCCAAGCTGTCGGTTAAATCATCAACACCGTCAACGATGTTGGAAGAGGCTTATAAGTACGTCATTGAAAACACCTTCGCTAAATTAAATCTATTAAAGCTTACACCAGGTGACGTATTGCGAGAATTACACGCGGTATTGCTGGCTGATGATATGGCACAACTTAACATTGATATGTTGGACATGGCCTGTAATCCAGAGGCCACTCGTGAAGTTGAGTTATTTATTAATCTAAAAGTTGAGCGCAACGAAGCTGTTTATTTACGCGATATTATTGCCAAATTTAATCGCAGACCTTATGGCTGGCCAGACAATGAAATCTTGTTATTAGTGGCACGTTTGGCATTGGCCGGTAGAATTAGTTTTACAGTCGGTGCTGTAGAACTGCCACTTAAAAAAGCCTACGAACCATTCACTAGTGTTCGTAAACAAGGCGAAATACGGATTCAAAAAATACGTCAGCATGATGATCAGCAGCTCAAAAAAGCAACGAGCGTTGTTAGAAACGTGTTCAATAAAACCTTTACTGGCTCCGGTGAGAAAGAACTTTCTGAAGTCATCAGGCAATTATTAACGACATGGCAAACACAGTTAACCTCGTTTAGTCATAAAGCACAAACCGGTCACTATCCTGGAAAAGCAGACATCGAACTGGGCTTGGCCTTAGTATCGGGTTTACTGCAACAAAGTAATAGCTTTAGTCTCATTGAACGCCTAGTGGAAGATGCCAAAGCCTTGGAAGACTTTGCCGAAAACTTTGAAGACCTAGATGATTTTTACAATAACCAATTCCAAACGTGGCAAGCCTTAAGTAAAGCACTCAATGATCAATTTAAGGCGAATCGTCCAGCACTTGAAAAAGATCCGATTGCTAAGGCAGCCTTAGATCAATTGGAGCACATTTATAAAGCACCAGCGCCTTATGAGCAGCTAAGGCATATCAATCCTTTAATTAGTAAAGTTCAGCAAGTCAATGAGTCACTTGTGCTGGATAAGCGCAAACTGGCTCATGAAGAGATTGATAAACGACTTGAACATATTCAGTCAGAACTTAATCAAGCGGGTGCAACGCTAGAACTTAAAAATCAAGCGCTACATCCGTTACAGTTGTGTAAAAAACGTATTGATAATACTGACTCGATACCTCAGTTAAGCGCTGAGCAAAAAGAAGCTGAATCATTTGAAGAAGAAGCGTATGAAAAGATAAACCTTTATATTGAGTCACAGCGGCCGAAAGATCCACCTGTGCCTCCGGTAACTAATCCAAGTGCCGGTAAAATAGCAGAACCGACTTTAGTAGTGCCTACGCCTAAAAAGACCGTTACTATAAGTCCAGCCAACATAGCCGCTATGAGTGTCTCTTCTTTTATAGAAACAGAAGCACAAGTAGATCAATACCTCAGCCGTATTCGTGATGAATTGCTAAAAGCGATTCAAGCCGGTGACAGGGTTAGGATTAAGTGAAGATAAATTCGCCCGTTGCTTTTTATAGAGAGGAATGGCCAAAAGATTTCCCCAAAGTGATCTTAAATGCGCCGGTTGGTGAGGCAGCAAGGCATCCTGATTATTACGCAGCAAAAAGTGGTGATTTAGAGGCGGCGATTAGGTTGACTTCTGATTTGATTAACAAAGAAGCTATTGCCAAATTAGCTGTTATTATTAATACCAAAAAACCTTTGCTTATTCCTGTCCACGCAGAAGAAGCAATAAGTATTAACCAAATACCATTGGCTTATGCAATTGCTATCGGATTAGAATTTGATTTACCTATTGAGTTTAATATCGTGCAAGCGGCCAGAGTAAATCGTACAGGTTCAAGTGGCTTTACACGCTTAGCATTTCCGCCGCCTTTTGCGGGAACGCCGAGTAATGTATCAGAGTATGCAATTATTTTTGACGATACTCTGACCCAAGGTGGCACACTCGCAAATTTATGTGGTTATGTTGCTCAATTTGGTATTGAAACAATTGCAGCAACAACATTAACAGGTAAAAATTATTCTTCTGTTTTAGCTATTACAGATGAAACACTCATATTATTAAGAGATAAATATCATGAACTTGAACAATGGTGGATCAATTCCTTTGGCTACGGATTTACAAAACTCACAGAATCAGAAGCAAAATACATCCTCAACACAAAGAAGAATGCTGACGAAATCAGAGATCGAATTCTTGCAGAAAAACAAGAAGGATTCGATGGAAAAAATGATTCATATATTTAAATCTAAAAATTTGATAATAAAAGTATCCACTAAACGATTGCGATCAAGAAAAGCTGAGAATTTTAGGCAGTATCAACTTGTGCAAGCTAGGGAGTTTATTAAAAAATGTATGAGTATCCAATTCAAAATATTTTAATACTGCACCAATGCCGGTCGGGGTTTGCAACCCCGACCGAAATGTTTAGATATTTCGATAACTTCGGAATGTGAGTAACTGGGTTATAAACCCCCTTACGCTTTGAATCATTTATGTAAACTGGATACCGGCGATCCATGCCGATATGACGTTGTTGCTGAAGCATCTTTATAATCAGGTGTACTTATTGCCACACAGATTGCCTAAGATGATATTACTTATCAGCAACAAAACACAACGAGGAATCAACTATGAACCACGCCCGACTGATTTTTGAAGATACACCAGCCTTTGTTCCTGTGCCACATGAACTGCAGCATCGTAGAACTGAAGTTATATTTTTGACATTGGAAGATGAGTTGACCCTAGAATCTCCTGCTACACAGCAAAGTATAAAACCGACAAATCTAAGTCGCCCTCTCGGATTAGCTAAGGATAAAGGCGTCCCATTGCCTGAGTCTTTTTTTCAACCCTTACCCAATAATGTGCTGGCTGCTTTTAATGGTGGGGAGATATAAAAATGGCGCAAAAAATCCTTTTGGATACTTGCACTTTTTTATGGTTAGTACGGGATGATGCTGCGCTTTCGTCCAAAGCACGAGAATTGATTGTCGATATCGATAATACCATCTTTCTTAGCAGCGTTTCAGCGTGGGAAATTACAGTTAAACACGATTTGGGTCGTTTGCCGCTTGCAGATTTACCCAGTATCTATATTCAAAATGAGCGTCAAAAGCATGGCATTGAATCGTTACCACTAGTAGAAGAAGCCGTTGCTCAACTGGGTAAATTACCCACATACCATAACGATCCTTTTGACCGGATGTTAATTTGTCAGGCTATTTATCATGGCTGTGTTTTATTAACACCTGACCATGCCATTATTAGATACCCTGTTAATTCTCAATGGTAATCGAATGCTAACCCCTCCAAAACCTAACCTCATTCTCTCATGAACACCAATAACATTAAAAAATACGCGCCCATCGCCCGTCGTGACTTTATTGAAGCGGTCGGTAAGCGGCTTAACCAGTTTGGTGTTTACAATAAAGGCAATGCGCTAACGATTAGCGAGCCGACTATTTCTGGTTCGGTGATGCAGATTGACGGCAATGCGTTTGATGCCGGATTGGCACTAGCCCGCAAGCGTCTGGTACTTCGTGCAGAACAACTGGGTTTTGCGGCCTTGGTAGAACACGTCGCTTACACTTGGTTTAACCGACTGTGCGCCTTGCGCTTTATGGAGTTAAAAACCGATTATCTGGAACACGGTTTTCGCGTGTTGTCGCACCCAGATAATGCTAAGGGGTTTGAAATACTCGACCATGCCCAAGACGTAGCAGAAGCCCTGTGTTTGGAGCGCAGCCACATCGTTGAACTCAAGTTGGCGGGTAACAAAGATGAAGCACTCTATCGTGAATTGTTACTGGGACAATGCCATCAATTGCATCAGGCCATGCCGTTTTTGTTTGAAGCCTTGGATGATGAAACTGAATTATTATTGCCCGATAATTTAACCCGTACCCATTCCATACTGCGTGGTTTGGTAAATTGCATTCCCGAAGAAGACTGGGAACAAGTTGAGATTATCGGTTGGTTGTATCAATTTTATATCTCTGAAAAGAATGATCAGGTGATCGGCAAGGTGGTAAAAAGCGAGGATATTCCTGCCGCTACCCAATTGTTTACACCCAACTGGATAGTTAAATATCTGGTGCAGAACTCGGTCGGCCGGCAGTGGTTAATGACCTATCCGGATTCCGGTTTAAAAGCCCAGATGGACTATTACATAACACCCGCCGAGCAAGAACCCGCCGTAGGAGTGGCTTTAGCCGCGATCACCCCCACCAGCTTAGAACCCGAAGCCATCAAAGTCATTGATCCGGCCTGTGGTTCCGGTCATATCTTGGTCGAAGCCTACAACTTGCTTAAAGCCATCTATGAGGAACGGGGCTATCGCAGTCGCGACATTCCCAAACTGATATTGGAAAACAACCTGTATGGTTTGGATATAGACGACCGCGCCGCGCAGTTGGCCGGTTTTGCCTTAATGATGAAAGCCCGAGAAGATGATCGGCGCATTTTTACCCGGGATATCAAGCTGAATGTCTTGGCGTTGCAATCCTCAATGGATTTGGATGTGCCGTATTTATGGCGCAGGTTGGATGTAAATAATGTTTTATCGTTAGGCACTAACGAGTCACTCTTTGACGATGACCAAAGTGACTTGGTTGATGTAGTGAATGATGCAGATTTTAAAACCTTGCAGAGTGTTATAGATCTATTTGAACACGCGAAAACCTTTGGCTCCTTAATTCAGGTACCTGCTGATCAGGCTGATTTTTTAAAGGACTTAAACAAGCAATTACAAACGCTGATTGAGCAGGGTAATAGTTTTCAAAAACCGGCCGCAAAAACGTTATTGCCGTTTGTGCAACAAGCCCAAATCTTAGCGATGAAATTTGATGCCGTTATCGCTAATCCGCCCTATATGGGCGGAAAAGGCATGAATCCAGAGTTAAAGGTGTTTGCGCAAAAATACTTTCCTGATAGTAAGTCAGATTTGTTTGCGATGTTTATGGAACGGGCTTTTGATTTATTAAAAGACAGTGGCTGCAACGCTCAAGTGAATATGCAAAGCTGGATGTTTTTATCTAGTTACGAAAAAATGCGTGAGTGGCTATTAGAAAACAAAACCATACAAACCTTAACGCAAGTTGGTTATAACAGTTTTCCAGAATTAAATTCAAAAGTCGTTCAAGTTGTGATGTTTGTAATTCAAAATTTACAATGTCCTGACTACAAAGGAACGTATATAAATTTAAATTCAGCACCTCAGTCAGCTAACAAGAATGAAGTTTTTTTAAATCGAACTAATGAGATAGAACATATTATTTCATCTGACGAGTTTACAAAAATATCAGGTTATCCAATTGTCTACTGGGCTAATAAATCTGCGCTTGTTCATTTTTCATTAACTGAATCATTGGGAGAGATTGCTGATCTTCGATTTGGTATTAGCACTGGCGAGAATGAAGTGTTTTATAGAAGTTGGTTTGAACTTTCTAGGAATAAAATTAATTTTATTCCCGAAAAGATTGATACTGGGAAATGGTTTCCAATTATTCGAGGGGGTGACTTTCGACGCTGGTATGGAAACAGGGAATCGGTAATTAATCTTGAAAATGATGGTGCAGATATTATTGGGAGCGGAAATAACTTCCGCTTGCGTAGCAAAGAATATTATACAAAAACAGGTGTAACTTGGTCGAGAATTACATCTGGTCCATTGTCGTTTCGAATTAAAACGGAGGATGTTAATTTTGGGGAGAATTCTCCGTGCTTATTTTCCTCTGGAAATGAAAAACTCTTACTTTCATTGTTAAATTCAAAGGTTTCAGGATATTTCTTAAGTCTACTTAGCCCCACTTTATCAAATCAAGTTGTTGATGTTGCAAAAATACCTGCAATTATAAGTAATGACGTTGTAACTGATTGTTCAGATAGCCTTATTGAAATATATAGGTCTGATTGGGATAGTTCTGAGATCTCTTGGAACTTTTTGAAAGTTCCGCTTGTTGACCTAATAAATATAGGTGAATTAATTGAGTACACATGGTCTATTTACAAACAAAATATAACATCAAAAATTAGCTATGCTAAAAGAATTGAAGAACAGAATAACCGTCTGTTCATTGATGCCTATGGTCTGCAAGACGAACTCGATGCTGATGTACCACTGGAACAAATCACCCTAACCATCAACCCCAAATACCGCTACGGCGGCAACCTGTCCGATGAACAACTCGCTCAACGCTTCCAGTCTGATACTTTGGCTGAACTGATTAGCTACGCCATTGGTTGCATGATGGGCCGCTATCGCCTCGATAAACCTGGATTGATTTATGCGCATTCCGGTAATATCGATTTCGACAAAATTTATAATAACGATAAGACTCCCCCCTTTGAAAAAGGGGGGCAGGGGGGGATTTATTTAAATGGAAAAATCCCCCCTAACCCCCCTTTTCCAAAGGGGGAGACTGATGACTTGCTGGGTGGCAATCCTTTTAGCGCCGATGACGATGGCATTATCCCTTTAACCGATCAAGACTGGTTTAAAGACGATGCCACCAATCGTTTTCGTGACTTTGTGCGTACGGTCTGGGGTGAAGAGCATCTGCAAGCTAACCTGTCCTTTGTTGCTGAAAGCCTGTGTTTGGGTAAGCTAACAGCTAAACGCGGCGAACAGAGCGTAGAAACCATACGCCGTTATCTTTCCAATCAATTCTATAAAGACCATCTAAAAACCTACAAAAAACGCCCGATCTATTGGCTGTTTAGTTCCGGCAAACAAAAGGCTTTTGAAGGTTTGGTGTACTTGCATCGCTATAATGACAGCACACTACCCAGAATGCGTACCGAATACGTTACGCCGCTGTTAGGTAAATATGATGCCTATGCCGATCAGTTAAAAAAACAACTGGAAGACGCCACCACCAGCGAAGCCACGTTATTAAGGAAAGAACTGCTGGCGCTGGAGAAAAAACAAACCGAATTGCGTGCCTTTGACGACAACCTAAAACACTATGCCGACAGACGCATCAAGCTAGATTTAGATGACGGCGTAAAAGTTAACTACGGCAAGTTTGGTGATTTACTGGCCGAGGTTAAAGCTGTTACGGGTGGTAAGGAATGAGCAAGAATACTATTAATGGGATGCCTAGGAATCAATATGCTTAATTCACTGAACATTAAAAAGTTTAGATCTCTGGAAGATTTTCAGGTCACTAAACTGGGTCGAGTTAATTTAATAGTCGGCAAAAATAATTCAGGTAAAAGTTCGGTACTGGAAGCATTAAGAATTTATGCGGGCAATGCTAATCAAGCCTTGTTGGAGAAAATTGCTCAAAGCCATGATGAGAAGCATTTTTTAGATCAAAATCTTAGTGAGGGTCTTGATGCTTCATTGCCTTATGAAGAATTATTTACGGGCAGAGAGTTTCCGATTGATGAATGTCCTATTAGTATTGGTGAGCTTGAGAGTGATAACGCATTAAAAATTTATCATGCCTATACGGTTGAAAAAGATTACGTTGTTACTGATGAGCAGGGTAATAAAGAAACAATAAAGCGTCCGGTTTCAATGACACAGGTTGATTTAAAGAAGTTTAGTCAGCTAGTGGGTGAAGGGTTGCTGATTAAAAAGAAAGATAATGCGGCAACTATTGATTTTAATAAAATCAGTGCTGAATTTAAACGCTTCATCACCTTACCTGATTCACTGTCTTGCAGCTTTATACCGACTCAGTTGATAGCGATGAATGAGTTAGCCAATGATTGGGATAGTATTGCGCTCACTGAGGCAGAAGAGACTGTTAAGGAAGCCATGAAAATTATCTTACCAGAGTTTGAGAATCTTATTTTTGTTAATGATTCTAGTTATGGTGAAAGCAAAGCCGTTCGCCGCATTGCTAAAGTAAAAATAAAGAGCTTACCTCGTCCTGTCCCGCTGAATAGTTTAGGGGACGGTATGTTACGGATTTTGCAATTAGTGTTAAAGCTATTTTCTGCAAAAGGAGGTTTTCTTTTAATTGATGAATTTGAGAACGGCTTGCACTATAGCGTTCAGGAAAAAGTATGGAGCTTATTGTTTGAGTTATCGGAAAAGCTAGATATTCAGATATTTGCGACTACTCATAGTTGGGATTGTATTGAGAGTTTTGCCAAAGTGGCAATGGCTAAAAAAGACATTGATAGCGTGTTGTTTAGAGTCGGTAAAAGTGTTCGTACCAGTGATAAAGGACGAGTTATTTCAACTGTATTCGATCAAGAACAACTTTATAGTATTACCAAGTCTGATGTTGAGGTGCGTTAATGGCTAGTGGTCAAAGTATTATTATCGGTCATGCAAGAGAAGTGATATCCATTCAATTCATTGAGAAGATAAATGATTAAATCTATAAAAATAGATAACTTTAAGTCTTTAGTTGATTTTAAGTTAGATTTTGCTAAGTTTACCTGTTTGGTGGGGCTTAATGGTTCAGGTAAATCAACCGTGTTGCAAGCCATGGATTTTTTATCACAACTGATGCAGGGTGACGTGGATCAATGGTTAGAATTTCGACATTGGACAAGTGCGGATATTAACTCAAAGTTGACCAAGAAAAGTAATATTGATTTTGAAGTTATTCTAGAGGATGCCGTTTTTGGAGAAATCGTATGGAGTGGCAGTTTTAATCGTGTTAGCAAATGTTGTACGCAAGAATGGGTTAAAGTCGGTGAGGTAACTCTATTAGAAGTTGATAATAGCATCTGTAAAATTCGTAAATTATCTGATAAACCAGGAAAAACTTTATTTCCTTTGATGTTTCCTGTTGTTTTTGAATATCAAGGCTCAATTCTGTCACAATTAAAAGACAACCAAACAACAGACTTACTTCAGTCTTTGAAGTTGACGCTTTTAAACGTTGAGTCACTTGATTTGTTATCACCTGAACTGCTTAGAACCCGAACAAAAACTGCCGGTGGTAAGTTAGGCTTGGGCGGCGAAAAACTGGCGGCTTTTATTCATGAATCAGGTAAAGACGGTAAAGCAAAGTTACAGCAGCACTTGGCCAAGGTCTATACGCAACTTGAGTCTATAGAAACGCGTTCTTTGCCATCAGGGTTTAAAGAGTTAGAGATAGTCGAGCGGTTTGGTAAGCAAAAAATAAAATCATCCGCTAGGCAGATGAATGACGGATTATTGAGGTTAATGGCTATTTTGTCTCAGATTGAATCCGCAAAGCCATTTTTATTATTTGACGAGATTGAAAATGGTATAAATCCAGAGTTAATTGAATTCTTAATAGATCGTTTAGTTAATGCACCTACTCAAGTGTTAGTGACGACTCATAGTCCAATGATTTTAAATTATATGGAAGATGAGATTGCAGTAGCGGGTATCGTTTATCTATATAAGAATAATCAAGGTATTACTCGCTTAATCAAATTATTTGATATTCCTTCAATGGCCGAGAAGTTAAAGTTTATGGGCCCAGGAGAGGTGTTTGCTGATACAGATTTAACCAATTTGTATCAAGAAATAGACACGCTGCATTGATGGTATTGTTATGTATTTATTGTTAAGCGGTGAGGGTAAGTCCGATATAGGCGCGTGCAGTTTGGCATTAGACGCATGTGATGCAGTCAATTTTCAACCGGGGCCAATGAGCTGGATGGTTGATCAGTTGATTGAGCGTAGTCTAGGTTACGATTGTTCTTATATTGGAATGGCTTGTGTTAGTTATGTTTCAGAGTCTTATTTGGCTACGAATAAGTCGTTATCGATTAAACCCAAAAAACCAACAGGTTTGCCCGGTAAGAAAAAGCCGATAGAAACCAAGTATTATTATGAGAATGCGCGAGCATTAGCCGTTGCTGCAAAATCTAAAATGATCCAAATTAATGATGTTGTTATTGCTGTATTATTTCGTGATGCAGATGGTACTGCCTCGGCAGGTCGTGGAGAGTGGGCCCATAAAATACAGTCTATACAGGCTGGTTTTGCTATCGAAGATTTTGAATATGGAATAGCGATGATGCCTAAACCAAAATCAGAAGCATGGTTACTTTGCGCACTCAAAGAAAATCCTTATCAACACTGTCAACAGTTAGAAAATTTAAGTGGTAACGATAACAGCCAAAAGCCATTAAAAAATCAATTATCTGAGGCATTAGAGGGACAGGATGCTACAGCACAACTTAATGACCTCGTGCTCAATGGGCAGGTTAATATTGATCGAATTGATATGAATTCTTTTAATGTTTTTAAAGCCAATCTTGAGAATGTTGTTAAAAAAGCGCAGAACTGGAAATCAAAAGACTTAAAAGGAATCAGTATTAATGGATATTAGCCAATTACAACAAGGCATCATCGCTAAATTTGCCTTGGGTTCTGCTAATGAATGCCGGCTTTTGTTTTGGTATGATCCTGAGCAAAGTTTTGAAGTAGCGCTTTCAGGTCTTTTAATTCCTGAGGTGACGGTCTTGAATATGTCAGGCCTTTCTATTTTTGAAACCAAAAAGCGTATTGAGCTAGACGAGCCTAATAGTCGGTTTTTGTTGTATTTCCCTTATGCTGAGCCGGAACCGGATAAAGACTGGTTTTTAGATATACGCTTATACAGTGAACAGTTTTACGCTGATGCCAGCTCCTTATTGCTAAATGAGCTAGGCATACAAAAAATGTCCTTAAGAGGCCATATTTATACGCGTCAGGACTTTTTTGCCAATAAGCAGCGCATAACTAGCTTGAAACGCTTAGTGACCGAAAATGAGGATGAGCGCTCCTTGGATCGTAAAATGTTGGCGGTATTGGTTAAGGCGGATTCTGCCGCATTGCCGGATATTTTATTAAGTTTGCTTAAAGATTATAGTCTAGGGCTTGAAACGGATGAGTGGCCGTTAATGGCGGCCGTTTCTAAATTTAATTTGGCCGAGGCTTTATGGCTTAATCTTACAGAAGAATTTGCTTACGAAGCCAAAGACCCCAGCTTAGCCGATGTTGCTCTCAAACTGTTTTGCACAGAATTATGGAGCCAGATTGATGGCTCAGATCGAGATTGGTTACTTAATAATGTCTTGAAGACCTCAGCAGGTAGAGCCACCGCCTTAGCTTTTATGGCTAGTTGGCGTGACAGTCGCAGCTATGCGCAGTACCACGACAGTATTTCGCAGTTATTGGGACAAAAGCTAGAAGTGGCTACTAAGTGTGCGCATTATCAAGCCCATGAATTAGTTGAATGTGCTAGTTTTGAGGCGGTTGAACAAACGCTGATTCGTAGTTTAGTGCGTGATTTATTAGATAGTTCTAAAGCGTTGGATCGCGCATTGTTCGAAAGCATACTCTCACGACGTTTAGTCGGTCATTGGTGTCTATCCAGAAAAGAATACACGGCTATTTATGAAGCCATGCGTAACGCAGAACTGTTACTGCATTTACGTCAGCGTTTTGTTGATGGTTTTCATTACGAGTCAGGCAAAGCCATGTATGAGGCTTATCAAACTGACTTGTATCGCTTTGATCAAGCCTACCGCTTGTTTAACGAGCATGTACAGGCCTTGGTTAATATTGGTGCTGAAATTCTCAGGCAGTTGGATCATGCCATAGAGAAGCTTTATACCCAGTGGTATCTCTATGAGTTGGGTTTAGCTTGGGATCGATTATTAGAACAAGAGCAGCGCCTTGGCAATTGGAAGTTCTCTGGTATTGCCTCGCAGTATGACTTTTTTCAAACCGCCGTTAAGCCACGCATTAAGGCCAAACAAACTAAGCGTATTTTTGTGATTATTTCTGATGCCTTGCGTTATGAAATTGCTGAAGAGCTGTGCTTTATGCTCAATAGAGAAAAGCGCTTTAAAGCCGAATTATCGTCGCAATTGGGAGTGCTACCCAGTTATACGCAATTAGGCATGGCGGCCTTGTTGCCGCATAAAACCTTGGAATATCAAGCTGGAACTGGAACCGTTTTGGTTGATGGATTATCTACCGCTGGCTTAGATAATCGTAACGCTGTGCTGGAAAAGCACAAGGGCCTTGCGGTAAGTTCAAAAGACTTGATGAGCTGGAGCAATCAAGAAGGTCGAGAGAAAATAAGTGACGCTGTGATTGTTTATATTTATCACGATACCATTGATTTTATCTGTGACAAACAAGGTGGTGAAGATAGAACGCCACAAGTATGCCGTACAGCCATTGAAGAACTGACCGACTTAATAGGTCGTATCGTTAATCGTCTTAATGGTAGTCAAGTGTTGGTAACGGCGGATCATGGTTTTCTGTTTCAGCAAAAAGCTTTGGATAAGTCAGATAAGACTGAGTTAGCCATTAAACCTAATGGGGCTGTTGAAGCTAAGAAGCGCTATATCGTCGGTGAAAATCTACCCTCTAATGAGCTGTATTGGAAAGGAAAAATAGCCGATACCGCAGGTGCTTTAGGTGATACAGAGTTTATGGTACCTAAGGGGGCGCAACGCTTTCATTTTGTCGGTGGTGCCAAGTTTGTACATGGCGGGGCGATGCTACAAGAAATCTGTGTGCCGGTGCTTTATATCAAAGAGCTGCAAAAAGAACAGGTCGCTAAGCATGAGCAACAACGTGTGGGTGTGGTGGTGGTCAGACAACCCATTAAGTTAGTCAATAATATAGACAAGATAGCTTTTATTCAAACCGATGCTGTAGCTGAAGGCTTTATCGCTAGGCAATTAGATGTGTATATAGTTGATAGTGATAACCGTGTTGTATCTAGTCGGGAAACGCTTAATTTTGATAGTAGTTCTAAGGTCATGGATGAGCGCACGCGAGAAGCACGTTTGAAATTAGTGGGTTCGGTTTTTGATCGACATGCTGCTTATACACTGGTACTCGAAGAATGTGATACACAAACCCGTTATCAACACTATGCCGTCACCATTGATCTGGCATTTCAGGATGACTTTTTTTAAGTGGATGATGGTATGAATGAATTAGATGAGACAACTGACCTGCAAACTACCGAAGTCAACGAACTGCGCAGTGAAGATTTGGATGATTTGCTGAACAAACACTTCAATGGTCGGGTCGTTAGAAAAGATCTGACCAAGCAATTAAAAGAAGGCGCTAATGTGCCGGTTTATGTGTTGGAGTATCTACTAGGTATGTACTGTGCCTCCGATGACGATGAGGTCGTTAGTACGGGCATGGAAAACGTAAAGCGCATATTAACGGAAAACTATGTGCGTCCCGATGAAGCTGAAAAGATTAAGTCGCTGATACGTGAGCGTGGTACCTATCGAATTATTGATAAGGTTAGTGTTAAGCTAAATCAGAAAAAAGATGTCTATGAAGCCATGCTGTCCAATTTAGGCATTAAAGATGCCTTGGTGCCGACTCAAATCGTTAAGGAAAACGAGAAGCTATTAACCGGTGGTATTTGGTGCATTATTACCGCGCAATACTTTTATGAAGAAGGGCAAAAAACCTCACCTTTTTCGATTCAAACGCTAAAACCTATCCAAATGCCCTCCATGAATATGGACGAGATATTTGAGGCCAGAAAACAATTTACGACTGATCAGTGGATGGATGCGCTACTACGCTCAGTAGGCATGGAGCCGACTAATTTAACACTGAGGGTTAAATGGCATTTGCTGGCTAGGATGATCCCGTTTGTTGAAAATAATTACAACGTCTGTGAGTTAGGGCCACGGGGTACGGGTAAGAGTCATGTCTATAAAGAATGCTCACCTAACAGCTTATTGGTGTCGGGTGGACAAACTACAGTCGCCAATCTTTTCTATAACATGAGTAGTCGTCAAATCGGCTTAGTAGGCATGTGGGATGTGGTTGCCTTTGATGAAGTCGCCGGTATTAATTTTAAGGATAACGACGGCATCCAGATCATGAAAGATTACATGGCTTCGGGTTCGTTCTCGCGAGGTCGTGATTCCATAGAAGGTAAAGCCTCTATGGTGTTCGTTGGTAATATCAACCATAGCGTTGAAACCTTGGTTAAGACCAGTCATTTGCTTGCACCTTTTCCAGAGCCTATGATTGATACCGCTTTCTTTGATCGTTTTCATGCCTATATTCCAGGCTGGGAAATCCCTAAAATGCGCCCAGAGTTTTTTACGGATCGCTATGGTTTAATCACTGATTATCTGGCCGAATATATGCGGGAAATGCGTAAGCGCAGCTTTTCTGATGCCATCGATAAATATTTTAAGTTGGGCAATAATCTTAATCAACGTGATGTGATTGCCGTACGTCGAACTGTCTCTGGCTTGCTTAAACTGATTTACCCTAATGGTCTATATGAAAAAGACGATGTACGGGTATGTTTAACTTATGCACTGGAAGTCAGACGGCGTATCAAAGAGCAATTGAAAAAACTAGGCGGTATGGAGTTCTTTGATGTGCATTTTAGTTACATCGACAATGAGTCCTTGGAAGAGTTTTTTGTTAATGTACCCGAGCAAGGCGGTAATCAATTAATCCCCGAAGGCATTGCTAAACCAGGTGTCGTGCATCTGGTGACTAAAGGGTCAACGGACCAACCTGGTTTGTATCGTTTTGAAACCCAAATGACGCCAGGCAATGCTAAACATACAGTTTCAGGCTTTGGTTCTAATACCGCTGCCAAAGAGTCTGTTAGGGTAGGTTTTGATTACTTTAAAGGTAATCTGAACCGGATCAGTGTAACCGCTAAATTTGCCGATCATGAATATCATATACATGCTATTGAGCTGCATAACACTGGCCCCAGTAACAAAATAAGTCTGGCCGCGTTAATTGCTTTTTGTTCTATTTTAATGAACAAGCCTGTTCAGGAACAAATGGTTGTTTTAGGTGATATGACCTTAGGTGGTGTGATTAATCCTGTTGAAGATCTAGCGGGTTGCCTACAAGTAGCCTTAGAAAGCGGTGCTAAGCGTGTATTGTTGCCGATGTCTTCGGCCTCAGATATTCCAACTGTACCCGCTGAGATATTTTCTAAATTTCAAATTAGCTTTTTCGCTGATCCGGTTGATGCGGTTTATAAGGCGTTGGGGGTCCAATGAAAAACAAAACAACTAGAAATAAATGCTCTAGCTTTATTTTGGTTATGAAGTTAATGGTTCAATCTCATCAATACTATATTTGACCATTGAACGATCTATAAACGCTTGTAAAAGAATTTCTCAATAGTAATTTTTATGATTACGAAACGATAAAAAATCAGATGCAAAAGAGGAGGGAATATGTTGCTAATAAAAAAGATTTGATTTCAAGTACGGAAACAGAAGATGACACTAATCTACAAAATAAACCTTTAAATTAATACTGTTCCAGCGACAGATGAAGCAAGCGCAACGTCTGAATTGACTAACCCTATCAGCGCTTCTGACGCCTCTACTGAGACTGCAGTAGATAACACCGATTCTGAGAACATTAGCGAATAGAAACAATAGGTTGTCACTCATTAAGGTCGTCTTATATTGGATACAACCGTCGTAGAGCAGACTATTCGCTTTCCCACCGATTTAAGCTTACTCAACGAGAGTCGGGAAATTAGCGAGCGCCTGATTGATGAACTCTATGCGCTGAGCTCACTGACTAAAAAAACCAGAACTTATCGTAAAAAGGTCTTGCCAAAGTCGATCATCTAGGCTGGGATACCTTCAATAAAGGTAGCGATCTCGAAAGCCAAGTCGAAGCTTATAAGCGGCGCTACGGCTTTTATCCAGAAGCTGTCGTGGCTTATCCACTCTACGATCAGAAAAATAGAGCTTATCTTAAAAACAAGGGCATCCGCTATGCAGAAAAAGCCTTGGGGCGTCCTAAAAAGCAAACCGAACAAAACAGAGAACAACTTAAGCAAAAAAACAACAGCGCCAAGCCGATTATCGACAACATATTGCGATTGAAGGTAAGTTTGACCAAGGAAAGCGTGCTTATGGACTCAACCACATTCAAGCTAAAACAGCCCGCACCTCTGAAGCGTGGATAAATAGTATCTTCTTCGTCATGAACTTGCTGGTACTACTCCGGCATTTTTTGTGCCTGCAATTGTTCTACGCTATACCTATCAATTTGCCATATTCGAGAGGAGTCAAATAAGCTTAAATTATGACGTGGTGTTTTTTAGAGATCTAAATTTAACTAAAGATACCGCTTGTAACTATTGCCTCAAAAATTAACGGTTATAGTCCCTCTTAGCATTCTTGGCTCGACCGGATGTTTCAAAAGCCCAGCTTGTGTGGACGCGCCATTGGGGTAGGCATAATCATAAGCATAGGCAATATCGTTTGAACTTGAGTCGAAAACATTAAATAGATCGAGCTCTAGCTTGTATCGTTTTTGTTTATAACCAGCACCTAAGTTAACAATACTAGTGTTTCCCGCCCAATAAGTACCCGATGGATCCAATGGCATGCTACCAAAATGACGCATACGCACACTGCCAAATAGACCATTAGGTGCCACTACTGTAGCGCCTGTAGAGATAACCCTGCCTGCAGAATTGGGGATATAGCTATTGGTTTCACCCTCAGGGTTCGCATCATAACGAGAATGGGTAAAGGCAAAGTCGGCATCTAACGTCAACCAATCGGTAGGCTTGTAATAATTAGCCCATTCAACACCATAACGCTGGGATTTTCCTTTTACTTCTGTTGTACCATTATCGCCAGCAAAGACTAGTTCCTGACTACTCTCTAACCACCATAAGGCTATAGTGCTATTTAAGCCTTTAAAATAATTGCTACGAAAACCGATTTCTGCGCCATGCGAACTTGCCATAGGCGAGATTCTAGCGGCAGATTTATCCAATGCAGAGCCTGAGCTTGGATCTATTTGCAGCGTAGTGCCTCGTGCATCATTGGAGTGATAACCAAAACCGCCATTAATAAAATATTCGGTTTTGAGCCAAGGCCCAAAGATTAAACTAAGCTTTGGACTAACAAGTGCTTTTTGTGCGTTGCCTGAATTTGCTGAATTGACACTGGTATCATGAGTCGCTGTATCGAGTGCCGTGACGTCGTTATTAATAAAATCAGTTCGTAAGCCAGCTATGCTACGTAATTTTTCCTGCCAAAAAGTTTGATTTTTCAGATAAATACCAGCGCTGGTTTCACTGACCTTATTATGACTGACGGTACTAACATATTGCCTGTTAACGGTATGATCTAGACCTAATTGCATGATTTCATCATGGCGTAGCTGAACACCGATAGAGTTATCCATAACAAAACCAAACAGCTTATTGTAGCGGGTATGTTCAATATTGCCACCGGTCTGAACCCGATTTTCAAACTGATGTAGCTGGTCGCCTCCTGGAAAATTAGCTATGTCAGTATAGCCAGTAAAATTGGAAAATAAATCTAAGTCGGTATAAAGCACATAGATATTGGCATCATTTTTCCATTTATCAGCCTTGTTCCATAAATGGGTCGAAAAACTATAACGATTAGTTTGTCCTCCATCACTAGGATCCATAGCGCCATATAATCCAAGCGTATGATTATCAATTGAAGCCTGTGGAATCTGATTAGTTGCTGTCCAACTATTATTATAACCTTTGCCATTGAGAGACAATCCCCAGTTACCTTGATCAAGGCTATAGCGCAGCATACCATTAAATTTTTTAGAACCTTCCGGTTGCAGCCAAACACCGTTATAGGCATTGAATTCACCCGCATAAAGTAAATTGCCGTTACCGATTTTAGTATAATTAGCCAGTAAACCTCGGTAATAACCGAATTCACCACCCGTAAACTTGGCGATGCCTTCGGGTAATTTGTCCATTGAAAACATTTTTGCATACCCAGCAGATGAAAAGTCCCCTACCTCAGCATAATAGGGACCTTTACCGTATTCGATATTTTTTACCAGTTCGGGAATGACGCTGTTGATGTCCATATAACCCTGTCCATGAGCATGAGTAGGCATGTTCATGGGAATGCCATCGACGTAAGTCGTAAAGTCTGTGCCATGGTCAAGATTAAAGCCCCGCAAAAAATATTGGTTGGCTTTGCCAGAACCACTGTGTTGGGTGGCTACAGCCCCTGGTACCACTTCGACTAATTCACCGTTACGTGATAGTGCGCGGTACTCAAACTGCTCTTGGCTGATTTCGCCCTGAGAGGCCGAACCTGTAATGCCTATAAGATTTTTGGCGCGTCCCGAAGTAACGACCACTTCTTTGAGCGCTACCGTTTGTTCTTTAGCGGCCTTTACTGGGGTCTTGTTTGGTGCAGCACTTTTTGGGTTAGCTGCCTGCAGAGCTTTTAGGCTATCTTCTATTTTAATGGCTACAGGCTTAGTACCAGTTATAGCAATCGCTTTTTTTTTCTTATGCTTTTTAGTTAAAGTTTTTGTTTGAGTGATTTGTTCAGTTGGTTTATTTTCTGCATTGCCTTGGGTATCTGCGGCCGATGTAATTCTTGAATGGCTCAGCATTAATGCACAGGTGAATATGACTAGACCTGCTTTTTGTAAGCGTTGAATTTTGGGACTAAGTGGCTCATTAAAAGTAGCCATGTTGTAGAGTCTATTCATATCATCTTCGGTAATAAGTGATTAGTATTTTATGGCTATCAACTTAAGGTGGGACATTTTAGTAGTATATCATTCCCACGCGGAGCGTCACTGCCCACAATTAAGGAGTATTGACGCTTATGGTAGGCCGGAATAAGGCTTTACGAGCGCAAGCGAGTAAAGCGTTTCCGGCATAGGCAGGGCTTCTGTGCCGGAAACGCCACCAAGCGCTGCGCTAGCATGGTCTTATTCCGGCTGCAAGAGCATAACTGTGGGCAGTGAGGCTCCAAATAAGAACGATAAAATAGCTTAACAAGTAAAACGGGTTCCCAAATTAAATTCGACACCCATTCCTTAACTGAC
>Ga0214200_1000027_pt1 | contig 36205 bp, 62 predicted proteins | sample TroBogEpilimnion_7_FD_153038 | JGI IMG/M metagenome (GOLD analysis project Ga0214200, IMG submission 153038) | Freshwater microbial communities from Trout Bog Lake, WI - 23OCT2008 epilimnion | ecosystem: Environmental > Aquatic > Freshwater > Lake > Epilimnion/Euphotic zone | place: Trout Bog... | reverse complement strand
GTTTTATGCAGTTATCAACATCCATGAGCTTTTTAGAGCGTGGATAGAGAAAAATATCTACCCAAACTTGTTTATCGCCAAATTTAGGAACTCTGAACTCAGCGCAATAATCTGCAACTGCATTTTTAAATTCCCTACCCCGCTTAGAAATAAATCGTCTGTTTCCTGAAGCGATCCAGTAGTTATTGATACTGGGAGGGTAAGGTAAATTTAAAACAACCATCAATAGCAGCTCATTGGTTTAAAAGGACCATCTGTGTCAGTGTCCCAACAGCAAAGACCACCACGACCATCTGGAGCGCATTTAGTCACTGCGTAGCTAGTTGATAAAAATAAAACCAGTGTAATAGCGATTAGTGATTTCAAAATGGCACTTCCCCGTCATCAACACGCTTATTCACTTCTTTTGGATAAGCGCCACCTGTATCAGGCTTCCAGTTATCCTCAGACAAGCTAATTAAGCTGCCTTTTGGAGTTTGTTTAGTCCAGCCAGCAATCTTGAGTGTTTGTCCTGCTTTGTAGTCCTCAGAAAGCAATAGAGTGCCTTTCCAATCAGGTGATTTTTCGTGTTTTTTCTCATTTTGAAATAAAACACCTTTGCCCATCTGGGCGATATGACCATTAGCCATTGTTGATTTCCTTTCTAATTGCTTGGAGTTTTGATAAAAACTTTGCTGTAGTATTGCCGTCAAATGTTTTTGTATAGGCTTCATTGACATCTCTAAACGCCTTTATCTTGGTGAATTTTTCCTCTGCTGTCATCTTGGTAGATTCATGGATCTTGGCGTGCATCTCTGCGAAACCATCAATCCAATCATCTTTACAAACATAATGCGCATACGGAACATCATTACCAGGAACATACATCGGCAATGCCATATCTGGGATGTCATCAGGAATAGCGGAAAGATCCACTACGCTAGGAATGACTGATCCCATGTCTTTTAATACGGTAGGCTTGACGGTCTGGGTTTCGAAGTTTTCGACTTCATCTGGCGAGTAGAACCCCGTAACAGATCCAGGGAAAACTGATCTAATCCCCTCTGAAATACAACGGCTTCTGAGCATCGCTCTGGGAAACTTTTGCCATCCGCTTCCTGGTTTAACAAGACCAATTTTGGTAGCTTGTCCAATGGTCCATGTAACCGCAAGGTTACCCCCGTTGGGATGTGAAAAAACTCCTGTAACTTGCTCATCTGTGTATTCCTTCCATTCGACTTTGCCACCTGCATTTTGGAAACGGGCAAGCATCGCATCAGCTTTTAATGCTGGTCTGCCCTGGATGATGTGAAAGTCACGAGCTGCAGTTGCAGGATGTAAACCTTCCGCCTGTGCTACCGCCATCAACGCTAGAACGCTGTTGGTGTCCTTCATACCAAATAGACCAGACTTGGCTATTGCTTGTGCCATCTGCTCCATCTCGTTAAAACTAACGATATTGCTCATGTAAATTTCTCCGCTAAAGTTAGGATTGTGTCGATGACTGAGGATGCAGCCATTACATATATTGCTATATCAATTTGATTCATGCGATTCTTCCTTGTTCACGCTGAATGGATTTAATAACATTTAATAAATCCTTTTTAACCTCTTTGGCAAGCCAAACCAGACCATCATTTTTTTCGGTATCTGTAATAACATTGTCAAGACCGTTAATTACTTCTTTTAACATTTCAATCGAGTTCATTTAATAGGCACTCCTATAATAAGTTTGATTAAAACAACACTTAATACAAAAATAGCTAACCAAACTGAAATAAATATTCCTAGTAAAGAACCAGCTTCAATAAATTTATCTAAATTATTCATTTGACTAAGAACCTCCTACTGCCCATTGTTTCTACTACGAACTGATCGTAAATATCAGGCATGGCACTCTGAAACAGTGATGCTGAGAACTTCTTAGAGCTTTTAGAGGACTTCCAAGAAACTAATGTCTGTCCATCCACTGTTCTAATCTCCTGGCACTCTCCCATAAGATTACGGACAGCGACTTCAATTTGCTCCTCAGTAGCTTCAAGGTGTTTAATCTGATTCTTGACATCCCGTAACTGAGCGATAGCCAACTCAACTTGCTGTGTAGCCGTAACCACCGCAGTAGAGGATGACGGGTAAATGATCTTAGTTTGCTCAATGGTTTCTGCTGGCGGAAGCGTACCCGCTTGGCAATGACCCCAAACTGTAGCCATTTTCTGTATGAGATCATCTTTTTCCTGATCTGAAATAAAGAACTCAAATGTATGAAACTCTTGACCACCAAATAAAACAGCCAAAAAGATCCGATTAACATTGTGGCAAGCAGCTTCGTGGACAAGTTGTGCGTAATCAGCATCAGGAATCCGATTAGTGTCGGGATCAAACTTAGAGCGAACTGCTGCGTTGTAGTTTTTAGCTTCAACAAGCACACCACCATCAGCACTAATGAAATCAAAATGAGATTTAAACCAAGTATGCTTTGAATGGGTAATCGAGTAATCAGCATCTTTTAACTCCATCTTTAAACGATCTTGAGCCAGCTTTCCAATCAAAGGTTGCATGACATGACCCATCTGCACTGCTTCCACGCCTGAGAGATCTTTTAACTCCTTCTTACCTTGCTTTTCTAGGATGACATCTACCATCTTGCCATTAGCGACCTTACGGCTATCACCTGACCATATGGCGGAACGCCTTATCTCTGGTGCAAAATCTGCTTGATCGTTCATACCACCTCCATAATGGTCTTAACAATCTCTTTCCAACTGTCGATCTCATCTTCCAGATCTTCTAACTCTTGACCTAACTTGCCTGTTTTATTTTGCTCTTGCTTTAACTCATCTAGCATCTGAGCTATGAGGTCATCTTGCCTTGCGACTAGGTTTTTAAGACGATCCACCTCTTTTTTGGTGTAAGCATCATTGATCTTCTTATCAACTTTATTTACTGGAAACTTAGGTTCATTCTTGCTACTTGGTGTTTTTGCCATGATTAACTCCATTAGTTAGGTTATCGACCAAAAGGGATTGCTGAAAGATCGTCAAGATCCTCTACTTCAATAAAAGCAAACCACTTCGCATCTTCCCCGCATCCGCTTATGGGTAAGTTACGGCTATTGTTTGCTGTCATTTTCTTTTGAAGTCCCGTCACCATATCGTGAGGGCGTTGGGGTGACAAGCACTGCATAGTGCTTTGGTCTAGGTGTTTGCAATTAACGCAATATTCCATGATATTTCCTTTATATAGTTAGGCTTTGATGTACTACAGTTAGAACATTACTACATTACTACGATTAGTGCAATTTATTTGTTAGGTGTTGTTTTTTTATCTTCAGTCACTACATCGCCTTGAGGATTGATGTAATAAGGCGTACCTGTTTCCGTTGCTCTGATCCATTCTCGGTACTGAGCTGCTTGATTCATCTCTTGCCACTTCTGCGCATCTTTATCTGCTTTGTTCATTTTGTTGCACTCCTTTAAAAAGTATGATCTAATCCGATTAAGTTTGTTTTAGTGGTGGTTTTGTGGCTGTCATCGGCTGGTTACCTTTGACAATTCAAAGCCTCCTGTACAAAATCACCTCTAAAGCAAACTACACGGGGGCATGACCCACCCCTCCCGCATGGTGTATCGCCAAAGGGAATAAACATAGTGGCTAGTATCTGGGGGACTCTTACAGGACCGCACCCCTTTAGTTAAGCACTTAGATAAACGATAGATACTCTCTTTTTTGAGATTACCCGCTAAGCGGGTTTGGTGCTTAGCTCTTGGGGTTTTCACTTGGGGACTTCCTACGATGCCAGAGCCAAAACTACTAAAGCCAGCAAACCAATAGCCGATAAACAGTCAATCACCATGTGCGTGCGTATGTGTGTGCGCAGCACGCCTAATACGCTCATGCGTAATGGCACTTTGTTTATAAAGATTTTGCGTTGAATAGTATAAATATCATTATTTCTCATAAATACCTCGAAAATTAGTTAGGTTAGTAAGATAAAACTATTAAATACCTTTAAAACACTTTAAAACAAGCGCCAAGGCGATAAATAAGGGTAAGTGATACCTAAGTACCACTAAACCCTTTAATCGCTCTACAGCGTGATATTTGCTTTATGACAGTATCGCCACGAATTAAACGATAACGCCTGAAACCCTTGTTTAGCAGCTCTATAGCAATATGATCTATACAGCTCATCAAGTGTAAAGAATTGACGGTTATAAGCACAATCTGCTAAACCATGTTTTTGCATCTCTTGAATTAGGCTCATACCCTTACCTCATCTAGAATAGGGAAACAAGGCGTAAACCCGCTAGTTTGCTGACAATAGCTAGACCACTCACTATCTGTCATCTCATACCATCTAATAGATGGAATAGTGATCCCGTTTAGATCTTCAAAATAAACTACTCTGCCACTTGATAACTTGATGTCTTTTCTCATGTTTAACGCTCCGTTAGTTAGGTTTTGATTGTCTAATGACAATCCAGTAAGCGCCTATCACTAAGCGCTTACTAGGTATCACTATTTAGGCGCTCAAGTCTATAAGCCATGAATCAGGGATAGATCTATCTGCACTGTAATAAGTACCGTTATTAGTAAAGGTTACATTCCCGATTGAAAATGATCTACCAATAGAAAATGGCAAGTGTAGATAAAATCTACCCTTATCAGTGCTTATTAAACACTTATTACCAGGGTTTTTAGATTGTTTAGTAGTATGCTTTCTCATGCTATTAGCTCCTCAATTGTGCTTGTAGTCACCCACTCACCCCTATCACCGTTCCAGCAAACCTCTGGTAACTCTTGCTTATACATTTTTAAAACTAAATAGATCTCATCCATCCTCGTTTTGTAATTGCACAATGGCAAACCCTGATAAATCAAGGTTAATCCTTCTTTTGCTACAGATAAGTACATTCCCTCTAGCTTCATAATATTGCTCCAATAGTTAGGTTATGGCTTGCAATGCAAACCCTATAGATCCCTGATAAACAAGGATCTATAAGATTGCACTAGGCTGCAGCTTGATTCGTTATTGCGTCTAATTCATTGATATAAGTGGCAGCCTTTTGAGCTAATGCTGCAGCGTTAAAAATTGCTTTGTTATCAGCTTTTAAGCAAGTAAGCCAATTACCGATGTAATCAGCATGCTGCAGCTCACCCTCAATTTGATAATCAGCGCACAAAAATGCTGCACCCATTTCCGCTACTAATTCCTCAAAGGCATAAGCGGTATCAGCAAAGCGCTTTCCTTTAGTGCGATCTAAACGATGCTCAGCACCTGACCAGTGAGTTAACTCATGCAATACAGTGGCATAGTAATGTGCCTCACTCAAGAATGTAGATTTCTCAGGTAAGGTAATGCTGTCAGTACCAGGGCGATAAAATGCCCTACCTCCGCCATGCTTAATATTCGCTCCAGTCTTAATGATCCGATCTTCAAGCGCTGGCACTGGATTAAATTCAGTGATCACTGGAGCTGGCTGCTCAATCTCAATACCCTCTACCTGATCTATATTGAAAACATAGTAAGCCTTTAGCATGGCATAAGTGCCATTTTCAGGGTTAGGATCGTTAGGCTTAATCTCTTTTTTAGTTACTTGAGAATAGAAAACTATTTGAGTGCCATGCTCTCCCTTTTTAACTGTAGCGCCCTGATCCTGCCATTGTTTGAATGATCCCCAAATAGGTGATGAATAACCGCTCATCCCTAAGATCAAGCGGTTAACGCCTGAATACTCTTTTTTAGATACGATATTGCGATCAGCTCCGCCAGCTTGACCAGATTTCCAAGGTTTGATCCAAGGTGCTATCCCGCTCTCAAGTTGAGAGATGATCTTATTAGTAACGCTGTCATATACGCTGATACGGCTTGTAGTATTTTGCATGGTATATCCTCTTAGTAGTTAGGTTTTAAGTGTAATGCTTTACTGCATAGATATGATTATAAGCATAGAATGATTACTGTCAACAAGTATTTTGATTGTATTTTTTAATTGTTGTTTAATTGTCAATAGTCTTATGCTATGATCCAGGTGCATAGTCTATCTTCTATAATCTATAGGTCTATAGTCTATTTTCTATAAGTCATAGACTTCTATAGTTTCTATATTTATATAGTAATTATGTAAGTTAGTAGATAGTTACATATATGGGAAGTAGGTAAGAATGAAGTGGGGAAAGGTAATCAACTCTCCGCCCTCTGTTGTTTTACATAATTCCTAAAGGGTATCCCTGTCATCACTAGCTCAATGCCTTATATAGTATCTATAGGCGTAACTGGTAATGGTTACCCGTTGATTGTTGCTAGATCGTTGACTGAATCCGCCCAAGTGAATGGGACTGGACTTGATGGAGAGCGTACCCCTCTCCCATTCCACCCCAAAAAAAATTCTAGTTTTTTAGACTTTGCTTAACGATGACATTCTTTGACAGATCGAATGAATCAGAGGCGTTGGTGTAGATCAGGCGTGATAACACCTTGTCTTGATTGAAGATATTGTGGGTAGTCCACATTGGACCAGTATCCACACCCTCGATTAACTGCACGCCTTTGCTAAGCACACCGATGTCAGTGACCGTGTAATGGCTCTCAAGAGTGCTAGGAACGATGCCTGTAGGATGGGTAGTAATGACTTTTAACCCCTCATTTGTTAATTCCATGACCCGTTTTTTAAAGAAATCCGCATTAAAGTCTGGTAATTGCCCTGACTGTGGGGGAGCGTTAATGACTAGGAGGTCAAACTCATACCTAGACTGCTCTCTTAGAGCAGGATACTCGAACAAGAGATCTTCCTTGCAATCAATAGGCGAGGAAACTTCTAACAGGTCTGATAGGTGATCGAACCATTCCATGTGAAATTGCGCCCACTGCCGTCTAAGAGGATGGTTGTGAAAGTAGTTATCCCTGCCAATCCAAGCGTTAATAGAGCCTGGTGGGATGGATAGATCTGCTAAGAGGATGCTAACCCCCTCACATAAGGGTTGTAGCTGGCTGTGATACTGCGGATGGCAATGGTGAACAAAGTCCATGTCACTATCTTGCTCACAAACTTTACGCAAATAGTTCAGATGAATAAGGTTATCGCCTAGATGATATTCGTTGTATGTGTGTATCATGGTAGTGTATGATGAGTTAAGTTATAAGGAGAATAGCATGACTATTGAAGTAGAAAAAAATATTCCCATACCCCCTGAGAAAAAGCGCAATGTGTACCCATATAGGATTATGGAGATCGGTGAATCATTCTTTGTACCAGCGGGGAAGCTGCAAATTGTCTGTAATGCAAACTACAGAACAGGCAAACAATTGAATCGGAAGTTTATTGCTAGAAAAGACGGAGAAGGAATAAGAGTATGGAGAACGGAATAAAAGACGCAATATCAGTCCAGCAGTACATTGAGAAGGCTGGTGACATTGCTAAGAAGGAATACATGACCAGAATATGGGCTATGACTAAAGATGACATCTTCCATGAGTTGATGCGGGTTCATGCCAAGTCCTCTGAACTGCTCATGATGGCTGAAGCGGAGATCTTGCACTTAAAGAAATTGCTAGAGCCTGAAGATGGTGATTGCGTCCACTGATTGGGAACGGCTCTGTCAAGAACGCCAGATGTTCAAGACAGAAATGATGAGAGCCTTGTCTTGCAAAACCAAGAAGCAAAAGATCGCATTAGCAAAAGAATGGAAGGAACGGTTTAGCCCCATGACCTATACCGCCTTGATTGACCTAGCCAGGAATCACACCGCTAGGCTTAAGGTGGCGTATTGGGATTTACCGAACTTTGAAATCAAAAAACTAGGTAAACACAATTGAAAACCGCAGCCGTAGTCACAGTTACCAACGGGAAGCGCCACTGGGAGTTAGCAAACTGCATTGCTAGTGTAAAAGCCCAGACTTATCCAGTGGTGCATTACATTGTTTGCGATGAAGGCTTTAATCAATACGCAGAACTAAGAAGGCTATACCCAGAATTAAAGATCTGCTATTGGGATGGTAAGGTCGGGGGCAAAGATGTAGAAGGCAGAAGGCTTTATGCTGCAAGTGCTTTTCTTGTAAATGAAGATGTGACTTTCTTTTGCAACGATGACGATTGGTACAAGCCTAATCATGTAGAGTCCATTATGACCAAAATGGAAGAAGATTATGATTGGGTCTATTGCCTACGCTCTGTGTACGAGAAGGAAGGGCGATTTATCTGTGAAGATAACTGCGAAGCCCTTGGAAGCCTTCACGACTGCTGGCAAGCGCCAGGTCATAGCTTTGTGGATTGGTGTATGTGGGGCATGAAAACAGAGTGCCTAAAGACTTTAGCCATTATTCTTTCTCAGCCAGGCTGGGGTGGTGACCGTAAGTTCTACGCAGCAGCTACTCAGGTATATCCCAACTTTGCTTGGTCAGGACAAAACACTTTTTGTTTTAGGCTTGGTGGTAACGAATACTCAGTAGGTCGTGACTTCTTTGAACAAGGAAATAAGACCATGCTTGAGAAATACAACAACAAATTACCTTGGCTAACCAATGAGTAAATTTAACCTCCAGCATTTTTACTACTTTTGTAAGCAGCTCAAGATTGAAACTAAAGAGCAAGGCTTACGCAAGATGGATAACCTTCTTGGTAGTCAAACCTATGTGATGAATGAAATTGCAAAGGGATTGGAGGAGGACATCCACTTTTTTGTTATCTTGAAAGGAAGGCAACTTGGAATCACGACTATCTCCCTCGCACTTGACCTCTACTGGCACTTCATGCACCCAGGGCTTCAAGGCACACTCACAACAGATACGGAAGAAAATAGGGATATGTTCCGAACAACCCTTGCCATGTATATGGATGGTTTGCCCAAAGAGTTCAAAATCCCGATCCTTGCTCACAACCGAAATCAGCTTTCCCTCAAAAACCGCAGCCGTATCTTTTATCAAGTCGCTGGGCTTAGAGCGAAAGGAAGTCTGGGTCGTGGTAAGGCTATTACATACCTTCATGGAACGGAAACCTCAAGCTGGGGAGATGAAGAAGGATTAGCTTCCTTGCTAGCGTCTTTAGCGGAAACCAATCCTGATCGTCTGTACACCTTTGAGTCCACAGCTCGTGGCTTTAATATGTTTCACGATATGTACACCACTGCTAAGAAGGCTCGCACACAACGGGCTATCTTTTGTGGCTGGTGGCGTAATGAACTGTATTCCCTAGATCCTGAAGGTCAGACTTACAAAGTCTATTGGGATGGCAAGCTCACAGGTGAAGAAAAAGAATGGGTGCGTGACATCAAAAAGCTCTACGGTGTTGAAATCAATTCCCGTCAGATTGCCTGGTGGCGCTGGAAGATGCTAGAAGGTATTAAGGATGACTCTCTCATGTATCAGGAGTTTCCGCCTACTGAGGACTACGCTTTTGTGATGACTGGCACATCGTTCTTCTCCAATGCAAGATGTACCGATGCCATGAAAAAACTAAAGAAAGTACCCTATGAGTCCTATAGATATTCTTTTGGAGTTAACTTTCAAGATACGGAAGTGCTTAAATCCACTGAGCGTCTTGCCACGCTCAAGGTTTGGGAAGAACCTGTGGACACTGCTTATTATGTTATCGGTGCTGATCCTGCTTATGGATCTAGCGACTGGGCTGATAGATTCTGTATTCAGGTGCTGCGGGTATATGCAGACGGGCTTGAGCAGGTGGCTTCATTTGCCACCTCTGAAATGAACACCTACCAATTTGCCTGGGTGATCGCCCACCTTGCTGGCGCTTACAAAAACTCTACCCTTAACCTTGAGATCAATGGTCCAGGTCAGGCGGTCATCAATGAACTACGCAACCTCAAGCGTCAAGCTGCTGCGATGGGTACAGCTTTGGGTAAAGACCTCATGGATGTGTACGGCAATATGCAGAACTACATCTGGCGCAGGAACGATACGATGGGTGGCTTGTCTAACTCGATTGGCTGGATGACAACGGCAGCTACCAAAGAGAGGATGCTCACCTACATGAAGGATTACTTTGAGCGTGGGATGTTAGACATTTACGATTTGGATACCATTGATGAAATGAAAACCACTATTCGTGATGGCAGCTCAATTGAAGCATCTGGTCGCAACAAAGATGACCGTGTTATCGCTACAGCATTAGCTTGCGCTGCTTATGCCGAACAAGTACAGCCAAGATTGATAAATCAGAAGCTCACTCGTAGAGTTTCCCGTGTACAGGATGATTTCACCCCTGAACAGCTCACTGTAGGTCGAAATGTGTCCGATTACCTTAAAAGGATAGGTGTTTATGGTAATGCCACTGGTAATCCACAGTAGAACTGACCTTAGAAGGATTATTAAGAGATTTCTCAAGGATAAGAACCGAGGAATCTCTATTCCTTTGTTTGCAGAGCTTGCTGGGTTATCTACATCCCATATACGGGATGTTTTTATCAATGAGAGTGAACCATTGACTGAATATGTCCAAAGAAGGGTGTCAAAAGCCTATCAAGAATGGATTAATGGGGAAGTAGCCATTATGCAGAACCGTGACACCTCATTATTTGTTCAATATCGCAAAGAAGCCAAGCCCATACTTCATAAATCCAGTAAATTGACATTGATTAACGGGGAGATTAAGATTAATATGGGTATCAAACCGAAGTATGATTATTCTGATTTAACACTTGACGAGCAATTGAAGGGGATATAACAATGGCTGTAGTAAATGATTTTCACTGTGCTAAACACGGTTATTTTGAATCGAGGACTCCTAAATGTCCCATGAAAGGATGTAATGAAGAAGTTATGGTCGTATTTTTGCAAGCTCCTAACTTGGTCAGCGCCAAAACAAGATTTACGGACAAGTCCACCAAGCAACTCGCAATGGAGTTCGGAATGTCAGACATCAAAACCACCCGTGAAGGCGAGCACCAAGAAGGCTTCCTCGCCAAGAAAAACAAGTTCACCGAAAAAGAATACGCAGATGCCGAAAAGTTCGCAACCCGTAAAAAAGGAGTTGACAAAGACAAGCTCAAGCGTCAAGTCCCAACCCCGCAAGCGGAAGCCCCAAGGGAAGCCCGCCCTGGTGACGCAGCGGTCTGGGGTGGCGGAATGAAAGGCATGAATATGCAATCTATTCTTGCTGGACAATTCTCAAAACCTGTTGGACCGTTACTAGGTAAAGAACCTGAGGCTGCGGGCTTGACACCATCTCAGGCTGGTATAAACTCAGGACCTAGAGTTGATCCATCTTCAACATTACGAGATCCTGAAAACTTACAGATTAAAAAATGAGAATACCTAGCGCACCCGAAGCAAGAGAAGATTTTTATTTAGACATCATTGCTAAGTGCCTGGTATCAAGAGATGCCCGCAAAGGTGATTACACCACTCAGCGGGCATATTATTTATTTGGCGCTGGACCTGAAGAACCACCAGCCTATTTCAACAAGATCAATCCGCACTTAGATCAGCTTACTAGCTTCCTCTATAGCTCGGAAACAACCCGCTTCTCTTTACAATTGGGCGCTTCAGTCCACGATATGGAGCAGCGCAAAACACCACGATTGACTCAAGCACTCAATGACGAGTGGCTTAACTCCAATGCAGACCAAGTATTTTCGACTGCGTTGACTTGGTCATTGGTTTATAACACCACCTTTGTAAAGCTGGTTTATAACAACGGCATTAATCCTTACCTGATCGAGCCTGATTCTATCGGCATATTGCGTGAGGACACCCCTTATACAGACAGGCAAGAAGCCATTGTACAAACTTACTACATGACAAAGTCGGAGCTATATGCCCGTCTGTATTCCCATCCAAAGCGTGATGACATCGTAAAGCGCCTCACGACTGGCACAAGAGTTAATGAATCAGAGATTCCTGAAGCAGTAAATCGTATTGTGATGAGTCAAACCAATCCGACTATCTATGGCAACATCAACCTTGATCTGTATGGAGTAAATCGCTACAAAGCTCAAGTAGCTGAAGATACAGTAGAGATGACTGAGTTGTGGGTGTGGAATGATGACACTTCTGATTATCAAGTGGTAACTAGCGCAGCTCCTGGAATTATTATTTATGACCGACCAGGTGCATCCTTGTTCCTTAAAGGCGAATGTCCATTTGTTCAGATCTGCCCAAACCCATTGCCAACCTATTTTTGGGGCGCATCGGAAGTTCAAAAGCTCATGCAGCTTCAAACTTTGCTCAATGTGCGCTGGGTAGAGATTTTGGATCTATTGTCCAAGCAAGTTAGCCCTCCAATAGCGTTGACAGGCTGGTCTGGCATCTTGGATGAGAAAAACTTTGCATTAAACCGTCCTGGTGGTCTTTTAAGCTCAGATATGCCCAACGCTAAGGCTGAACGCCTTGCACCGCAGATGCCACCTGATCTTTTTGAGGTTATCCACGAAATTAGCGCAATGTTTGAAGAAGTTTCAGGTATTGGCAATGTATTGCAAGGTAAAGGCGAGTCTGGTGTAAGATCGGCTGGTCATGCAAGCCAATTAGCTCGTTTAGGTTCTTCAAGAGCTAAAAAACGGGCTTTGATTGTGGAAGATAGCTTGGAAAAGGTAGCAACACTGTATCTCAAGCTCATGCAAGCCTATGACCCAACACATTACAAAGATACTGAAGGCGTGCCGTTTATTGCAGAGCAGTTTACTAACGATTATGTTGTTAAAGTTGATGCTCACTCTAACAGCCCAATCTTTACTGAAGATACAAAGCAATTGGCGTTCAATTTATTTAAAGCTGGCGCAATTGACAAAGAATCTTTACTTGACATGGTGGAAGCTCCAGGTAAACAATTACTCATAGAGAAATTAAAAAAGCGTGAAAAGCAAGCTGCTGCTCAAGGTGAAGGTCAAGAGAAGCCTCCTGCTGGCGCTCCCAAAGAGAAGCAACATAAAAAGGAAGGCTAATGGCACAATCAATCGCACCTAAGGCTGACCAGCCAAAAGTTTCTACTGAATCTTTAAAAAGAGGTGATAAAGGTCCAGGTTTGGAGTATCGTACTCAAAGCAGTCCGAGTTTTAACCGTAGTCCGAAAGTTCGGAATATGGGCAGGGCAATTAGGGGATAGTTAATAACTAGGAGATTATTGTGCGTAAAGCTCACAAAAAATCACGCAAGTCTAAGCGTTAATAAGTTTTCCTTCACGGGAAGAAAGGGTGTGGCTGCCTCCCCTGTAAAGTAGGTGACCGCTGCTAACTGGAGAATACTCACATGGCACGCAAAGCACGCAAAGGTCGTAAAGCTCGCAAGTAATCTTATGAGGGCTAAAACCCTCTGATTACTTCGGACAGACCGAAAACCCTCCCTGGGGGGAGGGAAGCAAAATATATCCCCCCACTTGACAATTGATAGTTTAAGATTACGATACAGAGAAACTTAATAGGAAAAAGTTATGGGCGTACCTTCAGACCAACTGATGCAAATGATTAAAAGCCAACGGGATGGTGCTACACCTGGTGGAACTCCCCCAGCTCCTGAAGCGCCTGTAGGAATGTCCGAAAATAGCGCTGCTCCAATGGGATCTCCTATGAGTACCCCAGAACCTAAGATGGGTAACCGTGAAGCCTCGATGATTAATCTCTCGATGGCTCAAGACTTGTTAGAACAAGCCTTACCTGCTGTAGGATCTGATTCTGATGAAGGCAGGCAAATTTTAGCTGCGATCAATACACTTAACCGTGTGATTGGTCCTAAGAAATCCAAAACAAATGAATTGCAACCTACTGAAATTATGCAGATGTTGCAAACATTACCTCAAGCTGGTGGAGCAACGGCTGAAGGAAAAGCAATGGCACAAGCTCCGAAAATCCCTGGTATGTCACCTGGCGGTATGCCTCCTCCACCTGCTCCTTCTGGTGCTGGCGGTGGTATGCCACCTCCTCCTGGCGGTGGTTTGCCTGGTGGTATGCCTTCTGCAACTCCACAATAAGGAATTATCATGGAATTATTTAAACCTCGTGGCGCTGCGCTTCCACGCAGACCAACTGACAACAATCAGAAAAACGGTCAAGTTATCAACACTCCACGCTTTGCCGATTTTGGTGGCTTAACTGGTCCTACCAAGGGCGGTTACAAGAATATGATGTCGATGTCCCATCCTGGTGACACAAAGAAAGTTATCTAATAAATAAGGGGATATGAAATGAGTTTAGAAGATCTTTCGTTTGAACAGCGTGATGAGTTGGCAATGTTGGCTAAGCAATTAGCTGATAACCCACAAACACGCAAAGAATTTTTACGCATGACTAAACAGGTCAAGCCTGAAATGTCCATTCCTGAACTTGAGATTGAGGATTACACCAATAAAAAGGTGACCGCTGCTGAAGAACGGGTAATGAGATTAGAGGCTCAATTGCGTGATAGAGATGCAAGAGAAGAACTTGAAAAACGCAGAGCAAAGTTAAATCGCTCTGAAAAAGAAATTGCTGAAATTGAAAAAGTAATGCTTGAAAAAGGCATGACCAATCATGAAACAGCAGCCGAGTACTTCGATTGGATGAATCAAGCAGCAGCTCCAACGCCTAATTCGGCAATGGGGTATAACCCAAGCGCACTGAATAAGTTTGACCTTTCTAAGTATTGGAAAAACCCACAGATGGGCGCAAGGGATGAGGCATCAAAAGCATTGCAAGAGTTGCGTAAAAACACTCGACCAATTGGTATTTAAACAGCAGTAAATGGGGATATTTACTTTTAACGGAGAATTATTATGCCTATAGGTGGCGGAATAGTCCCAGCATCAGGATCAAGCCAATACAATGAGCTTACTTATGTAACTCGTAGAGCGTTTATCCCCAAGCTGGTAGTACAACTTTATAACAGCACACCATTGATGGCTGCGTTGATTGCTAACAGTCAATCTGCTTCAGGCGGTGTATCCCAAGTAACCGTGCCAGTTCAAGGCGCTCAGTTTGTTAACGCACAGTGGTCTGACTACTCTGGTTCATTCAATCAGCCAGCAGTTCAGCAAGGTGCTTTTAATGCTGAGTTCAACTTGAAATTGATGATTGCCCCAGTACCGTTCCTCGGTATGGAAGGTGCAGTTCAGCAAGATTACGCAATCATTCCTCTCATTGAAGCTCGTATGAACGATGCAACCAATGTGATGATGGATGCGATGGCTACAGCACTTTACACAAACTACACCAACACTCAACAGTTCATTGGCTTGCCAGGCGCTATTGATGATGGTACAAATATGCAGACTTACGGTAACATCAACCGTTCTACCTATACATGGTGGCAGTCTAAGGTGTACAACGCTGGTTCTGTAAACCCAACTCGTCAAAATGTACTTCAATACATTTCTGGTACAGTTAAGAAAGGTGCTGAAGTACCTACTTTTGGTGTTTGCGGTTTCGGTACATGGACACTCTTGGCACAAGACTATGTTGGTCAAGAACAGTATGTAATTACCCCAGGACACGGCTTTGATAGCGATTCCAACGGTCCTCAAGCAGCTTTCCGTGCTTTGATGGTTGCTGGTGTTCCAATCTATCCAGACCCATATTGCCCAGAAGGTACTTTGTACTTCATTAACAGCAACTACATGAGCCTCTATATCCACGATCAAGGTTCATTCGTATTTACTGGTTTTGAGTCCACACTTCCTAACTGGCAGATCGGTTATGTTGGCGCAGTTTTGATGATTGCCGAATTGGTAAGCACCAAGCCTAAGTCAATGACCCGTGTGCAGGGTTATAACTCTATTTCACTATAAGGAGCATATAACATGGCACTAGGTAATAATAAAATCCTGATTTCAGGTACTTATGCGAATACACCAGGCGCATTTTGGCAGTTAACTACTTTGTCAGTTCCAACAGGCGGTGTTGTAATCCCTGCTGGTAACTACATCGTGTTCCCAACAGCTAATGTGAGCATTTCTGCTGTATCAGCTTATAACGCAACTTCTAACGCTGCAACATGGTCAACTGTGATTGCTTCAGGCGTTGGCGGTTGGATTACTGCTGACGGTGTGAATGTGGCTGCAAACGCATCTACTGCTGCAACATTGACTTTAGCTACTGTAAACGGTGGCTTGCCAGTCAGTGGTACATTCAACGCAAGCTAAGGAGATCAGTAATGGCTAATCCAGATTCAGTATCACAGTATTACCTTGATAGTTTCGGGAATGGTCGCATTGCTGTAGCTCAAAATGTTTCCTTCAATACAGTAGGCAATGCTACCGTTACTGGTATTACATTGCCTATTCTTGGAGGTGGCTTAACACAATCAGGTTCAACTGCAACATCAGGTGCGGTTATTCTCCGTAGAATTACGGTTTCTAACCCGTCTGGTGATGTATCTTCTGCGTATGTTTCAATTTCAACAGATGCAGCAGGTTCTAATGTGGTTGTAGCGAATGTGGCGTTAACTCAGATCAACGGTGTAAACAAGTTCACTGATTTAACAATTGCAGCTCCTTATGCAGCCTCAGTTCCTGTTTCAGGCAATGTAACCCAAGCCTTATATGTAAATGTGAACACTGCTAGTGGTAACACTAACACTGCCACAATTAGCGTATATGGCGATGTTGTAAAGTTCTAAATATGTCCTCAATCTTCGTAACTAATAATTCTGACAAAAAGTTAAAAGATGGCTACGCTGGAGTCTTTTACACTTTTCCTAAAGGTGAAACTGTAGAGCTTCCTATTGAAGTAGCTCGTCACATTTTTGGTTATGGAGATGAGAACAAAGAGCCGTATTTGGCAAGACTCGGATGGATCATTACATCTAATGACCTTGAAAAAGGTTTAGAAATTCTTTCTCAGTGGGATTTTTCATCTGAAGCTCCAAAAAAGAACCAATCTATATCCCCGTTGGTGGAAAGAGTACCCCTGCCGTCTGAAAGGAAGGCAAGGGGAAAAGTCCTACAGGCGGTAGCATGACTTATGAAAGGTAACCAGTGGCAACACTTAATTCATACCTTACGCAAGTCCAAAGGTTGCTTCATGATGCCAACAATAACTTCTACTCTCCTTCACAGTTAACGGATTACATTAACGAAGCTCGTCAGAGAACAGTTCGTGATACTGGAGCGTTAAGAGAAGTCGTTGTTACACAAACACCATGTATGGTTGCTCCTACAGCGACCATTGGCGGAGTTTCGCCACAATATCCATCAGCCTGGGCAGCAAATACTGCTTACACTGCTGGACAATTCATTTTTAGCAATATCTACATCTATCAAGTAACTCAATCTGGTACTACTAGCGGTACAGCGCCTCCGTATCCACAAGCTACTCAAAACAATTACAACAACTATCCACCAAGCGGTCAGTTCTTAAACGGCACTTGTGGATTAACTTATGTTGGTAATTGCGAGAATATTAGCTATCCAGCCTTGACCTACTTGATGGGAACATCACCTTTAACGCCATCTAACGGCAATACGGTGCTAGATATTGTTAACATCAACCTGTACTGGGGAAACTCCCGTGTACCGATGGATTACTTAGCTTGGAGTGATTTCAATGCACGATTAAGATTTTGGCAAAATTACATTGGCAGACCATTGGCATTTAGTATTTATGGTCAACAACAGATTTACATCGGACCAGTACCAGATCAAGTCTATCAATTAGAGATTGATTGCGTGGTATTGCCTAACCCGTTGAGCCTAAGCTCACCTAGCACTACCGATGTCATTAACGATCCTTATACAAGTCCTGTACAGTTCTACGCAGCTTATTTGGCTAAGTACTATGAGCAATCGTATGGGGAAGCCGAGATTTATAAACAAGAGTACAACAAGCACGCTCAGTCTGTACTCAACACAGTATTTACCCGCAGAGTACCTTCCGTATATAGCTCACCTTACTAATCATGGCATCAGCAGAACAGAAAAAGTCCTATGAAGTCATTAAGCAATTTAAGGGAATAAACACCCAAGCTAATCGCACGGCTATTGAAACCGAGGAGTTTGCATGGCTTGAAAATGCCCAGCCAATTGGTTACGGCAATATGCATATTGTTCCAACAAGTGTTTTAGTTAAAGATTCAGGCGGTAATGCAGTTATCCAAACTTCTGAAATTATTTATTTCAGTTCAGTAAATTTAGGTGTAAACGACTATCTTTTATTCTTTTTGGCTGATGGATCTGCTCAATATTATGAGATTCAGACTCAAGTTAGAGGTCAGGTAGCCCCTGCTGGCACTTTTAGCGGTTCTGAAGGGATGAACTCTAGTCAGTGGTACAACACAGAATGTTTAATTCTTGATCCGAATTACGGTTATTTCACTTGGGATGGCAATAATACAGTTACCGTTGGTTCTGTTGGAGTCATTGCGATTACCAATGCGGGCACTGGTTACAACACAGCTCCTACAGTAGTAATCTCAGGACCAGATCAAACAGGCGGTGTGCAAGCTAATGCGACTGCATCCTTGGTATCTGGTGGTAATACTGTTGGCTCTATTGTCTTAGTGAACGGTGGATCAGGATACACAAACACTGCAAATCTTACTGTTACCCTATCAGGCGGTGGCGGTAACGGTGCTACAGCAATTGCTGGGATCAGCACTTTTGCCCAAGGAACAGTTCAGGTCAATGTAGTCGATGGTGGCGCTGGATATTCTGGTAATACAACTCCAATAACGATTACAGGCGGTGGTGGCACAGGCGCTGCTGGCACAGCAGTCATATCAGGGAATACCATTACTCAAGTCATTATGACTAACCCTGGCACTGGCTATACAAACTCAGCCAATATTGTCGCTACCGTCACTGGTAACGCTACTTTGCAAGCTATAGTAAATACTAATGAAAATGTGGGTATATCGAGCTTCTCAGGGCGTGTTTGGATTGCGTCAGGTCGAACTATTACTTACAGTGCAGCAGGTGATTACAGCGACTTTACAAGCGTTTCAGCGGGATCTTTAGAACTTACCGACTCTACATTGCATGGTGATATTCAACAAATCTTAGCTGCTAACGATTTTTTATACATTTTTGGTGATTCTTCCATCAATGTGTTTTCCAATGTGCAAGTTTCAAGCACAGGACAGACTTTATTTACCAATACCAATGTGAGTGCTTCTGTTGGTACAGCGCAGCCTTATGCGATTATTCCGTACTTCCGTTCAGTGATTTTTATGAATAATTACGGGGTTTATGCGCTTGTTGGCTCTACAACAACCAAGTTATCCAGCCCTTTAGATGGTATTTTCCCTAATATTAACTTTGCAACTGAGGAAATCACCTCAGGACAAGTTTTATTAAATAACATTTTGTGCGCTGCATTCACTATTCGGTATAACGATACTGAATTTACAAATACCACTCGGTATATGCAAATGGTATTTTTTGATAAAAAATGGTTTCTGACCAGTCAAGGTGATAATTTAAAATATATTACTTCTGTACCTGTAGCTGGTGTGGATACGCTTTTTAGCGTTGATAACACTACTTTGTATCAATTGTATTCCGATCCCAATAGCGCAATTACGAGCAGAATACAGACGGCATTATTGCCTATGACTGATCCTATTCGTACTAAGCAAGCTCTGAAGTTTGGTATTGAGGCAACGCTTAATAATGGCGCTGCTTTTGAAGTAACGGTTGATTCAGAATATGGATCAAGCCCTCCTTATTACCTCACAAATACAGTCACTTGGTTTAATACTTCTGGAACAACTATCCCTTGGATAAATTACAGTTCTCAAGTAATATCATGGACATACAATACAGGTTATGCTCTGTTTAAGTCGGATGCACAACAATGGGGTAAGTATATAGGCTTGACCATGACCAGCAATTCCGCTGCTTTCGTGGTCAATACATTTGAATTTGAACAAGAATTGAGAACGAGGTTCTAAAATGAGTTTACCAGTCACCCCTCCGTATGTATTTGGGAATGTCACATCATCCATTCCACTGACTAATCTTGATGCTGACTTTGCCACTATTTACGCAGCCGTAAACGGTATCGGTAACGGCACTGTAGCCCTTGCCAATGTGAGCATTACTGGCGGATCTATTCAAAATGTGTCAGTAACATTAGATACGATCAACAATACCCCAATAGGTAACACAACGCCTTCTACAGGAGCATTTACAAGCCTAACCGACACAGGTCTTACTTCTGGTCGTGTCACTTATGCAACTACTGGCGGTCTATTAACAGACTCTGCCAACCTAACATTTAACGGCACAACACTTACTACAGCTAATGACGCCTCTATATCAGGTCTTACTGTTGGTAAGGGCAATAATGCTGTTTTAGGAAATACAGTTGTTGGTAATAGCGCTTTAGCTTCCAATTCTTCTGGTGCAAATAATACTGCTTTTGGATATGGAACTTTATATTTTAATTCAACAGGTATTCAAAATACAGCTATTGGTGGGGCAAATGTTGGGGTCACCCCAGCAACTTTGCAAACTAATACCTCTGGTTCTTATAACACAGCTGTTGGTATATCTGCACTTGCATATAACACCACCGCATCTAACAACACAGCAGTAGGTTATCAAGCTGGGTATAGTAATACTACTGGTGTCGAGGTTAATGTTTTTGGCTATCAAGCTGGATATAGTAATACAGGAAATTCTTTATCTGCATTTGGACATCAATCAGGTTACGCAAATACCTCTGGTGCACAAAATACATTATTTGGTTCTTTTTCTGGCAAAAATACAACTACAGGTGGATTTAATACTGTATCTGGGTACGCTGCTTTATTTGCAAATACCACTGGTTCGTATAACACAGCATTGGGTAATAATGCACTTTATTCCAACACCACCGCCTCTTACAACACAGCAGTAGGATACCAAGCTGGGTATCCTTTAACAACATCTTCTTATAATGTATTTTTAGGATATTTAACTGGACAAACAGTTTCTACTGGAGATGGTGGAAATATTCATTTAGGAAACAATTTATTTGCTTCTTCAGCTACAGCAACAAATGAAATAGTAATTGGTTCTTATAACATCACTGGAAAAGGAAATAATACTGGATATATTATTGCTGGTGGTGGTGCTGGTGGTATATATCAAGGCAACAATTCGACTCTTTGGTCTATTACATCTGACCAACGCCTTAAAAAGAACATTGTTGATAATTTTGATGGTTTAAATAAAATTATAGCAATTCAAGTGCGTAACTTTGAATATCGCACAAAAGATGAAGTAACTGAATTAGAACCACAAAACGCTATTGACATTAAAGGCGTTCAATTAGGTGCAATTGCTCAAGAATTGATTGAAATATTGCCTGACTGCGTAAAAACAGAATCTACTGGTGTAATGTCAGTTGATGCAAGCAATATCACTTGGCATTTAATTAACGCAGTAAAAGAACTCAACGCAAAACTAGAAGCACAAGCAGTAGAAATCGCAACTTTACAGGCTAAATAATGGATATTTATAGTTTCTTTTGCGGAGTGATTACAGGACTAGCAACACTTCAACTCTATTATTCATTTAAAGGAAAATAAAATGTTAGAACTAACACCTGAACAAGAAGTAGCAAGAGCATATTCGGCAGCGATGGATTCGGTTAATCTGCTAAACGCTGGCAAGCCTGAAGATATGACTGATGAAGATTGGCAAGACTGCAAACAACGCAATATTGACCATCTTAAGATTCAGCTTGAAAAGGGATCTGAGTATTACGGAAGTAATGATTTAACACCTTTTGAGAACGCAGTAAAACTTTAACTTTTTTAGGGGATAACTATGAAAACTTTTACATTAGAAGATAACGAAGCCTTATTTATTATTAATCAAATTGGTGGTTTGCCGAACAGTTCTGGTACAGCACCTTTGTTTACTAAATTGGCAGATCAATACAACTTACAGCTTCCTTCAAAAGAAGAAGCTCCATCACAGGAAGAAACCGTACAATGAGCGTATCAGCAGCCTTCACTCCACTAGGTAACACCGTAGTGATTACGGCTGCTACCTCTGCACCTTCTGCCGTTCAAGTTAATTCGAGCGGCAGCTTTGGTGGCAACCAATATCGCATTATTAACGCATCTACTACTCAAGGATGTTTTTTATCGTATGCACAAACGGCAGCAGTAGCGCAAGCAAATTGCGTTATTCCTACAGGTGGTAACAGTACAACTACCTTGTACATATTGCCTAATACAGACGAAATCATTACTTTTGTTCCTAATGCGTGGTTCACAGCCATTACTGCTGCTAACAGCGCAACTTTGTACATTGTCAATGGCGATGGAATGTAAATGCTCAAGGTATCTGGCAACTTTGCGGGATCACTAACATACCAATCTACTTGGGATGCGAACTCAAACAACCCATTTTTGCAAAGTTCAGTCGGTACTAAAGGTTTTTATTATGTTGTTTCCGTTGCTGGTAGTACCAATTTAAACGGTATTACATCATGGAAAGTAGGCGATTGGGCAGTATTTGACGGCAATGTTTGGGAGAAAGTAGATAACCAGACTGGCGCTGTCACCTCTGTAAACGGTCAAACAGGTATTGTTGTTTTAGGCGCTAATGATGTTGGCGCAACACCTAATACTGCTTATGTCATTGCTGGCACTGGACTTTCTGGTGGTGGTAGATTAACAGGAAATGTAACTTTAACTAATGCTGGCGTTCTTACATTTAACACTCGTACAGGCAATGTCACTCTTGCTAGCGGTGATATTGTTACCGCACTTGGATTTACCCCAGGAACGGGGAACGGTTCTGTTACTAGCGTTGCTACTGGCATTGGTTTAACTGGTGGTCCAATCACCACTAGCGGAACTATTAGCCTTGCCAATACTGCTGTTACAGCGGGAACTTACGGAAACGCCACGATCAACGGTGTATTTACTGTTGATGCACAAGGAAGAATAACCAATGCAAGCAATGTTACGATTAGTGGCACTACTCCTGGAGGAACTGCTGGTGGTGATCTTACTGGTAGCTATCCTAATCCCAGCCTTAATGTTTCTGGCGTTACAGCAGGTACTTACGGTACTGCAACGGCATCTCCTCAAATTGTTGTAGATGCAAAAGGTCGTATTACATCCGCTTCTAATGTCACCATCACAGGAACATCCCCAGGTGGTACTGCTGGTGGCGATTTAACAGGTACTTACCCTAACCCTACTTTGAACACAAGTGGTGTTACGGCAGGTATTTACGGTACAGCCTCACAAGTATCTCAAGTTACTTTTGACGCTAAAGGCAGGGCTACAAGCGCAGCAAATGTGGCTATTGCAATTGGTGTAGCTGCTGTATCAGGCGCAGTACCTAACACAACTTATGTATTGGCAGGATCAGGTTTATCAGGCGGTGGCGCATTGACAGGCAATGTGACTTTATCGGTCACTGCCAACTCTGTAAACCAAAAAGTAACCGTTCAAAACAATGGCGTTTTAGTTGGATCTGAACCAGCAATTAACTTTATTCCTGGCGCAAACATCACGATTTCAACGGCTGACAGTCCTGGTACTGGTCAAGCTAATGTCACTATTGGTGTCAGCGGTCTTGGCACTATGGCGTTTCAAAATGCCAATAATGTAGCAATTACAGGCGGTACGATTAATGTGCAAGCCACTAACTTAACAGCAACTACTACTGGTAACGCTACTTACGCCACATCTAGCTTATTGCTTGTCCCTGCTGGATTTCTTGAAATTGACCTTAACGGTACTGTTGTTAAAGTGCCTTATTACTCGGTATAAACATGGACTTTCAATTATTTTTCAATATTGCACTTTCAATTGTCGGAACTATTGCTGGATGGCTTTTTAAAGTCCTTTGGGATGCTATTCGTGACTTGAAAGAAGATGTTAAAGAAATTGAACGAGGCTATGTAATGAAAGATGATTACCGCATTGATATTGCCGATATTAAAGGTATGTTAGCCCGCATCTTTGATAGGCTAGATGGTAAAGCGGATAAGTAATGAATTTCGATACATTATCCATTGTCAAATTTGGTGATATTGAATCATTAAATGACTTTCTTTTTGAAAATGGACTGGAACATCAAACATTTTGGAACAAATTAGCCCAAAACAACATTACATACAGCAAATTGCCAATTACAGACGCTGATCCAGCTAATTTGGATGATTGGCTTCTTGCTCACCAAGTAGAGCATCAGGCTTTAGCCGAGATTTTAGGTCTTGAAAACCCTTTTAATATGCTCGATGTGGACTTTAATAACGAAGAACAGTTTTACGATTGGGTGGGAACGCATTACACTATCCATCAGGAAATTGCTACCGCTTTAGGACTAAGTTAATGTCAAATATTATTTCTTCCCCTCCCCAACAAAATTCAAATGTTGCAACGCAACAAATGAACCCAGAAGTAATGGATTTGTTGAAAAACAAGGGAAAACCTAAACAACCCGCTGTTGTTGAAAAAGCAAAAGAGCAGATTCGCCAATACATCGTTCAATACAAATTAGATCCGAACACCTTAATTCAGGCTGGAAAACTTGCCCAACGAGGTTTGCGTGATCCTGTTGCCTACAAAATGGCAATGGAGATGGCTGTAAAGTACAAATTAGCAACCCCTCAGGAAGTCGGTCAGGGAATTAATTACAAGATTTTAGGATATGCAATTACTGTCGGAAAGTTAACGGAGCAACTTGTTGAAGAAGGTATCTAATGGAGGCTTACTGCGTTCCTGCTGAAGCTGTTGACTATGTATGGTCACAAGTAGAGCCTTACTTTCAAAGGGCTTTGGATAGGCATGATGCTGAGTTTGAACTGAACGACTTGAAGTTGTATGTAACAAAAGGTAATTGGAAGTTATTTGCTTTTGTTGAGAATGAAGTAGTAATTGGTGGTGCTGTAGTGTCTTTTGTAGTGTATCCACGATCTCATGTGGCTTTTGTCACTTGTATTGGTGGAAAAGGGTTAATAAAACCTAGTAATTATGCAAAGTTTATGCAACTACTAAAAGAATATGGCGCTGATAGGGTTCAAGGATATGTGACGGATTCCGTTGCAAGACTATATGAAAGAGTTGGCGTTCTTAGAAAAACGACAATGATGGAGATTGTTTTATGAGTTTATTTAGCACTCTTAAATGGTTCTTTGTTGACCAATATATGCTCTACGGCGGTGGAGGAGGCGGTGGTGGCAAAGGCGGAGGTGGCGGAAAGTCACCTATTCAAACTATTGTCGCTGTTGCCACCCCAGTTATAGCAGTTGCTGCTTCTGTTGTTGCTGGTCCGATTGTCGGTGGTGCAATCATGGAAGCTGCTGGAGTTGCTGACGCTTCTGCTGCTGCCACTGCTGCTGTTGGCGCTGCTGCTGTAGGCGCTTCTACTAATGCGGTGGTTGTTGCTGCTAATGGCGGAAGTGCAGATCAGATTGCTACGGCTGCTGCTGAAGGTGCTGCATCTGGTGCTGTAGGCGCATCTGCATCTACTGTTGCTCAAGCGATTGCTCCTGCCGTTGGAGGTGATGTTGCTAGCGTTGTTGCTAACTCTGCTGTTGGCGCTACTCAGGCTGCCATTACTGGTGGTAATCCTGTTGCTGGCGCTGTTGGTGGTGCTGTAGGCACTGGCGCTGCTGAAGCTGGCGCTCCCACTTCTGTTGCTGGTGCTTTAGGCGGTGCTGCTAAGGCTGCTACAGGTGGTCAAAATGTGGCTGAATCTGCATTAGCTTCAGGTTTGGGCAATGCTGTAGGAGGTTCGTTACAAAGCACTCCTGCTGCAACAACATCATACGCACCAACTGCATCAACTGTCACAAGCGATGTTCCAGAGCCTCTTGTGCCAACTGGATCTGTTACTGTTCAGCAAGTATCGCCAAGATTGACCGATGGAGCTGGTAATTACTATGTTGATAATGGTCAAGGTTCATATTATCAATATGACTCCAGCAATACTTTAGTCAATACAAACGCACAATTGCCAGCGGATGCGACATATCAGACTCCGTCAACTACTGCGTCAAATACTTCAACGCCATCTGACATTACAAATGCACCTCAGATTGCGACTGTACCGAACACTACAACTCAATCAACTTCTGGAAGCTCATCTTCAGGAACGCCAACATCTACACCCACATCCACAGATGCTTTAAGCAGTGCCTTGGGAACAAATTTAGGCAACGGAACATCCGCTCCTACTGCAACCTTATCAGGTGGCACAGGAGTTAAATCAGGTGACGGCACAGGCGCTAAATCTGTTTCCGCTGGTAAAGCTGGTGGCGGTGGTGGCACTGGATCAGGCGCTAGCGGTACTGGCGGAACTGGTGGCGGTGGTACTGGAGACGGTACAGGTGAAGGTGATAATCAAACCGATTACACAAAAGCGCCATTTATGACCACTATTGCCAATATTTTAGGCGGTAGTTCTACAGGAGGCGGTTCTGGTTCTGGATCAAGCGCATTGTCATCTGCTTTATTAGGCAGCTCACAAGCCGTAAACCCAGCCGAAGCCACTGGATCTCAAGACCAATTAGGATATGGTCAGAGAAAAAATGTTTGGAATGAGGAATCATTAAGAGGAGCATTAGGAATATAAATGGCAAACTTAAATAAAGCTCTAGGAACGGATTTAGCTGCTTTAGCTAAATTATTGCGTTCAAAAGGTCGTGGAAAAGACTCCGTTCTTGCTCACATTACTCCTCAAGAAGCTGCTCTTTTAAAGCGTAGAGGCGGTAGAGGCAGTATCAACCCTGCTACAGGATTGCCTGAGTTTGATGATGGCTTTGACTTTACTCCTGTAGAGCAAGCGCCAGCCCCTGTTGAACAAGCACCTGCACCAGCTCCCGCTGAAGCTGCTCCTGCACCCACAACCTCTGATACAGGCGGTGGTAACTTTGGCATTTCTACTGGCGCACCTGCACAAAGCGCAACTCCTGACCTTACTGGCGCTCCTGGTGCTGGTCAGACTGCTGATTATCTAAATCAGGCTTACGGCAGTTTTACTCCAAGCACTTACGGTCAATTGCAACCAGCAGCAACGACTCCAATTGGTCAACAAATTGCTGATACAACAGGTCCTGCTGGAGCTACTGGTTTAGGCGGAACTTCTGCAAGCCAACAAGCCACAATTCCTCAATCTGGATTCTTCGGCAATGTGGTCAATCAATTAACCAATCCGAATACATTGGCTAAATTAGGTTTAGCAGGTGGATTAGGTTTATTTGGTGCTTCACAAGCTCGTAAGACTGCTGGTCAAGTTAATGCTGCACAAGGTCAAGAGCAAGCGCTAGCACAGCCTTATCAGACACAAGGTCAAACATTAGTTAATCAGGCTCAAGCTGGTCAATTAAGTCCTGCAAGCCAACAAGCATTGCAAGCAGCTAAAGCTCAGATTAATCAAGGCATTGCTAATCGTGGCGGTGTTGGAGTTCAGCAAGCTGCAAATCAAGAAGCTCAAATTTATCAAACATTGCTCAACAATCAATACACATACGGATTGCAAGTTATGCAGATTGGTGACAATATTGCTCTTGGCGCTATTAAAACTGGTTTACAACTCGATCAACAGCTCAATCAAGCAACCACTAATTTCTATGGTCAATTGGCTCAGATGGTCGGTGGTTCTCCCGCTACTTTTGGCTCTGCTCAACCTGCAACTAGGACTCCATAATGGCTGATACACAACCACTAGCACAAGATAGCTCTACTTTGGGCGATTCATTAGGCTTTGATATTAATAAACTGCCAGGATTTTTAAAGCAAGAGGCAACTGCAAAGAAAGCTGCTTCCACTGCCGATATTCAAGCAAAGGCTTTAGAGGAGTCTGTTGGTCTTGAAGAAAAAAGAAAAGCGTTAGAAAACATCAGCGCTGAAGATAAAGCGCATTATGAAGATGTTAAAAAGCAAATGATGCCAGAGCCTCAGTTTAAGCCCACTAAAGACAATGCTGCTGATATTGGCGGGTTATTTAGCATGATCGCTACTATGGGTGTTGCTTTAGGCGGATCAGGAAAGCTATCTGGATTAAATGCTATGAACGCTATGGGCGGTATGCTCAAAGGTTATCAGCAAGGTCGTAAAGACTTGTTTACTAAAGAACAAGCCACTTTTGACAAAGAATTGGCTTCCATGAAAGCTCATAATGATGAGTTGATTAAAGATTTAGAGCAATACAACAAGTTAAGAGTCACTGACAAAGAAGCTGCATTAATTAAAGCTGGAGAGATTACAGCTAAATATCCTGGCGTTATTGCTGCCAAGATCAATGCTGGTGACACTAAAGTAGCTGCGGATATCGCACATAGCAATTCTGAAATGCTAATGAAGATGGCTGAAGCTAGAACTAGATTGGGTCTTGCTGGAAAAGGCGGTGCTTCGGATCAAGCTCAACTTATTAGAGAATTTACAGGTGCTTCTCTTGATAAAAAGGCTGTACCTGAAGTGGCTAATCTTGCTAAATCTATTGGTCAAGCCGATGATCTTGCACAGTTTGCTAGACAAAATGCAGATCTTATTGGTCGATCTGGTCAAATTAATCAACAAATTGAGCGTTATATTGATTCTTGGAAACAAGGAATTGAACCAGACGATAAAGGTCAACCAGCATTAGTATTTGCTAAAAAGTATGCTGCATACCTTGTTAGCTACGAAAGAGCTTTGGCTGGTGGCGCTAGAGGATTTACTGTTCAATTCCAAAAACGCTTTAATGATTTGTTAAAACAAGATCAGTTTAATGTGGCTGGCTTTTTACAGTTGATGGATCAGCAGATTAGCGAACTTTCTGCCCAAGCTACTCCATACAGCAAGAATATCACTCGTGAAAACATGACTGCGTTAGGTCGCAACATTATTCAGCGTAGTGAATCTGCCAATCCAGCTTCTGTAAAAAACTATGCTACAGAAGAAGAAGCGGAAAAAGCTGAAAAAGAAGGAAAACTCCATCGTGGCGATAGAGTTGTTATTAACGGTCAATCAGGAACTTGGCAATAATGCCCTTTCAACCAGATCAAACACCTCAACCTGCCGAACCTAAACAAAGTCGGTTTGTACCAGATAAACCTGTAAAAGATTCAAGTTTGATGGGCGCTACCACCGATGTTTTAAATCGTGGTCTTGTAGGAAGCGTTTTAGGCGCTCCTGTTGATACTGCCAATATGGTTTTAAGTGGTGTGGATTGGGCTGCCAATAAAATGGCTAAGGCTACTGGCACTGCACCAGAACAACATTGGGCAAGTGAAAAACCAGTAGGCGGATCTGAATGGTTTGGTGAAAAAATGCAGCAAGCTGGCATGGTTTCCCCAACACGCAGACCAAAAACAGAATTTGCAGTTAGTCTTTTGCCCGCAGTTGCAACAGGCGGAACTGCTGCTGTTAAAGCTGCTGGAAAGAAAATTGGAAGTTTAATTGGCGGTGGTAAAGATCTTGCTGCTGAATTACAGGCAGCTACTGCTGGTAAAACTGCTGAAGAAATTGCTGCTGCCGAAAAGAAAGCCACTACTGCTGAGAAGCGTGCTGGCGCTACCGAAAAGATTGCGGAGCGTGAAGCTGGCAAGGGTGAGGCTGCTTACGGTCAATTGCCTGGCGTTGAAAATAAAATTGCTGAAGCCGATGTAACCATTGGTCAAAGATTAAAAGCTAAAGCAGATCAAATTTATAACAAATTAAGGGAAACCAGAGCTGCTAATGCTGAAAGATTGAAAGCTGACGCTTTTAATTTTGCCAAACAAAAAGAGTTGGCTGGAGAAAGAATAGAAAATACAAAGGCTTATAAAGATGTATTAAATGAAATAGATAGCCTTTTGAACGATAAAGAAACAGGTTTAGCAGTGTCCACTTTAGATGCAATGAAGAATCCTTTATTGCAAATTAGGCGTGCTATTGATCCTCGTTATGTAGATGAGGCTACAGGCATTGTTATGGGCAGACCTATTAGTTTTAAAGGTATGGAAGAATTACGCAGATTCTTGCGTGATCGCTCTTATGGATTACCTGCTGAAGGTTTTGACGCTATTAATCAACAAAAAGCTGGTGATCTAGCTAAAGCCGTTGAAAAAGTAATGTCAGATTTTTCTGAAAAAAGAATTGATAAATTTATTAATCAATATCGTCAAGATTCAGCTCCATTACAGGCTTTCCAAAGCAAACTTGGTAAGTCTTTAGTAGGTGAACAAAAAGGTACAACCATTGCCACCACTGCTGCTCAAGATATTCCTAAAGCAGTATTCAAAAATAAAGAAAACTTTGATAATTTTGTTGATGCCATTGGCGGTGACAGAAAACTAGCCCAAGCTGAAGCTCAGAAATACTTTGCTGGTCAATTACAAGGTAAAAAGGCTTCTGAAGCCAGAAAATTTATTGATGACAGAAATACTCGTGCAATGCTCAAGGAAACGGGATCTTACGACATGGCTAATAACTATGTCCGTCAATTAGAACAAGCAGAAAAGCGTGGAGCTACCGCATTAGAGCGTGGCAAAACTAGAACTAAAACTGCTGATGAACAAAGAAAACTTGAAGGCGAATTGCGTATTTTGCAGTCAGATATTGACCGTGCAGACAAGATTGCCAGCCCTAAAGAGAAGATTGATTACATTAACAAACAAGCTCAAAAATTGGCTAATTACCTGCCTATTGAGCAAAGAAATCAGTTTTTGACTGAAGTTCAAAGCGTTGTTAATGCTGAACAAAAGAAATTAGCTATTAAGAAGTGGACTCAGATCGCTCTTGGCGGTGCTGGTCTTTACACCACTGGTCATATTGCATCGGGATACTTAGGAAAATGAGCAAGAAATCAAAAGGATTGAATCCTGACCTGGAAGATGCTGTTGCCAAGCTGCTTAGAGAAGTAATGGCAGATGAGATGGCTTCCCTTACTGATAAATGTAAGGTGATTGACCGTATGGTGAACATTGAAAAGCTCAAGCAGAAGATTTCTGACGATGAGTGGGGTAGTGGTTTTGGCAGTATTGATGATATTGATGAGTAGGGTTAAACTGTGATCTTTAACAAGTTCATAGGGGATAAATATGGAAGCAGTAGCATTGGTACGCCTAGCGTTAGGGGTCATTACAGACCGTTTGATAACGATTTTAGGTTTAATAGCAGCAAGCATTATGTGCGGTTGGACAATGTGGAATCCCATGTGGGAAAGAGTAACAACACTAGCAATATTTGTAGTTTTTTGCTACCTTGTAGTCAAGACAAAAGAAAGGATTAAAAATGAGCCTAAAACCGAAAACCCAGGGGAGTAGTGGTGGTGAACCTCACAAAAGACCATCCGAAGCAAACCAACAAGTAGCGAGAGCAGTGCGCCCTCAGTTACCCCGTGATGGCTCTGCTGGTGGATTGAACACAACCTTAACTGGAAAGATACCAGCGGGATTTACTTCCGTATGGAACTTTGGAGATAACAGAAATACTAAAAATTCTGCTACTACTAAACCAGGCAACGCTGGTAAAAAGAGTATCTACTAATGGCTAATAATATCGCTTTTCAACCGATGGGAAAAACGGTAAAAGTAGCCGTTAACGGTGCTGCCAACACGCAGTCCAATGTATATACCATCACAGCAGACAGCCCTGTTAACCAGTATTTTATTTCTAATGCTGATGTTAATAATGCTGTTTATGTTTGGATCAACCCTACCAATACTTTTAATGTGGCGTTACCAGATAATGGTCCTAATTATGTCATTCCTTTGCCACCATACGCTTATAGAGTAATTACTGGACCTCAAGTAAGTCAGTCAGGCAATGTGTATGCAAGAATTATTGGCGATGCTGCCAATGCGTCTGTTTATATCACCCCAGGAGAAGGATTATGAGCTTATTAGATAAAATTGAATCTTTTGTTAGTAAAGAATGTATTGAAATGGGTAGCGCTATTCATCAGCTATTACAGCGTTTTGCTGTTCATGCTGAACCACAAGAGGAAGCACAGGCAATTACCGAAATAGCTCCTGAAGTTGCTCCTCCCGCTGATGTAACACCAGTAGAGCAAACTCCAGCCGAGTAATGGATAGAAAGCCCGCTGCTGCCATAATTGCAAGCGCAGCGGTGCTTGTTGGAGTTGCTGTACATGAAGGATATAGTGGCACTGCTTACCAAGATGTAGGCGGTGTTTATACCGTTGGTTATGGTCAAGCTGACGGTGTCAAAAAGGGTGATAAAACAGATCCCGTAAGAGCGTTAGTCAAGCTAGAAGAAAGTCTTGATGAACACGCTAAAGGCATGGTGAAGTGTATTCATGTGCCTATTTCTCAAGGAGAATACGATGCTTATTTGGATTTTACCTACAATGTTGGGGTGTCTGCTTTCTGCTACTCAACCCTTAATAAAAAACTTAATAGCATGGACTATGCAGGTGCTTGCAAAGAGTTGTTGAAATGGGATACTGCTGGCGGTAAAGTAGAGCCAGGGCTTTTAAAGCGCAGACAAGAGGAATATGAAAAGTGTTCGCTTCCATCCAATTCAAACTGATTGCTTACATCGTTGCAGTAGTCTTGACATTTTCTGCTGGCTGGACTGTCAACGGATGGCGCTATCAAAAGAAAGAAGCAGCTCAAAAGATAGCTCAGGAACAAGCAATAGCAGCCAAAGAGAAAGAAAATCAACAGGCAGCCGATCAGATTAGGAGAGAAAAAGATGCTCAAATTAACGCTATCAACAATCAGCTTGCTGATGCTCTTATCAAGTTGCGCTCAAGACCCAGTCGTAGTCAGTACAGCGCCAACAATGGACAAGGTGGAACTGGGCTGTCCCTTTCTGCCGAGGATGCAGCTTTTCTTGACAGGGAAGCTGCCAGAGCAGACGGACTGCGGACAGCGCTAGAAGCCTGTTACAAACAATATGATGAGGTAAACAATGCCACTCGCTAAAGGTGTAACAAATAAGACTGTGTCAGCAAACATCCGCAAGCTGATAGGAGAAGGTCGAAAGCAAAAACAAGCGGTAGCAATAGCGCTATCAGAAAAGCGTAAATCAAAACGATCCAAGCGAGCAAGTAAAAGGGGTTAGGATCATCGACTCTCATTACAAGTCTTTAGCTAAAGCAGTTACTTGGCGCATGACAGGTAGCCTTGACACCTTTGTTTTGTCTTGGATTATCACTGGTCATGCCTCCCTTGCCTTCTCAATTGCCTTTGTAGAGCTATTTACCAAGATAGCCCTGTATTGGCTACATGAGCGTATCTGGGTAAACATAAAACTATGATGCACTGGGTACTAGGAATGAATGGGGCTTCTCCTCCCCAAACAAAATTAAATTGTTGCACTGCAACATTAACCAGCAGGGATCAATTTACCTTCAAAAGCGTAAGTACCTATATGAGCGAGATCACACCAGGGAGCAGCATAAACCTTACCGCCAATTTGCCTCCAAATACGGCAAAAGTGGTAATCCTCTGACAACAAGCGCTGAGTTTCAGGCTCAATCGAAGTAGTAAAGAACTCTTTAATCTCATCACGCTGCCCAACAGTGCCAGCAAGGTCTAAAACATCATTAAAGTAAGTTGGCACATGATCTGATAACTTTTCAAAAACTTCACGCTTAATCAGCATATAGCCAGTACCGCCATTAAAGATCTCTACAGGCTCTGCAACAGGCACAGTGACTTCTCCTTGGTAATCTACCAAATTGACCACAAAAGAGCCTGTATGGTGCTTTAAACGATCATTAGGCACACCAGCATCCATTGCGTTCTTTACTGTATCCCAGTTAATCTCTTTTTTAGGGTAAATACCGCAAATAATGTCTTTATCAGCCTCAATCATTTTTACAATGTCGTGAGGATTGAACTTGATGTCTGCATCTATAAACATGAGGTGCGTATATTCACCTTTGAGAAAAGTTGCTGTTAAAGCGTTCCTGGCACGGGTAATTAGGCTCTCATTGAACATAAAACTAAAAGAGCTGTTTATTTTGTAGTGAGAAAACACCATTTGAGCTTGCATCACTGATTGAGTGTAATAACCAGCGCACATGCCTCCGTACATAGGCGTACTGATAAACAATTTCACTTTAGATAAGTCATACATGATTCCAAACCCTTCCATTTTTAATATTGTTGATTGATTGACGGCATACGCCGTATAAATTTGCTAAATATTTTTCTTTAAGACCAGATCTCAAGCCATTCTTTATTTGTTGCACCTGTTTTTCCGTTAACTTAGATCTGGCATTTTTTTCGCCTATTGTTGATCTGCCTTTTCGTTTCATGTCCTGAAGATTGTCTTTTTGAGTTCCTAAAAACAAATGACTTGGATTAACGCAAAAACGATTGTCGCAACGATGACAAACATTCATGCCTTCAGGAATTTCACCAACAAAAGCCTGATAAGAGGCTCTATGAGCATAATATTTTTTGGTATCGCTTTCTATTTGACCGTATCCCCTTGTTGTTGTTGTTCCCATCCAAATCCAACAACCAGACTCAGTAACAAGTTCTACCTTGTTTTCAATCCTGTCTTTGGTAATTTTCATAGTAATTCCATAAAGTTTAAGTTGCGATAGATCACTCCATCATTCCATTTGCGATTAGTAGCTTTTTCATACAGATAAATGATTTTCTCTGGATAAACAAACAAGGGATCGCAACCCTCAAAGCAAAAAGCATAAACCAGTGGTGCTTTCTTACTGCTAAACCATTCCAGAAACATCGGAATCATCTTTATTTCTTTTTCCTTAAAATTGGCTGTTCCTTTGACATTAACCACCATCGTTTCATCACCTCTACTGATAACAAAATCAGGTAAATTGCGTAAAAGACAAGGCAAATTGAAAAAATTAGCCACATTTCCATGCTTTTCATCAAAGCCAATCCTACTGACTTGATAGCCGTTAAATTGACACCATTCCTGAAATAGAACCTCACCTTTGTTAGCAACGGTTTGCCGTTCTGCGTAGGAGTTTGATCCATTCACTATTTGAACTCTTTAACAATGATGAGATCACCTAAAATCTGCACAATCTCAAAAGTCTTGCCGTTCATCTGTTTTCTTTTCCAAAATTTCATTATTGTGCCTTTCTTAGTATTAGATGGGCAAAATAATGTTGTTGCGTAGTAAATCCGTGTTGCATAGCAATCCCATCTTCATGCGATTCTGCCCACAATTCGTTTACTACAGCATCTGTTAGTGTCTTTGTTGGCTGTGTGTAAAGTGGTTTCCAATAATCAACTTCACAATAAGGCTTCTTCTCTACAATCTTTGTGCCATGACCTGTTTTAAGCATCCACGCTACTGGTTCATTGTTCATTTAACAAACTCCTTGCCATAAATTAAATTTAGGTTTCTATCTAAATCTTCTTTTAAATGATATTGCTTTAGCTTGGCTTTCAACACCTCTATTTCAGCTTGTTGCTGGCAAAGCATTTCAATAACCTCTGGAATTAACTCATCCGCATTATTGTTACCTTGTGCTATTTGCAATCTATCTATTAAAGGTTTCATGTCTCTTGTGCCTTTCTTAGTATTGCTCTAGCAAAATATAAATGCCCATCATCAGCAGTTTGCCTATCTATTAAACGAATTTGATGGGCAATATTTAGTATTTCCTCATCTGTTAGTGTCTTTGCTGGATGGGTGTAGAGTGGAATGTAATCTTGCATTTTGGTCATCAAAAAACCACCACTACATAAATGCCCTGTGTGTGCGTTCATCCACGCTACTGGTTTATTGTTCATAAATATCCCCTTAAATGAGTGCCAGCTTGCCCAAGAAGTTGGCTGGCTCAACCCCTAACTACCTGGCTAATTCACGCCAGATTCCCCTTGAGCTGGTGATTCTTCCAAATAATCAATCATGACTAAACAACCACCGTTCTTTTTAACCATACCTCGCTCAATGCGAACCCAGTGAACTTGAACATCATCATCAAATACACCAGCATCTTGCAAGGCATCTAATATTGGTTTTATGCAGTTATCAACATCCATGAGCTTTTTAGAGCGTGGATAGAGAAAAATATCTACCCAAACTTGTTTATCGCCAAATTTAGGAACTCTGAACTCAGCGCAATACTCTGCGACTGCATTTTTAAATTCCCTACCCCGCTTAGAGATAAACCGTCTGTTTCCTGAAGCGATCCAGTAGTTATTGATACTGGGAGGGTAAGGTAAATTTAAAACAACCATTAAAAGGGTACATCTCCGTCTTGAACTCGATTAACTTCTTTTGGATAAGTGCCACCAGTATCAGGCTTCCAGTTATCCTCAGACAAGCTAATCAAACTACCTTTAGGGGTTTGCTTAGTCCAGCCAGCAATCTTGAGTGTTTGTCCTGCTTTGTAGTCCTCAGAAAGCAATAGAGTGCCTTTCCAATCAGGTGATTTTTCGTGTTTTTTCTCATTTTGAAATAAAACACCTTTGCCCATCT
>Ga0214200_1000025_pt1 | contig 36602 bp, 55 predicted proteins | sample TroBogEpilimnion_7_FD_153038 | JGI IMG/M metagenome (GOLD analysis project Ga0214200, IMG submission 153038) | Freshwater microbial communities from Trout Bog Lake, WI - 23OCT2008 epilimnion | ecosystem: Environmental > Aquatic > Freshwater > Lake > Epilimnion/Euphotic zone | place: Trout Bog... | reverse complement strand
AGGTTACGCGCCTGGTCATATGCGGGATGTCTTCGTCTACAAGTCCCAACCCATGACTGAAACCATGCAGATCCGTGTCAGCCATGCCCTAGCCAAGATCGAACGCGGGGATGTCACCGTTATGCGGAATAGGGACAAGACGCGCTTTATTCAATACAACCAGAAGCCAGAGCCTCGCATGGCTAAAGGCAACCGGATCATCCTTGAGAACGGCGCCTTCAAGGTAAAACCAGGCATTATCAACCGTAATGACTATTCCCAAATCACCCTAAAAGAACAGTTGGAGGGCTAAAATGGCCGTATTAAGATCATATCAATGCGTAAAACACGGGTATTTTGACGCTTGGGAGGCTGAATGCCCTCACGGGTGCAAAAAGGTCACACAGGTCTTTTTGAAGCCATTTTCCATTAAATCCGACCGTACCAAGGGCGCTGACAAGACTTTGAAGGGCTTGGCGTCCGATTTCCAGATGACCAACATCAAGTCAACCCGTGAAGGCGAGTTCCAGACCGGCTATCACACCCGCAACAACAAGCCTGAGCTTAACAAAGGCCATGAAGCGGCTAATGGTGGCGTTATGTGGGGCGGCGCAGGGCGCTTTGACATGGGTAGCGCGTTGGCCGGAAAGGCTGTACAATCAGGAAATGGCGAACCGGCTGGGTTTGATCCCAAGAATCTTGGCAAACTAACCGGACCGCGTGCGGCAAGTTATCAAGCTGACCATCAGGGATTAAAGATCAATGCGGATTCCAACTAAAGCAGATGAACGCGAGTTCTTTTACTTAGACCTGATTAACAAGTGCGATGTGTCCAAGCCAGAGCGTCAGGGTGATTACTCATCCTTGCGCTCTAACTTTTTGTTTGGCGCCGGTCCAGAAGAATCACCTGCACCCTTCAACAAGATCGCTTCGCACATCGACCAGTTAACTTCGTTCCTTTACTCCGCAGAAACAACGCGCTTCAATATTGCACTCGGCGCTGGCGCAAATGACATCCAACATCGTTACGTGCCGCCACTCAACCAAGCGCTGCACGACGAATGGAACAACTCGAATGCCGATCAAGTTTTCTCTACGGCCCTTACTTGGGCCTTGGTCTATAATTCGACCTTTATCAAGCTCATACCCTTCAACACGTCTATCCATCCTTACTTGGTAGACCCAGGTTCGATGGGCGTATTGCGCGAAGACGTACCATATACCGACCGTCAACAAGCGTTGACCCAGACTTACTACATGACCAAACAGGATTTGTGGGCGCGTTTGTACAACCATCCGAAACGCGACAGCATTATTAGCCGCATTACAACCGCCAATTACGAACCAACGCATGTGCCTGAAGGCGTTGACCGCATCGTGATGTCGCAGACTAATCCAACTCTATACGGCACCGTCAACCTCGACCTTTACGGCTACAACCGCATGAAAGCGCGTATTGCCGAAGACACGGTGGAAATGACTGAACTGTATGTCTGGAATGACGAAACGCAAGACTATCAAGTCGTTACTCGCGCCGCGCCAGATGTCATCATCTACGACCGGCCTAACGAAGAGCTATTTCTCAAGGGCGAGCTGCCATTCATTCAGATCTGCCCTAACCCACAATACGATTACTACTGGGGACAATCCGAAGTTTCCAAACTGATTTACCTTCAGCAAATGCGTAACCGGCGCATGACGGAAATTCTGGATCTACTATCCAAGCAAGTTAACCCGCCGACAGCTCTCACGGGCTTCACCGGCATCTTGGATGAAAAGAACTTTGCACTCAACCGCGCAGGTGGTTTGCTGTCGTCTGACATGCCGAATGCAAAAGCAGAACGTCTGGCACCAAACATTCCGCAAGATCTTTACGCACAGCTTAAAGAAATTGATGCAATGTTTGAAGAAGTCTCAGGAATTTCGTCTGTGTTGTCTGGCCGTGGTGAGCAAGGTGTGCGCTCTGCTGGTCACGCTTCTCAACTCGCACGTCTTGGATCTTCACGCGCCAAGAAACGCGCTATGGTTGTTGAAGATTCATTAGAGAAAATGGCAACGCTGTATCTTAAGATCATGCAAGCCTACGATCCTTCTGATCTCAAAGACACTGAAGGCAACAAGTTCATCCCTGCACAGTTTACCAAAGACTTTGTGGTCAAAGTGGACGCGCACTCGAACAGCCCGATCTTTATGGAAGATCTGCGTTCGTTGGCTTTTAATCTGTTCAAAGCGCAAGCCATCGACAAGGAAAGCCTCATCGACTTGCTTGATCCTCCAATGAAGCAACTTCTCAAGGAGCGGCTCAAGAAAATGGATGCCAAAGCGGCGGCAGCTCAAGCACAAGGCGGCGGCGAAAAAGTAGTGCCAATGAGCAAAAAGCAAGGCTAAAATGGCTAAAGGACAGCAAATTAACCCAGTTCGGGGCGACCAACCAAGGGCGTCAACTACCCAGTTGTCTCGCGACGTAAAACCCGCTACTATGGATTATAGAGTAAGTGGTGTGAAGTCTTATACGCCTCGCACTACTCCACGATCACCGGCAAGGAGGCCATAATGGCTTACAAGTCTGTAAAGCGTTCGCGTCGCGGCAAGCGTCGTTGAATAAGTTGGGGACGTTAACTTTAACTGATGGAGGCCTTCAATGGCTCGTAAGTCTCGTAAGCACAAGCGCTAATTGGCGCTACCACCCCTCCCTGAAACCTTAGCACAGGAGCGCATCATGCGTCGCAAGGCTCGTAAGGCACGTCGCTAACTAATACACGGGTTAGACCCGTTATTACTGCGATTTCCCTGAAGGGGGGGAAACCTAAAAATACCCCTTCACCTATTCAAAGGGAACGGACATGGCTGATAACGCACAACTTATGGCATTGATGCAGGGCGCTGGCGGTGAAACCCCAGGTGGCGTATCTGTCGGTGAAGCTCCTCCTTCTTCGCCTCCTCCCATGCCAACCCCTATGTCTACCCCAGAACCTAAAGCCGGTGTTAAAGAAGCAGCTCTCGTCAACGTCTCAATGGCGATGGATTTGATTGAGCAAGCTCTCCCAGCTATCGGATCTGAAAGCCCAGAAGGCCAAAAACTCATTAACGCAATCTCAGCACTGACTACGGTGCTCGGCCCTAAGAAACAAAAGGCCGGTGAATTGCAAAATGCTGAAATTCTTCAGCTTCTTCAAAACCTTCCTCAAGCCGGCGGCGGCACTCCTGGTTCTCGTATGATTGCTGGTGCGCCTCCAAATCTCGGATTGATGAACCCTCCAGGCGCTCCACCTGCCCCTCCGGCTGGCGGTCCTCCCGGTGCTCCTCCAATGCCTCCAATGTAAGGGAATTACTATGGAACTCTTTAAGCCAAGGGGCGCATCGGCACCCCGCAATGCAACAACCGACAAGCAGGTTAACGGTCAAATCGTTAACACGCCACGTTACGCCCACTTTGGTGGCCTTTCTGGCCCATCGAAAACCGGCAGCAAGAATGCAATGACGATTAAGCCACCAGGCGACGGTCGCAAAGTTATCTAAACCGAAGGATAGGGGACAACAATGCCTTCATTAGAAGATCTCACACCCGATGCCCGCGACGAATTGGCGTTATTGGCTCGTCAATTGGCCGAAAACCCTGATACGCGGGACTCTTTTTTGCGTTTGACGAAGAAAGTTAAGCCAAACTTAACAATCGACGCCATCGACATTAAAGACCAAGTAGACGCTCGTTTTGCTGAATATGAGGCCAAAAATCAGGCTTTAGAAGGCAAATTAAGGGAAAAAGACGCCCTTGAAGAGCTAGAAAAGCGGCGTCAAGCCTTGGTTAAAAAGGGTAAAGCAAAGTCTGAAGAGGACGTTGCAGAGATTGAAAAGGTTATGCTCGAAAAGGGCATCACAAATCACGAAACGGCTGCGGATTATTACGAGTTCATGAGAAGTGCGGCGGTGCCTACATCGCCAAAGGTCTTTAATCACTCGTTTATGAACGAGTCAGCACGCGACACGCTGGCAAAGTTCAGAACAAATCCAACAGTAGCTGCGCGTGATGAAGCGGCAAAAGCTCTATTTGAACTGAGGAAAAATCCTCGGCCAGTAGGCTTTTGATATTGGGGACTTAACGAAGCAAAGGAACTAAGCGATGGCTATAGGTGGTGGTATCGTACCAGCAACCGGCACTTCGCAGTACAACGAATTAACGTACGTCACACGGCGTGCGTTTATTCCGAAGTTGGTGGTGCAGCTCTACAATAGCACCCCGCTTATGGCTGCGCTGATTGCCAACTCTCAAACTGCTACGGGCGGTGTCTCGTCCGTTACAGTCCCCGTACAAGGCGCTCAGTTTGTGAACGCTCAGTGGTCGGATTACTCCGGCTCGTTTGCTCAACCTGCTGTTCAGCAGGGCGCATTCAACGCTGAGTTTGATCTCAAGCTGATGATTACGCCAGTCCCATTCCTCGGAATGGAAGGTGTTGTACAGCAAGATCACGCAATCATCCCATTGATCGAAGCTCGTATGAACGACGCTACGAACGTGATGATGGATGCGATGTCTTACTCGCTCTACAACAACACGACAAATACTCAGCAGTTCACTGGTCTTCCAGCAGCAGTTGATAACGGTAACACCGTTGCCACCTACGGCAACATCAACCGTTCAACCTACACCTGGTGGCAGTCCGGTCAGTATGCTGCTGGTTCGGTCAACCCAACCCGTCAGAACGTACTCCAGTATATCTCTGGTACGGTCAAGAAGGGTGCGGAAGTACCGACCTTCGGCGTCTGCGGCTTCGGCACTTGGACGCTTCTCGCTCAGGACTATGTTGGTCAGGAACAGTATGTCATCACCCCAGGCTCCGGCTTCGACGGCGATGCAAACGGCCCACAGGCTGCGTTCCGTGCTCTCATGGTTGCTGGCGTTCCGATTTATCCAGATCCTTACTGCCCAGAAGGCACGCTCTATCTCCTCAACACCAACTATCTCTCGCTCTACATCCATGAGCAGGGCCAGTTCGTGTTCACGGGCTTTGAGTCAACCCTTCCAAACTGGCAGATTGGTTATGTTGGCGCCGTTCTTACCATCGCTGAGTTGGTAAGCACCAAGCCAAAGTCCATGACCAAGGTGACTGGCTACAATTCGCTAACACTGTAAGGAGTAGCTCATGTCTCTCGGTTTAAACAAAATCCTTGTTAGCAACGTCGCAACGGGCCAACCAGCCGCGTATTTGCAACCAGTGACTATTTCGAGCGTTGGTTCGGGTAACGCAACGACGATGACAAACGCGCAATTTATCCCAGCTGGCACCTATGTTGTTCCAGCAATTGCGAACGTGGTCATCGAAGTTAACACCTATACCAGCAACGTAAATAGCTGGACTTCGTTGATTCCTAACAACACACCTTCGGCTGTATTGATTTCGGACGGTTGGAACTTCCGTGCGAACGCAGTCACCGGTACGCAAACGGTTACGCTGTACACGGTCAACGGTGGTCAGGCAGCTACACAATCAACCTACGCAACGTCGTAAGGAGGGTTGAATGGCTAATCCTGATTCAGTAGGCCAAAATACACAGGACAGTTTTGGTAATTTTCGTATTGCCACTGCTGGTCCCGTATCCATAGCCGCAACTGGTAATGCTGTCGTTGCTCTGCCTTTTCTCAAAGGCGGCACCGGCGGTACAGGTTCGTACATCATCCGTCGTATCACGGTAAACAACGTGAGCAACACGGCGGGTGGTACGGCACCAAACTGTGCAACGGCCAACATCTCAGTTGGTACGACCAGTGACGGTGCGAACCTCGTTACCTCAAACACTGTTACAACCAACCTGACGGGTGCGAACACGTTCGTGGATCTCACGCTTGCGGCTGCGGCCAATTCGACGAGCTACACGGCTAACGCTTTGTTCCTCAATGTGAACACTAACGTAGCAAACGCTGCGATTTTTGTTTCCGTCTATGGTGATGTGCAGTTCTAATGGTTTGGGTAACAAACACGACGGATGAGTTCTTTGTTCAAAATTGGGATGGGAAGTCTCACAGCTTTCCTCCCAACAAAGCTACAGAAATATCCGTCGATTTGGCTCGAATCTTTTTTGGGTATGGTGTCGATGACAAGGTACCCGTATTGGCTAGGCTTGGCTGGACCAAGGTTGCAACGGACGTTCCTAAAGCTCTGGAGCGTCTCGATAAGTTTGTAATCTCGGAAACTCAGCCTCAAACCTACCACAATGCGTCCCCAGTGGTAGACCGAGTACCCTTCCCTGCGTCGCGGCAGGGCGGGGGAAAGGGCTTAAAGTGATGTTGGTGTTCGATGGTTACAACGCTTCAGTCTTACATCACGTTAACGCGCAGGCTTCTGCACGACGCTAACGCAAATTTCTGGACTGACCAGGAACTTACCGACGACATCAATAACGCTCGTAATCGTCTCATCCGTGATACGGGCGTTAACCGCGTCATTCAAAACACCGTTGCTATTCAGAACCAAGAACTGTATTCGTTTGATAGTTCAGCAGGTACAGTATCTGGCGTTCTAGTGACTAATCCTGGCTCTGGTTATACCAGCGTGCCAAATATTACGTTCAGCTCAGGCAGCGCAGCGGCGTATGCTACAATTAGCCAGACTGGTGAATACGGTTCTAATGCCGTTGGTTCTATTGCATCTATTGTAGTGACAAACCCTGGTTCGGGTTATACGACTGCGCCTAATGTCACCATCACAAGCACGGATGGCAATGGATCTGGTGCAGCAGCTACAGCATTCTTGACGGGTATGCCTCAAGGGCTGCTCACGATGGACATCATCAATATTAATCTCTACTGGGGCAACACGCGCATTCCATTGCGCTATCTGCCTTGGACGCAGTTCAACGCCGAGTTGCGGTTTTGGCAAAATTATGTAGGTCGTCCAATAGCTTACAGCATGTATGGGCCAAACTCATTCTATCTGTCGCCTGTGCCAGATCAAAATTATGCGATTGAGGTTGATACGGTCGTGCGGCCTGTTGATCTAGTTTCGTTGAGCGACGTAGAAGTAAACATACCACAGCCGTGGCAAGATCCTGTGCCATTCTATGCTGCTCACATTGCTAAGTACAAAGAGCAGTCTTACGGCGAAGCAGAGTTGTTCAAGAATCAGTATCTCGCCAAGACACAGAACGTGCTGTCCTCGACGTTTACCCGTCGTATGCCTGATCCTTATTCGAGGCCATACTAATGGCAGAGAAGTCACCTGAGCAGCGCAAACAATATCAGGTGGTGAAGGCTTTCAAGGCGTTAAACACGAAAGCCAACCGTACCGCTATTGCAGATGAAGAGTTTGCTTGGATTGAGAACATCCAGCCAATCGGCTTCGGCAATCTAAAAGTTGTGCCTCAAGTGGCTAACGTGACCATTAGTGGCACGCCGGTAACGTGGAGCAACACGGTTCAGACGCTGACAAGCTGGAACGTCAACAATCAAGACTATGTCTTTGCGTTTCAATCGGATGGTTCGGCTCAGTATTACAACGTCACGTCTGGCAGCAAAGGCAACATAGCTAACGCAAGCACGTTTTCCTCAACTGGCGTGCGTGTCAGACAGTGGAAGAATGATCGCATCATCATCAGTGACCCTAACAAGGGTTATTCGACGTGGAATGGTACGGATCTCATCACAGTCGGCTGCATAAGTACGATTGGTATCACAAATGCCGGTTCAGGCTATACGACGGTGCCAACTGTAACTATTTCGGCGCCAAACCAGACAAATGGCGTACAAGCAACGGCTGTAGCGTCCATTTCTAACGCTTCTGGCACCATTATTAGTGCTCAAGTGACCAATATTGGTTCAGGTTATACGTCACTTCCGACAGTAACTATCGACCCTCCGACTAGCCAGTTTGGTGTTCAGGCGCAAGGATCACCCACTATTTCCGGTGGTAACGTCGTTGCAATCACGATTACCAACCCTGGATCTGGCTATACATCGGCACCGAGCATTACGATTACAGGCGGGGGCGGTACAAATGCGGCTGCTACTGCCGTTCTTGGTTCTGGTCTGGTGTCATCTATTACGATTACTAACCCTGGCAGTGGCTACACGGCTACACCAACGGTGACAATTAGTGGTGGCGGCGCAACAACCAATGCTACAGCGGTCGCAGGTTTCTTGACGTTCAACACGGGCGCTGTCGGCGTCGTGCTGACTAACGGTGGTACGGGTTATACGTCAGCTCCTACTGTGAACATCACAGCAGCGCCTGGCGGTGGCACTAACGCAGCAGCAACGGCTATCGTGAACGGTGGCGTCGTTACTCAGATCGTAGTGACCAATCCAGGTGCTGGATACACGTCAGCACCTACAATTAGCTTCTCTGGTGGTTCTGGCAACAACGCCGCGGCTACAGGCGTAATTACAGCCGACAGCAGCGTAGATATTGCTTCTTTCCAAGGTCGTGTGTGGATTGCACAGGGCCGTACCGTGTTTTACTCGGCGGCTGGTTCCTACAATGACTTTGTGACCGTCTCCGCCGGTAACTTAAACTTGCAAGATGACACGCTGCACAGCAAGATCACAGCGCTTATTAGCGCTAATAACTTCTTGTATGTGTTCGGTGACGATTCAATCAACGTGTTTTCGGACGTTCGCGTCGGCACAACCGGCCTGACCACCTTCACCAATACCAACGTGTCGGCCTCTATCGGTTCCAAGCGCATCGACGCCATCTTCCCGTACTTCCGCTCGTTGCTGTTCATGAACGATTACGGCGTGTATGCCCTCGTTGGCGCTACCACGACCAAGCTGTCAGACTCTCTTGACGGTATTTTCCCGTATATCGACTTTACACAGCCTATTTCGGGCGGCGAAGTGCTGCTGAACAACATTTTGTGCGCTGCATTCAGCTTCACCTACAACGATCCGGTGAACGGTGCGCGGCCAATTCAGGCTGTTTTCTTCGATAAAAAGTGGTTTATCACGAGCCAAGGCGCTCTGACCTACATCACATCCGTGCCTTTGACCGGCGGCATCAACATGTATGGCACCGGCGGCAGCAATCTGGTCAAGCTGTATTCAAGCTCCACATCCAACATTTCGTCCATGTTGCAGACGGCTTTGTGGCCTTTGACGGACATTATTAGGGACAAACAAGCCCTGAAATTCGGCGTGGAAGCCACTTTGACGGTGTCTGGCGGCATCAATGTCACGGTTGATAGCCCGAATAACACGTCTCCGACCTATGTGTTTATTAATACAATCACTTGGACGAACCTGTTGGGCGACACAATCCCTTGGAAAAACAACTCCAATGCCACTATCGGTTGGATCGGCGGCTACGGCTATACTCTCTACAAGTCTGACGCGCAGCAGTATGGAAAATATCTCGGACTTACTGTAACATCAAATACAGCAGCATTGACTTATAATACGTTTGAAATGGAATACGAACTCAGAGCGAGGTTCTAATGACCTTCTACACTTTTGCAAATGCCACATCGGCTATCCCGTTGGCGAACCTCGATGCTAACTTTGCTACGCCGATCACACTTGGCAACACGGCAGTGACCATCAATGGCACATTCACGAACATCGGCAATTTGACGCTGAATAATGCCAATATCGCCTCTGTGTCATCGACCTTCCCTAACTCGTTTTTGTCGAACACCTCTGTTACAATTGGTAACACGGCGGTAACGCTCGGCAGCACTCAGACGACATTCGGAAACGTAGTGCTTCAGAACGCTAACGTGACCAGTGTGGCTGCAACATTCCCTAATTCGTATCTTGCCAACTCAACAACGACCATTGGCAACACGACGGTCACGCTTGGTAGCACCTCGTCTTCTCTTGGTAACGTCACGTTGAACTTGCCGACAGTTACGAATTACACCGAGACGCTTTATTCTGCGACCGGCAACACGTCTGTGAGCTTGGCTAACGGTACGATCCAGAAGATCACGACGAGCGGCTCTACGACGGTTACGTTGCCTGCTTCTGTATCAGGCAAGAGCTTTACCATCTTGATCTCTTACGCGGCTGCTGACGCTTTGACGTGGGCAGGTGGATCTACTTTAAAATGGGCCGGTGCCACAACGCCAACGCCTACTTCTGCAACGGGTAAGATCGACATCTTTAACTTCTACCAAGACGGGGTATCGACGTATGGCTCCGTATACGGACAAAATTACTAATGGGAAAAGCAATTAACATATTTGGGCAACGATTTGGTCGTTTGTCTGTCCTTGATCGAGGTGAAAACAAGGGCAAACAATACGGTTGGATTTGCATATGTGATTGTGGAAAAACCGTTAATGTAAATGGCAATTCTTTGAGATCTGGAAGAACAAAATCTTGCGGTTGTTTGAGAGCTGAATCTTTAAGCCAATTAGCTAAAAAACACGGATTGGTAAACTCGCCGGAATACGGTGTCTGGCAAGCCATGAAAAAGCGTTGTTACGATGCAAAAAATTCTGACTACGCTCGTTATGGTGGTCGTGGAATAACTGTTTGTGATCGTTGGATAAATTCGTTTGAAAACTTTATTTCCGACATGGGAAAAAGGCCAAATGGGTATTCAATTGACCGTATAAATGTTGATGGTAATTACGAACCGTCTAATTGCAAGTGGGCATCATCTGTTGAGCAAGCAAACAATAAATCTAATAATGCAAAATATACTTATGGCGCTGAAACTCACACTATAGCTGAATGGGCAAAAATTGGTGGCATACCTCAAACTTTGTTAAGAACAAGGTTGGTAAAAGGCATGAAATTGCCTTACGCTTTATATAACATTGATTATAGGACCGTGAATGTTTAGCGCAGCCAAGACTAGAAAAGCTACTACTGGTGGTTACAGCGTCAGCAAATCACTGCGCTTTCGTTCGTCTGCAAGTGCGTATTTGAATAGGACACCTGCGAGTGCATCTAACCGTACAACTTGGACGTGGAGTGCATGGCTAAAACGCGGTTCTATTGGGACGGGTGCTGAACAATGGCTATTTGGCGCAGAAAATACCACAATTGACATTCTGCTTTTTGACACAAGCGACCGTCTTCAGGTTACTATTGCCAGTTCTACCGTCCAGTTAACCACAACGCAAGTATTTCGTGATCCATCTGCTTGGTATCATTTTGTTTGGGCTATGGATACCACTCAAGCAACTGCCGCAAACCGCATGAAATTGTATGTTAATGGCGCACAAATTACGTCATTTTCAACTGCATCTTACCCTGCGCAAAATTACCAAACATGGGTCGACTTAAACGTCCTTCATGAAATTGGACGCCGTAATAACGGAACTGCATACTTTGACGGCTACATGGCCGAAGTAAACTTCATTGACGGCCAAGCCCTGACACCATCTAGCTTTGGTGCATACGACACCAACGGCGTGTGGCAACCTGCTAAGTACAGCGGCACCTATGGCACGAACGGGTTCTATCTGCCGTTCAGCAACACGACATCCACGACCACGCTTGGCTATGACACGTCTGGCAATGGCAATAACTGGACGACGAACAACATCTCCCTGACGGCGGGTACGACCTACGACAGCATGACGGATAGCCCTACGGTTACGTCTGCGTCGGTGGCGAATTATGCTGTGTTGAATCCGTTAGGAATTACATCCAGTTCTTCAACAGGAACTGCAAACGGCAATTTGCAATATGCTTCAACTGGCAATAGCACAGGTCAACAAACACGCCTTGCCACAATGGGCTTTACCACTGGCAAATGGTATTATGAATGGATTGAAACTGCCAATACGTCTGGTGACGCTATGGGTGGTTGGGCTAATAATAGTTTTAATTTATATAGCGGAAATCCTGACGGCGATTCTAATTGTTGGGGTTTTCAATTTGTGCCTTCTGGTCCTCTTGTAAGAAAGAAAAACGGCGCAACTGCTACAACAATTTTTTCTGCTGCGGCAGACGGCGACGTAATGATGGTTGCCGTTGATCTTGGCGCGGGGAAAATATGGATTGGTAAAAACGGTGTTTGGTCAGAAAGCGGCGTTCCATCCACGGGAACAAATGCCCAATTTACCAACTTAACAGGTAATATTTATTACCCATATGTACGCGGTGCTGGCGGTTCTGGTGCTACATCAACATTAAACGTGAATTACGGCCAACAGCCATTCACCTACACCCCGCCAACGGGCTTCAATGCACTGAACACCTACAATCTGCCATCGTCAAACGTCCCTAATGGTGCTGCGTATATGGCGGCTACGTTGTATACGGGTACGGGTAATGCCAACGGCGACACTCTTGCAGTATTAAATAGCGCCAATAATACTATTGGCACAACTTTCCAACCTGATTTTGTCTGGGCAAAATTAAGATCAGGTTCTGGAGCATCTTCAACAAATTTGCAAAATATTTTGGCTGATTCATTACGCGGAACTTCAAATTTATTAAACAGTGATTCTACTGCCGCTGAATATTCTGGCGGTGGTATTACTGCTTTCAACTCTAATGGTTTTACCGCCCAAAGAAATACGACGTATAATCAAAATAACGTAAATGGTTGGTCTTACGTCGGTTGGCAATGGAAAGCCTCTGGTTCTACCGTCTCCAACACCAGTGGCACCATCACGTCCACCGTGTCGGCTAACACGACCGCAGGGTTCTCTGTGGTGACTTATACGGGTAATGGTTCAACAGGTACTGTTGGGCATGGTCTTGGCGCTGTCCCATCTATGATTATTGTGAAGTCTCGTAGTTCCGCTGCCACACCTTGGGAGTGTTACCATATTTCTCTTGGTCAAGGCACCCGCATCCGGTTGAACGACACTGCGGCTGCTACGACAGATACTTCGGTATGGAATAATACTTCTCCTACTTCATCTGTCTTTTCAATTGGCAATCAAGGGAACGTCAACACAAATGCCGCTACTCAAGTCGCCTACTGCTGGGCCGCAGTGCCGGGCTTCTCTGCGTTCGGAAGCTACACGGGCAATGGTAGTACGGATGGGCCTTTCTGTTACACCGGATTCAGGCCGCGTTGGATAATGTTTAAGCGTTCTGACAGCACAGGTGCTTGGAACATTTTTGATACGTCCCGCGACACATACAACGTAGAAAGTGCAGAACTTTCGGCAAACAGCAGCGCAGCCGAAGGGTCGGTTGTTACGCTTGATGGCCTTTCTAACGGTTTCAAAATTAGAAATAGTTCGGCATCTGATACCAATGCTAACGGCGGCACATATGTGTATGCTGCCTTCGCGGAAACGCCTTTCCAATCTAGCCGTGCTCGCTGACAGGAGATTTGAATGTTTTTACTCAATGGCACACCACTTCCACCAGATCAGCCGTTTGAGCATGACGGCGTTCAGTACCCATCCAACTGGCTGCGTCTAGCTTCAGAGGCAGATAAAGCTGCTATTGGCATTACTGAACGTGCAGAGCAGACACGGCCTGACGATCAATACTACTGGGTGACAGAAAACTCTGACGGTTCGTTCTCTACGACCGACAAAGATCTTACTGTGCTCAAAGCAACTGCCGTCAAGCAAGTGCAACAGACTGTCTGGTCTATGCTTCAGCCAACTGACTACATGGACTCTCGCAAAGCCAACGACAGCGCATACACGCCGCCCGCTAACTGGCTCACATGGCGAGCTGCTGTGCGTACAGAGGCTACAACAGCTATTGCTGCTATCAATGCAGCTACCGACATTCCGTCCCTCATCACGGCTAAGGTCATTAACTGGCCGCATGACCCTGATTATGTAGCACCAGGAGCCTGAAATGGGCATTAACGCGTTTCAAAAAACGGGCAATACGATCACGTTCACGGCAGCAACTACTGCGCCATCGCCTGTGCAAGCTGTGTCTTCAACGCTCGGTGGCAATCAGTATCGCATCATTAACACCGGCACTGTTACGGTGTTTCTTGGTTATGGTACTGCGTCGTCTGACGCTACTAACAATGCAACCATTGTTACTACGACTGGACCTGCATTCCCGTTGCTGCCTAACACAGACGAAATTCTGACGTTTGTGCCTAATGCGTATTTTACGGGTATAACTGCATCTGGAACAGCTCAGATATACATTACAGTTGGCGATGGCCTGTGAGGTGAACGATGCTAAAAGTAGCTGGTGGAGCAGGCGGTGGTGGTAACGGCACCGTAACACAGATAAATACAGGCACCGGCTTAACCGGAGGCCCAATCACGGGCAACGGTACAATCTCTTTAGCTAACACAACCGTTACAGCAGCGAGTTATGGCAATGCAAGCACCGTCGGAAGTTTCACGGTTGACGCGCAGGGGCGTCTTACGTCGGCGTCGAACGTCACGATAAGCGTTACATCAGGTCAGGTTTCTGGCCTTGGTACGATGGCTACTCAGAACGCAAATGCGGTAGCTATCACTGGCGGTACAGCAAATCTAACTTCTGCAAATATTACTTACAGCGGCGCTTCATCTAACATCGGAACATTATCCGTTGGTGGCGCTGCTAACATCACAAATGACACGGGCTTGATTGCAAGTTTTGTTGGCAATGCAACAACTTATTCTTATGTCGCAGTGCAAAACAAATTAACTTCTAACACTGCTTATGGTTCTTATTCTCTTTATAATGATCTTGGCACAATTTACGCTGATTTTGGAATAAACAGTTCCAATTATAGCTATGTAGCTGCGGGTTTCCCCAACAACAGCTTTTCCTTGCCGAATGCTACATTTATCCAATCTGGAGCTAATTCTGATTTAACAATTGGCACCAATGGCGCAAATGCCGTTCATTTCTTAGCAAATGGATCAACAAGCACATCGGATGCTTTGACGATCAATGCTAACAATACTGTAACAATTGCGAACTTGGCTGCTGGCACATCTTCCACGGCCACATTTGCAACGCCTTCACTGCCTTTAGTTCCGGCAGGTTATCTGACAATCAATCTTAACGGCACTAACGTCAAAATCCCTTACTACGCAGTGTAATATGTCTCAGGATCTCATCAATATAATCATTGCTGGCTGTGGTGCGGTAGCAGGTTGGTTTCTCAAAACGCTTTGGGAAGCTGTGCGAGAACTCGAAAAAGAATTACACACCAACTACGTTACTAAAATAGATTACAAGCAAGACATCGTTGAGATTAAAGACATTTTGAAACAGATCTTTGATAAATTGGATAAAAAGGCTGACAAGTAATGGATTTCGATACCCTTTCCATTGTTGAGTTTGGTGACAAGGAAGGGCTACAGCGTTTCTTGTTTGAGAACTCTATTCAGCATCAATTGTTCCGTGATACGTTCTTTGACCAAGGCATCGCGGTGCCTGCATTTCCGTTGTACGAAGCAGATCCAGACAACCTCGACGACTGGTTGCAAGCACATCAGGTAGAACATCAGTTCTTTGCAGCTCAACTAGGATTATCTAATCCTTTCAATATGTTAGATGCTGATTTTGGAAAACAAGATGACTTCTATGATTGGTTAGGACAGCATTTGACTATCCATGAACAGATAGCAGCAGCGTTAGGATTGAACTGATGGTTACTCCGGCAGAACCAGTGCTCAAGACCAAGATGGAAGACATGGGTAGCTTGCGTGGCCCTCGTAAGCCTGCGGCTAAAAAGGTTACGCCTACGCCTGAAATTATTGCTCAGTCTGTGCAAAAAGAAACAGGTCAAAATCCAGAACAAATTGTTAAAACCTTGGCTGCTCTGGTTCAAAAAGGTTCCATAAAGCTGCTTCGCATTGGCGATACCGTCTTTAGTATAATGCCTAAACAAGCTGGTACGGTCGAGTTTCATACCTTCACGGTGGAAGATCCTCAGACGCTTGTGAAACGGTTCAAAGCTGGCGTGAACAGCTTGAAACAGATGGGTTACAAGCAAGCCGTGACCTATGCCGAAAGCCCTGCATTTGTTAAGATGGCTCAAAGCACAGGATTGCCGGTCAAGATCAGCCAAGGTCATCAGACGATCTCAGGCCAGAAAAAGCCGGTATATCAATTCATGGTGGATTTATAATGCCAGCAGCATCAATCATTTTACCCCTTGCTGAGACTGTTTTTGGCAGTGCAATTTCGACTGCTGTGACAGGCACGCTTGCGTCTGCGGGTATTACGTTGGCTTCTGGCACTTTAGGCGCCTTAGAAACGGGTGCTATTATTGGTGCCGGTGAAGGTGCTGTTAATGCTGCAATTACGGGCGGTGACATTGCGAAAGGCGCTCTGACAGGTGGCGTCGGTGGCGGTGTGGGCGCAGGTGTTGGTGCAGAATTAACCAAGGATTTAGGCGCTCAAGCTGGCAGTTTGTCGGGTGATGTCTACACGCCTGCTACACCGGCTTCGATTGCCGGATCTCCTACGGCTGCATCTGGCCTTATTGAAGCAGCAAAAGGGGGAAGCAGTGCTTTGACTGGCGCTTTGGCCGGTGGTGCTCCATTAAGTACTGCATTGCAACAAGGTCTTAGAGCCGGTGAGATTGGTGGCATTGGCGGTCTTGTGTCGGGATTGGCACAATATGATCTTGGTGTACCTAAATCGGATGCTGCAACTATTGGTAGCGCTGCCGGTCAAGTTGCTGGTTACGCTTTGCCGCAAGTGTCTGGCGGATCTGCTCCTAGCTATACGCCTCCCGTACAACCGGGCTTGAGTTTACAGGGTCCGGCTACACAAGCACCTAGCCCGACTTTGGGGCAATCTCTGTCAATTGCACCAAGTTTGGGCTATACTCCTACCGGCTCTGTCTTTGGTTCTTCTGACGCTGAAGGCAAGAAATCGAATGTGTGGAACGTAGGCTCGCTCAGAAATATTGGGTCAGCGGAGGCGTAAATGAGTGATGCTTTTGATTTATATATGTTTGACTCGCCCGGTGCTGCACCAAGCGATTTCGGCAATTTCTTTACAGGCCCAGTGGCCGCGCCTAATTATGGTGGACCTGTTGGCTTAGCAGGCGCTGGAGATGGCGCTTTAGCACTTGAGCAGCCATCTACTCCAACGTCTGCACAGCCCAGCGGTTCAGAATTTGTTGCACCTACTGGGTATCAGCCTACTTTTGGGTATGATCCTGTTGCTCCTTACCAATACGGCCAAGATCAACCTGTAAGCTCGCCGGGATCTGCGGCATCGTATTATGGTTATACGCCTCCCGTAACACCAAGTTTTGACGCCGTTGGTGGTGGTGGAGGTGGTTATGTTCCTACACCCATAGCTCGACCTGCTGGTTTAGATATTTCTGCTGCAACAGGTGGTGCCGTTGCGCCTTCTCCTACAGGGCAAGTCACACCTGACCAAAAACAACAGCAAGGCGGTTTAGGCAGTTTGTTAAACCAACTTGGCGGCTTAAAAGGTCTAACATCTGCTGCTGGTGGCATTATGTCATATCTCGCTAATCAGAAAGCTCAACAGCAAGCTGAAGACATTGGCAATCAAATCAAAGCTGCGTATCAAAATGCTGCACAGCAATATCAAACGCTTGGGCAACCGTATCAATCGGCTGGTGGTGCTCAACTAGCGATGGCATTGCAAGGCGCTTTATCACCTGCACAGCAACAGGCTTATCAAGCCGGACAAGCTCAATTGGCACAAGCAGCAGCTCGTACAGGCGGCGTTGGTGCTATTCAAACGCAGAATGCTTTACAGAATATGTACCAGCAAGCGTTACAGAACCAACAGAGTATGGCTCTACAGTTGCTTGGCCCAGGCAATACATTGATGGCTTCAGCCATTCAAGCTGAGTTGCAAGGCACAACTGAAGGTTTAACTACAACGCTCAAATATCAAGATGCTGCTAACCAAGCGGCTGCTAAGTTGATGATGCAGTTAGGCTCAATTGGTGCAAGTTCGCCGCAAAGCCAAACTAATCCAGGAGTTCCGTAATGGCTGAGACTAATTCCTCAACATCTTCATCTTCTATGGCTAATGATGTTTTAGGCAGCATGGGCGGCTTGTCTGATAGTTTTTCTGCTTTGATGAAAAAGCGTGAAGAATTAACAGCTCCTTATGTTGAGAAGGCTCAAAAGGCTGAAGAAGCCTACGCGCAAGCCAAGGGCGATATTGGCATTCGCAAAGCTGAGTTGGAAGCTAAAAGCAAACGTGCTGGTTATGCCGGTGAAGCTGCTGTTTATAAAAAGTTTGAGCCTGAATTGATGGCTCCTCCTCCAACCATTCAATACTCGCCAGAGACGCAAGAAAGCATGTCAAGTCTTGCTACTTTGTTGCCTCTTGCCGGAATGTTGATGGGTGGTGGCGGTCGTTTAAGCGGCATTGGTGCAATGGAAGCCATGAGCGGTGTGCTTGAAGGCCATCGTCAGGGCAACCAAGATCGTATTGCGCTCGAAACTAAGAATTTTGAGCAAAAGATGAATCAATGGAAATTGCACATTGAACAGGTAAAAGGTGCTTTTGAACGCGCTCTCAAGATGGCTTCGTTGAATGCCAGTGGTGCTAACGCTCAATTGCAAGTTGAGTTGGCTAAATTAGACGCTCAGATGTTGAAGCAAGATGCAGCTCGCAATGGACCTGTGCAGGCTTCTTTGAAGGGAATTGAGCTTGCCGATAAGTTTTTGAATGCTGCGGATCAAAGCATTACAAAGATGTACGGCACGATGGCCGAAGTGACGCAAGGCGCGGGACCAAAAGCACAGCTTGCTAAGATTCTTGATCCTCGAACAGCGGCAGCAACAGATGATAAGGCTGCGGCTACCATCGTTAATGCGGTGCGTTCGGCTAAAAAGACGTATGATTTGGTGGCTGAAGGGCAAGATCCAGACATTGATTTCGGTGAATTGGGTCGTATTGCCAATCAAACGCAGAGCTTCTTGGAAAGAAATCTTGGCACGGCGTCTATTGATAGCTCTCAACAGTCTGCTGCGGCTGCAACGGCTGCTGTTGATGAAGCTGCAAAGAATGCTGGTCTCAGTCCAAATGACAAGAATATTGTCTTCTTCAAGAAAGCTATCTTTAATAATCTTGAATTGGAACGTGAGGCACGCGGTGGAAGCATACTTCCAGTTGCAGTCATGCGTAGCCTTGGGCCATTGTTAGATCCAGCAAATCTTACAAAACAACAATGGACTGGTATTATTATGGATCGCATTAACACTGTTGCTGGTGTTACTGGTCTTGAACCAGATCAATTTATGCAAGCTATGGGACGCGTTCCCACTTTCAATCTCCCAACTCCAACATATAAAGCGCCAGCATCGGCGGTTCCTTCTGGTGTTTCAACTAGCGGTTGGTAACAATGTCTGACATTACGATTACTTTTGAAGACGGGAAACAACACGTTTACTCAGGCGCACCAGATACTTTGTCGCCTGGGGATGTGTATTCTCGTGCTCAAAAAGACTTTCCAAATCAAAAAGTTAAGTCGATTGATCGCAAAACTGGTGCCGCTAAAGCAGACTCAGACACGACATATCAAAAAGTTGAAAAGGGATTGAGTGGTTTTCAAAAAGCAATTGATCCATATGAGGCTGTGAAGAGCTTTGGCGAGCGCGGTGCAGCTCTTGGTCAAGGATTAGTTGCTGGTGTTGCTGGGTTGCCTGGTGCAGCAGAACAATTTTTAGCTGTTGATGTACCATCCTATTTTGGTCAAAAAAAGCAAGCCATGCCTGTCACTGGCAGAGAAACTCTTTTTCCAACCAGAGAAGAGATCTTGCAAACGCCATTGTTTCAAACTCCGGAAGCTAAGAAGTATCCGGTTGAGTCGGCAATTGGCAAAAACTTGTATGATATAGTTGGTGGTGCGGGTCTTCTCAAAGGGCTTGCGACTGGAGTGGCTCCGGCTATCAAAGGTCTTGTATCAACAGTACGCGGCACTGAGGCTGCTAAAGGCGCAGAGGAATTGCGCGGTGCAGTTAAGGGTTTGACTGAAGCAGAAATTGCAACTCAGGCTGAAGTGGCTCAGAAAGCTCAAGCAGATCTTGATCGTATTTCTGCGGCACAACGTCAGATTGCAGAGCGTGATGCAGTTGCGGCTGAACGTGCTGCTCGTCAAGCTGGAACGCCACCTGAAGCTATGGCTGACATTCGTTCTCAAGCTCTTGCAAGAACAAGAGATCGTGTGGCTGATGCTCAGAAAGCTGCGCGTGAAGCTGGTCTAAATGAAGCAGAAGCAGCATCGCATGTTGCTGACGTTGAAGGCCGCGTCGCCGGTGCTGAAAATGCTATTCAACGATTAGAACAGCGTTTGGCTTCTGGTGAACAAATTACACCTGAACAATTTGGAACTATCATTAGAGATACGGCTGAGAATATTCGTAATACAGGCGTCGCTAACAGAGAAAAGTTGGCGGGTTTTGGTCAGGCAATTTCATCTGCAGGGCAAAGACCAATTGTTGATACGACTAAAGTATTAAACAAGATTAACAGCATTCTTAAAAATGAACGTGATCCATCTATTATTAACACGCTTAACATTCTTAAAAACCAACTTACAACTACCGTAAGAAATCAAGAAATCAATGCGTTAAATGTTGCTTCTACGGACAGCCTTCGTAAAGCAATGGATCGCATTTTGTCTACCAAGACTGTGCAGATGGCGAACGGTATGGCTGGCGATGCTGCTGCTGCGGTGCATCATGTTGCTGATTTAAAAAAACTTTTAATAAACACAGCTAAAAAAGCGCACGATCCATATCGTAAAGCTCTTGAGCAATACGCAAAACTGTCTCGGCCCTTAGACATTGTGTCTCGTAAAGGACCATTGCGTGCCGTGCTAGATGTCGATGCTTTGTCTCAAGATTTCTTGCGTGGATCTGCCGAAGTTGCTGGCCGTGTCATTCAACGCGCACGCGAGGGACATCCGGTTTTCACTCGCTTAATGGCTGAAAATCCTGAAATCCAAAACGGTGCAAGAGCATTCTTTAACCGTGAGTTATTCGGTGGCGGTCGTGTTCCGAATGCTGACGCACTGCGTTCTTTCGTTCAGAAGAATGAAGGCGTGTTAAAGCAACTTGGTATTTACGATGAATTTAAAACTGTTGCTTCAGCTAGAGCTTCTGGGCAATCAGCTTTGGATGCTGTCAAGGCAGAATTAACGCAAGCCAAAGCAGCTCAAAAAGGCGCTACAGCTGCTGCTAGAGAAGCTGAAAAGGCAATTACTGGCGAAGAACGCCTGCGCGGATTGGCTTCTAGCAGAGTTTCTGAAGCAGAAAAAATTGCGGTTGCACCAGAGAAAATTGCAACTGAAGCTGAGAAACGTGCAGCTCAAGCAGAATCTAGGCTTGCTAAGGAAGCTCAGAAGCCGGCGGTTGCAAAGACGATTGCTGAACAACGAGCGGATGTTCTTCGCAAGAGCGGAGAGGAATTGGATCTTTTATCGCCTGAACAAGTTTCTGGTAAAGCTAGAACCATTGCCTCTGACTTGCGTGCAAAAGGTGCCATTTCTGGTGCTGAATACACAGACATGCTCCAAAAGATTGACATGATCGACAAGGCTTATGGGAAGACAAAATTTGCTCAAAAGGCCATTAAAACCTTATTTTACGGTGGATTAACAACGGTTGCTGGTGAAGAAATCCTGCGTCGTACATTTGGTGGAAAATAATGTCTAAGAAGAACAACGGCATCAATCCAGATCTTGAAAAGGCGATTTCAGACCTGCTCAAGCAGTCGATGCAGGCTGGTGAGATTGACCTAGAGCAGAAATTAAAAGTTATTGATCGTGCGATTAACCTTGAAAAACTCAAGCAAAAGGTTAGTGAGGATGAATGGGGAAGCGGATTCGCTACCTCGGATGACACTTAAGCGCAACGTCGGGGGACGCAATGGACGCTACATTTTTGGCCGTGATCCGAATGGGTTTAACGGTTTTAACAGATCGACTATTAACCGTATTGGCAATTCTAATGACTTTCGGGCTATCGGCTTGGGCAATGTATTCGCCTACGCCGGAGAGATTGGAGATTGCCGCCGGATTTGGTATAGTGGTATTCATTCCAAGTCTCTTGAAGGAAAGGGTTAAGACCCATGAAGGACCAGTCGAACAAGAACGTAACCCATAATCTTCTTGACCCGTCGAGCGGTCAGGCTGCTACGCCGGTTCGGCCTCAGAAGCCTAAGGACGGTTATGGTTTCGGTGGCGGCACCTTTACGCCTGGTACAGCTCCTCGCGGTGGTTTCCAAGCTGTCTGGAACTTTGGTCCAGATCCAAAGGATTACAAGAACAGCCCAACTAGCAAGCCAGATAAGGGCGTTGTCTAATGGCTAATAACATCCCTTTTCAGCCTATGGGAAAAACGACTAAGGTTGCCGTTACTGGTGCGGCAAACACTCAGTCAAACGTGTTTACCATTACGGCTGACAGCCCTTGCCAACAATATTTCCTTTCTAACGCGGATGTAAATAACGCTGTTTACGTCTGGATCAGCTCCAGCAATTCTTTCAATGTGACGCTTCCCGATAACGGTCCGTCTTATGTTTTTGCGTTGCCTCCTTATTCTTACAAAGTAATTACGGGGCCACAGGTCAGCCAATCGTCCAATGTCTATGCGCGTGTGATTGGTGATGCTGCCAACGCAAGCGTGTATGTAACGCCGGGTGAGGGACTGTAATGGCAAGCCAAGGTTTATACGCGAACATCCATGCCAAGCGGGAACGCATCCGTAAAGGTTCTGGCGAGCGTATGCGTAAGCCTGGTAGCAAGGGTGCTCCTACGGCGGCAGCATTCCGTAAATCTAAGAGAACAGCGAGGCGCTAATGTCTGGACCATCTCTGAGTGTAGGGCGCGGTGAAAAGCAGTCTGTACGCAAAGGCGGTGGTCTGACAGCTAAAGGCCGAGCTAAATACAATAGGGCTACCGGCAGCAAGCTGAAGGCTCCTACGAAAGACCCGAAGAACCCGCGACATAAGTCGTTCTGCGCTAGGTCTAAGTCTTGGAAAGGCGAACGCGGTAAAGCTGCTCGTCGTCGGTGGGGATGCAGATAGGATGATCTGTGGACCCGTTTACCCTTATTGCTGGAGCGACAGCGCTCTATAACGGCATCAAATCGGCGGTAGACGCTGGGCAAGATGTCATGGATACGGCTGAGAAGGTCGGCAATCTCTTTGCCAAGATCGCTCAGATCGTACAAGTAACTTCTGCACCTCGTAAGAAAAAGATGTTCCAGTCTCAGGCCGAGTATGAGGCCGAGGCTGTGAAACTGTATGCTGTTAAGGCTAAGGCCAAGCAGATGCAGCTCGATGTTAAGAACATGTTCGTTGCTCAGTACGGTCCCAAGGCTTGGGAATCTATCCTGAAAGAAACGACGGAGATGCGTAAGGAAGCAGCTCGTCAGGCTCAGATTGAGTTGGAGCTAAAGGAAGAGGCAAAGAAAGACGCTATGCTCGCGTTAAGCCTTCTGGGTGGCGTAATTCTCTTTGCTGGTATATTGGTAGTAGCCATCTTCATTACCTCAGGGGGACTTAAGTAATGGCATTTGGCATTGATGACGCGATTAGCGCTGGCCTTCAGATTGTAAACAAATTCATTCCAGATCCGGCAGCGGCTGCACAGGCTGAACAAGAACTCAGAGCATCTTTACAAGCATGGGACGCGAAGCAAGATGAAACGAACACGGCTGAAGCTGCTAACCCTAACCTCTTTGTATCTGGCTGGCGGCCTGCTATTGGTTGGGTTGGTGCAATTGGTCTCCTCTACCAGTATTTATTGCGTCCAGTCGCCGTGGGAGCGGGGTGGCACGATCTGCCTGCTCTGGATCAATCACTTATGGAATTAGTAACGGCAATGCTCGGCATGGCTGGCTTGCGTACTTATGAAAAGACCCTTGGGGTACATGCGAAATGAATGGGAACTTTGAAAGATGTCTTGCTCTTGTTCTAAAGTCAGAAGGCGGGTACGTCGATAACCCGAAAGACCCTGGAGGCATGACCAACCTTGGTGTGACTAAGGACACTTGGGAAGCCTATGTCGGTCGTACAGTCGATGAAGCAGAGATGAGGGGCTTAACACCAGATGATGTTGCCCCTCTCTATAAGCGTAATTATTGGGATCGTGATAAATGCGACCAACTGCCGGCTGGCATTGATTACATCGTATTTGATTGCGGCGTGAACTCAGGCACCTCAGAGCCAATCAAACTTATCCAACGGGCTTTGAACGTGCCTGTTGACGGCGTGCTTGGCCCTAATACGCTTGCGGCGATACAGCAACGCGACCCTGAAGAGCTTCTTGAACAGTTTAGCGAAGAACATCTTCAGTACCTCCAATCCCTGAAAGTATGGTCTACGTTTGCGAATGGCTTTCAGCGTCGGATAAAGGAAGTTCTGGCTGCTGCTCAGGCGATGGTTCATTCTTCGTAAGCTCACCTTCGAAGATATAAGATCCTACATGGCCGAGATTCATCCACGGTGCTGCGTAGATCTTACCGCCAATGTTTCGCCATTCACGGCAGAAGTGATAGTCTTCGGATAGCAGACGCTGCGTCTCAGGTTCGATGCTGGTGGCAAAGAACTCTTTGATGCTGTCATTGATCTGAGCATTGCCTGCAAGGTCTACAACGTCATTGCGATAGCTTGGCACTACGTCAGAGAGCTTCTCAAAGACATTGCGCTTGATGAGCATCATGCCTGTGCCGCCTGCCCAGACCTCTAGAGGCGTGTCTATACGCACGGTGACGGTGCCGACGTAATCTACTAAGTTGATGACCCATGAGCCTGTATTGTTCTTGAGCTTATCGACAGGCACACCGCGATGCACAGAGCTTTCGACCGAGTGCCAGTTGATCTCCTTCTTAGGATAGATCCCGCACATCACATCTAGATCGTGATCGAACATGTGCAGCAGCTCGCCGGCGTCGAAGCGGATGTCAGCGTCAATGAAGAGCAAGTGCGTGCAATCTGTCTTTAGGAACTGATGCACCAAGCTGTTACGAGCACGGGTAATTAGACTTTCGTTGAACATGAAAGACATGGCAGAGGGGATGCCTCTGGCTTGCAAGCCCATCTGTAGCTTGAGAAGGCTCTGCGTGTAGAAACCCGTGCACATGCCACCGTACATAGGGGTGGCGATGAAGCATTTAATTTGCTCTGACATTTACTTGCGTCCTTGGTTGTGGTGTTGGTCGGTAGTAGACAATGCTGTGATGTTCCTTGCAATAACTTGACTTATACACAGGTGCACCGCAGCAGGTGGTGTCCCAGACATTGTGCGGTTTGTCTAGGATATATCGACACTGTAAGCGCTTGGCTTCGAATAGCTTTACAGCGTTGAATTGTATGAATATTTCTGGCTCAGGTGCAGGCTTTGGTAACGGTTTAGAACGCTTGCGAGGGGTGGGTTTTGATGCCGGTCTGTGGGTAGGATTGGTAGCTGAGAAGGATAGTCCAGACCTGTGGATAAATCCTATGATGCTGTTTCTTGTGCGTCCGATAACGGCAGATATTTCTCTCGCTGTATGGCCTTCTTTGACCATCTTGATGACTTTGTCTTTCTCTCGTTGAGACCAGATCACAGACTTAATCACGGCCCCTCCTTCATTGCGGCGCGGAAAAGAACCCATGTAAACGCTGCTTTTACCGTTCTCATTTCTTGCTCTGTCATTTCACCAAGATACAAACGGATTGTTTGATTATCCGCGTTTAACGCTTTTCGCAGCCGCTCAATCTCTTTGAGCAACTCATCACGTTCTTTAATGTATTCGAGGGTCAAATCGGTCACTGAAACCTCTGCGTCTCACGCTGTAGCTGTAACGTGGTTATGGCACGGATCTGTGCCTCGATATGCCGTGTCTTCTGGTGCCTCTTACGAGCTTCTTTAAGCCTGAGCTGAAGCTCTCGCATCTCAGAGACTACCTTGGGTTTTGTCAGGCGCCACAATAGGATCGAAAGGTTTCGTCTTAACTTCTTTAGCATCCATCAACTCCATAAAATCGGTGAACTTGAGAATGGCGATGGCCTCTTCCTTGTCAGCCCGTGCTATTACCACTGGGATCTGGCCTGGTCGCGCTGCCTTGATCGCCTGTTTAAGCCATGTGTAGACCGCTATCTTTGCATAGCGTTTGCATTCAAGTAACCAGCGAGGGAGATCTATGTCTCCCCCACCGTCGCGGGTCTGTGTGAGGTTTCTACTTGCTTCATAGCCTCGTGCTTTGAGCACGTTGACTATATCACGCTCGAACCCTGCACCCTTGTCTCGTTGAGATTTCGACATTGCTTCCCCGCCCCAAAGAAAAATCGTAATAGGAATTATTTCACAGTTTTTAAAACCTCAAATCCATTAGCATAACCATCAAAGTTCATAACTTGAACATTAACGATGTTTTGCAATGGAATGAAAACCAAACGTAAATGGTTTTTATTAGCGTAAGCGTGCAAACCGACTTCATCAACTGTAAGAACATCGCCGTTAATTTGGATGTCTTGCATTTTTTCGTCTCTTTGAACTCTCACCATCCAACGATAAGAATATTCTTGCATCTCATTTCTCCTTAAAATGGAACGTCATTATCATCTAGATTGCCAACCTTCTTAGGCCACTGCTCAGTGCCGTCTCTCGGCTTGTCTAAGCGGATCTTAATCAGGCCACCGAAAGCATTCTCTGACTTCCAACCGGCAATACCAATGCTCTCGCCTGCCTTCATGTCGCGATCTAGAACGATCTCGCCTCGCATGTCTGGATGCGCTGAGGTGGTCTTTTTGTTGTTCTGCAACAACGAGCCTGTGCCGGGCTTGTGAACGTAATTAGCCATTATTCTCCCCTTATCTTAGTCAAAATTTCACTGTTCGCTGCTTGCAAGGTCTGTAACTTAGCGTCTTGCTGTTCACCCGATAGCTTGGAAGATGCGATCTTCTCAACCATGTCGGAATAGTTCGCCATGAACTCGTCAGCGCTGCTGCACCATTGCCAGACTTTCAAGGTACCGTCTGGATTAGGCACATAGAACGGCCATTCCGTCTCAACCTCGTCTAGCTCGTCAACAAGCTCGACCTCAGTGACCTGTTTCGGCAGTTTTGGCGGCTTGGAATCGAAGTCCATAACCTCTTCGACGGCGTAGTGACCGAGTATGCAAGCAGGGTATACCGCACGCACACCTTCAGACACGACACGCGCCTTGAGCATGGCTCTAGGATACTTCTTCCAGTTGTCCTTGGTTGCCAAGCCGATAGAGGTGGCCTGCTTCATCGTCCATGCGAGCGTGAGAGATCCGCCGGCAGGGTGTGAGAATGTCATCTCTACCTTATCGTCGGTGTATGTGAGGTACTCCACCTTGCCACCAGCTTGCTGAAAGCGTGCTAGGATGGCCTGAGACTTGAGAGCAGGTCGGCCTTGAATAATGTCGTATTCTTGAACGACAGTGCCAGGGTGCTTGTTCTCAGCCTGTGCTACGATCATCACGGCCATGACCTGAGAGATGTCAGTGAAGCCGTAGAACTTGGACTTCACGATAGCCTCGGCCATGCGTTGTTGATCTTGGAATGGTACTAAATCATTGCTCATTTTTTCATCTCCATATGGTTAATTGATGTTTTAACCATGCTTTTTTGGTTTTAAATTCTTTGATTGTTATCCAAGCCTGTATGCAAATTTGTCTCGCTCTTGACGTGCAAACATCTATTTCCTCACCAATTTCTCGATAAGTCAGACCTTTTCTTCGCAACTTTAAAACCAACTTATATCGGTCATATATGTCTATTGTCATTTCAGCAAAAACCTTCTGCTGCCTGGCTTTTCAACCACGAATTGATCGTAAACGTCTGGCATGGCTTGCTTGAATAAATCCTTGTCAAAGCTCTTGCTTGCTTTGGCTTGCTTCCATGTCACCAGAACCTCGTTGTAGGGCGTAATCAGCTCAGACTTATTTCGCATATAGTTCTGGATGTAGACTTGAAATGAACCTTCTTGTTCTTCCAGTTCTTTGATAGCTGATTTTATCCTTTTCAGGCTAGCAATCGCGTTCTCGATCGCAGCGGTAGAAACGACAGCCTCCTCAGTAGCCTTGGAATAGAGCATCTTGGCTTGCTCGACTGTCTCAGCGTCGGGCAGATCCCCAGTGTGTGCCAATGCCCACCATTTAGCGGCTTGCTGAATGAAATCAGCCTTCATTTCTTCCGTGACTTCGATCTTCCAGTACCGGAACCTTTGCCCACCGAAGAGGACCGCGAACCAAATGTGAGGCTTTCCGAAAACTGTTGCCTCATGGATGCACTGGATAAGGTCTGGTGTAGGTAGCTTGAGGCCATCGTCATCGTCGGGATACTTGTTCGCGACAGAAGCATTAAAGTTCTTAACTTCGAGAAGTCCACCGTCTGAGGTTTCGAAGTCTGTGTGGGCTTTGAGCCAGCTTTCGGTTCTGTGTTCTCCGGCGAGGTCATAATCTCGTACCTTTATATCTGTGGCTTCCTCGAAGAGCTTGCCGATCACCGGCTGCATGACATGACCCATCTGCACTGCTTCATTGCCTGACAGGTCGTCTGCCTGCTTCTCTCCGCGTTTCTCTAGTAATACATCGACGAGGTGGCCGGACACTGCTCTACGGCTGTCAGTAGCCCACCAACCTGAGCGTCGCGTCTCAGGGCTGAAGTCGTTCATTTTATTCTCCGAGTTTTTCTTCAATTTGATTTGCCAATTCTCTCAACAGGGCAATCAACTGTTTAGCTTCTTGTGTATAATCTTTTGCTATTTTGTGTTCATTGTTTAGCGTGCAATCAATAAAATCTTCCACCGTCTGGCGTAAATCAATTTTGATTACCTTGCTGTCTTCCCAAGTTTCCCAACCTTCTTTCTGTTCTTTAGCCACATAAATAATGTTTACATCTGTGACTTTTGGATTTCCTAAACCGTCGCTAGTAGAAAACAGAAATGGGAAATACGAATCTCCATCGTATATCTTTCTCATGCCATTTGTCCCCAATGGTTGATAATCAGACTTCTTCGATATTGTGTGCAATCCGTTCCACAAGATCCTTCTTGATCCAGTGCAAATCATTCTTAGCATGGTCAATCGTAGTCAGAAGGTCTGATATGACACCAAGCAACGGGCCATCTTCCATAGTGACTTCGAATGCAAACAATGTCGATTGCATTTTTCTGACATAACCATCAAGACGCATCGCTTTATCTAGTTTAGCTTGGCTCATAGTGACCTCCTGATACGCTTATATCTATAATATGCGTCGCTTGTCAAGCGTCTTGTAATATCGTATAAAGATGACATCCGATTAACCAAGCAATAGGGGACACTAAATGTCTGACGGAATTAGGAAAATTACTCTTTTTAGTGCAGAGCAATGGGGAGAGGTTGTTGAGTTTCGGTTCAAGCAACGCTTCAATTGCGAGGCAGATGGCGTGCGTAATCTTGTCGCAGCCGGACTGCATTATTATCGGATGATGGAAGATCCAGAGTTCGCGGCTTTTGAGAATCGTATCGTTGAAAAGATGAATAACAATTCGATGACAGCAAGCGAATAAACTGCTAAAAAGAATGAGGCCGGTAGAGCGCTAACTCTGCCGACCTCGAATTGGGGACGTTGCAGCCGCCCCGATAACAACCGCTTTATACCATTGCGGTAAGTATCGGGCAACCATTGGAGTACACATGGCCTTGCCCTTTATGCCCTTTTATTGGGGCGATTATTGGCGCGATACCGCGCACCTCACTGACGCTGAACACGTCGCCTACCTCAAGCTCATCTCGCATTACTGGCAGCACGGTGGCTTGCCAACTGAGAACCAGCGTCTGGCTCGCATTGCAGGCCGGACATTGGAAGAATGGCTAGAGATGCGTCCTGTCCTGTCCGACTTTTTCCAAGTCGATTGGAAACACAAAAGAATCGAACGCGATTTGGCTCGGCAAAATGAGCTGAAAGACAATAATGCTGAACGTGCCAAGCGTGCTGCAAATGCTCGATGGAATGCTCCAAGCATTGCTCAAGCATTGCCTGAAGCATCCTTGGAGCAATGCTTGACGAATGCTAACCAGAACCATAATCAGAACCATAATCATAATCATATTATAGAACCAAAGGCCAAGTCTTATGCATCGCGTGGTACGCGACTGCCTGAGGATTGGAAGCCATCTAAGACTGACCTTGAGTTCGCTGATGGGCTCGGCGTGAGGTCGGTGGAGGTGGATAAATTCAGGGATCACTGGCACAGCCAGCCAAGTTCGAAGGGCGTTAAGGTCGACTGGTCGGCAACTTGGCGCAACTGGTGCCGCAATGCAGAGCGAAGTTACCGAGGCAATCACAAGGAAACTTTACGCGAAACAACCGAAAAACTTTTAAAGGAAATTGAAAATGGCTACGAAAACGGAAGCAATCAAGGCAGTCTCAATCTTACTGGCGGCCTATAACGACACTCGGGCAGACCGAGAAATATTCATTCGTTTGGCCTCGGAAGCACTGGAACAATACTCGTCAAGGATACTAATAGCACTGGTAAACCCGTCAAATGGCATCATTGCGGAGTGCAAGTTTATGCCCTCGATCGCCGAGATGCACGAATTTTGTCAGGAAAAAGCTTATGGTTCAGATAAACCGAGGCCAGAAAATCCTGTTCGCATCGAAGTGGTGCTAACGCCTGAGGAGCAAGAGCATCGAAGGATCATGCGAGAAAGGGTCAATAATTTGTTCGACAGCCTACGAGTCGAAATGGATCACGGGAAGGATTATTTCCAAATTTACACCCGATCGATGCCCCCTGGTCGATTTACGGTTAATGATCCAGCCTATATCAAGTTTATAAATGATGACAGGAAGGCCAGAAAAGCCCGTAGAGAGGGATCGGCTACCCATCAAGGGGTAGGGTAGCACAAACAAAAAGACGGCCCTTGTGAGGGGCCGCCAAGTAGGGAGAGACTTCGGAGGAAATCTGATGCTAGTCTTATCACGATGGCTCGGCGGTGTCACTCACGTTTGGCAACTTGGGAGCGAACATATTGGCAATGCGTTTCACACCATCCGTCAAGTTATCTTCGACGGTAGCTAGCATATCCTCGGCAAGCCGGATCGGCTGAGTACCGTTCAAGCCGGAGGCAGTAGCGATCAGCCGGATCAATTCGGAGTAAGTGCTAGCAATGTCTCGGCGAGCTGCCATCTTGGCTTCTAGGATGGACATTTCGACAAGAAGCACGTCATGCTCGGACATTCCGTAGCCTAGCTTGTAGGACGCGATAGCGGCAGCCTTTTTGTAAATTGCGTTAGTCGAGCCGTAGGTTTCACTGGCAAGGTTAACGGCCTTGGCTGCATCGGTCATAGAGGTTTCAATCGTTGGCATTGTCGCGGTTTCCTTTATGTTTTCAATAAGTTATCAAGGGTTTGAACGGCCTCGGCCTCGGTAATCTCTAGAGGTTCGAGGATATAAAAAGTGTCCCGATAGAAGTCAGCTAGGCCAGGATTAACGGCCTCCACTGGCTCATCTCGCGGTTGTTCGGGACATAGCCGCAAGAATTGTTTAAGGGCTTGAATGGTTTCAGATGTTATCATCAAGCCCCCCATATTTTGTCAGATATTGCCCACACGCTTGCAATTAATGCGAGCCAAACGGTAGCTTCATAAAGTGCTGATAGGGTGTCAGAATATGTCATTTTAAACGCCTCTTGATCCTAAAAAGCCCCTAGCACCGTCACGCTTGGCATAGAACGCATGAATTGCTTTCAGCGCTTGATCGCACAAAAGGTGAAGCTCTTCTGGTACTTGGTAGTCGCATTCAACGGCTCGATAGTATCCCCACCGACCGTCGCAATAGTGAACGTCGCAAGCCTTGGTAAAGGTTTCATCGGCTTGATCGGCGATTGCTTTAAGCTCTTGCAATGTCATAATATGCCCCCTTAAAAAGTGTAAAATTCTGGATTGCCGCTTTTCGTTTGATGACGGCTGATTTCAATTCGCTTGCTAGCTGACCAGTCGTGTTGGCTGATTAGGAAATTAGCCCAACGGACTATATGACCGTCTGGATTGCGTAAAATTGCGCGTAGCCAAGCATGAAACTCGGCGCGGTCTTTTTTGGTTGGATAGTATGTCATGTCGCGGTTTCCTATGTTAAGGTTTCAATGTCACCTTATGACAACAATATCATAAGGTGACTAGGTGTCAAGCGATTATGCTGCACGAATTACAAATCCCGACGTGTCACGCTTAGCCTTGCGACCTTTAGGTGTTAATCCAACGATAACACCGTGCGGGTCTAAATGACGCAAATCATGCTTATCACCGTCGATCACGGTTAAGCCTTGCCAGGTCATAGGCACAGTCTCAAAAACTACAGCTGCATTGCCAAGCCCGGATGAAACGATCCTAACGACGTCGCTATCGTTAGCCTCATGACGTGATAGGATAAGATAATAATTGTCGGGAAGCTTGCGCTCTAAACGGCTAGCAATTTTTGTATAATCAACAAATTGGATATCAGGAAAGGCTAACATGAGATTGCGGTAGGTAACACCGTCACGCTCGCAAGCGATACCTTCCCACGCAATGTCGGTGGACCCGTTCATGCGTACGCAAAGCTTCATGCCAAGCTTTTCAGCTTTCTTGATGCCAAGCTCGATAGAACGTACCACGTCACGCATATAAGCCTTGCGCTCCTTCATGAAGCGCTTAGCCTTTGCCAGGCGAGATAGACGCACGCTATTTAGATCGTCATCCTTAGCTACCATGCCAGCTTGGCCGGATTGCCAGCCTAAGCACAAAGCCTTGCAAGCCTCTGAAGCTTTAGGGCAAAGATTGAAGCCCGATAAGCTAGCCGGTGCCATATAGTGGATTGCATTAAGATAGCCGTAAGATTGTGCTTTGATAGCCTTAGCACTATCGAAAGAGAATATTCTATTATCCATCGAAATCATCTCCTAATAGTTATTATTATATAAGGATCATTAATGTCCTTATCGCTTATGAGATAATCAGATAGTGACAATAGTGTCAATAGACGATTAGGCATCTATTACAATTATTTTTGTAAATTAGTGTTATCAGATCATTAATCAAATTAGTGAGGTATTTAGATACCGCGATGAAATCGATGGTGCCAGATACTCCCTGCGCGTTGGTCCAGAATGGTGCCAGATGGTCTATTATTCATAATCTGGACCCATGACATTAGTATCATCATTCATCATTCATTATCTATTATAGATAAGAGCTATAAGCCTATTGTGTGTAATAGCTATTAGTCATGAGATAGGCCTGCACCTTGACCTACGCATGGGCCAGGGGGGTGGCTGGAGCGTGCACCCCACATTCAGTTCCCCCCAAAAAATATTTCGGTTATAGTGTGCTTCTCGTTGCAATGGAGGTTCACATGTCATTTTCTGATTTGGTTACAAAGGTAGAAGGCTTGCTTAATCTGAAGGCTGATTGGGCTAATGCTAAGACTGCGCTTGAGGGTACGGTGGCTGAGTTGCAGGCTAAGGTTACTGATCTTGAGGCGCAGGTAGCTCAGGCTGCTCAGAATGCAGAGGCTGCTGCTGAGGCAGATGTACAGGCACTGATTGCCAAGATAGACGCTGCTTGACACATCAGGTAGTATCAGGCATATCTGGTTACGCGGGATGGAGAAGTAGTATCTCATCGCCCTCATAAGGCGAAGGTCGCGTGTGCAACTCACGCTCCCGCAACCAGTATCGGGGGAGTTCCCTACTAGAAGGGGCTTGCATCCATCCAACATGCAGGCTGGTTTGGTGCAAATCCAATGCCCCCGCCAAATCTTTTGGAGATTGAAATGTCTGACGATCAAAAAAACGTTTACGATTATCGCTTAGCGCGTACGGCCATGTGCTTAGGTTACGCACTGGGGCAGCAGAATATTTACGCTGACATTAACCTGAACAAAGTTGCCGAGTATTTGCTTGAAAACTTAGACAATATGGAAATTCCGCTGAACGGTTTGAAACCGTTTTCCGAATATATGGCTGAACTGTCTAAAAATTAAAATCAAGCTCTCATAGCTCAACTGGATAGAGCAACGCTCTACGAAAGCGTAGGTTGGACGTTCAAATCGTTCTGAGAGCACCATCAACAGAAGGGACGCTGAGATGGCACAAGGTGGACACATACGGGCTGAAGAGCCAAAGAACGACAGACAGTTTCTTTGTCCTGAAGGCATGGTTGGGCATCTAAAGAAGGTTCTCGAAGGCGAGTACAGCATTCCGTACAACGAGGCTGACGCTGAAGGCCGATCCTTGCTGGTCTTGGATGTGGGTGCCAATTGCGGGGCATTTACGGTGTATGCCAAGCTCAGATGGCCTAACTGTGAAATAGATGCATACGAGCCGTTGGAAGCCAATCATCAGTTTTTATTTGCGAATACCCAGGATCTAAAGGGCGTTACCCGATTCCAGTCGGCAGTGGGCGATCCAGCCAGAGACAAGCTATACTTTGGCAAGCACAATGTCGGTGAGAACAGCCAGTATCAGGGCAACGAGCAGGTAGACGAGTATGTCGAGATTGATGTGGTCGAGCCTGAGAGCTTGGTGAGCTATGATATTGTTAAGCTCGATTGCGAAGGTGCCGAGGTATACATACTTGCTAGGCTGGACTTGAGCGAGACAAGGTATGTGATGTTTGAGTACCACAGCGAGCGCAACCGGATAGCTTGCGATGCTATTCTGACACAACAAGGATTTGCGTTGCTTGAGATGAATGTAACCTCGGTTGGTTACGGCGTTGCTAAATATCAGGCACAGTAATGAAATTTAACCTGCAACAGTTCTATGCGTTTTGCCGGCAGCTCAAGATTGAGACCAAAGAAGAAGGTCTAAAGAAGATGGACCGTCTGCTTGGCACGCAGACCTATGTCATGGAAGAAGTTGCGAAAGGATTAGAAGATGATTGCCATTTCTTTGTTATCCTTAAAGGCCGTCAGCTCGGTATTACTACTATCAGTCTTGCCTTGGATCTGTACTGGCATTTTATTAATCCTGGTCTCCAAGGTACGCTAACGACTGACACGGAAGAAAACCGTGACATGTTCAGGTCTACCCTTGGCATGTACATGGACGGCTTGCCCAAGGAATATAAGATCCCGCTGCTGGCCCATAATAGAAACCAATTAAGTCTGAAGAACCGCAGTCGCCTGTTTTATCAGGTAGCAGGCTTGCGAGCTAAAGGGAGCTTGGGGCGTGGTAAAGCTATTACTTACTTACACGGGACCGAAACCTCGTCTTGGGGGGATGAGGAAGGACTCGCTTCCCTACTTGCGTCTCTTGCGGAAACTAATCCTCTTAGACTCTACATGTTTGAATCAACAGCGCGTGGATTTAATATGTTCCACGATATGTACGTTACTGCCAAGCGAGCAAGAACCCAACGTGCTATCTTTTGTGGTTGGTGGCGTAACGAGTTCTACTCTGTCGAGGCCGACAATCCTATCTACAAGGTCTATTGGGACGGAAAAGTAACACCCGAAGAGAAAGAATGGGTGCGCGACATCAAGAAGCTCTACAACTACGAGATCAACTCTCGGCAGCTTGCTTGGTGGCGCTGGAAGCTCGCGGAAGGCATCAAAGACGAAGCCCTCATGTACCAAGAGTTCCCGCCCACGGAAGACTATGCGTTCGTGATGACCGGCAGCTCGTTCTTCTCGAACAGCAAATGCACCGACGCAATGAAGGCATCTCGCAAGGCAGTGCCTGACTGCTATCGCTATGTGATGGGCCACAATTTCCAAGACACGGAAGTAATGAAGTCAAACCCTAAACTCGCAACCCTCAAAATATGGGAAGAACCAGATGATAATGGATACTACGTTATTGGAGCAGATCCTGCTTATGGCAGCTCTGATTGGGCTGACCGTTTTTGTATTCAGATTTTTAGGTGCTACGCCGACGGACTCGACCAAGTCGCAGAGTTCGCCACCTCAGAACTTAACACCTACCAGTTCGCCTGGGTCATCGCCCACCTCGCCGGAGCCTACAAAAACTCTACGCTCAACCTCGAAGTCAACGGCCCAGGCCAGCCCGTCATCCAAGAACTCCGCAACCTCAAAAGACAAGCCGTCAACATCGCGTCCCAAAGCGAAACCCGTAAGCAAGGCGAAGCGTTAATGGCCGTCCTTTCCTCCATGCAAAATTATATCTGGAGGAAGAACGATACCCTTGGTGGCCTGACCAACTCGATTGGCTGGGTCACAACCCAAGCGTCCAAAGAGCGTATGCTGTCTTATTACAAAGATTACTTCGAACGCGACATGATGATCGTCAAGTCCGAGGAACTCTTGGAAGAAATGAAAACTATTCGGCGTGACGGTGGAACCATTTCCGCGCCTGGACGTTCTAAAGATGACCGCGTTATGGCCGCTGGCCTTGCAGCCGCCGCTTTTGCCGAGCAAGTGCAGCCACAGCTCATTGCACGCCGCATTACCCGTGACATGCAACTCAAAACCGAAGACCGCACAGCCGGAGAACTGGCCGTCGGCAAAAACGTATCCGAATACCTGAAGCGCATAGGATTTGGACCAAATGGATAAAGTCTTAAATAAATCAGAGATTTACCGGCGCATGGATCGTTTCCAAGAGGACGACAACACGCCGTGGTCATGGCCTATGTTGGCAGAACTAGCAGGTTACGCGCCTGGTCATATGCGGGATGTCTTCGTCTACAAGTCCCAACCCATGACTGAAACCATGCAGATCCGTGTCAGCCATGCCCTAGCCAAGATCGAACGCGGGGATGTCACCGTTATGCGTAATCGGGACAAGACTCGCTTCATTCAATACAACCAAAAGCCAGAGCCTCGCATGGCTAGAGGCAACCG
>Ga0214200_1000017_pt1 | contig 46472 bp, 48 predicted proteins | sample TroBogEpilimnion_7_FD_153038 | JGI IMG/M metagenome (GOLD analysis project Ga0214200, IMG submission 153038) | Freshwater microbial communities from Trout Bog Lake, WI - 23OCT2008 epilimnion | ecosystem: Environmental > Aquatic > Freshwater > Lake > Epilimnion/Euphotic zone | place: Trout Bog... | reverse complement strand
CATGGCAGGCACGATCGCACCATCCCCAGGCATGGCAGCCTGCACCGCGTGCACTTCAGGCGCATTCATGGCCGCCAGGGGAGGCTCGGTGTGCGTCCAGTGCAGTGCGGGAACGTTTCAGGACGGCGGCCAGGCCACAGCGTGCAAGGCCTGCCTCCCTGGCTCCTATACTCCAAATCTGGGCCAGACGGTGTGCTCGCTATGCCCGGCCGGCACTTCCCAGCCCTCTTCCGGATCCTCTGGCTGCTTGAGTTGTGCGAGCGACCAATTCAGCAGTGCTGGCGACCCGGCGTGCAGCCAATGTGGCAAGCCCATCACCCCGCCCCCAGCCGGCGTGACGTGCCCGATCCAGACCTTGCCAGACGACACGCCAGGCGTCTGGGTGTCCGTGAGGGGCCTTCAAGGCGACGAATGCCTAGGGATAGCCCCGTCGGTGGTGTCTCAGAGCTCTGTGACTGTGCAGGTGTTCACGAACAGCACGTATGCCAAGTGTGTGACCTCCATGTACGTGATGGGTCTGTCCTCAGTGTACCAAGCCTGGAGCAACACGGTCATCAGTCTCCAAAAGCCCGCCAGTATTCAGGTCTACGCCTACAACCAGACAGTCTACCCGGGCCTCTGTGCCAGGCACGGCTTCGGAGTGCTCTTTACCGTGGCGGATCAGCGTGGGTGGCCTTGGACAGACCTTACAGGGGCCTACGCGCAAATGGTCGTGCTGGGTTCTGGCCTGACCCTGAGCATGTCGTTATGCGAGAGTCTACCCGGGGCATCGGACGTTGTAGGCTATGGAACGTGCACGTCCGCGACTTTCTGCCCCACCATGAACGTGACTGTCCAGGTATTCCTCACGATTCCTGGGGGTCAGATCATAGGCGGCTCTACCAATCTGTACATAGCCGCGCCCGTCAAGCCTTGTCTGCCAACATCTGGCCCGGCATACATCGCGCTCACCCTGCTCAACGCGAACGGACCTTTCCTTCCAGGCGACGTCCTGAATGTGCAGGTCTCCTCCCCCGGGGGGCTCGCACTGTACAAGGGATTTCGTTTTGTGTTGAAAATGGGTCTTCAAGTCGATTTTGTGTCGTTTTCCAGCACCCTCAGCCTCACGACCGCCATGTCAAACGCCATGCTCTCGGTCAGTGGGGTCGTATCCATGTCGGACGCTGGCAGTTCTGTGCTTGGAACGCTCCAGGTGAAGCTCTTGAACGCCACCACATCCCCTATGCCAGTGGTGTGCCCTGTGGCAGGTTCTCTCGCCTTTACTGACATGCAGAACATGTACGTGGCAGCGACCCCGCTCGCATCCGGCGTGACGTGCCGGCAGGACGGCTGTCTGGACGCCTTTACGGACACGGGCGCTGTTGGGACCCTCCTTGCAGGGGCCCCCAGGACAATGCTCATCAACTGGCAGGCGTTGTTCCAGAACGCTCCAGTGACCACCACCAGCGTATCCGTGGTCGGCATCGGGCGCGTGGTGGGGCAGGTTGGCCCTGTTTCGGGAGCGTCCTGTCAGGCCCTGTCCAGCAGCCTTCTTGCGACCTCGTGTTCGAGCGTGAGACCCCAAGGACAGGGACAGGGCGACCCGAATGCAGGCCTGAGTGTCTCGTACCAGGGCGCATCCACTGTCTTGAGGCTGGCCGTGTTCGTCCCTCAGACCCCAGTCGTCTCGTCCTACACTGGCGACACCGGGGCCAACGGGCGATACAAGCTGTTCACGACCCTCCAGTCTGGCACCACGCAGATCGCCAACGTCGACGCGACCCCGTTTGTTGGACCCGATGCAGTGTCTGCAGGGCTGGCCAACGAGCAGTGGTCGTGCCAGCCGGGCTTCATCGGGAGCTTTAGCCTGTTTGGGCAGGTGGTCGGGAGCTGCACGGGCCCGCTCGCCTTTGCCAGCCCGAAATTGACCCTTCTCACGGGCTTCCAGCAGGGGCTTGGCACCATCCAGTTCGCCTCGCCGTACCTCGCAGCAGGGCAGGCAACGGGGCTGCTCCTACCCTTTACAGGCAAGACCGTCCTGAAACTGGACTCAGCACAGAGCCTCGCGCCATGGTCGACCACAGTGCAGGGCCAGACCGCCACGATGGTCGTCTCTGGGGCCTCTGGGCAATGCGCGGTCGTCCAGCTCGTGATTCGCGGCGTCGCGTGGCAGTTGGGCATCCCCGTGTACCCACCCGGGCCAGTCAAGCTCGTCATGACCTTGGGTCGCACCTTGCTGGTATCCTCAAACGACCACACAGGGCTGCTCCCGAGCAGCACGACCATAATGCAAGTAGGGCTCATTGTAACCGAGAACGATGCGGAGGGAAAGACCATGGACTCGTCACTGGACCAGGAGTACGTGGACGTCACGAACGATCCCCGCCTGTTCCTCTCAGGGTATCTCCTGCAGATCAACGGCTCCAACGTGCAGGCCCTGTCCACTGCAGGCACGGGCCGCATTCAGGCTGGTCTCATGGGCATCCCATGCGTCCAGACCAACTTCTCAGTGGTGATCGCGTCTGCAGCCGTAGTCTCCAGCACTCTGATCTGCACGGGATGCCCGCAGCTCACGGCGCCCGACGATCCGCTCAGCCAGGACTTTCCCAGCTTGTTTCCTAGCGCCATGGACCAGAGCCACTTCACGGTGTCGCTCACGCTCGCGGATGGGAGCACGCGGGTCGTGGTCGAGCCGCTGACTGTCACGGGCTGCCTCAAGCTCGTGGGAGGCACCCTCATGACCACGTGCCCCGGGCTGGCCAACGTGTCGACCCCCAGCACTGTCCAGACCCCTATCCAGCTACGGGTGCTCTCTCGATGGGGCGTGAACGCCAGCCTCACCTGCAACGGGGGGCCTTGCGCTGGGCTGAACCTGGCCCCGCCCGGCGACCCAGCCACGCTCCCGCCCTTCGCGTACGGATCAGCCCTGTCCCTCGGGGTCGTGATACGCCTGGTGAACGGGTCCACCATGCCCGCCACGGGGCTGGGAGGGCTGACCCTGCTGGCCAACGGGATCGCCACGGACGGAGCCAATCTCCAGCTCAGGTACGGCCCGCTCAAGATCGACTACAGCTTCACCAGCAACTGGGGGCTGGTTGGGGGCACGGCCTGGCTCGCAGTGTCGCGGTTTCAGTCTCTCAACATCCTCGGGCCGGCCGTCCTGTACCAGCTCCACTGCTCGAGGCTCTGGCAGGAGGCGGCTTACAGCACGCAGATCACGCTCTCGGACGGCAACGCCAGCAACGTCACGAGCAGCCTGTCCGCCGCGCCCCCCCTGGTGATGCATGCGCCAGGCCTATTCCACGCGGATTGGGCTGGAGATGGCATTATCACTGCCACATTCGGCGTGGTGACGGGCACCAGGACTATCACAGCCACGGTCTCAAGCCTGTTCTTCTCGGCCATCTCTCTCGATTCGCTCCCCGCGACGTGGCATGCCCCGATAGGCGACTCCATCCGGCTCTCGGCGACCCTCTGGCCGGTGTACGCGACCGTGCCTTGGTACAATGCCAGCAACCTGACCGACCTGGTCATGCGCTGGGCCTGCACTCCACCGGGTGTGATCGTGTTTGGGCAGGATCTGGGCACCCTCTCGAGCCAATGCTATGCGCCAGTGAGCGTGACCGCCTCTCTCGTGAGCTGCCAGACCTTTCCAGGGGCGAATTTCAGCAAGAATATCACCGTAGACGTCGTGCCAACCGCCGCAGGACAGGTGGTTCTGGGCAGCGCGAGCGGAAAACCGCTTTCGGACGCGAAAGTCGGGGATACCGTGGGCATGCAGGTCGGTATCTTGGCCACGAATAGCCTCCAGGTGACCATTTTTGTGATTTTTTTGAGATTTTCTAGCATTTTCATGCATTTTTTCGTAATTTCGACCGTTTTGGCAGAGTTTTCTCGTCGAAATCTCCATATCAGGCGCTGTTTTTGGCGGTCTCGGGTGCTCGTCGTCGGTCCTGCAGCGCTGCGAGTGCAATTTGGTGCACTCGGGCGACCAAACCGTCTTTCGTGCTGCAGGCGCCATGCTCCAGAGCGAGGCTGTGGGCCAGATTGTGATGGCCACAGTGCAGGGCGTGGTGCGGCTCAACGCGCTGGCCACCGTCGTGATCACGATCATACAGGCCACGATCGGCACACAGAACCTGCGCGGGGTCGTCAGCCGCCCGGTGGTCCAGTTTGGCACTGGCGGGAGCGCGCCCCCCTCGCGCAGACTGCTGGAATACCCGCAGCCGAGCCTCTTGAGCAGGCGCCTGCTGGCATCACCCAGCATGGTCTGGGGTGATACGGACGGCGACGGGGCCTTCACGAGCCTGGACGTGCTCTTCATGGAAGCGTACCTGCTGGTGGCGGGCCTGCCAGGCAACCCGCCTGTCTGCACCGTGACCTGCCAGTCCCAGCAGGCCATGAGCGCCTGGCAGCTCTCTCAGCTGAACCCGCTCAGGAACCCGAACAGCCCAGCTCAAACGGGTACCGAGAGCGACCTCCAGCTGCTCCTGCTTACTCTGGTGGGCAAGGCCTTCTTCCTGACCAGGCTGGGCGTGCAGGTGCAGGCGGGCGCCCTCCAGGCCTCCATCGTGCTGACAGACTACAACGGGGTGACCAACCCGCCCAACGCGCTCGGGGCAGTGGTGCTCTGGACCAGCAGCAACCGGTACCTGTCGTTTGACACGCCCTTCTCCTTGGACAACACGACCGGAGCCGTCACCATCCAGTGCAGCAGCAGGGGGGGCAACCTCGGTATCGCCAGCCTCCCGTCGAGCGTGCCCGTGGACGAGGCGGGCGTGGGCCTGCAGGTCATCAGCGATAGCATAGACCCCAACGGGAACCTGGTCGGCACCTTCTCATATCTCCCTGGCAACTCGCCTGTGACCACCTTTAATATTCTCGCTAGCAACACCACCTTGGCCCCGACCGTACAGCCGGTGTACATCCCGGTGGTCGTGTGCGCTGACCTCTGCCAGTCGGCTGTGGGCCTCTTCCTCGACTTCACCACGAATGACCCGCAGTGGCTCGACGCGCACACGTTGTCCGTCCGGTTCGCGTTCGAGCTCCCGGCCCTGCAAGGCTACCCGTTCCAGCCAGGGCCTGGCCAGCCTCCAGCGGTCCAGACACTCTCGTTCTCATCCCCCGGGCCTGGAGAGCTGTTTGTGGGAGAGACCTTCACCGTCCGGTTCGTCCCGCCCAACACGACCACGCTCGGGTTGTACAAGACCACGGGCGCGAGCCTGGTCTCCGTTGGGGGCGGGGACAGAATTGGCCAGTACTTCCTGGTCCAGGACGGGACTCCTGTCAACATGACGTTCACTGTAACAAACGAGGGCCAGAACACGATCCAGGTCTGGGCGGTCCAGGAAATGCAAGAAAAGACGGTAGCTGCCAAGCCCCAGGGACCACTCCTGTCCGCCAGTGTGACGGGCCGGGGCACAGGCCTTCTCTCGCTCCAAGTCCAGCCCCTTTGCGCCTCCGCCATCCAATGGTCCGTCTGGGGCGGGAACGACGAGGTGTGCGCCGTCCAGCTCACGCCCGTATGGTACAACGGCCCTGGCCAGTCGAGCGTGCTCAATTGCACGAGCTACCCATGCCAGCTCTCGTTCCTCGGTCGCACCATCACCCCGTCGGTGCCTGTGCTGAGGCCGACGAGGCCGGAGCTGAGGGTCCAGAAGACCCTGGTGGCCAGGAACGAGCGCGCCCACTGGAGAGCCCACTGCACGCTGCAGGGCCAGCGGGTGGCGATCAACACCCGCGCGCTCCGGGCGGGGCTCGTCACGGTCTCGCCCCCGAACGCGCTCACCATCAGCAACGGCAGCTTCTCAGGCACGATCCCGGGCATGGCCACGCTCACGTTTGCCCGCAACGTCTCGTTTGCGATCAACGTGTCCACCGCCCTCGACCCCCCGATCAGGCTGGACGCTTGGCTGTTCCGACAGGCCGTGTACTCGTTGGGCACAGGAAACCTCAACGTGACCTTCATGCCCCCGGACTTTCAATCAGGGGACAGGGCGTACCTGCTCGCCCAGGCCTCGTACGCCAATGGGTTCTCCATCGCCCTCAGCCAGGGGCTCGACCAGGCCCTGGCCGTGACTCCGGGGCCCAACATGACCATCGCGCGCGACGGCTCGATTTTGCTGGCCCAGTACGCGCTGGGTCCGTCCTCCGTCCAGGTCTCATTTCTCGGGCTCTCGACCACCGTCGGGTTCCAGGTCCAGCCCGTCACACCGGTGCGACTCGACGCCTGCTGCAACCAGAGCCTCGTGACCTACCCGGGCTCGCCGGCGCAGGGCCTCGCAGGGATCCAGACCGTCTTCTCGCTCACCAGCCTGGCCGTGGTCCTGCCCAGGGGCGTGTCTGTCCCGCTCGGGATGGACGACCCGAGAGTGTCCGAGTCCCATGACTCCCGCGTCCTCATGTATTCCAACGGCGTGTGGGCCGTGTGGAGCTCGACGGAGGTGCACATGGGCTCGACCGCCATCACCATCACGTACACACAACCGGGCTCCCTTGCGCAGGCCGTGGCCCGCGTGTACCTGCAGGTCGTCGACGCGCGTGGGCTCGTCCTGAACGCCTCATACCCGTGGGGCGGCGGGGCGGGCGTGATCCGGAGGCTGCACTGCTCGGCCGTGTTCCAGCGTGTGGTCTACACGGCCGCCCTGGACCTAGGCCCTGTTCAGCCCGACGTCACCGAGGACCTCCAGATCAGCGTGTCCAACCAGAGCGTGCTCGCCCCGTCCGGTCAGTCCGTCACCGGCCTGGGCGAGGGCACGGCCATGGTCACGATCTTCGGGCGCGGCTTCGTGTACGCCCAGAGAATTCGGGTCCTGGACCAGAGCGTGCCGGTGGTGGGGCTGGACACACCGTGCTTCGAGAACCTGTATGGCGCGGTGGGCACGACGCTCCCGTTTGGCCTGACGGGGCAGCTCCTGACAGGCGAATCCCTCCAAGACCTGGAGACGGTCGTGCCCGTGCTGGCCAACACGGACGCCCCCCTTGCGCTCACAGGCACCACGCTCACGCTGCTCAGGAGCACACCGCTTGGTAAAGCCTCGTTCATACGGTTCGAGCTTTTTCCTTGCCTGGGCTTCCAACCCGTCATCCAGCGGCCGGTGCAGGTCACTGCGCTCGCCACGTCGGGGACCGTCGACGTGCAGGTCGAGCCCGTAACCAGCAGCGGCCTGGAGGCACAGGCCAGCCTGACGGGCGCGAATGTCCTGGCCTTCTACATGGAGCTCTGGACCGACGCTGGAGTGATCGACTGCGGGCCGCCCAGCCCGGCGCTGGAAGGCCTATTCGTCTGCAACGTGGACTCGGCCCTCAGCAAGGCCGTATTTGCAGGGGTCCTGTCCAAAACCTACCCGACTCCTGTGGCGGTGGGCGTGTTCCGCATGGCCAATCCGCCGCTCTGGCTGTCAGGCGTCCTCGAGACCACAGACACGAACCTGGCCACGAGGCAGGCCTCGATCATCGCGGGGCAGATGGGCGACCCCCCGTTCACCCCGTCCTTGGCCCCGCTCCCGGTCGTGGACTCCGGCTCGCTTGCCCGCCAATACCTGCCCTGCCTGACCACGGGTTCCGGCCTGCTTCCCGCCCTGCTCCAAAGTGCTCTCCTGCTGGTGGGCAGGACCCTCAATGTGGCCATGCATCTCTATTCGAACGACTTTGAGCTCTCGGCCATGCTGCGTGTCACGGACAGGTTCCTACAGCCCGTGAACGAGCCGAACCTCGTGCTGACCGTCCTGTTCCGCACGGACCAGCTGCAGGACCTCGACGGCGCGAATCAGACACAGGACGGACTCCAGGCGCTGGCCAAGTTCGTTCAAGACGGCTGGTTTGTGGTGGAGTGGACGCAGGCCATCCCCCAGCTCAACGTGTCCGTGTCGTACAGCCTGTGCACCGCGCCCGGGGGTGGCTGGCAGAGTCTCTCGGTCTGGGACGCGCCCGGCCTGCTTGCCACTGGCATGCCCCTCGCCCAGTGCCCGCGCGGGGCCTACGCCCAGGGCGTGATCCAGGTCCGGTACTACGCCAGCGGGAACGGAACCCTCGCCATGAGTCGGAGGGCCCTACAAAAAATCGCGTGTAACTTAAGGGTAGCGAGCAGGCGGGTCCTCGTCTCGCAGGACTCGGAGGGCAGACTGTCCCTCGCCGTGGCCATCGAGAGCTTCAATCGCCTGAGCGAAATCAACTTTGCCGTCATGAACGACTGGTTCGCCGAGACCATCATGCCCCTGCTCAACTTCACCCCGTGGAGGCTCGTGCGGGGCGGGGTCACCTTTATCAACGACACGGCCGACGCGTACAGCCCGTGCCCTCCAGGCGTGTATCTCACCGAGGATGGGACCTCCACCGCCCTGCCCATGCACTCGGTGGTGGGGACGGACTGCTACTCCTTCACATGCATCGACGGGTTCCAGCTCGACCAGGGGCAGTGCATCCCGAGCTCGTTCTCGGGCAACCTGGTCATGACCATCCTGGTGCTGGTCCTGTCCCTCATGGTCTCGGTCTCGCTGGGCCTCTGCGTCATCCAGCTCCTCTGCGCGCACAGGTCCGGCGACGACGAGGTACAGCTCGACCCGGGGGACGACGACGGCACCGACCCGCCGGACCCGCAGGCCCAGGACGCGGAGGTCCTGCCCGAGGTGGACCTGAACGCGCTCGGGCTGGTGAGGCTTGACCCTTACTCCAAGAGCATGCTGGAGGAGCAGTTCTCGCCGCTCGTGGGGCACCGCTGATGTGCTGCAGTAAATGTTTGCGCATGCCCGAGCACCGCCGCGCGGCTCTCAAACGCCACCAGCCGCTCATGCAGGGCGTACACGGTCTCCTCGACGGCCGTGGTGTGCACGTGAGGGCGTGACGCGTAGTCAGGGTGCTCGCGCGTGGCCACCAGATTCGCGCGCACGAGCGGGGTGCCCAGCACGGGGGCGCCCAGGGGTGTGACCGGCTCCCGCACGCGCGCGCCCTGCATGCCCAGGTAGAAGGTCAGGCGGTAGCGGGGCTGGTCCGGCGAGCAGCCCAGCGGCTCCCCGAAGCTGTGCAGAAGGCGCGCGTGTCCGTCCGCCACGTGCAGGGTCCCCTCAGGATGAGCCAGCCGCATCGAGGGCGCCTCCGGGGCCATGGACGGGACCACATCCCAGGTGCTGGACGGCGGCCCGAGGCACACGGTCAGCACGGGCCCCTGGTTGAAGCGCTCAAAGGCCGGCAAGGACAGCGGCAGCCCAAACCCCGCGCGCACCCGCGTGATGGTCACGCGCGCGCTCCGGCGGAAGGCGTGCGGGGTAATCCCGTAGAGCCTCGACGCCATCCAGGCGTACTCCTCGCACAGGCGTGTCAGGCCCCTGTACACCGGGTTGAGCAGGGCCATCGCGTCCTTGTACAGCACGCGGGGTTGGCCCACCCACTCAAACAGGGTGTAGACCCCGTGCAGGATGTCGTCGTCACTGGCCGGGAGCCGGCTCGCGATGGGGCGCTCCAGCTCCTTCCCGAAGAGCGCGTGCAGGTCGTGCCGCGCCACGAACAGCAGGCCCCGCGCGGCGTCGGTCGGCTGCCAGAAGCTCAGGCCCTCCGGCAGGGGCAGGTCCGCGCCGGCCCCCACCCCGGCCAGGTCCGTCTGGTGGCACACCTGCCGATTCACGAACCGGTGGCGGGAGTCCGCGCGGATGTGCATCTCGGGGATGGGGGGCATGAACCTGAGGCCGGCGGGCAGCCGGAGCGGCCAGAGCGTCGAGTGCGGGGCCTCCACGACCATGGCCTGCCGCTCCTCGCGGGGGCGCTCGATGCTCAGGGACGTGTCGTACATGTCCCAGAGCGCGTCCAGCCGCTCCGAGAGGAGCTGCAGGTCCTCAAAGAGCCCGCTCATGTCGCGCGCGGGGCCTCGCGGCGCTTATATACACTCATCGCTTGTAATGCTCCCTGAAGACCATCTTGACCTCGTTCTCGGTCATGCAGATGATCTTGCTCGACACCCCGAAGAAGCCCTGCAGCTTGTTCTCGGGGGGCAGGCACCGCTGGACCTCGGGGATGGCGGGCAGCAGCACCTGGTCCCGGAAGATGAGCCCGCTCTGCAGCATGAAGAGCAGGCCGCACACCAGCTCGCGCATGCGGTGCTTGCAGGCCAGTTTCACCCCCTTCAATTGCAGGTCCAGCAGGCACCGCGCGATGCAGCGCGAGCACTGCGCCACCAGGGGCTCGCTGGCCTCCTCGATGAAGCGCCAGTTCCGCTCGCGCCCGACCGCGGCGGCCAGCATGTGGCACAGGTTGGGGGCCCGCCCGGGGTACCGGATCTTGAAGCCCTTGAGCGACTTGTACAGGTGCTGCTGCAGACGCGCGCACAGCTTGGCGTTCTCGGCCTGCCGCCCGGCGCGCGCCCGCGGGCCGTGCAGGAACCCGTGCACGATGCACTGGACCTCCGGCTCCAGGTCGGCCCGCACGCACACGGGCTCGTGGTACGGTGCAGTATCCGTGTACTCCCGCACGGCGTGGCGCACCTCGGGCAGCACGTAGCCGGTGATGTCGCACACCCGCGAGGCATCCTCGCACAGCACCAGCGTGCACAGGCTGTCCACCGCGTTGGACTGGCACTGGTGGCACCGCCCGCACCGCACGCACCCGGCCAGGTTGGCGTCGTACACCTCCCACACGCACGCGCGGCACTGGGGGTACCGGAACGGCCGGCGCACCCGACGCCAGACCTCGTGCATGGACATCTCGCGGCCCCCCAAAAGCGCGGGCGGTTGGGCGCGCAATGGCGCGATTTTATATGTAGAATTCCGTGGGGTAATCCATGTCCTGGTCGGACGTCACGTAGTCCTCGCCCTCGTCCGAGCTGCTCTCGGCCTCCATGTGCTGCTGGACGCGCGCCTCCCGCTCGGCCATGTCCTCCTCGAATCCGTCCGGAGGCGGCACGTTCTGCGCGATGGAATTGTGGTACGCCGCGGCCACCTGACACCCGAGCCACAGGGCGTCGCGCGAGCCCAGGCGCAGGCGCGTGCCCTCCACGAGCAGCCAGTAGGGGGGGCGCGCGCGGCTGGCAACAGCAAAGAGCTCGTCCGCGAGGTACCTGCGGGTGCCGGAGAGCGCCAGCGGACGACGGGACGGGCCGTAGAGCAGATATATCATACCGAGCGTCGGCTGGCCCGGGCGCGGCGTCCGGCCGGCCTCGCGCACGTTCGAGCCCTTTTTTCGAACTCAGGGGTCCGCCGCCTTGAGGAACCCCTCGCTGGGCGTGAGCACGGGCCGCAGTGTATGGCGCTCCATGTGCTTGGTGAGCGACGTCGTGATGTAGAGCATCCCCTGCTCGAATAGCCGGAACAGGCCTTGGGCCAGCGCCTCGTTCTGCTCGGAGAAGGCCTCGCACACGGATGTGAAGGTCCCTTCCTCCGGCCGCAGCCCGCGCGCCTCGAGCCACTGCTTGGTGCACGCGCGCACCACGTACTCCAGCTTGGAGCAGAACCACAGCATGACGAAGAAGAACCAGAACCGCGGGTGCACGAATACCTCCTTGGAGTTCTTGGCCGCGCGCGTCAGGTCCACGCAATGCTGGGTCACCTCCCCGCTGATCGAGCACTGGTTCTGGCCGGTGAGCACCTTGATGGGAGGATGCGCGCACGTCATGACGTCCCTGCAGATCGCCTGCAGCGCCCCGCGGGCAGGCAGCTGGGCCACCAGCCCCGACAGCTCGCGCACGCGCGCCTGCACCGCCATGGACTGCCGGTACATCCGGATCGCCCAGTCGTCCCCGTTCTCGCGGCTCTGCGACAGGTGACGTTTGAACTGGCCAGAGCTGATCACGTCGTAAGCCTTGAAGTGCAGGTACCCCTGGAAGTCGTCGAGCGTCAGTGTCATCCGCCTGCACGCGCGAGCCGGCCCGAGCCTAAATACGAAATCGCGCACCCCTTGTTTTTTTAGCGCCTCCAGGGGTGCGCGGGTTTGAATCCGGACCAAGAAAAGGGCTTGTTCCTTTGCTGGGGCCTCGCCAAACCTCTCCAAACCTGAAAATGCTCCTGAGCCCGCTCAAGCCCACGCACGCCAACACCCTCCTTTGGACCCGAGAGACCCCGCAGGAACAGGTGCACGCGTTCCTCGAGCGCGTCATGCACACCACGGGCTTTGTGCAGGGTCTCCACCCGATCGTGGAGGGCGACATACACCAGAAGCCGAAAGACCTCATCCAGTTCTTCGACCAGCTCAATGCGTGGGTGTCAGGCATGAACGACGGCGCGGAGAGGGGTGGCGAGCTCTACCTGCTCTCGGACAAGCCCCGCAAGCCCTGCACCGAGGAAATGGTCTCGCACATGCAGCTCACCTCGGGCCTATGGTCCCCGGAGTGCCAGCGCGTCGAGGGCAGGATCCAGTACTCCGGGCCATCCGTCGACTATAGGGACATGACCTTCATCTTCTCGAACTTTGGCACGCATTTCGACACCTGCCTCGACGACTGGGTCCCGCCCGACGCCCTCCCGCACATCCCCTCGGAGCTCAGGGCCAAGCGCTTCAAGAGCCGTGAGGCCATCCTGCAGGTCCTCGCCAAGTGCGTGAACGCCCGGCGCTTTCCGGCCGTCCTCCCAAACCAGGCCTCGCCGGACGAGCGCGAGAAGGAGTTCCAGGCCCTCGACAGGGACTGCTGCAAACTCGGCTTTCCGCTGGTCCTCAATCGCGAGGGCGACGCGGCGGCCGACGGGGAGCTGGTCAGGCGCTTCAACGAGCTCCTCACGGCCAGGGCCTGCGCGGCCACGAACGACCGCGACGCCAAGCGGTACGGCCAGCTCTTCCGCCTCGACACCGACACGTACTTTGCCCTCGCCCAGAACGGGTTGAACATGAGCATCCAGGCGCTGGGCTTCCTCATCACGATCGCCAGCGACCCGGAATTCGCCAGCCTCTTCCATGCGATGGTCAGGTTCAACGTCAAGATTGGCGAGTCGGCGGCCTATGTGAGGGACGGCAGGCTCATGCCGGACGTGAACTGGGGCGGGGACATCGGCTACCAGTACGCCCCGCACCAGGAGTACCTCCTGAACGGCGAGCCCCCGCACTACTTCGACGCGATGCGCCTGGGCTACTTGATGGCTGCGTCCATGCTGGTTGTAGAGAACGAGTTCCCGTTCCCGGGATACGAGGTGTATCGCGCCATGATGGGGAACCCAGAAAATATCCCTGAGGCCATCATGAACCTATTCGAGAGGGTGCTCCTGCCCCCGCAGTAAACCTCCTGCTTTTTTCGTGTGAAGCGCGCGTATTTAAAACCGTTGATGATCAGACCGCAACTAGCATAACGAAATGCCGATGCTCGAGCCAAAGGATATTGGAGGCAAGGAAAACCCTATTGTGATTGAACAAGACGACCCAGTCCCTACTCCCGTACAGTTGGAGGTCGTCCAGCATAAGCCTCCAATGGTGGCCATTATGCAGGCGTTGGGGGGAGCAGCGGTCGATCCCCAGGCCAGTGCCGCCCAGTTGAACGAGAAGCGCGCCGCTGAGCTGGACCTGTTGAAGACTCAGCTCGATCAGCGCGAGAAGGCCTTGGCCATGCGTGAGGACAAGCTGTTGCACGACAAGGGGTTACATGACGATCGCGTAAGGGAGGACATGAAGAAGATTGAAGATCGCAAGAAGGATCTGGTCTCGACCCAAGCTTTTTACGTGCAGGAAATTACCAAGAAGAATGCCAGGACCGAGTCTCATTTTGCTGGCTTCCTTTCTGTTGTCGAGCCTATCTGCAACAATCTCGAGTCTGTCTGCAAGACCCTGGACGAGGTGAACGGCAAGGTCCAGAAGCTCGCCGCCGAGAAACAGCCTGTGGCAGCGGACCCGAGTGATGCCGAGTGTCTCCTTGAGTTCTCGGAGACCGCTCTGGAGCGGGCTTCTCCGGGGATCACGACCCGGATCGGGCACAAGCGCAGGCACGATGACCAATGAGCGTGTTGCCATGCCGGCCCCACTCCAGCGGTCCCTCCTTTCTCGGGAGTTCAAACGCATTAAACGTTTATTACCGCTCTAGCTTCATGCGAATCCACCCGCGTAGTCCGTGACCTGCACTAGGAAAGTCTCGCCTTTTTTCCTAGGCTGACGTGTATTTAAAACCGATGTGTCTCCCGCGCGATAACATAGCCCCACGCAATGTCCAACTTGACCGTTTTGGGAGGAAAGGAGCATCCCATCACATTTGATTCCGATGAAGATCGCCAGCCTGCCCCCGACGCGCCCATGTATGCCCTTGAAGCGCGCGAGAAGGCTCTTGAGGCGCGCGAGAAGTCACTCGAGGCGCGCGAGCAGGCCCTTCTGAAGCACCAGGAAGACACGCAGGATCGCGAGGCTTTGCTGGAGAAACGTGAGGAGGAGTATTTCCAGAAGATGAAGGCCTTGGAGGACGAGAAGAAGGCGCTGTCCCAGAAGACTGAGGTCTTGATGAGTGAGGAGAAAAGGCTTACTGAGAAGGCCGAAGCTTTGATGGAGAAAAAAAAGCAGTTGTTGGACGAAAAGGATAAGCTCACGAAAGAAAAGACCCGACGGAACAATATGGCCAGAACCCTCAAAAGGAACGCCATCACCTTCAAAGACATGCATGATTTCAACGAGAAGCGGAAGGAGTTGCTTTCCAAAGAAAACATTATTTTGGCCAAAGAGGAGGAGATGAAAAACCTGAAGGAAGGGCTGAGCAAGAAAAACGAGGAACTCACCAAGGCTCGAATCGCCTTTCACGTAAAGACGGTTGAGACTTTCGAGGAGCTCTCGAAGACTGCAGCCAAGATCGAGGCTGTGAACCATCTTCTCTTGGCCAAGTCTGAGTTTTTTCAGAAGCACTGGTCCGGCGCGGCCCCTGCTACCAAGTTCGATGCCCAGCTGCTCTTGGACATGTATGACAAGGTCCGGATCCAGTCTGTACGCAACAAGAGGTTCCGTGTTCACCCGGACGCCTTCATGTAACTCCGAGCACAGGCCCTAACAACACGCCTCGCCACCACTCGCGCCCACCTCCGGCCCAAGCGCCCGTGCGGTCTTTCCCTGCTTGGGAGCTCAAACGCAGTAAACGTTTATTACCGCTCTAGCCTCAGGCGAATCACAGAGGCCACCGCCCGCGTAGTCCGCGCCCTCACCTTGACATACACGCAGACCCACATGGCGAGTACGAAAAACAGCGCCCATAAGATCAGCACAATCACCTCGAACAGCATGACCGTGTGCACGGGCGGGGTGCACGCAGAAGCGCCGACCGCAGACGTGGTCCCGCTCGGGCATGGGGCCGGCTGGGTCGTGCCCAAGGGGCAGTAGTGGTTCGCGGGGCACACCTCAGGCATGTCCCCCTGTCTGCGCGCATAGTACCCGGCCTGGACTCGACATTCGTTTCCGGCCACGGATGCGGCGGGCGACGTCGTGAAGGGAGGACAGGGCTGGCACGCCCCGGCCCCGTCCCAGTACGTCCCGCCGGCACAGTTGAGGCAAACGAGGGCGGACGAGGCCCCGACCGCCGCCGAGTAGGTGCCGGCCCCGCACGCCAGACAGGCCGTGGCCCCGTTTCCAGGCTGGTAGGTCCCTGCAGGACAGGGCCCGCAGTTCCGGCCGTAGGTCCCGGGCTCGCACGGGAAGCAGAGGGTGGCGCCCACAGCGAGCGTGAACGTCCCGTTGACGCACTGGCGGCAGACGGTCGCCCCCACGCGCCCCAGGCCGGTGGCGTACGTCCCCTGCGCGCACGGCAGGCACGCGCCGGCCTGCCCGTACGTGCCGGGTCGACAGAGCGTGCATGCGTAGGCGTCAGGGTCCAGGCCTCGACCGGCAGAGCACGCCAGGCATCTCGTCCACCCTGTGCCGTTCGCGTACATTCCAGGCGCGCAAGCCGAGCAGGCCGTCGCGCCCGATACCGCCCCGAACGTCCGGCGGGGGCATACCGTGCACCCTGTTGCACCGGTCAGGGCCTGATACAGCCCGGGCCCACACGCCTGGCACCCCCTCGCCGACGCTTGGGCCTGGTACATCCCAGCGCCACACCATGGGCAGGACGACGCGTTGGCGGAAGAGTACGTACCTGGGATGCAGGCCAGGCAGCGGGCCGTTCCAGGCGCGGACTTGTAGGTCCCTGCATTACACGCGCTGCAGCTGGGTGGATAACCTGTGCTGCCGGCGGGACAGGGCACAGGCACGCACCTCGTCCCGTTCCCGCGCTGGAAACCACTGGGGCATGCACCGGCCTGGCTCGCGACGGGATAGCACACACGATCTCCGGACTGGCACGGGGGGTCGGCGAGGGCCCTTCCACACGCGCACGCCTCGTACTGGCCCAGCCCGCATACGGTGCAGCCCGCGAGCACCGTGTCTTCGGCGGGTCTACACGCCCGGGCCACGAACTGGCCAGGTCCAGCCTTGGTGCAGTTTTGGCATGTGGAGGGCTCGGCCACCAGGAACTGCCCGTCTGAACAGATCGGCGTCGCCTTGAGGAGCTCGCCTAGGCTTGCGTTGTGCACCTTGCCCTGCAGGTACGCCACGGCCTGCTGGAGCGTGACGGCGCTCATGGACTGGCCGTTTACCTGCAGCACCAGCATCGTGGTCGGCGTCCTGGTCACGGACATGGCCACGTTCTCGGTTTGCTTCACGAACACCGCGCCGTCCTGGAAGACCAGCGTGGTCGCGTTCAGCATGTTCGGAAACGGGATCCGGAAGTAGACCTGTGTCCAGCCCGTGAGCGTCGCGCTCACATTCGAGCCGGCCAGCTGCTGGGACACGAACGCGCTCTCGTTCCCGAACACGATGCGCGAGACGTTGAGCCAGTCCACGCCTTCGATATGAAAAGCCACGTCGATCGCAGACGCATCTGCCCCCGCGACGGCCCACACCAGCGCGCAAACCCGCAGCACAAGCGGGGCGAGCCGCATCCTCGACGTTTGGTGGCCTCTATACATGTATATATCACGGCTTGGCCCGACGACGGGGCCGGTGCACAGTCTGGAAGCCCTCGTCGTCGACATCGGCTGGCTCGGGCTTTATCCTGGGAGGCGGAACATCTCCCATCTTGGTGTCGCGGATGTGCTCCAGCTCGGCGAACGCGCCCTTCTCGCACGCCTCGTCGAACGCGTCGTTGCTGTAGTTGTCCTTGGCCGCCCGGTTCGACCGGTTGGGGCCAGGGATCAGCTCGTCGTCCCCGCGCTTCTCGTGATGCACGGGATGGTTGCCAGTGAACTGGCCGTAATCGTACGTCAGGTCGGGGCCCTGGAAGTACCGCTTGGGCACATAGACCGACTGCCCGTTGCGCACGACCGTGGTCCAGAGCTCGCTGTTGTGCAGGGGGTGGATCCGCCGCCGGAGCTCCGAGAACTCCACCCAGTAGAACACGCCCCGGGTCGCCTCCCCACGCTCGACTGCCGCCCAGTCCACGTCCTTCTGGAATGGGCAGGCCCCTTGCGAGTCGTAGAACACGAGGCTGCGCATGAACGCGCTGTGCTCGTGCGTGCTCGTGAAATGCCGGTCCGCCAGCTCCTTCCACATGATCGAGCACCGTCCGGGCGGGTACCGGCTCTTGACCACGAAGACGTCGGTCGTGTGCGCGCCCTCGAGCATGGGCACCAGCACGTGGAGCATGACCCACTCCAGGCACTGGCGCAGGTCAGACTCGAAGCTCTCGTTCTGCTTCGTGCGGAAGGGCGGGTCCAGGATCGTCAGGTGGTGGTGCGAGCCCCGGGGGATGCGCGCGAAGTACTCGGCCGCGGTCTCGCGCCACAACTCGTTCGGGATCTTGTCAGGGATGTTGAACTCCGAGAACGCCTCGAAAAAGCGCTTGCGATTCCGCCAGACCACCTTGAACGCGTCCTTCCCGTTCACGTCCGTCTCGGCCGGCTCCAGTCCGATCACCTTGGCGGCGTTCATCATAAACAAGATCGTGATGAACTCGGACCCGCACCCGACACCGATCTCAAGGATCACAGGCCTCTCCGTGAACATGGACCGCAGGATCTTGTTCCGGATCATGGTCTGCTCCGTGGGCGAGACGTACGGCTGCTGCTCGGGATAATACCTGAATCGTATGTTCCTGCCAGTCAGGGCCTCCCAGAACTGGTTCATCAGCACCACCTGGTACCTGCACTCCTCCGCGCTCATGAGCGGCCGGAAACGCAGCACGCCGTTCGAGCCTTTCGAGTCCTGCACTCGGCGGCTGCGGGTCTTGTCGGCCTTTCCCTTGACCGTCGCGATGTCGTACTCGGCGTCCGAGCCTGAGCTGAGCGGATCGTCCAGCTCCTCCCCACCCACGGCCCCGACCTCGTTGAACCAGCGCGTGGGCTTCGGGTGGGGGTGCTCGTCCGCCCACGTCCGCGCCTGCTCGCTCTTCGTGTTGACCCCGCGCGGTGGCTTGGCCGCAAGGACCGAGTGGAAGTCCCGTATCTCCATCATCAGATTCGAAATACCGGAGCGTATCTCGGCCAGGGCTGGCATGGCCGGCATGGGAGTGCCCAATGAGGGGCGGCATCCCTTTAATACTCGCGGGAAAATGTCTTTTACGCGACGTTATTAAATAAAACGGACCCGCGCGCGCCCACCCGCCATGGACGCGACCACGGTCACCCAGGCGCTGCTGGACGCCCACGCCATACAGCGGGCCTACTTCCCGCACAGAGGCCCCGCCCACTTTCACGCCCGCGCGGGAAGGAACCGCGTGCGATGGGCCTTCACGTTCCAGGACCTGGGCATGACCCACACCATCCGGGGCAGGACCACCGTCGAGGCCCGCGACGGGTTCGTAACCGTCAATAACCATCGGGTCGAGTCCGCTCAGGAGGCAGCCGATCGCGCGTTCAAGGGCAGGTACCAGCGCTACCTCAGGGGCATGTACGCCAAGCTCGGCATCACGGGCACTCTTTATTTATGATTTCCCAGGCGCACACACGAGTCATGCTTGGCGCTTGCTTGAACGTCCTCACAGTGCTTTACCTGACCATTCTGTTTAGCCTGGGCTATCTCCAGGCATGCAGCCTCCTCTGGCTGAATGTGCCTGCCGTCTACCCGATAAGCCTGTACAGTTTCCTGACCATGCTGTACGCGGTCGAGAACTACCTGCTCCTACAGGATCTCAAAAAGAATCCGGAGCACGGCCAAGCCCAGGGGCAGTCCCCGCGCGAGGATCAATCCCTCATCAACACCATTATCACACAGAACTTCAAGCTCAGGCTAGAGAATCGACGCCTCACGCTGAAGCCACAGGAGGTCGCCACTGGCGAGGACCTGTGCGGGGCATGCACTCAGACCTTCCTGCGCAAGGCCAGGAGCACCGAGCAGTTCCAGACGCGAGCGCTACAGCGTCGGAGCAGCCACGACGCGCACCAGATGACCGCGCTTTAGACTCACGCGCCGGCCCGTCGTCCTGAGGCCCCGGCTGTAGAGATTGGCCCCGAGCCCGTGGAGCGAGTGCCCGCCGCGCACGGCCACCCCGACGCTCACGCCCCGCCGAGGCCGTCGCATGCCCCGGCGCGTGGGGGTCACGGGCACAATGCTGGTGATCACGACGTTGGACGGGTCCACGCCAGCAGCGGCCGCCACCGCGTTGATGAACTCCTGCTCGACCTTGGCGAACTGGTCTGGCGACATGGCCAGCTCGATCACCGCGTCCAGGGTCTTGGTGTAGGAGCACGTGTACCCCGGGTCGCACACGCACATCGACAGCGAGACGCTCCCGGGGCTGGAGTGCGTGTTGGCCGGACACGCGGAGAGCGTCAGGGCGTCCGGGCAGGCCGAGTTGGCGGGGCAGGGGGGGCACTGGGCCGCGTTCGAAAGCCCCATGCTGGTCACGTAGGTCCCTGCGGGGCAGGGTGTGACCTGACCGTCCAGCGTGCAGTACGAGCCCACAGGACAAAGCGTGCAGTTGCTCAGGTCCGCCAGCGGGGTGTACCCGACCGGGCAGGCGACGCACGCCGTGGCCCCGACCGCGGCCGTGTACGCGCCGGCGGGGCAGCCCATACAAGCCCCGGAACCCGTGGAGGCAGTGTAGGTCCCGAGGGGGCAGGCGGTGCACGTTGTCGAGCCCGCTGCCGCGAACGCGCCGGCATCACACTGCAGACAGAACTGGCCGTACTGGCCCACGCTCAGGTACAGCCCGGCCTGGCACGCGCACCCGTACTGGTCTGTCCCCCCAGGGCTCGTCGAGAGGTAGGGACAGGCCGTGCAGGCACTCGACCCCGCAGCGGACCAGTACCCAGCGGGGCACCTCGTGCACATGTACGACGGGGGCGGGCCCGCCGAGGTGCCGGCGGGGCAAGGCGAGCAGGTCGAGGACGTGGCCTCCCACGAGCCCGCGGGGCACGCGGTGCAGGCCGAGGCCCCGTCTCCGCTCACGTACCCCAGCGAGCACTCTTGGCAGGTCGTGCCCGCCACGTCGTCCATGTAGAAGCCCGCACCGCACGAGGCGCACGCGTCCGCGCCGGCCTGAGCCGTGTACTCGCCAGTCGGACAGGCCGCGCACATGAAGTAGGCCGTGCTCTGCGAGGCGTCGAAGTTCCCGCTGATGTGGTACCCGACCAGGCTGGTCCTCGCGCACGACCCGCCCAGACCAGACGGGACCGACACGACGCCCTCGGGGTACAGCGTGTAGCTGAACACGGTCTGCCCATCGCACCGGAAGATCAGGAACGTGTCCCGCAGCAACTGGAGCGACCCGGACGGCAAGAACTGGTGCCACCGGAACCACTGGCCGCTCGCGGGGTCCACGGTCACGCTCTCGGTCCCGCCCAGGGCCCGCGTCCGGTAGAACTGGTAGAAGCCCGCCTCGCACAGGCACCCGTTCATCGTGGCGCCGGACGGGGCCGTGCTGTTCGTGGGGCAGGCCGTGCACAGGCGCGTGTCCAGGTTGTTGAAGGTGTTGGCCGGGCACCCGCTGCAAGCCACGGCCCCCCCCTGGCTTGAAGTCCCCAGCGGGCACTGCAGGCACCGGCTGGCGGCGGGCAGGCCGGCCTCCACCGAGTACGTTCCGGCAGGGCACGGCTGGCACGTCGCGTTGGAGGTGGCCCCGCTCACGTTCGAGAACGTGCCGGCCCAGCACGTGCTGCACGACGAGGTCCCGCCCAACGAGAAGGTCCCGCCCCGGCACGCCAGGCACGCAGTGGTCCCGTTTCCGGGCGCGTAGGACCCGGCCGCGCACGCCCCGCACACGGTGGCCCCTTTGGCGGTCCCGAACTGGCCGGGACCGCACGCCGCACACCCCTCCTGCGCGCTGCCGGCCCGGTCCAGCATGCCGTACGTGCCGGCGGGGCAGGGCACGCACAGGCTCCCGTTCACGCCCACGTGCAGCGAGTACGTCCCCATCAGGCAGGCCTGGCACAGGAAGGGCGTGAAGCTGTTGTTCCGGATGTACCCGTTGCGGCACTGGCACTGGTCCAGCGACGACCCGATAGGCGAGTCTGAGAACGGGGGGCAGCCCTGGCACGTCGACGCGTGGTACACGCTGAAGCTCTCGGCGGGACACTGGTCGCACACGGTCGCGCCCCCTTTCGCGTACGTCCCGGCCTGGCACCACAGGCACTGCGCGTACGCCGACGCGCCCGCCGCGGGGCTGTAGGTCCCGTTGGGGCAGGCATTGCACGTGCCCGAGCTTTTGGCCGCGACCGTCTCGGAGTATAAGCCCGCATCGCAGTTGGTGCAGATGGTGGCCACGATGTCGCTCCAGGTCCCGGCCGGGCACTGGCCGCACGCCGACGCGTTGGAGTTGGAGAAGGTCCCGGCCGAGCAGTTCCCGCACATGCTGGCCCCGTTCCCGGAGTACGTGCCCCCGCCGCATGTGGCGCACACCGACGCCTGCCGCGCGCGACGAGGTCAGGTATATAACCTGTGGATCGCGCAAGCCCCCAGGGCATGACGCACAAGGGGGTGAGTTTCAGCAAGAGCGTGGATGACATTACAGAGAAGGTCACGAGCCTCAAGGATCCCATCATGTCCCTGCTCAAGAGTGCGGAGGAGGAGGATCCCTACAAGACCACCAAAAAGGACATCGACCGGGCCGTACGAAAACTGCATCAGCTCCTCTCCCAAGTGTCCAAACTCGAGGCGACCATGCAAACCTTGCTCAGGGTCGTGGAGGAAGAAAGAGGATGCCAACAACAGCAGGAGGGCGGTGTGACCCAACAAGCCCCCAAGGATGCGCCACCCGACCTGCCCCCTGGCCCTGCGCGTCCTTCGAGAGGCAGAGGACGCGCTCGCCAGGTCTGAGGCGAGGCGGAAGACGCTCGACCAGAAAATCCGTGCGCTCAGCCTGCGCATCGCCGTCCTGGACGAGATCATCGCCAGGGAGACGGTGCAGGCCGGCTGAGCCCGCCTTTCCGGCCACAGTCTCCTGTATATAAGTTTTGCTCTCCTACGCCTGCATCGACTCCCAATGGGCAGGCCCCGCCTCGTGAAGAACACTGAGCTTCTGCGCGCCAATCGCGTGATCCCGAACTGCCATCACCTCACGTGTAACGGCCAGTACAAGGTCAAGAGGACGGGTAATGATCAGGACGAACCAGTGGTCGAGTTGAACAAGACGGGAAAGCTCAGTGCCGTGTTCGAGATCGACGACAAGCTCATCGTGAAAATGTACGTCAATAAGGACCCCAGCTCAACCCGCCACATCCGGAACTATGAGAGCCGGCTCGAGTTCACGCACAAGGGTAAGGGGGACGAGGCCCCGTTCATGTTCGACAAGATCCATACCGTGGGGGACATCTGGGACGCGGTTAACCTCGCGTTCGAGACCCTCATCGGTGAAGATCCTGTTTCTGACAGCCAGGCCATCCCCATGCCGGCCATTCCCTTGCCTGCCATCCCCGTGCCTGAGACCCCGCTCGGCGAGTTCATCGCCCGCAATCTCAGGCTGCACGGGGGCATGGAGGACGACGGAGAGGACCAGCAGTGAGAGCTTTGGCACGCAGGGTTGGAGAGATTTGAGTAAAGCCTCTAGCATACTCATGCCTCACATATATAGTCCAGTCGTCCTTATATTTAAGCAGGCCGTAACGCGCACTATCTAACTTTTTGAAACCGCTCGATGAACACCCCTGCCAAGACCACCTCGTCCCCTGTCCAGGCCCTCGCGACCCCGGACGCGGCCCCTCAGGCCCAGACCGTGTTCGTGACCCCGGAGGACCAGGTCGTGCCCATGCAGCGCGCCCAGGTCGGTGACCTGCCCCCGCCCAACACTCTGCACGAGCGCGTCAACCGCAAGCGCAATCTCATGCAGGCCTTGGGATTCGAACCCATCGGAACCAATGAGGACAAGTGAGCTAACCCCACATCGTGCATAGCCGTGAATAAATCCGGTCCCTATTAGAGGCCTGTACCCGCGCGCCCTCCGCCCGCAATGATCGTCCGCGCGCAGTACACGTACATTACAGCCTCCCTCGCCACTGTGAATTTTTTCTTCTTGTTCGTTCTCATCCAGACCTGCGCCCGCATGGAGCAGAGTATGCACGACGTATCCGAGCAGTTGGACATGCTCCTGAACCAGAGCTTCTACGATTGACTATAAACGCGAGCCCTTGCCCACATGCCGTCGACATGCCCCAGGCCATGGTATGCATCGGCTGGGTATGCACGCTAGCCCTTGGCACTGTTTACTGCAACATGTGCTGTGCCAGCATGGAGGAGGCCGGGCTCATGGCCGGGCCCGATGCAGAGCCAGAATGACCGCCACGAGGCGCGCGATCACCAACAGCAGGGCCGCAATCAGTGCCAGACGCGTGTCGACCCCGTTCAGGCCGTCCAGCACGGGCTCGGTCAGCTCCTGCCCGAACGCGTCCAGGCACAGCTCGGAATGCCGCCGGAGCCACACGCGCGCCCGCGGGACCAGCGCCCGGGGCCTCGCGCGGCACACCACGTGCTCCAGCATGCCCAGGACCATCGCCCCGGAGAGGGGCTCGAAGGCCTGCATCAGCATGCGTGGCGGGCAGGAACTCGAAGGAATAAATACACAGGAATGCCAACTGGGCTTGTGATTAGGCTGCCTGTGTTTGAATTTACAAACTCTAAAAAAAAGATGGCTAACTTGATCTGAAACGCGAGGATAACAACATCACGTCCAAGGAAGATGAGTGATCTTTCTGAAGACATGTATGGCAACACCATTGTCCCATTCGATGAGGTTGTCCCAGGGGCATATGTAAGGATGGTTCATATCGAAAATTGGCAGCGTCTGTGTATTCGCGATATAGTTATGCATTTCTGTGGACAAGACAACAACCACGCTGCATACACTATGCGCAGGATGCCAGAAAAACATCAGGAGGAGGTTAACAAATTTTGTGTTAACCATAAGTTTAAAGGTCCAGGTCAAAAGTCTCAGCCTGTGATCACGTTCCCAGGTGCCATGACGCTTGTAATGTTTCTCCCTGGCGAGAACGCCAAGAAATTTCGTGGTGCCATGGTCAATATACTGTGCAGGTACTTTGCTGGAGACCCGTCACTCATTGAATAGACTTAAAAAAAGCAACGAACGCGTCCTGGCTAGCCCTGCAAGCCCAGCCCTTGAATCAACATGCCCAGTCAAGCCCTGGCCCTCCTCTGTTTCGCATGTTTTCTAGTCGTGTTCGAGTGCATCGAGCTCGTTACGTACGCCACAGACCCCGCCCATGAGGATCTGGCCCTGCTCCAGCGGTCCGCGCACTGGAACGGGTGGAGCGCCGTGCACGTCGTGGGGACACAAGAAGGCTTCGAGACCCACGGCCTCGTGGACAAGCTCAGGGCCCTGCGCCGGTTCGCGCGCAAGTGGCCGGCCAACACCATCCTCGCGTTCGTGGACGGGTACGACGTGGTCATCAACAACGAGCCGTTCGCGCTCGAGTCGGCCTTCCTGGCAAGTGGCAAGCGCGTGATGCTGGCCAGCGAGGTCGGGTGCTGCACAGACAAACCGTCGGCCCAGGGCTACAAGACCACCTGCCACCGCGCCTGGCCGTTCGCGCGAGAAGCCTCCCACCCCAGCCGGGCCTGGCTCAACTCAGGCGTCATCGTGGGCTACGCGCGCGACATCCGGCGCCTCCTGCGGCTCGCATGGAAAGAGTATCGCACGGATCCGGCCATGTACAGGGCCTACACCGACCAGCAGCTCCTGTGCTTCCTGATGTCCGACGGGTCTACCCTCTGGACCCGCGCGTCCGTGGGTATCGACCATCTCAGCGAGCTCGCCCTCACCACCTACCAGACCGACATCCGGCTGGGCCAGGTCCTGGGCCTGGACACCATCGGGCGCATCGTGTTCGCCAACCGGACGATCCCCGCCATCATCCATTTCAACGGGCCAAAGCAGGAGAAGCGCGAGCAGATGGACTACGCGAAGGCCCATTTCCCGCTCTTGAAGGACCTATCCACCGAACTGTAATAAACGGATCGTTTCCGCGCAGGCTATTTAAGGCCCAGCCGACTCCAGCCCTCACACGCCATGGACAGCATGCAAGCCATACTGCTCGTCGCGCTCGTGTACATTGCCTTGACCTGGCCTGTCTCGGCGGAAGACGAGTACGACTCCATCGCTGACACGGCCATCCAATTCGCCGCGCGCGTCTCCCACGGCCTTCTCCAGAACGACGGCAACGTCTCGCTCACCTCCAGCCAGTTCCGGGCCGAGTTCGACGACCTCAGCGCCGACACCAACCACACGCTCGGCGACGCGCTCTCCCAGCTCCTCGTGATGCGCGTGGCCGACCTGAGCGCCACCCTCGACCAAACCCTCACCCTCCAGTCCGTTTTGTACGAGCTCCAGACCCCGAAATGAACCCGCCATACCGGCCCCCCTCGTGACTATTTAAGCCCCTGCCAGCGACCGCGCGCATTACAAGCCTCTGCCTGCTATGCCTCGCCAGTCCGCCCAAAACGTGCAGCCCACTCATCCATACGTGGTTGAGGAGGGTCCTGCTCTCTATCAGCCTTATGTGTACCCGGGCTTGCAGATGCCCATGATGATGCCTGTCCCGACACAGGACCCGACTACCACTTATATGTGCCAGCAGCTCCAGGCCCTTACCGGCCTGGGACAGCAGCAGGCCGCCATGATTGAGCAGTTGGGCCAGCAGGTGCAGGCGCTCACCATGCAGTCCGAGAAACAGGTCGACCAGATTTCAGGGATGGACAAGCAGGTCAAGGAACTCACGGTTGCTTTGTGCGAGGGTGTTTCGCCTGAGTCCTTTGAGAAAATGCAACTGGATCTACAGGAAGCCCAGAAGGAGCTCGAGAAGACGAAGCGCGAGCTCGCCGCACTCAGCATGCAGAAGGACGAACAAAGCAGATTGGCATTGAAGACAAAGCTCGAAAAGATCCAAATGGAGACAGAGATCCAGAAGGCCTCTGTCCGCGACGCCCACGCGAAGGAGCTGGCTATTCTCAGGGCCAACCACGCGCTGGAGTTGGAGGCAGCCAAGGAAGAGCTCAAGGCTAAGTTTGGAGAGGAGCTTGCCCGAGCGCGCGAGCCCACCGAACGGGAGCGCCAAATCATGCAGCAGAACAGTGTGAACGAGTGCATCCTGAGAGAGACCAATCGTGTGCAGTTCGCGAAATCCCAACGTGAGATGGACCAAAAGTCACACGAACTCGAACTGAAGTCACAGGAACTCAAGGACACACAGGAGAAGTTGCTGACGACTGAGCGTCGCCTGGCGGATGTCAGCGGAGGCAAAAAGCATCGTCACAATGAGATCACCAGACTGACCCAGGAGCTTGAGCAGGCCAATGACCAGATCAGGACCCTGGAGGCCCAGGTCGTGAGTCTTATGATGGATCAAGTTCAGGAAGTCAAGCAGGATCAAGAGGTCGAGCCGGACCAGAAGCATGAGCTTTCGGCTGCAGCCAAAAAGACGATGGATCGGGCCAGAAAGCAACGGGAAGCCAAGGCCAAACAAGCGGCTGAGGCTGCTGAAATCCAACGTCGTATGGAGGAAGCCGAGGAGGCCAGACTCACGAAAGCCAAGGAGGAGCAGATGAAGCGCATGGATCACCACTCTGCAAAGGATATGACCGATCTTTCTAAGAACTTTCTTATGACGAGTCAAATTCTTATCAAGAAGGAGAAGGACCTCAAGGCCCAAGAAGAGAAGCTCATGAAGATGGAAGCAGATATCAAGAAAAGGGAGGAGTGGATTAGGAACCAGGCTCTTAAGAACGTCGAGGATGTTGAGGAGATGGACAAAGCCATTCACAAACATTACGGTATTTAACCCCCCTCGACCCACGTCTCCAATCCAGCCACTCCGGCAGGCCCCGGCATCGCGTGAATAAACCCGCCTAAGTGCCCATTTATGGTGTCGAACGCGCGCGATCTCGGGCGGGGGCGCGTGCCCGACCTGTCTGTCTAAAAAATGCGCGTGGGGCAGGCAAGCATAGGCTGGCTCTTCGCCACCATGGTCGTGCTCGTCGCTCTCGCCGTGCTCGCCTCCTTCCGCCCTTTGCTGCTCGAATATCTGGATTACATCGAGACCGTTACCGCGCGGCAAGCCCACAGCGCGCATTATTGACCCTTCATGACAGTATAAAAATCCACGTAAAAGCCCATGTAGCATAATCAGGCAGCGCGCAAGCATGTTCTCCGAGTACATGAACCAACCGGCGTTTTACGGGCATCTCAGCCCGGCCATCGAGTTCTGGAGGTATCCAGCCCGTTTGTTCTTTCATGAGGTCAACTATGGAAACCCTACGGTCAAGTCTTGGGTTGAAGAGATCAGCGAACCTAAGCCCATGGGGACTGAGATCTTGGGAGCGGATATTCACAAGTATCCGCTCTTTGACGTGTACTACTGGAACCACGACCTGTATGGAAACGATATTGACAATAAGAATCGTTTCGCAGTGATTGTCCCTCGCAGCCCGCAATCCGGCAAGCTCTTCAGTGTTGGAGAGCATTATGCGGCCCAAGATTTCCAAGTGGGTTTTTCGGATGGTCAGCCTATTCTCAAGCGTTTGAGTGATCGTTTCATCTCCATGACCATGCATGTTCCTATTGGCGGGCCGTGGTATGTCCGTGCTTCGACTGCACATGCCCAAGCTCAACGCGTTGAGCATGACTCGAAGGAGGTTGTGGCCAATCCTATCAAGGCCAAAGCCAATCCAGAGGGAACAGAATCTGACTCAGACAACGCTGAGGCCGAGGCCGAACCGTCCCCGGCTAAGATCCCGCGCCTCTGAGGCACTGCGATTGCCCTTTGGTACGCTCTCAGGGCCTTACCCAGGCTGTACGTCTGGCATACTTGCTGCCCATCGCGAATAAACCTGCCTAAGCGCGAGATTTAAACCTGCCACTCCTGCATCCGCTCGCCTTGCATGCTGTCCTGCTTGGCTTACACCCGCACGTTCTGGCCGCGAAACGCGAGCAGGTACTTCACCAACGAGCTTTCGGCGCGTGAGAAAATGAAACAACTCGACAACTACAGTTCCGTGCCACACACCGTCTGGGAGCATCCAGACCTCCTTCGTGAGTGGATTCGAGAGCATCGCGAGGAAAACAGGAGCATCCTCCTGGGGCTGTACTTGTCGTACATGGCCAATTCAAGTCCCAAAAATATTGCGCGTTTGAGTCTTGGCACGCAACCCGATGCATGCCAACATCCCAAAACTCGAATGGCCGACCGGTGCGAACTCGTGATCAACAAGTGTTACGGCGGGTTCGGCCTGTCTGAGCTCGCATTGCAAGAATACAACACCAAATCCTCCACGCCTCTTACCCCAAGTATGTATGATACAGACCTAAAACGCCATGACCCGATTTTGCTCCAGATCGTCAAGGATCTTGGCGATCGCGCCTATGGTCAGTACGCCAAGTTGAAAATTGTGACCATCCCCGCCCAATACACGCTCTTCTACACCATCGACGAGTACGACGGGATGGAGTCCGTCACTATCCATTACGACGCCTACAAGGTGGCCGCGACCAAGGCCGTCCTGCGCGACGTCGGCCTGACCCGCCAGGAGCGGATCGCGCGCGCCCTCGCCGTGCTCGAATCGGAGCCGGAGCATTAAAAACAATGCTCGAATCTTAGCGGTCCAAATAGCATTATCGCTCGTTCTCACAAAATGAACGCATACATCCGCTCGAAAACCCAATCCAATCCAGGCTGCTTTGATGGTCTTTTCATGAACTTTCAAGGAGAGGCCTACTGCCAGGCCAGGCACGGCGATGACCCGCTAGCGGCTGGGTTTGACATTGCGGCCCCTGCACGCCTCCCTGTGTCTTCTCGGCCTCCAGCGTCGTCAAGCACTCATGCGCTTTGGCTCCTGACTGCATCTCTGTATTATCTAGCCGCTAGCGTTTTGATCCTTTACGCCATGAGGCATCGATCAATTCACGGTTCAAAATAAAGTCGCGCTTTTTTCTGCTAGAAAGCAAGCCCGTTCGTTTGCGTGAACAAGCATATAGTGAATAACCACCGAAACATGTATTTATATGTATAAAACGCTTTCAAGCAAATGAAGCTCTCCAACAAAGGGCTGGCAATAATACTGGTTCAAGTACTGGTGCTTATTTGGCTAAATCTTGTAATTTTACGTCATTTATATCAATCAAAACAAGTAAAGGACATAAAAAAGTCATCACATCCTAACATCTCAGCTATAATTACATGCATGAGTGGTTTTAGAAATTGCACTAGCCTTCCCGCATTATTGCAAGGTATAACACCTTTTGTCATGGAGGTGACAGAGTCGGACCAAAATTACGAAATACACATGACAAATAGTCAGTCTCGTTCTCAAAACAACACAGACATAACCAGACAACAATTTTGGTTATCAGATGCCGTAAGTGCTCAAAAAATCAAGCAGTTCAGGCATTTCATGTCCGTCATGGGCATGACCCTGCAATCCACTATGACATGCACACATAGCAGCTCAGTAGTAATTTTTCTGGACGATGACGTGATTCCATGCCCTGATCACTGGACATGGCTCCCGATTATCATGGCTTGGCTCCAGGATTTTTCGCATGTTATCAGTGCCATTCGAGTTGGCCCTGGAACCTCTGGCGTCATTACCACTTGCGCCACACTCTCTGCCATGCATGCATTTCTAAATAAAAGAAGTGACCTTGAAATCACTGCCATCGATGACATGATGGACAGGTTTCTCGAGTCACACGGGCACTACCTCACGTTTCATCACACACTGTTCACGCACATAGATGACCATGTGTCTCTCGTTCAACCTAGGACGTCGTGGTCCACCAGCAGACTCCTGCATTTCTGCCAGGCCCCTGTCATGTGGAGGGCCGATGGCGGTTGCGAAAGCAGGATCTTTCGCCCGTGTGAGCATCTGCATGGTTTACCAGAAATCCCAGACATGGACATGCATAGCTCCCCCAAATCGCCGTGCGCAGGTTTCGAGTTGGTGAAGCGCAACTGGCGTTTTTTGCTGGGAAGGCAGGGCGAGTCGTGCAAACAAGTTTGCGAGAGGCACTTCACGTTTACTTGCGACGTGCAGGGGCTGGACGTGCTCAACACGATCCCCAACTTGAAACAACTGTATGAATGCCCCCACCCACTCGAAGACTCACACAAAGTCACAGCCCCTCACGTGGAGAGCACGTACTGTTTTTCAAGGGCCACAAGATGTCTGTTCGGCAGCACAGACGGCTTTTGTGATGAACAAGACCCTTCCACGAGTCGATTCTGTCCTTGCTCCACGACTCAAACAGAATTGACTTTGGGATGATTTTGGCATTCCTTCTTGCAGATCTTGTAGGTTCTCGGGTTTTGTCCATCCTCCACGTAATAACACTGGTCCCACTCCCGCGCCCAGTCCTGGATCGTCTCGAATTTTATCGACTTCAGGCACCCCTCCAGCATCCCCCGCAGCTCATCGGGCGTGACCGTCCGGCTGCTGCACGCGGCCACCACAGGGAACGCGGGGTTCGACGGGTCCAGGCATGTCCGCAGGACCAACACGATCAGCTCGGTCGCCCGCACGCTCTTGGCCGTGAAAAGCGTCTGCTCGCACGTGTCGTCGAACGGCGTGCCCTGCCAGAGCCGATCCCAGGCGGTCTGGCCCAGCTTCATAAAGGCGCAGGCTTCGCACGTGTAGACGATCTTGTCCTCCTCTTCGGGACTCATGGGCAGCACGCCGTAGTGATATTGCATTTCAGGCGTGCACAGGTGGTGCGCCAGATACTTCCCACAGGTCCTGCCCTTGCCCGGCATGCAGTACGCCACCATCTGGGGCCCTAACTTGATGATGAGGGCAACGTGAAGTTTGGATGGCGATCCGGGGCCATACTGGAAGGCCAAGCACACCACCATATGGACTGTACACACACACGATACACAATTATAAATACCAATCTCGCCAATGCCAGACAGCACGCCCTTTCCTGTTCGGACCCTGCCTATTTAAACACTCGCCAGCCACTCACGCCGAATCGAAATGGCGCGTTTAAAGTCGGCTAAGGCCAAGCCTAAAAACTCACGGGCTATGCTTGTGCCAACGTCTGTAAGGATGAGAGAGGTATCTGCCAGGATCAGGGCTCGTGAGATCGCCAAGGCTGAACAAGCCAAGGCAGAGGAGGCGAGAGCCAAGGCCGAGCAAGCCAAGGCCGAAAAGAGGGCCAAAGCCAAGCAGGCCAAAGCGCAAGCCAAACCCGCCAAGGCCAAGCCTGTGCAGGAGACCAAGCAGGCCCAGCAGGCTCAGAGCAAGCCCCAACTGACCGAGGCCGATCTCGCTGCCCTGCAGGCCGCGCCCCCCCTCTCAAGGCTCTTTGCCGAGTTTATTCGCGGTTACGACGACAAGAACCCGCTCAAGAGCAACCAGCCTTGGATGGACTTCCTCAGGACCCGCCTGCCCCCGGGCGACGAGCTCCTGCAGCTCCAAGAGGAAAAGTGGGCCAAGCGCAAGAGCCGCAACCCGCACAAGCTGTACGAGCACCTCCTCAAGAAGGTGGGCAGGTTCCACACCGCATCCAAGCCTGTGCCCAACATGAACCTCACCTGGCGCATGCACGTGATCGACCGTGGCACTCCCGACGCCATCCAGCGCCAGGAGGACCACTGGTACGGCCGCGACAAGAAAGAGCCCCCTCCAGAGTCTCTCGTCCTTTCGACTAAGGACCAACACGAAGGCGAGGGCCTTTTCGACGCCAAGTACTCGGACATGGATCTTCTCTAGGCCTCGCGCAGACGCGCGCATTAAACACGCCCTAGCCTGAATTTTCCCAGCACCACGCTCGTTATTTAAGCCCTTCCGCGCACGATACCCAAACACAACCCCGCGGCTCGTGATGTTTGCCCTTCGTATGCTCGTCCCTCTGGCCGTCCCCGTCCTTTTGTTTGGGTGCTGGGCTTTTAACAACCTCAACACGCACTACAAGCAGCTTCTAGAGAAAAAGGACAAGGAAATCCGGGCCCTGACCAGTGCAAACATGAGGAAGAATCAGGAAATCCGGGCTATTACCTCTGCCCACATGCATGCTCTCCAATATATCAACACATTCACTGTGGACTACCGGAACCAGATGGCAGACGTAATGCAAGAGAATCAGGACTTGCGCGCACAGGTTCGTGTGCTCGAGATCGCCCTCGACGGTGCTGTGACCAACGATGCCCTTGAGGCAACCCGCTTCATCATGTAAGCCACGAGCACGCCCGTCTAAACGTGAATAAACACGCGTTTGCCAGCCTAATGCATGTTTTACACTCCTGTGTACATATTTAAACACACACGCGCGATAGACCTAAACCAAACCAAGCACTTGCGATGTTGGCTAAGCTTGCAGGCATCATCCTCTGTACGCAACTCATGCTGGTTGTCTACAAGCCTCTTGTGCAGTTCATGATGTGGGTCTTTCATTATGTGACAGTGATTCAGGACATGGTCGTTTTCCTTGGCCTGTACAGCACCCCTCTTTTGATGTTGATCATCCTTGTGTTGATCGGCGGCATCGAGGACTACAGGCGTGCTCTCAAGAAAAACGAGGACGAACTTGAGCGCCTCAAGCGGCAGCAGTCGGACTTTAACCAAATGCTTCTGAGCATAAGGGACACTTACGAAGGCCTTCTTGCTCACGAGCACGAGGTTAACAACGATCTGCGTGCTGCTCTCGACGCAACGCAAGCCCGTTTGGCCATCGCTATGACCTAATTCGCGAGGGCTTTTTCAGGATCTAATCCGGAATAAAAACAGCCTCAACCCATCACTCCAGTTTCTGCCAGCACGTGTCTTCGCGCAGGTCCTGGTACTGCTTGCGAAACTCGTCCGTGTTCTTCCTCTCTTCCGTCGAGATCTCCCCGATGTGATGGAACAGGTTGCGCGCGTGCATGTACAACCCCCCGCCTTTGTCCCACTCCTCAATCACGGTGATGTCGTGTGGGTGCGTGTACAGCCTGGCCCGCACGTACTCAGCAAACCGATCCACCTTGCGGCTAGGAAACGCCACGCCGTGCAGGCCCTTCGCGAATTTCGCCAGCGACGTCTCGTTCACCCGCAGGCCCGCCAGCGCCGTCACTGCCTCGTCCACCGCGCCCTCACACACCACACAATCGTCCTCCGCCAGCACCACCCAGCCCGTCGTGAAATTCGAGCACAGCGCCAGCGCACCGATCACGTCCAACGAGAGCTGCCTCGTGTGGCAGGACGGCAGGCCCTCCACATCCACAGTGTCGCACACGGCCATGACCCGGTTCGCCAGCGGGACTGCCACGGGGCTGCCTTGCGTGCTGTTGTCCACGTCCACCACTATCAGACCAACGCCGTCCGACCGGAAGATGCCTTGAGCAGCAAACGATTGCACGACCGACGCAAGATACGACACCCGCCGTCGCGCCGTCACCACGCAAAAGCTCGTGTGCCAGAGCGCACCGGCCAGGCAGGGTAGCAGCAGGAGGGCGAGACAGCGCATGCCTAAAGCCAGTCTTTCTATCATGCTTGTATATATACAAACACCAACATGATCAGTATTGTGTAATGCAGCGTTTGCCACCAGATCCCGTCACGAGCCCAGGACACTGGGTGGAGAGGGATAGCTTTCAAGGCCGCAAGAGCTTTGGATGGTTTCGAAGTGTAATGAAAACCCGAGTGATTACAACAGGAGGGTCGAGACTGTTCTTATTATGCATGCCACGGAGAAGATCCTCCCGTACATCCACAGGATCCGCCCGGACATGTTGTGATCTAGAAAAAAATGTCCCATTTCAAGCCATCACACCAAATATTCATATATGGCCAGGCACGCGCTGTTTTAACGCCGTCCTCATCAGTCGCGATGCAGCGCGCCGAGTGCTTGCCCGAGGAGCGCTCAAGGATAGTGAGACAGTTGTGTGGGCCATCGATCATCTATTCAACCAATACATCGTTGAGCTTTCATTGGTGTCAGTCGTGGCGAGTGAACCGTTATTTTACGAGGAATCGAAGATCCCAACTGATTTTATATGTTAAACCAAGCAAATCGAGCCTCACCGCGCGTATTTAAGCCCTTTCATGCACTCCCTCCCCCAAAACCAAGCTTGCCAACATGAACCGCTCCCGCAGCCCCGAGTCCCGTCGCGTTTACACAGACGAGGACGGCAACCCTCGTCCCGATCTCGTGTTTTTTGTCACGTTGCTGGAAGGGTATGCTTTGGCGAATGGTGTGGTGAATGCTCGAATGGAACGCGAAAAACCGAGCAAGCCAGAACCCGCCCAGAAGAGCCTGACCCGTTTCACCCGTACGCTCGATGCCCCCGACGTGAACATCCTGATGCGTCCGATGCCTGTTCCCGTCACCCGCGGGAGCATGGTCGTGGATGCCTTGGTCACCCGTTTCAATACGGCGGTCACCACGAACTATCGTGTGACGATCGAGACCATCAAGACGAACCGTGTTGGCATGAACGAACGGATGTCCAAAGTCATGTTCTCTGACAAAAACGAGCAGCAGGCCTTTCTGACGATGCAAGATTCTGAGCATATGTGCGGCTTCCCACTTGCACAGGTCTACAAAGTCAATGATGGAGAAACTCCAGCCTGGGCCGGCGAAATCCACAAGGCTCTGACTTGCATGGAGTATTCCCAGTCTCCTCGCAATCTCGATTGGTACAAGACCGAAGGCGTGACCCTCTGGGAGAAGACCATCGTGCGCCGCGTTTAGGCCTGCATTGGCGAGTCTCTACCTCGCGTTTCGAGCCCAGGCCCGAATGGCAGGCTGCATGCATAATGCGAAATGAAACTGCCTTTGAGAACTTATTTCGCGCGCGACTTGTCATGAAAAACAAAGTATTTAAGCCCGTACACCCGCATCCAATACCAACACACTGCTCGGCCCATGGTGCTGGTCGACATCCCAAACATGATTAAGCGCATCGAGAACGTCGGGTTTAAACTCGACAGTAATTCTACTCTTACAGGGCCTTACCCGCGGAATCCTGATTGGCAATATACCTTGTACAAGTATGTATACGAAGGTCATCAAGCGAGTTTCTATGTGGGTTTGACCGCGCGTACCCGCATGACTGTGGATGCGATCAAGTCATACGATCTCAAGACGAGCACTGGTCAAGATTTTTTCTTTGTATCGTACTATCATATGCCTGAGAACAGGACTGAAGATCATTGGGATACAAACCCAGACGGTCGTAAGGGGGCTCACCACAGCAGAGCAGATCGAAACGCTGCTCAGGGATCTCGAGGCTGGAGCGTTCATGTGGCATGACGGGATGGAATCCTGCCCCGAGCTGTGAGCCTTGAACCATGCGAGCCATTGACGCGCAATACGGGCCTACGAGACACGTATTTAAGACTGTTTTTCTGTTTGACACATCCTTCAACAGCTTTATGTCGCTCGTTTACAATTTTGATGAGGAAGAAGATTTCTTGCCATACTCTTTTGTAATCGGGACGATACAAGCTGTAGGGGATATGGTTGATCCTGAGATGCAGAATGACCCTGCTCAAGAGCCTGTCCCGACATTAAACCCGATTTGATCCTGTAAAGCCTGCCCCACACGCGCGGACACACACTCTCACCCAGCAAAAAAACGAGCACACCGCGCGTTAGCAAGCACTAGCAAAGTTTATTGCATGCCATTACAGGCGTGGGGCCAGGTCCAAGCGATTACACGCATGGGCCAGCATGGGCCAGCATGGGCCAGCATGGGCCAGCATGGGCCAGCATGGGCCAGCATGGGCCAGCATGGGCCAGCCTAGGCAGTGTCCATGCACCGCACCACCATCCGGACCAACTCGGGGTAAGCATTGAGTGCACACTTTTTTCCGAGCCGAGCATGCGTCATCATGCCAAAAGCCAGCATGCGATTTTCACGATTTTCACGACGTTCGCGAAACTCTCTCACATACACTCTGATAAAGCGACGAAAAAGCTTGATTTTCGGCAGGATACGGTACACTTTCACGTTAAAGTACGTGAGCCCATTGATATTGATACCGCGATCGTAAGACACCATCTCGATTTTCATCCATTGGTGCCCCTCTCTTCCCCAATCAAACCTGCGAATGGGTGGCCAAGACCCAGCCTTCTCAAGGTCCTGACGTGACAGTTGAATGTCATAATTTCCATAAATCTCTGCACTACCATACGCCTCTCCATTGTACAAAAAGATACCACTGATTGACATGACCGTCATTTTCGTATGCCTAGCCGGATGACCGGGCATGTTTTCAAACGTGGTACGCCAGGTAATGATCATGCAAGCCACAGATTACCCCCCACATCACAAACGCGCTTAAATACACGCACACACAAGCGTTTTCGAGCATGTTTCATGCAGATTCAAGCACTAAGCCAGTCAAAATTAGCATTACTACAGCCTTATTTAAATCAGCCAGTGCGTTCACGCATTAACTTGCCCCACGCCCATGTCATCTCTCGCCTCCAGTGCAGTCCTTGCAGTGTTGCACGAAAACCCATCCAAGCACGACCACCCAGAGTTGAACGTTAACCCTCTGGCCCCTCCCTCTTACCTGGACGAGAACCCAGATCCGAATGTCATCCAGCTCACACAAGAGTCTGCTGGCATCATGATGGAACACGTCATTGCCCGCTTTCGCAACATTTTCACGGTCATGGAGGATAACATGGGCGACGATCACCACCTGAACATCAATATCAAGCCAAATTATGAGTACGCGGCCATGCAGGTCCGCATGTCTAACTGCTATTATCTCGTCATGACCTGGACGGAATGGGAGCAATGCCTTGAGGAGCTCGCGGACAGCATTTTCTTTCCCTCTGAACAGTTCGTCTAATGCGTACGGGCACGCACTTAACCCGCAATAAACGCGAATTCAAACACGCGCACCCTCACACACCCGAAAAAACGCGCGTTTGGGTACTGGTGCGGGCCTGCCCAGCCCTAATACATCAAACATGCCAGTCTTTAATTTCGGAGAACTCATCCCTAACGGTCATGTTACAGTGTTTGACGGGCGTATGGTAGCTGTTGAGACTGTAATGGTAGTCGCTGGTAAGAACAGGGACCAGGCTGGTTACGTGTTGAGAAATATTCCGGAAGAACATTTTTCTTCGATGAAATTCATCGAGAGAAGAATGCCAGGAAAAGGTAATGGCAGGACCAAGCTACTGACATTTGAAGATACAATCGAGTTGATCATGGTGCTTCCCGGCAAAATAGCAAAGGAATTCCGTCTCAAGTTTGTGGATATCATCAAGCGCTATCTCGCTGGAGATCACTCGCTTATTCAAGAGATTCAAGCCAATGCTCAGTCCGACGCGCCCATCCACCAGATGGCACGTGATGCTATGCAATCCGAAAATGACACAGACAATGCAATCCTCAAGCGCAAGTATCAAGAACTGGAAATAGCCGAGCGTGTTCAGAAACTTGAGGACAGTCGTGAGAATACCCGTGCCAAGGCCCTCCAGAACATCAAGACCCTTCAAGAAATCCTGGGTGGAAACACAATCGACGAGCGTACCCGCCTTCAGATCGAGGACTACACGAAGAATCTGGTCCTCACTCGTGTCAACACCAGCGTTATTGCTCCTATTAACGACACACCAGTCACCAACGAGACCGACAGCATCAACGTGGCTGTAGTGGCTGCCGAGATGGGCTTCAAGTGCAATGATGCTGAGGCTCAGTTGATTGGCAAGAAGATGGCGAGAAAGTACCGCGAAAAATACGGAGAGAACCCGCCCAAGCACAAGCAGTTCGTGAAAGGCAACTTTATCCCGGTCAACTCCTACATGGAGCGAGACCGCACGATGATGGCTGACATCATCCGTGAGGTCATGGAATAAGCTAGTAAATTATGGCATTGTGCATAATAAACATGCATTTGGCCATTGTGATATAAAGTCTCTGTAATGGACCCAAACGGATGGATGTGATGTCACAACACCCGGATATCATTGACCTTATTCTAGAGACCGCGCCTTCCCTCGCGTGTCGGCTAGTATGCGTGAACCAACACCTGAAATGCATGCTGTCCGAGCGCGCGAAACAACAGGCATATCTAGCCCTATGGAATCTACAAGATACATCGATTTTCAATAGAGGCAGAGACTGGGCTCAGTTTAATGCATTGTACTTGCTTTGTAAGAGACAAACCATCAGGGTAGTGTTGAGGCGGGCAGACCACAAGCGTTCACAATCAGTACGAATCCGCAAGTATCACTTTGGATTCTACACTGGCAGGCGCGACGAATGGCACAAATGTACCTTGACCGTCACCCCACACGCCTCTGACAGAGGGGCTCGTCTGCGCGTACAGTCATTCAATGGAACATCAGCAGACAGGCCGTACGTCACGCGGACGTTTGACCGCATTTTCGGCCTTGGCGCGCTCATACGAATCCTCAACGAGAAGAACTGGCATACCTTCTACTGCATTTGCGGCGATCGCTGGTCGTATACCGAGAATCAAGCCAGCAGGCTCTTGATCCTAGGATACGAGGACTGAAAACGCACGCCCTTGCCACGTATTAAAGACCTAAAGCACGCCCAAGCCCAAAACATCACGAGAAATGAACGCTTCACAGGCCCAGGTGCGCGTGCGCGATATCACGAAGTATGGCTTCATCGACGATGGCGAATACAAGATCGACCAGGAGTTGACCTCGTACTGGCCCGCGAGTGACCCGTCCTGCCCACACTGGCTCATCACCAAACCCGGCTTGAACGGGGCGGTCCAGATAGGTCTGCGTCCCCTTCGCGCCGACGTCCGGGCGGCTGGCATCGACAAGTTCTACTACCAGATCAAAAGCACGCCCGAGCTGCATCACTTCATGAAGGTCTTCCACAAGCTCGGCGAGCACTGCCCGGCGTGCAAGCGGCGCTTTGGTGTGCAGGTCTAGGCTTGTCTCACTGGCCTTACTCCCGTGAATAAACTTGCATTAACACGCCCCAGCCTAAAAAACGCGCGATCCCTGGCTTGCACTATACACACGCAATCTCAAACATACATGCCAATCACTCTGTACCAGTATCTGAACGAGCAAGTGCAGGCTGTGTCAACAACCCCATGCTTTTGCCGCCTCAACCAAGCCCTGAAAGAATACATGAACCTATCAAGATTACTGCGAGCTGCTGGACATGACACGGACAACTTGGACCACGCCATTGAGACAATGCAGGCCAGCATCGTAAACTTGCGCGAGGCCACGCGCGATGCACAGACCCATTTCGCGCAACAAGGAATCAAGGACAAAGAGTCTATAGAACGTGAGAAAGACTGTCTTCAATGAATATGCGCGCCTGGCTGCCAAATTATAAAAGTATAAATATATCCAGCAAGGAGCCATGGGCATATACGAAGGCAGCGAGCCGTGTGGTTGCATCAGTGAAACATATACTTTCTGTCATCCTCCTGAGACATCGGTTGTTGTCAGATGTCCTGCCCACGGAGGGAATGCCACTCTTTTTTCCCTTGCCAAAGCAGGACGGGAGGCACGAAACTGGACAGGGCCTGAAAATCCATATGCAAGTCCGCCCGTGAGCCCCCAAGTGGATTAAACATGACTCAGACTAACACCACGACTGACTCAGACTAAACATGACTCAGACTAAGCACCACGAGCACAACTCCAGCGTACCAGCGTATATAGCGTTACCACGCGCGCCCGCGGCGCCCCACCTGCCGCATCACCACGCGCCCCGCCCTTGAACACACTTAAGTATACAAGCATTATACAACACGCCCAATACGAGCATTACACGCCTTTAATCACGCAAACTTGAAATCCTCCATCATAGGCCTAAGCCAGGCACTTGAAAAGGACCTTCTTCAATAAATATTCTGGCCCATGCCCGCGTCACTCGCTCTTCATAACGAAAGACTTTTGAATCCAGTCCACATCCAGCTGCACACGCTTCATCTCCAGCCAGTCCGTGCCCAACAGATTAATCTCGGCGAAATGCTTGTCTGGCGGCGAGAGGTGGCACACAAGGGACTGATTCCCGTGAATCTCCAGCCTCATCATGGACGGCACGTTGTTACCAGCCCCCACCAGAGCTGACATGGCTGCAGTCGAGAGAAACGTGTACGGGCTTCCTGTGTCCACCATAAACACCACATTCCTGTACTGTAAATCGACCGATGCCCGCCGACGCACGAGCAGATTGATCATAAAGCGTCTGTGCGGGCCCATGATCAAACCCTCTACTGGAAACACGGGCTCTATGGTCGAGACGTTTAGGTATGAGACGCCTTCTAGCTGTGCCATGAGGTATAGATCACTCCCGGCCATATCCGTCAACAGCACGTCAAAGTCGTCAGGCCGCAAGAATTTGACAGACTCAATCACAAGCGGAGACGCACAACAGCCCGCCAAACCAAGCACCAGGCATAACACCGGCCTCATTTCCCGCACAAACACGCCCACACCACACACATGCACGCAATCGCCCGTTTTTTAACCAGTTCATACCCGCTGCGTCTTGTCCAGCGCCTCGCGAATCCTGTGCAGCATAGTCGCTACGCCAGGGCACATGTCCCGCCTGTTCAAACCCCTCAGGCTCGTCGCGATATCAGCCAGCAGGTTCAGGCCCGATATCATGCACACACCAACGAACACTTGAAACAGCAGACCGACCCAGTGCATCACCACGCGCCCCGCCCTTGAACACACTTAAGTATACAAGCATTATACAACACGCCCAATACGAGCATTACACGCCTTTAATCACGCAAACTTGAAATCCTCCATCATAGGCCTAAGCCAGGCACTTGATGATCATCGTGACAATCTCATGAGACAACCCGCCCTTGCCCACTCCCAGCCCAAGCCGGCCGTGGCTCATCATGCCCACAGCCAGCATCCTCTCCTTCTTGATCTTTTCAAGAGCCAACCTGCCAAACTTGTGCAGCCTGTAGTAACGAAGCGGGCTCACCTCTTTATCCACTAGAATATGAGTCCTGATCTCAAATCCCGAATTATGTTCCGGAAAATCAAACTGACCAGGGCTTTTGGTAAGAATATACACATGGCGAGCATTTTCCATGTACGAACAATGTCTGAGAACCGGCCAATCCTGAGCTGACCTGATAAACTCATCGGCTACATCAGCATATTTGTCGTACTTCACGCGCTTCACACCAGTAAACACCCGCCCCTCATAGATGATCACACGACTCTGAGTGAGAACCACGAGACGATCCCGCCCAAGCCTATGCCGATACAACTCGTGGTCGATCCTCACACCGACTATCATGGAAGCCCAAGCAAAAACTGTTCCATACACGCACAAAACAGCTTAAATACACACACTAAACAGCCCATATCAAGCTCCCGCTCACTCCAAAACAAGCCCAACTCACGCCTATTTAAACCATCCTGCGCCCCTCCCGCAAATACGCTCGCAGCATGCCCGTCACGCGCCTCATGTCCCGCCAAGACACGTCTGTATCCGCCACTGGGCAGGTCCAGACTGTCACGGACAAAAACTCGACCCTCAAACTCACGTCGACTCATGTCCCCACCAACGAGGACGAGAGATACGAGCAGATCCAGACCATCATCAACAAAATCTCGACCCTCAAGGCTAAGATGGAAAAGGCGCGCACAAAGTACAGTGCTCGCCGCATCCACAGCAAGATCCAGGATCTTCAGGAAGAACGTGTCAAGATCCTCAAGAGCTTCAAGCCCCATGAGGCGCTCGATCTCAAGATCGCGCTCTATCCCTGGGTCGATCGCTACGGCGTCTTCACGCACATCCAGCCGAGCAACGACGACTGGAAAGTCGATATCGAGACCGACATCGACTAACCTGTCACGTTTACACCGGCCCCGGCGCGCGCTCGCGTGCAAAGCACTCCAATAAACGAGCCTAATGCCTGTCCACCCCCGTCCACAACCCTTGAAAATCGTGTCCACACCCGTTATTTAAACATGCACCCTCCCACACACTCACGCACCCCACCCGACAAGCATGTTCCTGAATGCCCTCACACAGCTTGCCAACGAGAATTATTTCGAGAAGGTTGCCATGCTGATGGAGGCCGGGAAGTACTCTCGCGAGGCTTACGCCCTCCCTCCTAACGATCCCAGGAGGCAGCCCTTGTTGGCTCTCAGCAAGAGCTATGATGATCTTGCGTGGATTCACGCAGTCGACGAGATGGCGTGCGAGCATGCATGCAAGGCCATGAGAGCTCCGGCAGCCAAGAAGGCTCGCGTGTGATCACTCCCGCACCTCACCCTCCTCACAAACCACGCGAATAAACACGCCTAACACCAGCCCAAAAAAAAAAGCGTACGCGCGCACACATGCCCACACCCGCCTCTCACCGGCAAATGCCAGCCCCAAACACACGCAACAACAAGCAAAGTCTCGAACACGCTCGCATCCTCGTAATCCTCGTAATCATCACGGCCATCTGCTCGACTCTATCAATCCTCCACACCCTCCACAAACAGGAAGAACAGCGAAAATTCGAGTTTACCTCCGTCATCGTCATGATCGTCATCGCTACCATCGCCATCATGTGCTCGAACCGTGCGCATAACTAGCCCAAACAGGGTGCAAAAAGCGAATAAACACGCCTAACACCAGCCCAATACTAGCATTGCCACTACCATCGCCATCATGTGCTCGAACCGCTTGCATAACTAGCCCAAACAGGGTGCAAAAAGCGAATAAACACGCCTAACACCAGCCCAATACTAGCATTGCCAGCACAGAGAGAGGGGGCGCACGCGGGGAGGGAGAATCGAGCCCTATCCCGTCCTAGCACCTCAAATTCACGCCCAATCCCCGCATACACCTGCAAAAAACAGGAATTAGAAAACTCACGCACCATGCTCAGGCCAACCCCACTCGAGTAACTCCCGCCAAGGCACGAGCTGCACACCCCTCCACTGGACCCGCCCGTAGTTGAAGAGTAGGTGCCAGCGCTGCAGAGCGTGCAATTGTCGCTCCAGCCGATGGCCTGTCCGCTCCAAGTGCCCGGAACGCATGGGGTACACTGGAAATGCACGAAAAAACATGAATTAGACCGGCCAATGCTAGAAAATGCTTGTTCATACCCGCATTCAACGGGATACAAATCAAGAATATTCGATCATAAGCACCTGAAACGAGCCCGCACTGGCGTAGGTCCCGAATGGGCACGCACTGCAGTTGGAGGCGTTGCCAGACGAGTTCGTGCCGATCGCGCACTGCAGGCATTGACTCGCATTGGTCCACGAGTAGGTGCCCGCCCCGCACGTCGAACACGCCGAGGCCTGAGCCGCGCTGGAGTACGAGCCCGACGGGCAGAACGTGCAGGCGCTGGCATTGCCCAGCGCGTACGAGCCCGGCTGGCAGGCCGTGCACACACTGGCCGATGCGAGCGAGTACACGCCCACATCACAACCCACGCACGCCGACGCCTGCACCGACGACGCGTAGAGCCCCGCCACGCACGCCAGGCAGGCGCTCGCGCTGGCGTTGGAGTAGAGGCCCGGCGCGCAGGACGTGCAGTTGACCTGGCCCTTGAGCGAGTACGTGCCCGCCACGCACACCACGCACGTCTGGTTGTTGGCATAGGTGCCGGCCAGGCACGCCGAGCACGACGGGTCCGAGTTGCCGACCGACTGCGTGATGGTGCCAGCGGGGCAGGCCTTGCAGTCCGAAACCGAGCCCTTGCCGCCCACGTTGAGGTAGGTGTTGAGCGGGCAGGCCAGGCAGGCGCTCGCATTCACCGGCGCGTAGTACCCGAGGGCGCAGGCGGTGCACGCCGACTGGTTGCCGAGCGAATAGGTCCCGTTGGGGCATGTGAGGCAGGCGGTCGCGCCGGACCCCGAGTACGCGCCAGGCCCGCACACGTCGCAGGGGCTGGTGCGCGCGAGCAGGGTCGAGTAGGTGCCGGCGCTGCAGGCGGTGCAGTCCTTGGTCGTATTGTCGCAGGCCGTGCACCCGAGCCCGGTCTTGTAGGTCCCGGCCAGGCACGAGTAGCATGCATAGCCTGCGTATTTAAGTCAGGACGGGCGCGGGCTGGCAACGAAAGCGTACACATGCCCAAGTCCAGTGCCAAGAGGAACGGAAAGGTCGAGTGCATCTTTAAGGAGGTGAAGGTGGAGGACGAGATCTACTACAGCGATCGCATCTTGAACCTCATCAATGGGCGCAAGCTCGCCAAAATGAGCATTGTGGATCTCTCTAACTACAAAGGCGAAATCGAGGACCAGCTCTTGATCCTCAAGCTGATCGACGAGAAGGACGCCAAATTTGATGCTGCCAGCACGATGATCGACACTCTCGAAATGGAAATGGATATGGTCAATAACACGTTGGATGCCAAGGTCATGGCCCAGTACAAAGATGAGGAGAAGGGCGAGGCCACCGTCCCCGGAGCCATCGTGAGGGAGGGCTGGCAGTTTCTCATTGACGATGAGAAGCGCCACCTCGCCAGGATGGGTCACCCGGTGGCCGAGAGTGAGGACGCTCGCCTCCAGGGGTCTAGCAAGAAGCCCCGCGTCTGAGGGCCTAGAGAGCGCTTGACCCGCGCACGTACGCTGGAATAAAGCCCGTAATCCCAACCTCACGAGCGGGCCAGAAAATGCGCGGCGCGCGAATAAACGAGCGTAACCCCGTATTTAAGCCCGCGCGCGCGTGCGGTGCATCCGACGACGAGCTTGCCAGCATGTCCATGGTTGCAGTGCAGGTTATCATCCCACGCGCTATTCGCATGTTTCTCAAAATGCTCAATTTGACGGCCCATGATCGAAAGTACCACAAGAGTCTCGTCAAGGCGGGATTGATCGAGCGTTGGCAGACTGTGGATTACGAGACGCGTGCTGTGATCAACAACAGTAACCAGACTTACTGGAAGGTCTTCACTAGGGACTTGGACGATCGGGTGAAGGATCATGTATTCATCTATCAGAGCAAGGCTGGCCCGAATGCTGAGTACACGATGGCTTACCACACGCTGGAGGATGACAATCGTGACGCAAAGATGGAAGACGTTGACGCAAAGATGCAGTTCTACGGACCCATTCGTGACATGACTGAGCTCATAGAGACTGTGGACGAGTTCTTGCTGGACGGGAACATCGAGTACGAGATTGACTTTGATCCTATCATCAAGGCTTTGCAAGACGACAAGTATTGGGACGCTCTTGCTCAGATCAAAAATCCTCAGGATGAGACTCGCGAGCCTCGTGAGAAGCACATGTGCAAGGCTTACGTCTACAGCAATCAGATCTAAGACATCGGCATGCACACACCCCCGCATCACCAGGCCTCGCGCCTACATCGAGCGGGGCCAGACCTCGGCAACCAGGCCTCGCGCCTACATCGAGCGGGGCTAGACCTCGGCAACCAGGCGGCAGCAAGCCCCTAACGAGTAAACGCATGCGTAACCCCGTGAACATGCCTAACCCCACAAAACCACGAGCACCTGTCATGCCGTAGCGCCCGGCGTTGCACGTGCAGTTGTTGACGCTCCACGAGAGGTTGCCGGACACGGTCCCGGTCGGGCAGTAGGCCAGCAGCCCCGAGTAGCAGTAGGTGGGCGAGGCGCAGGGCACGCACGGCGCGTTCCGCACGCCCATGTACCCGAGGTTGCAGGTGCAGCTCGTGCTGTTCTTGGACTGGGCGGGCGAGAACGAGTTGTTGGTGCACGGCGCGATCTGCCCGCCCCCGAGGCAGTAGTGGTCCTGCAGGCAGTCCTGGCACATGGCGTCGCTCGTCTGCACCGTCGTGTTCATGAACCCCGCACGGCACGAGCAGTCGAGGTAGCTCTGCATGCCGGGGCCGGATGTGGCCTTGGGCGGGCACGAGAAGTTGTACCCATTGTAGCAGTACTCGTCGGGCTGGCAGACCTGGTCAGGCGAGGCATGCGGATAGGCATGAGGGCAGGCACTTGTGCAGGCATACACCCAGCGCGAGCAGCATGGGCACGCCCGATGGCAGCCACACACCCATCACGATCAGCGCCGGGAAACACATCCCCAGGAAGGCTAGCATCAACAAACACTCGGGCATCCAAACAGCCAGCACAGCCAGCATGGGAACCAGCAGGGCTAGCCTAGGCATGCACTGGGACAGACCACACACCCAGCCCAATATAGCCAGGGCACGCACTATGGCAGTCACATCCAGCCAGGGCACGCACTATGGCAGTCACATCCAGCCAGGGCACGCACTATGGCAGTCACATCCAGCCAG
>Ga0214200_1000015_pt1 | contig 49332 bp, 53 predicted proteins | sample TroBogEpilimnion_7_FD_153038 | JGI IMG/M metagenome (GOLD analysis project Ga0214200, IMG submission 153038) | Freshwater microbial communities from Trout Bog Lake, WI - 23OCT2008 epilimnion | ecosystem: Environmental > Aquatic > Freshwater > Lake > Epilimnion/Euphotic zone | place: Trout Bog... | reverse complement strand
ATGGCCAAAGAAAAATTTTCACGTAGTAAGCCGCATGTAAACGTAGGTACCATTGGTCACGTTGACCATGGTAAAACAACTCTTACAGCTGCATTAACAACAGTAATGGCAAAATTGCACGGTGGTGCTGTTAAGGCATTTGATCAGATTGATAATGCTCCTGAAGAACGTGCTCGTGGTATTACCATTGCAACGTCTCACGTTGAGTATGAGTCTGAAGCGCGTCATTATGCACATGTTGATTGCCCAGGCCATGCTGATTACGTAAAAAATATGATTACAGGAGCTGCGCAAATGGATGGCGCAATCTTAGTATGTTCTGCTGCTGATGGTCCAATGCCACAAACAAGAGAGCATATCTTGTTATCAAGACAAGTTGGTGTTCCTTATATCGTTGTTTTTCTGAATAAAGCCGATATGGTTGATGATGAAGAGCTGATTGAGCTTGTAGAAATGGAATTGCGTGAGTTACTGGATATGTATGAATTTCCAGGTGATGATACGCCTATTATTAGAGGTTCTGCTTTACTTGCTCTTCAGGGTGATGAAAGTGAAATCGGTATGCCTTCAGTTGTTAAATTGGTTGAGGCACTTGATAGTTATATTCCATTGCCAGAGCGTGCTGTTGACGGTGCATTCTTAATGCCTGTTGAAGACGTATTCTCAATTTCTGGTCGTGGTACTGTTGTAACAGGTCGTATTGAGCGTGGTATTATCAAAGTAGGTCAAGAAGTTGAAATTGTTGGCATTAGGGCAACTGTGGTAACAACAGTAACTGGTGTTGAAATGTTCAGAAAATTACTTGATCAAGGTGAGGCTGGCGATAACGTTGGTTTATTGCTCAGAGGAACTAAGCGTGATGATGTTGAGCGTGGTCAGGTTTTGGCTCATAAAGGCACTATTAAGCCACATGCGCATTTTAATGCAGAAATTTATGTCTTATCAAAAGACGAGGGTGGTCGTCATACGCCATTCTTTAATGGTTACCGTCCACAGTTCTATTTTAGAACAACTGACGTAACTGGTGCTGTTGATTTGCCAGAGGGTGTAGAAATGGTTATGCCTGGTGACAATATCTCTGTAAAAGTTAAGTTAATTTCTCCGATCGCTATGGAAGATGGTTTGCGTTTTGCAATTCGTGAGGGTGGTCGTACAGTAGGTGCGGGTGTTGTTGCATCTATACTTGAATAAATTAAAAAATTAATATACTATAGCAAATTAGTTTGTTTCTTCTGAATTAGGTCAGTAGTTCAATTGGTAGAATGGCGGTCTCCAAAACCGTTGGTTGGGGGTTCGAGACCCTCCTGGCCTGCCACTCAGAAAAATAAATGTTAATCAAAAATAAAAATAAGACATGAATACAAACGTAGAGACTGAAGCTCCAGTTTTGGATATTATTAAAAAAATAATTTCTGCTTTAATAGTAATTGCTGGTGTTTCTGCATTTTACTACTTTTCTGTAGATCACGATTCCATTAAAGAAGTTAGGTTGCTGTTTAGAGTCTTAGGTTTAGTCGCTGTAATGATTGCAGTAATAGGATTGATGTCGACAACTAATACTGGCAAGTTTGTTTTGTCATTCATATTAGAATCTAGGCAAGAAGTTAGAAAAGTCGTTTGGCCTACGCGTGATGAAACCATGAGAACTACTTTGTTGGTTTTTGCAATGGTATTTATTGTGGGTCTTATTTTATGGTTGCTCGATATGTTCCTGTTTTGGGGTGTACGAATTATAACTGGACAAGGATAAAGTAATGGCATTGCGTTGGTATGTTGTACACGCCTACTCTAACTTTGAGAATAAGGTTAAGCAAGCATTAGAAGAAAGAGTTAAAAGAGAAGGTTTAGATCAATACTTCGGAAAAATATTAGTTCCTACGGAAGAAGTTGTTGAAATGCGTATGGGCCAGCAAAGAAAAAGCGAAAGAAAGTTTTTTCCTGGTTATGTTTTGGTTCAAATGGAATTAACTGACGAAACGTGGCATTTAGTCAAAGATGTACCAAGGGTTTTAGGATTCATTGGTGGCACCTCAGATAGACCCGCTCCAATTTCAGAAAAAGAAGCAATGTCTATACTCAGTAGAGTAGAAGACGGTGTTAATAAGCCAAGGCCTAAAGTTTTATTTGAGGTTGGTGAGGTTATAAGAGTAATTGACGGACCATTTAAGGATTTTAATGGTGTTGTTGAAGAAGTTAATTACGAAAAAAGTAAGTTAAAAATTTCTGTGCTTATATTTGGCAGAGCAACATCTGTTGAATTGGTGTTTGGGCAGGTAGAAAAAAGCTAAGTAATGTAATTTATCGACATTCAAGCAACAAAAAATAGATCTCTGTCTGAATAAGGCAGGGATTTTTGTGTCTAGGGGAGCCGAAAGGCGCTATTACCCATATCAGGAGTAAAAAAGATGGCAAAAAAAATCACGGCATATATAAAGCTGCAAGTAAAAGCAGGTGAAGCCAATCCAAGTCCACCAGTAGGGCCTGCTTTAGGTCAACGTGGTGTAAACATTATGGAATTTTGCAAAGCGTTTAATGCAAAAACTGCAGATGTAGAAAAAGGCTTGCCTTTACCTGTTGTTATTACTGTTTACAGTGACAGAAGTTTTACCTTTATAACTAAAACTCCACCAGCTTCTATTTTACTAAAGAAACTGGTCGGCATTAAAAGCGGAAGCAGCAATCCAAATACCAAAAAAATTGGTACTGTAACTGTAGCGCAACTTGAAGAAATTGCAAAAATTAAAATGGAAGATTTAAATGCTGCAAATTTAGAAGCAGCTGTAAAAACAATTGCAGGCAGTGCGCGTAGCATGGGTCTGAATGTGGAGGGATTATAATGGCTAAGTTGTCAAAAAAAGCAAAGTTAATTAAAAGTAAAGTTGATAAAACAAAGCAATACTCAATTACTGAAGCTGTTCAAATATTAAAAGAATTAGGCACTGAAAAATTTAGTGAATCAATTGATATTAGCGTTAACCTTGGCGTAGATCCACGTAAGTCGGATCAAAATGTACGCGGAGCAACTGTTCTTCCAAACGGCACAGGTAAAACAGTACGTGTAGCTGTATTTACTCAAGGCCCAAATGCAGAAGCTGCAACGGCTGCGGGTGCTGATATTGTTGGTATGGAAGATTTAGCTGAATTAGTTAAAAAAGGTGAAATGAATTTTGATGTTGTTATTGCATCACCCGATGCAATGCGCGTTGTTGGTCAATTAGGCCAGATATTAGGTCCAAGAGGCTTAATGCCTAATCCAAAAGTTGGCACAGTAACAGCTGATGTTGCAACGGCTGTTAAAAACGCTAAATCTGGACAAGTCAGATATCGTACAGATAAATCAGGTATCATCCATACTACTTTGGGCAAGATTACTTTTGAATCTTCTGCGATTCAAGGCAACTTGGAAGCGTTGCTAGCTGATTTGCGTAGAGCAAAACCAACCTCGTCAAAAGGTGTTTATATTAAAAAAATTACTTTATCATCAACTATGGGCCCAGGTCTGTGGTTAGATCCAAGTAGTTTTGCCAACTAAAAAAGACTTTGGATTGCCGCTTTATGCGGTAGTCGTCGAAGACCGCAGGCGTGAAAACTTAATTTACATGGTCAATCATGTAGCCTGCGTAGGCGGTTGTTATCTTTTAAAGAATTAACCGTATGGGACATCCATATTGATGTCAAATATCACGTCTGGAAATTTCCAGAATATTAACGGAGTTAAGTTGTGGCACTAAATTTAGATGGCAAAAAAGCTGTCGTAGAAGAAGTAGCTCAATTCGCTGCAAAAGCATATTCTGCAGTTGCCGCTGAATACCGTGGCTTAACAGTCACGGAATTAACTGAGTTGCGTAAAACAGCTAGAGAAACTGGTGTTTATCTACGCGTAGTTAAAAATACCTTAGCAAAACGTGCGATAGTTGGTACTGAATTTGAATGTATGAGTGATGGACTTGTTGGTCCTTTATTGATTGCATTTTCAATGGAAGATCCAGGTTCGGCTGGTCGTTTAATTCACGATTTTGCTAAAACGCACGACAAATTAATTACTAAAATTGTTGCTATTGGCGGTCAAGCGTTTGATGCTTCGGAACTTGCAAGATTGGCAAGTCTACCAACACGCGATCAAGCAATCTCATTGTTAATGTCAGTCATCAAAGCACCGGTTGCAAAACTTGTACGTACTTTGGATGCTGTTAAAAATCAGATGCAAGAAGCTGCATAATTACACTAACCAGTTTAAAACCTAATACAAGAGGAATATACAATGGCGATATCACAAGCCGATATTTTAGAAGCTGTATCAAATATGACTATTATGGAAATAGTTGATTTAATTTCAGCTATGGAAGAAAAGTTTGGTGTTACTGCTGCAGTTGCAGCGGCAGCTCCAGTTGCAGCAGCTGCAGCTGCTGAAGAACAAACTGAATTTGATGTTGTATTGACATCTTTCGGCGATAATAAAGTTGCTGTTATTAAGACTGTTCGTGGAATCACTGGCTTAGGTCTTAAAGAAGCTAAAGATGCCGTTGAAGGTGTACCAACAGTATTGAAAGAAGGTGTTCCAAAAGCTGAAGCTGAAGATATTAAAAAGCAGCTTACTGAAGCTGGCGCAACCGTCGATATTAAATAATATTTGGACGTAAATTGTAGAGTTGCAATAATGCACTCTACGTAAAGTATGGCTGGTGGCTTATGTCACCGGCCTTTTACTGTTTGTAATAATTCACAGTAGAAATAATTCATGACGAAAAGGTCTGGAAGCGATATGTCCTACTCTTTTACCGAAAAAAAGCGTATTCGAAATAACTTTGGGAAAAGTACAGAAGTACTTGATGTTCCCTATCTCCTTGCAACTCAAATTAATTCATATGCAGGTTTTTTGCAAACTGGGGTAGCACCAGAGAAACGTGTTGATAGTGGCTTGCATGCTGCTTTCTCTAGTGTTTTTCCTATTGATAGTCATTCCGGCTATGCTGTTCTGGAATATGATAGTTATAGATTGGGTGAACCAACTTTTGATGTGAGAGAGTGTCAGCAAAGAGGTGCAACTTATGCTGCGCCGTTGCGAGTAAAAGTTCGCTTAGTAATCTATGATAAAGAATCATCAGCGAATGCAAAAGTAATTAAGGATGTCCGTGAGCAAGAAGTCTATATGGGCGAACTTCCTCTAATGACGGATAACGGAACTTTTGTAATTAATGGAACTGAGCGAGTAATCGTATCTCAGTTACATCGTTCTCCTGGTGTGTTTTTTGATCATGATAAAGGTAAGACTCATTCGTCTGGAAAGTTACTTTTTAATGCCAGAGTAATACCCTATCGTGGGTCTTGGCTAGATTTTGAGTTTGATCATAAGGACTGTGTATTTGTACGTATAGATCGTAGAAGAAAAATACCAGCAACAATTTTACTCAGAGGTTTAGGTTACGATAATGAAGATATGATAAATATCTTCTTCGAAACAAATAAATTTACCTTGAGTGCAGAAAAATGTTTGTTTCACATAATTCCGGATAGGATGCGTGGTGAAATTGCAGCATTTGATATAAAACATAATGACCAAGTTCTAATAGAAGAAGGCAGAAGAATAACTGCCAAGCATATTAGAGAAATGAATAAAATTGGCCTGTCTGAGATTGAGGTTCCTATGGAATATCTCTCGGGTAAAGTTCTCGGTCATAATGTAATTGATCAGGAAACTGGTGAGCTAGTTGCTAATGTTAATGATGAGCTAACACAGCCACTCATTGAGCGCTTTATAGAAAGTGGCATTACTGAAATAAATACATTGTTTGTTAATGACCTAGATAATGGCCCTTATATAAGTAATGCAATGAGGCTTGATACAACAACTAACGCTCTTGAGGCTTTAGTTGAGATTTATCGTATGATGCGACCTGGTGAGCCTCCAACAAAAGAATCTGCAGAAAATCTATTTCAAAACTTATTCTTTACTGATGAGCGATACGATTTATCTACTGTTGGAAGAATGAAATTTAATCGTCGTTTAGGACGTGAAGAAACTACTGGTTCTGGCACTTTAAATAAAGAAGATATTATTGCTGTTCTAAAAGAACTAATTGCTATTCGTAACGGCAACGGTAATGTTGACGATATCGACCATTTAGGAAACAGGCGTGTTCGCTCTGTTGGTGAAATGATCGAAAATCAATTCCGTGTAGGTTTGGTCAGAGTTGAGAGAGCTGTTAAAGAGCGTTTAACTTTAGCTGACTCTGAAGGCTTAATGCCTCAAGAAATTATTAATGCAAAACCAGTGTCTGCTGCTGTGAAAGAATTTTTTGGTTCTAGTCAGTTGTCGCAGTTTATGGATCAAAATAATCCATTGTCACAAGTCACTCATAAGCGTCGTGTTTCAGCTTTAGGGCCAGGTGGTTTAGCAAGAGAGCGTGCAGGTTTCGAAGTACGAGACGTACATGCGACTCATTATGGTCGAGTATGTCCTATTGAAACACCTGAAGGTCCAAATATTGGCTTAATAAACTCGTTGTCAGTTTATGCAAGAACCAATGGCTATGGTTTTTTGGAAACCCCTTATCGTAAAGTTATTAATGGCTTAGTAACTGATGAAGTTGATTACTTATCTGCTATTGAAGAAGGTGAGTTTGTCATCGCTCAAGCTAGTGTTGCTGTAGACGAAAATGGTAAGCTGGTTGATGGTTTAGTATCTTGCCGTCATAAAGACGAATTTGCATTAGCAATGTCTGATACTGTGCAATATATGGACGTATCTTCTAAACAGATTGTATCTGTTGCGGCCTCGATTATTCCGTTCCTTGAACACGATGACGCTAACCGCGCATTGATGGGTTCAAACATGCAACGTCAAGCCGTTCCTACTTTGAGAGCTGAAAAGCCTTTAGTCGGTACAGGTATGGAAAGAACAGTTGCTAAAGATTCTGGTGTAACAGTTGTTGCCGCTCGTGGCGGTAAAATTGAAGCTGTAGATGCGGCTAGAATTGTAGTGCGTGTTAATGATACAGAAACAGAGACTGGTGCGCCGGGTGTAGATATTTATAATCTAATTAAATACACGCGTTCTAATCAGAATACTTGTATCAATCAGAAACCTTTAGTTAAACCCGGTGATATCGTTAATGCAGGCGATATTATGGCAGATGGCCCTTCAACCGATATGGGTGAATTGGCTTTAGGTCAGAATATGCTAGTCGCATTTATGCCTTGGAATGGCTATAACTATGAAGATTCTATTTTAGTTTCTGAGCGCGTAGTTAAAGAAGACCGATTTACGACTATACATATCGAAGAAAAAACCTGTGTTGCTCGCGATACTAAGCATAGTCCAGAAGAAATTACGGCTGATATTCCAAATGTCAGTGAAGAAGCTTTATCAAAACTTGATGAATCTGGCATTGTATATGTAGGTGCAGAAGTTAAAGGTGGCGATATTCTGGTAGGAAAGGTTACACCTAAAGGAGAAACCCAATTAACACCAGAAGAAAAATTATTACGTGCTATTTTTGGTGAAAAAGCAGCGGACGTAAAAGATACTTCTCTGCGAGTACCTGGTAGTATTGAAGGTACGGTAATCGATGTTCAAGTATTTACCCGTGATGGCGTAAAGAAAGATAAGCGTGCACTCGATATTGAACAAGAAGAAATAAATCGCTATAGAAAGGACCTTGATGATCAATTGAAGATTCTTGAGGAAGATATTTTTGCTCGTGTAGCTAGATTATTAATCGGTAAAGTTGCTCAATCAGGTCCAGCTTCACTGAAAGCGGGAACAGATATTTCTCAAGAGTATTTGGATGGATTGAGACATTCTGAATGGCTTAAAATCAAAATGAAAGATGAAGATATAAATCTTCAGCTTGAAACAGTTGTACAACAAGTTGAGCAACAACGTAAAGATTTTGATGAGAAGTATGAAATTAAGCGTAAGAAAATCACCATGGGCGATGATTTAGCTCCTGGCGTATTGAAAATGGTCAAGGTTTATTTGGCGGTAAAACGACGTATACAGCCCGGTGACAAAATGGCGGGTCGTCATGGAAATAAAGGTGTTATATCCATGATTAGGCCTATTGAAGATATGCCTTTTACTGCTGATGGTAATCCAGTTGATATTGTCTTAAATCCTTTAGGCGTACCTTCGCGAATGAACGTAGGGCAGGTGCTTGAGACTCATTTAGGCTGGGCTGCAAAAGGATTGGGAATTAAACTTGGCAAGATGCTGGAAGCTCAATATGACCAAGAAAAAGCCAAGGTTGCTGCAATTCGAGAATATTTAGACAAGATTTACAATAGCAGTGGCCGTAAAGAAGATCTTAATTCTTTTAGTGATAAAGAAATACTCGAAATGGCAGCTAATTTAGTAGCTGGTGTTCCTATGGCATCCCCCGTTTTTGATGGTGCTAGTGAAGAAGAGATTCGTAGGATGTTAAAGCTAGCCGATTTGCCGGAGCACGGACAAATAACTTTATATGATGGTTTAACAGGCGAGCCGTTTGAAAGAGAAGTGACCGTTGGTTATATGTATATGTTGAAATTGAACCATTTGGTTGATGACAAAATGCATGCACGATCAACGGGGCCTTATAGTCTTGTTACTCAGCAACCATTAGGCGGTAAAGCTCAATTTGGTGGTCAACGTTTTGGAGAAATGGAAGTCTGGGCGCTTGAGGCTTATGGTGCTGCATATACTTTGCAAGAAATGCTCACCGTTAAATCTGATGATGTTACCGGCAGAACACGTATGTATAAAAACATAGTTGATGGCGATCATAAAATGGAGGCGGGAATGCCCGAATCTTTTAATGTTTTGATTAAAGAAATTCGTTCATTGGCTGTCAATATTGAATTAGAGCGCGAATAGCTTTTCAAATTGGGGGTAATTAGTTATTACTCCTAATTTATTTATTTAAAATATGATTACCACCGTAAAGATGTATTAAATATATTTTTACCTGTTACTGGTTTAGGCTAGAAACTAATATATAGGATAAGCTCTTGAAAGACTTAATGAATTTCCTAAAGCGCCAAGGTCGTCCAGATGATTTTGATGGCATAAGCATAGGTTTGGCATCACCAGACATGATTCGTTCATGGTCGTATGGTGAAGTTAAGAAGCCAGAAACTATAAACTATCGTACTTTCAAGCCAGAACGTGATGGCTTGTTTTGTGCAAAAATATTTGGTCCAGTCAGTGATTATGAATGTTTATGTGGCAAATATAAGCGTTTAAAACATCGCGGTGTAATATGCGAGAAATGTGGCGTTGAAGTTACATTGTCAAAAGTTAGACGTGAGCGGATGGGGCACATTGATTTAGCAAGTCCTGTTGCGCATATTTGGTTTTTAAAATCACTACCATCAAGAATAGCGCTTTTGCTTGATATGACTTTGCGCGAGATTGAGCGTGTGTTGTATTTTGAATCATTTGTTATTTTAGATCCAGGTTTGACGCCTTTAGATAAAGGTCAGTTATTAACTGATGATGAATATCTAGATGCTGTTGATTTGCATGGGGATGATTTTGTTGCGAAGATGGGTGCTGAGGCCATTTATGATTTATTAAAAGCAATAGATCTTAAAGAGCAAGTTGAGATTCTTCGTGAAGAAATCAATTCAACAAACTCCGAGACAAAAATTAAAAAGTATTCGAAGCGTCTTAAGGTTATGGATGCTTTATTGACCTCTAAAAACCGTCCAGAGTGGATGATTTTAAAAGTACTTCCTGTGCTGCCACCTGAACTACGTCCTTTAGTGCCTTTGGACGGTGGTCGTTTTGCAACATCTGACTTAAATGATCTATATCGAAGAGTGATCAATAGAAACAATCGTCTAAATAGATTGTTAGACTTGAATGCGCCAGATATTATCGTTAGAAATGAAAAGCGAATGCTACAAGAGTCTGTTGACGCACTATTAGATAATGGTCGGCGTGGTCGTGCAATTACTGGAACTAATCGCAGACCGCTTAAATCATTAGCGGATATGATTAAAGGCAAGCAAGGTCGATTCAGACAGAACTTATTGGGTAAACGTGTAGATTATTCGGGTCGTTCGGTTATCGTTGTGGGTCCAACATTAAGACTGCATCAATGCGGTTTACCTAAAAAGATGGCATTAGAGTTGTTCAAGCCATTTATTTTTAGCAAATTGCAATTTAGAGGCTTAGCAACAACGATTAAAGCCGCTAAGAAAATGGTTGAGCGAGAGGGTGTTGAGGTTTGGGACATTCTTGAAGAAGTTATACGTGAACATCCAATCTTATTAAATCGCGCGCCAACTTTGCATAGATTAGGTATTCAAGCTTTTGAGCCAACTCTTATTGAGGGTAAGGCTATCCAATTGCATCCATTGGTCTGTAGCGCATTTAATGCGGATTTTGACGGCGATCAGATGGCTGTGCATATTCCATTGTCATTAGAAGCTCAATTAGAGGCTAGAACTCTAATGATGGCGACAAATAATATTTTGTCACCTGCAAATGGTGAGCCAGTTATTAATCCATCTCAGGACGTGGTTTTAGGTCTTTACTATATAAGTCGTGAAAAGATCAATGCTAAAGGTGATGGCAGTATTTTTGTAAGTGTTGGTGAGATACATAAAGCATTAATGGCTAAGAGTGTTGAGCTGCAATCTAAGATTCAACTTAGAATTACTGAAAAAGTCGCTAATGATCAAGGTGAGCTTGAAGATAAAACTCATCGAGTTGAAACAACAGTTGGTCGCGCTTTAATTTGGGAGATTGTTCCTGATAGAATGCCATATGAATTAGTCAATTGTGATATGACTAAAAAGAACATTTCGAGATTAATAAACTATAGTTATCGTTACTTAGGTAATAAAGATACTGTCGTTTTAGCTGATCAATTGATGTATTTAGGTTTCAGATATGCAACGATATCAGGTGTATCGTTTGGTATTGAAGACATGGCTATACCCGCTAAAAAAGTTGATATTATTAAAGCAGCTGGTCTTGAAGTTCATGAAATTCAAAGTCAATATGCTTCTGGTTTAGTGACTGACGGTGAGCGATACAATAAAGTTGTTGATATTTGGTCTCATGCTAATGATCAAGTAGCTAAAGTCATGATGGATGGTTTGGGTGAAGAATCAGTTATTAATGCTGAGGGTGTTACTGTTAAGCAAAAATCTTTCAATTCAATCTTTATGATGGCAGAGTCGGGAGCTCGTGGTTCTGCTGCACAGATTAGACAGCTAGCTGGTATGCGTGGCTTAATGGCTAAGCCAGATGGTTCAATTATTGAAACACCGATTACAGCTAACTTCAGAGAAGGCCTTGACGTATTACAATACTTTATTTCTACTCATGGTGCTCGTAAAGGTTTAGCGGATACTGCTCTAAAAACAGCAAACTCTGGTTACTTAACGCGTCGATTAGTGGATGTTGCCCAAGATTTAGTTATTACTGGTGATGATTGCGGAACAATTAATGGCTTAATAATGACGCCTATTATTGAGGGTGGTGATGTAGTTGAGCCATTATCAGAGCGTGTATTGGGTCGTGTAGCAGTTAATGATATTTTGGATGCTGCTGGTGAAAATGTAATTGTACCTGCTAAAACCCTATTGAATGAATATTGGGTTTCTATATTGGATGAGCAAAGTATTGATCAGGTATTGGTTAGATCTATAATTACATGCGAAAACAGGCATGGAGTTTGTGCTGCTTGTTATGGTCGTGATTTAGGTCGCGGACATCTCGTAAATATCGGTGAAGCGGTGGGTGTTATTGCTGCACAATCAATCGGTGAGCCTGGTACTCAGTTAACTATGCGTACATTCCACATTGGTGGTGCGGCATCGAGATCTGCAGCTATTAGTAATGTACAGGTTAAGTCTGCTGGTACAGTGCGATTGAATAATCTCAAATCAGTAATAAATCGTGAAGGTAATTTAGTTGCTGTTTCAAGATCTGGTGAGGTCGGTGTTGTTGACGATTATGGTCGTGAAAGAGAGCGCTATAAGATTCCATATGGTGCAGTGTTTTCAGTTCAAGAAGGAACTAAAATAAATGCTGGAGACATAATCGTAACCTGGGATCCTCATACGCATCCAGTTATCACAGAAGTAGATGGTGTTGTTGAGTTAATACATTTTGTTGATGGTGTAACTGTACAGAAGCAATCTGATGAAGTAACTGGTTTAAGTTCTTTAGTTGTAACTGATCCTAAGCAACGTGGTTCGGCAGGTAAAGAATTGCGTCCGATGGTTAAGTTACTTGATAATGAAGGTAATAATATATATTTACCTGGTACTGAAATTCCTGCTCAATATTTCTTACCTGCAGGTGCGATTGCTGGTATTAAAGATGGTGGTGAAGTTAAGGTCGGTGATGTACTAGCAAGGATTCCACAAGAGTCAAGTAAGACAAGGGATATTACCGGTGGTTTACCACGTGTAGCAGATTTATTTGAAGCGCGTAAAACTAAAGATCCTGCAATACTTGCTGAAACAAGTGGTACGATTTCATTTGGTAAAGAAACCAAAGGAAAGCAGCGTGTCATCATAACTGATGTTGCTGGTGAACAAGTTGAGACATTGATTCCTAAGTGGCGACATATTACTGTTTTCGAAGGTGAATATGTAGAAAAAGGCGAGACCATTGCTGAAGGTGAATTAACACCCCATGATATTTTAAGATTAAGAGGAATTGAAGAGCTTGCGAATTACTTAGTTAAAGAAATTCAGGATGTATATCGTTTGCAAGGTGTTAAAATCAATGATAAGCATATTGAAGCAATCATACGTCAAATGCTTAGAAAGGTAGAAATTACAGCTTCTGGAGATACTTCATTCATTAAAGGTGAGCAAGTAGAACGCGCTGCTATGAGGTTCGAAAACGAAAGAATTGAATCTGAAGGTAAAATACCAGCAAGTTATGAATCAATTTTATTGGGTATTACTAAAGCTTCATTGGCTACTGAATCATTTATAAGTGCTGCATCATTTCAAGAGACTACGCGCGTATTAACTGATGCTGCAGTACGAGGTTTAAGCGATAGTCTCCAGGGTTTGAAAGAGAATGTTATTGTGGGTAGATTAATACCGGCAGGTACAGGTTTGGCATATCATGAAAATAGAAAAAATAGATTGACTCAATACAAATCAACTGAAGTAGAAGAGGTTGTAAGTCCTCTCGATGCAGGCGATGTTGAGGAAGCATTAAAGCAAGCGTTAAGTATTTAAGTTGAATTGGATAAAAAGTAAATTTAAATTGACCTCGTTGCTAAAAGTGGGTATTATGCTCTGCTCACATGAGTCATTGCATTAAATACAGCTTAAATAATTAAGTCAGAGTTTATTTGTGATCTCTGACTAAATAATTAACTGTTAGTAAATAGAAAATTGGAGTAATCAAAGGTATGGCCACGATCAACCAGTTAGTTCGTAAGCCTCGTGCTAAAAAAGTAGAGAAAAGTAATGTTCCTGCATTAGAGGCTTGTCCTCAGCGCAGGGGTGTTTGTACTCGAGTTTATACTACCACGCCTAAAAAGCCAAACTCTGCTCTACGTAAAGTTGCGAGAGTTCGCTTAACAAACGGGTCTGAAGTAAGTAGCTATATCGGAGGCGAAGGCCATAATCTTCAAGAGCATTCCGTGGTTCTTATAAGAGGTGGTAGGGTTAAAGATTTGCCTGGTGTTCGATATCACGTTGTTCGTGGTAGTTTGGATGCGTCAGGTGTAAGTAATCGTAAGTGCGGTCGCTCCAAGTATGGAACGAAACGACCTAAAAGTTAATGCAAAGTTGGTGATAAATGTCTAGAAGAAGAGTTGCTACAAAAAGAGAAATAATCCCTGATCCAAGATTTGGAAGCATTATGCTAACTAAATTTATGAATATGATTATGGAAAGTGGCAAGAAATCAATTGCTGAAGGTATTGTTTATGGTGCCTTGCAAGTTATTGAAGATAAGGGTCATGCGGAACCATTAGAAGTTTTGTCTAAAGCTTTAGAGAATGTTCAGCCAAGAGTTGAAGTTAAATCTAGAAGAGTAGGTGGAGCAACCTATCAAGTTCCTGTAGAAGTAAGGCCGTCAAGAAGAATGGCGTTGGCAATGCGCTGGTTAATAGACGCTTCTCGTAAGAGAAATGAAAGGAATATGTCTTCTAAACTTGCTGGCGAACTAATGGATGCTTTCGAAAGCAGAGGTTCTGCCGCTAAAAAACGTGAAGATACACATAGAATGGCTGAAGCAAATAAAGCTTTTTCACATTATCGTTGGTAAGTTAAGTTCATGTTGGTTAGTTACTAGTGAGGAAAACACCAATTGAGAGATACCGTAATATAGGTATCATGGCTCATATTGATGCAGGTAAGACAACTACAACTGAACGAATTCTATATTATACGGGTGTATCACATAGAATTGGAGAAGTTCATGATGGCTCTGCAACTATGGATTGGATGGAACAAGAACAAGAGCGTGGAATAACCATTACTTCTGCAGCAACAACATGTTTTTGGTCTGGAATGAAAAAACAATTCCAAGAACATAGGATCAATATAATTGATACGCCCGGTCATGTTGATTTTACAATTGAAGTTGAGCGTTCTTTAAGAATTCTAGATGGTGCGTGTGCAGTATTTTGTGCTGTTGGTGGTGTTGAGCCACAATCTGAAACTGTATGGCAGCAAGCAAATAAATATAAAGTACCTAGATTGATTTTTATCAACAAGATGGATCGAGTTGGTGCAGATTTTTATAGAGTAATTGAACAAATAGAAGCTAGATTGTATTGTAAACCATTGCCTATGCAGATTCCAATTGGTTCTGAGGACGGTTTTATTGGTTTAGTCGATTTAATAACTATGAAAGCAGTTTATTGGGATGAATTGACTTTAGGTCTTTCATTTGAAGAATTAGAAATACCAGCTGAATTATTAGTGTCCTGTCAGGAATGGAGGGAGCAAATAGTTGAGTTAGCTGCTGATGCAAATGAAGATCTAATGGAAAAATATCTTCTAAGCGGTACACTATCTGAGGAAGAGATAGTCGAAGGTATACGTATTCAAACAATAGCAAATAAAATTGTACCGGCATATTGTGGTTCGGCCTTTAAAAATAAGGGTGTACAAGCTCTTCTTGATGCAGTAATTGAATATCTGCCATCTCCATTGGATAAAAGATCTATTGTAGGTGTTGATCAGAATGATCAATCAATAGAAAGATTAGCAAAAGATGAAGATTCATTTTCTGCATTAGTTTTTAAAATAGCTGCTGATCCCTTTGTTGGAACATTGTCTTTTTTTAGAGTATATTCAGGCAGCTTAACAGTTGGTGATACAGTTTTTAATTCTATTAAAAACAAAAAAGAACGAATTGGACGTATTGTACAAATGCATGCCAATGCCAGAGAAGATGTAAAAAATGTTTATGCTGGTGATATAGCTGCAGTCATTGGATTAAAAGATGTTACGACTGGAGATACGCTTTGCGCTATGGATTCGGTTGTAATTCTTGAGCGTATGATTTTTCCGGAACCTGTTATTAGTGTTGCAGTTGAATCGAAAACTAAAGCTGACCAAGATAGAATGACTGTTGCTCTTTCTAAGTTAGCACAAGAAGATCCATCATTTCGTGTTAGCACAGATGAAGACTCTGGACAAATTATTATTTCAGGTATGGGTGAGCTTCACCTCGAAATAATTATAGATCGCATGAAAAGGGAGTTTAATGTAGATGCTCGAGTTGGTGCTCCACAAGTTGCTTATAGAGAAACTATTGGCAATAAAATAGAGCATGAAACTAAATTTATACGACAGGCAGGAGGTCGTGGGCAATATGCGCATATATGGTTAAGGATTGAACCGCAAGAACAGGGGGCTGGGTATTTATTTATTGATGAAGTAGTGGGAGGAGTGGTACCAAAAGAATATATTTCCTCTGTCGATAAAGGAATACAAGAGCAATTGAAAAGTGGTGTACTAGCTGGTTATCCTGTAGTAGATGTTAAAGTTACTATATTCGATGGTTCGTTCCACGATGTTGACTCTAACGAAGTAGCATTTAAAATTGCCGGATCTATGTGTTTTCGTGAAGGCGTAAGAGAAGCAAGTCCAATTTTATTGGAGCCTATAATGAAAGTAGAAATAGCAACGCCAGAAGACTTTATGGGTGTTGTTGTTGGAGATATTAATAGGCGACGAGGTGTTGTTCATGGAATGGAGGATACGCCGTCAGGTAAAACAGTAAGTTGCGAAGTTCCGTTATCAGAAATGTTTGGTTACGCTACTGATTTACGATCAGCTACACAGGGGCGAGCAACATATAGTATGCAGTTTGAAAAATACAATGAAACGCCTGCTCATGTGGCTGGTGCAATTATAAAGAAATCTTCATAAAATTGATTAACACAAGGTAATGAATCATGGCCAAAGAAAAATTTTCACGTAGTAAGCCGCATGTAAACGTAGGTACCATTGGTCACGTTGACCATGGTAAAACAACTCTTACAGCTGCATTAACAACAGTAATGGCAAAATTGCACGGTGGTGCTGTTAAGGCATTTGATCAGATTGATAATGCTCCTGAAGAACGTGCTCGTGGTATTACCATTGCAACGTCTCACGTTGAGTATGAGTCTGAAGCGCGTCATTATGCACATGTTGATTGCCCAGGCCATGCTGATTACGTAAAAAATATGATTACAGGAGCTGCGCAAATGGATGGCGCAATCTTAGTATGTTCTGCTGCTGATGGTCCAATGCCACAAACAAGAGAGCATATCTTGTTATCAAGACAAGTTGGTGTTCCTTATATCGTTGTTTTTCTGAATAAAGCCGATATGGTTGATGATGAAGAGCTGATTGAGCTTGTAGAAATGGAATTGCGTGAGTTACTGGATATGTATGAATTTCCAGGTGATGATACGCCTATTATTAGAGGTTCTGCTTTACTTGCTCTTCAGGGTGATGAAAGTGAAATCGGTATGCCTTCAGTTGTTAAATTGGTTGAGGCACTTGATAGTTATATTCCATTGCCAGAGCGTGCTGTTGACGGTGCATTCTTAATGCCTGTTGAAGACGTATTCTCAATTTCTGGTCGTGGTACTGTTGTAACAGGTCGTATTGAGCGTGGTATTATCAAAGTAGGTCAAGAAGTTGAAATTGTTGGCATTAGGGCAACTGTGGTAACAACAGTAACTGGTGTTGAAATGTTCAGAAAATTACTTGATCAAGGTGAGGCTGGCGATAACGTTGGTTTATTGCTCAGAGGAACTAAGCGTGATGATGTTGAGCGTGGTCAGGTTTTGGCTCATAAAGGCACTATTAAGCCACATGCGCATTTTAATGCAGAAATTTATGTCTTATCAAAAGACGAGGGTGGTCGTCATACGCCATTCTTTAATGGTTACCGTCCACAGTTCTATTTTAGAACAACTGACGTAACTGGTGCTGTTGATTTGCCAGAGGGTGTAGAAATGGTTATGCCTGGTGACAATATCTCTGTAAAAGTTAAGTTAATTTCTCCGATCGCTATGGAAGATGGTTTGCGTTTTGCAATTCGTGAGGGTGGTCGTACAGTAGGTGCGGGTGTTGTTGCATCAATAATTGAGTAAATATTATGTCTAATCAAACTATCAGAATCCGATTAAAATCATTTGATCATAAATTAATTGATCAGTCGGCTGGTGAGATTGTAGAAACTGCAAGAAGAACAGGGGCGCAAGTAAAAGGTCCTATTCCATTGCCTACAAAAAAAGAACGCTTTACAATTTTGATTTCACCTCATGTAAATAAAGATGCTAGAGATCAATATGAGTTAAGAACATATAAAAGATTGCTGGATATCGTAGAGCCAACTGAAAAAACCGTAGATGCATTAATGAAGTTGGATCTTGCAGCTGGTGTTGATGTCCAAATAAAATTGAATTGAAGTAGAGGAATTGGCAGATGTCAATAGGTCTTATAGGTCGTAAATGTGGTATGACCAGAGTATTTTGTGATGATGGTACTTCTGTTCCAGTTACTGTTTTACAAATTGACTCAAACAGAATTAGTCAGGTTAAAAGTATAGAAATAGATGGTTATAGATCTATACAAGTAACAGCGGGTGAAAAGAAATCATCAAATGTTAATAAAGCTATGGCAGGTCATTATGCTGCAGCCAACATGACTGCCGGAAGAGGTCTTTGGGAATTCAGACTTGCAGACGGTGAAGGTGAAAATTTGACTACAGGTGAATTTTTGCCTGTTGAACTGTTTTCAGTTGGTCAAGTTGTTGACGTGCAAGGGACAAGTATAGGTAAGGGTTTTGCTGGTGGTATTAAGCGACACCATTTTAGTATGCAAGATGCTACACATGGTAATTCTCGTTCGCATAGAGTACTTGGCTCTATTGGTATGTGTCAAACTCCTGGTCGAGTATTTAAAGGTAAGAAAATGGAAGGTCATCTTGGTGCAGTAAAAAGAACCATACAAAACCTTACAATTCATGCTATTGATTCGGAAAGAAATTTAATTTTAGTTAAGGGTTCAGTCCCTGGTGCTAAGGGCGGTGATGTAATTATTACTCCCGCAATGAAAATGCGAAATAAAGGTTAAGCCATGGGTTTGCAAATACCTGCTTTAAATGAAAAAGATACGTCCGGTAAAGTTGATGTTAATGAAGCTGTTTTTGGTCAGCCTTTTAATGAAACTTTAGTTCATCAATTAGTAACGCGTTATTTAGCTGGTGCTCGTGCTGGGACTAAAGCTCAAAAAACTAGATCAGATGTAAGTGGTGGTGGATCTAAGCCTTGGCGTCAAAAAGGTACAGGGCGAGCCAGATCAGGTACAACAAGAAGTCCTGTGTGGCGTACTGGTGGTGTTGCTTTTGCGGCAAGACCAAGGAATTATGAGCAAAAGCTAAATAAAAAAATGTTTAGAGTTGGAATACGTTCAATTCTTTCAGAGCTTCTAAGACAAGATCGATTGGTAGTTAGTAATGACATAATTCCAACAACGTCAAAGACTAAAGATCTTTATGCTTTAATTAAAAACATAGATGCAAAAAGAATACTTATAGTTGTAGATGTAGTAGATGCGAATTTAGCATTAGCTTCAAGAAACATACCTTATGTTGAAATTGTAGAGGCTGCAAATTTAAACCCTGTTCTTTTAGTATCAGCTGATAAAGTTATTGCTACGCCATCTGCTCTTAAACAATTAGAGGAGCGTTTAGTATGAATATGATGGAATATCAATTAGCTAGTGTGCTTGAATCACCAATTATTTCAGAAAAGAGCACAAATGTAGCTGAAAAGAATAAGCAGTTTGTTTTTAAAGTTCAAAAACAAGCAACTAAGAAGCAAGTCAAAGGTGCTGTAGAGATCATGTTTGGCGTAGAAGTTGATTCTGTACAGGTTTTAAATGTTAAAGGCAAACAGAAAAAGTTTGGTCGTTCTATAGGTCAAAGATCTGACTGGAAAAAAGCTTACGTAAAGCTAAAGCCAGGGCATGATATAGATTTTTCAGCGTCTTAATTAAAGTGTATTGTCAATAGGAAACGGTAGAAACAATGGCGATTGTAAAATCAAAACCTACATCACCGGGCTCGCGGTTTGTAGTACGAGTCAAAAATGATGAATTGCACAAAGGGAAGCCATTTGCTCCTTTATTAGCTAAAAAGAGCAAGTCAGGTGGTAGAAATAATAATGGACGAATAACAACTCGTCATATTGGTGGTGGTCATAAACAACATTACCGTATTATCGATTTTAAGCGGAACAAATTCGATATACCCGCAGTGGTTGAACGAATTGAATATGATCCAAATAGAACAGCTAATATTGCTCTAATTTTATTTAAAGATGGTGAGCGTCGTTATATTATCGCTCCAAAAGGTATAGCTGTTGGACAAGAAATTCTTTCTTCAGAAACAGTGCCTGTTAAGGTAGGTAACTGTATGCCACTTAGAAATATTCCAATGGGTACAACAGTTCATTGTGTTGAATTGAAGCCAGGTAAAGGTGCTCAAGTAGCAAGAAGTGCAGGTACATCTGTGCAGTTGGTTGCTAGAGATGGTGCGCATGCAACAATTAGAATGCGTTCTGGTGAGATGCGAAAAGTATTTTCTGAATGTAGAGCGGTTATAGGTGAAGTTTCGAATTCAGAGCATAGCTTAGCCTCACTTGGTAAAGCTGGTGCATCTAGATGGCGAGGTGTTCGTCCAACAGTTCGAGGGGTTGTTATGAATCCAGTTGATCATCCACATGGTGGTGGTGAAGGTCGTACTTCTGGTGGTAGACATCCAGTTTCTCCATGGGGTATGCCTACCAAGGGATACAAAACTAGAAAAAACAAACGAACTGATAATATGATTATTAGACGTCGTAAGCAAAAATAGAGAGGAATCAGAGTGCCGCGTTCAATTAAAAAAGGTCCTTTTATTGATCATCACCTTCTAAAGAAGGTCGAAGATGCTGTTAGTAGCAATAATCGGAAACCGATTAAAACATGGTCTAGAAGATCTATGATAATCCCGGATATGCTGGGATTAACTATTGCAATACATAATGGTCGATTACATATTCCAGTGCTTATATCTGAAAACATGGTTGGTCATAAATTAGGTGAGTTTTCTCCTACTAGAACATATAAAGGCCATGTTGCCGATAAGAAATCAAGGTAGGAATTGATATGGAAATTTCAGCTATTTTAAAAAATGCCCCGCTATCAGCTCAAAAAGCTAGGTTGGTGGGTGATCAAATTCGTGGAATGCCAGTTGAAAAAGCACTTAATACGTTGAAGTTTAGCTCTAAAAAAGCAGCAACTATTATAAAAAAAATCTTAGAATCTGCAATTGCAAATGCCGAACATAATGAAAGTGCAGATATTGATGATTTAAGGGTTTCTACGGTTTATGTAAATGAAGGGGCAACCATGAAAAGATTTAAGGCAAGAGCTAAAGGAAATGCAAATCATATCCTTAAAAGAACCTGCCATATTACCATTAAAGTTGCAGAATTCGAGTAGGGGTAGAAAATGGGTCAGAAAGTTCATCCAACTGGTATACGTCTTGGAATTGTGAAGGATTGGAATTCTAGGTGGTATGCAAATAGTCAGGATTATTCAGTATTCCTGCATCAAGATCTAACTGTTAGATCTTTTATAAAGAAAAAACTTGCTCATGCTTCTGTTAGTCGGATTCAAATTAATCGTCCTGCAAACAATGCACATATTACTATTCATACTGCTCGTCCAGGTATTGTAATTGGTAAAAAAGGTGAGGACATTGATTTATTAAGGCAAGAAATTTCTAACATGATTGGTGTTCCAGTTCAGTTAAATGTTGAAGAAATTAGAAAGCCAGAGTTAGATGCTCAACTAGTTGCTGAAGGAGTTGCTCAGCAGTTAGAAAAAAGAATTATGTATCGAAGAGCAATGAAGCGTGCCGTAACAAATACAATGCGTTTAGGTGCTGAAGGTATCAAAATAAATGTTGGTGGTCGTTTAAATGGAGCAGAAATTGCTCGAAGTGAATGGTATAGAGAAGGACGTGTGCCTTTACATACTTTAAGAGCTGACATTGACTATGCAACAGCTGAAGCTAATACAACCTATGGAATTATCGGCATAAAAGTGTGGATATTTAAAGGTGAAGTATTCGACATGGATGCGCATCTAGCATCTATTAATTCTGATTCCAAGAAATAGTTGAAGGAATAATTACATGCTTCAACCTAAAAGAACTAAATTCCGTAAGCAACATAAAGGCAGAAATAACGGGACTGCTGTAAGAGGTTCATCTGTTAGTTTTGGTGAATTCGGACTTAAAGCTATTACACGTGGTCGTTTAACAGCTAGACAGATAGAGTCTGCAAGACGAACAATAACTAGACACGTAAAGCGTGGCGGTAAAATTTGGATTAGAGTGTTCCCTGATAAGCCGATTACTAAAAAACCATTAGAAGTTCGTATGGGAAAAGGAAAAGGTAGTGTAGAATATTGGGTTGCTCAGGTTAGACCTGGAACAATGTTGTATGAAATCCAAGGTGTCTCTGAAGAATTGGCAAGAGAAGCTTTTACTCTAGCTGCAGCCAAGTTACCTTTGAAAACACTTTTTACTGCCCGGACAATAATGTAATGAAAGCGACTGAACTTCGTCAAAAAACAAAAGAAGAGTTAGGAGGGTTATTGCTTGATCTATCTAGAGAGCGATTTAATCTTAAAATGCAAAAAGGAACTGGTCAGTTATTAAAGCCAGATCAAGTAAAAAAAGTTAGGCGCGATGTGGCAAGAATCCACACCATATTAAAACAAATGGCGAGTGCATAATTATGAGCGAAAATATCACAAAGTTAAGAACAATCACAGGAAAGGTTGTTAGTAACAAGATGGATAAAACCATAACAGTTTTAGTTGAGCGTGTTGTTAAGCATCCAGTTTATGGAAAATACATTAAACGTTCTTCTAAATTGATGGCTCATGATGAAAATAATATTTGTCAAGAGGGTGATGTGGTTGCAATTACATCTTGTAGACCTTTGTCTAAAAATAAAACTTTCAATTTAGTTCAAGTCTTAGAAGCTGCTAAGAAATAGAATTAAGTTTTTATATACAGTGTTTAGGAAAAAATCATGATTCAGATGCAAACTAACCTTGACGTCGCCGATAATAGTGGTGCCAAAAGGGTCATGTGTATCAAAGTATTAGGCGGGTCGCATCGTCGATATGCTGGCATAGGTGATATTATCAAGGTCAGTATTAAAGATGCAATTCCTCGCGGAAGAGTAAAGAAAGGTGAAGTTTATAACGCTTTAGTTGTCAGAACAAAAAAAGGTGTTCGCAGATCTGATGGATCTGTAATACGTTTTGATGGTAACTCTGCTGTTATTTTGAACAACAATTTACAACCTTTAGGCACCCGAATTTTTGGCCCTGTAACCCGTGAATTGAGAGGAGATAAATTTATGAAAATTATTTCTCTTGCTCCTGAAGTATTATAAGGTTAGGTAGAATATGGCTAAAATTAAAAAAGGTGATGATGTTATTATTCGTACCGGCAAAGATAAAGGTAAGAGTGGTAGAGTTGTCCAGATTTTAAAAGATGAAAAGGTTTTGGTTGAGGGTATCAATCAGGTTAAGAAAAATCAAAAACCGAATCCTAATGCTGGTATCTCTGGCGGGATAATAGTTAAGGATATGCCTATTAATATTTCCAATATTGGTTTATATAACCCAGAAACTAAAAAAGCTGATCGTGTAGGCTATAAATTTCTTGAAGATGGAAAGAAGGTGAGATATTTTAAATCAACAAATGAAGTTGTTGATGTCTAAGGTGCAGATGAATCATGGCTAGATTAGAAACCGTATATAAAGAAAAAATCCTCCCTGCATTAGTAGAGCAATTTGCTTACAAATCAATTATGCAGGCTCCACGTATTACTAAAATAACTCTTAATATGGGTGTTAGTGGTGCAGTTGCTGATAAAAAAGTTTTGCAATCAGCACTTTCTGATATGGAGAAAATTTCTGGTCAAAAACCAGTTGTTACTCTAGCTAGAAAGTCTATAGCAGGATTTAAAATTCGTGATGACATGCCGATAGGATGTAAAGTTACCCTTCGAAGTGATCGTATGTACGAATTTCTAGATAGATTAATTAGTATTTCAATTCCTAGAATTAGAGATTTTAGAGGTTTAAGTTCAAAAAGCTTCGATGGCCGTGGAAATTATTCTATGGGCGTTAAAGAACAAATCATATTTCCAGAAATTGATTATGATAAGATTGATACTTTACGTGGAATGGACATAACTATCACTACCACAGCTCAGACTAATGAAGAAGGTTTGGCACTGTTAAAGTTGTTTAATTTTCCATTTAAGAGTTAAGGGGCAGTTTTAACATGGCTAAAAAATCAATGATAGCGCGTGAAGATAAGCGCAAAAAATTAGTTAAGAAATTTGATGTAAAGCGTAAAGCTTTGAAGGAAACAATAAGAGATCCAAATGCTTCGTTTGAAGACAAAGAATCTGCTCATTTACAACTTCAAAAATTACCAAGAGATTCTAGTGTAACTAGAGTACGTAACCGTTGCAATTTAACAGGTCGGCCTCATGGATACTACCGTAAGTTTGGTCTTAGTAGAAATAAATTAAGAGAAGCTACTATGCGCGGTGATGTACCTGGCGTAGTTAAAGCAAGTTGGTAAGATCTGATAGATCAATGTTGGAGATAATATAATGAGTATGACGGATCCGGTTGCAGATATGCTGACTCGTATAAGAAACGGTCAAGCTGCAGGAAAAAAAAATATAAAACAACCTTCCTCTAAACTAAAGGTATCTATTGCTAAGGTACTTAAAGAAGAGGGTTATATTACAGATTTCAGTACCGAGACTATCGGTAGTCATACAGAGATGACTATTGAATTGAAGTATTACAAAGGAATTCCTGTAATAGAAGCAATAAAAAGAATTAGTAGGCCTGGTTTACGTATTTATAAGTCTAAAGACGAATTGCCAAAAGTTCTTGGCGGCTTAGGGATTGCTATTGTATCAACCTCAAATGGTGTTATGACTGATAGAGCTGCCCGTGCCATTGGCCATGGCGGTGAAGTTATTTGCACTGTTTGCTAATGTAGGTGTGTTATGTCAAGAATTGCTAAAGCCCCTATTTCTATTCCAAAAGGTGTAGAAATTAAATTAGTTGGTAATACTTTAACTGTAAAAGGAAGCAATGGGTTATTAACCCATGAACTTAATTCTGTAGTTACCGTAAATATTGAAAATAACATAATAGAGATGTTGTGGGATAAAGAAAATAAAGTTGCAACTGCACAAGCTGGTACTGCTAGAGCTGTTGTTAACAACATGGTAACAGGTGTCTCTCAAGGTTTTGAAAAGAAATTAACGCTGATTGGTGTTGGTTATAGAGCGCAAGCAAAAGAGAATATTTTAAGTTTATCTTTAGGCTTTTCACACCCAGTTGAGTTTGAAGTTCCAAAAGGTATCCAAGTTGAAACGCCATCACAGACTGAAATTCTAGTAAAAGGTAGTGACAGGCAATTAGTTGGTGAAATTGCTGCAAAAATAAGATCTTACCGTCCCCCTGAGCCCTATAAAGGCAAAGGTGTTAGATACTCTGATGAGCATGTTATCAGAAAAGAAGCTAAAAAGAAGTAAGGTATTGTAATGGAAAAGAAACAATCAAGAATGAAGCGCGCATTAAAATTGCGTTCAAAAATTAAAAAAGTAGGTGCGACTCGATTATCTATTCACAAAACTTCCCAGCATATCTATGCTCAAGTAATTAGTGATGATGGTAGCGTTACATTAGCAAGTGCCTCTACAACACAATCAGAGATAAAGTCATCTTTAAAATATACTGGCAATATTCAGGCAGCAGCAGTTGTTGGAAAGCAAATCGCTGAGAAAGCGCTTGCAGTTGGTGTTTCTGAGGTAGCTTTTGATCGTTCGGGATTCAAATATCATGGTCGAGTTAAGGCCTTGGCTGATGCTGCGCGCGAAGCCGGCTTGAAATTTTAGGAGAATAAAATGGCTACAGCACCTGCTCAACAAGGTAGTGCAGATGGTTTGCAAGAAAAGTTAGTTAATGTTAGACGAGTTGCTAAAGTTGTTAAAGGCGGTAGAGTATTCGGTTTTACGGCATTAACAGTAGTTGGTGATGGAGAAGGAAGAGTTGGATACGGTGTAAGTAAAGCTCGTGAAGTTCCCATTGCTATACAAAAATCTTTAGAGCAAGCTAGAAAAAATATGCGTAAAGTTTCTCTCAAAGGAGATACATTACAATATGCAATTATGAATACTACTGGTGCTGCGAAAGTATATATGCAGCCTGCATCTGAAGGTACTGGTATCATTGCTGGTGGCGCTATGAGGGCAGTTTTTGAAGTTGTTGGTGTTCATAATGTTTTGGCTAAATGTATCGGAACAAGTAATCCAATTAATGTTGTTAGAGCAACAATTAATGGTTTAACTGGGATGCATAATGCAGGTCAGATAGCTGCTAAACGTGGTTTGTCTGTCGAGCAAATTATTGGATAGTATAATGACTATAACTAAGCTACATGTAACAATGACAAAAAGTAAGTTTGGACGATTGCCTCGTCATCAAGCGTGCTTAACAGGTTTGGGTTTAAGAAAGATTAATCAAACTGTGATTTTACTTAATACTCCAGAAATAAGAGGTATGATCAATAAAGTTTCATACATGCTTAAAGTTGAGGAAATTTAATGTATTTAAATACAATTCAGCCAAGTGAAGGTTCAAGAAAGAAGTCTAAGCGAGTAGGTCGTGGTATTGGTTGTACCTTGGGTAAAACTTGTGGAAGAGGTCATAAAGGTCAAAAAGCAAGAAGCGGTGGTTTTCATAAAGTAGGTTTCGAAGGCGGTCAAATGCCTTTGCAAAGAAGACTGCCTAAAGTTGGATTTAAATCGTTAAAAAGTAAGTTTTCTGCTGAAGTAAGATTGAATGAATTAAATAATATAGATGCTGAAGTAATAGATCTTAAAGTTTTGATATCGTCTAATATTGTGCCTGAGTTTACTAAGACAGCAAAAATTATCAAGTCTGGCGAATTGCTTAAAGCTATTAATCTTAAGGGAATTAAGGTAACAGTTGGCGCTCGTGTTTCTATTGAAGCTTTTGGTGGTAAAGTAGAGGTTTAAGTGAGCAAAGTAAATGAGTCCGGCAATAAATTATCAGGTAGTCATTCTGAATTAAAGTCTAGGTTATTTTTTGTTCTTGGTGCTTTAATTGTTTATCGTATTGGATCTCATATTCCTGTTCCTGGAATTGATCCTAAAGCTTTAACTATAATGTTTGAGCAGCAAAGTGGATCTATATTGGATATGTTCAATATGTTTTCGGGTGGTGCTTTGATGCGTTTAAGTTTATTTGCATTAGGAATTATGCCATATATTTCGGCATCAATTATTATGCAATTAATGACTGTTGTTATACCTTCTATGGAACAATTAAAAAAAGAAGGTGAGTCAGGAAGAAAAAAGATTTCACAATATACAAGGTATGGCACCGTATTTCTGGCAACATTTCAAGCAATAGGTATTTCTATTGCTCTGCAAAACCAGACTGCAGGTGGATTGTCCGTGGTTTTGATTCCAGGATTTAATTTTATAGCTATCACCACAATAACCCTAGTTACTGGTACGGTTTTTTTAATGTGGCTTGGTGAGCAAGTTACAGAGCGTGGTATCGGTAATGGTATATCTTTAATAATCTTTGCTGGTATTGTTTCTGGTTTACCTAAAGCTATTGGTGGAACATTAGAGTTGGCAAGAACTGGTGAAATGAATGGTGGTTTTATAATTCTTCTATTTATTCTGTCTCTATCTGTAACTGCTTTAGTTGTTTTTGTTGAGCGTGGTCAAAGAAAAATTTTAATAAACTATCCAAAAAGACAGCAAGGTAATAAGTTATATGCTGGTCAAAGTAGTTTTTTGCCTCTTAAGTTAAATATGGCTGGTGTTATCCCTCCCATTTTTGCTTCTAGTATTATACTTTTTCCAGCAACTATAGCAGGTTGGTTTAGTAATACGACTGGATTCGAATGGTTGCAGGATATAGCTACTATGCTTTCTCCTGGTCAGCCTGTTTATGTAATAATATACGCAGCTGCGATAATTTTCTTTTGTTTTTTTTATACTGCTTTAGTTTTTAATTCGAAAGAAACGGCTGAAAATTTAAAAAAATCTGGTGCATTTTTACCAGGTATCAGGCCGGGTATCCAAACATCTGTTTATATAGATAAGGTTCTGACTCGCTTAACGTTAATTGGTGCGTTCTATATTACTTTAGTTTGTTTGTTGCCTGAGTTTTTGATTGTTTATTGGAATGTGCCATTTTATTTTGGCGGTACCTCATTATTGATTATTGTTGTTGTTGTTATGGATTTTATCTCTCAAATGCAAACACATTTAATGTCGCAACAATATGATGGTTTGATGAAAAAAGCTAATCTTAAGAAATAACAATTAGTATTTTAATAATTTGGAGTTAAGTATGAAAGTTCGTGCTTCTGTTAAAGCTATTTGTAGAAATTGCAAAATAGTAAAAAGGAATGGAGTAGTCAGGGTCATTTGTGTTGATGGAAGACATAAGCAACGTCAAGGCTAATTTTTTAATTGCGCTATAATTACGGCAATGCTATAATTTCGCGCTTAACTGTACAGAATTACTCAGGGGAGTATCTAGATGGCACGTATTGCCGGGATAAATATACCAGACCATAAGCATGCAGTAATTGCATTAACTGCTATATATGGAGTAGGTCGTCAAACTTCAAGTGAAATTTGCGAAAAAGTAGGGATTTTACCTTCTATAAAAATTAAAGAACTAACAGAAGAGCAGCTAGAAGCAATTCGAAGTGTAGTTTCAAAGATGACAGTAGAAGGCGATTTGCGTCGTGAAGTTTCTATGAATATAAAACGTTTGATGGATCTTGGTTGCTATCGTGGTATTAGACATAGAAGAGGTTTGCCATTAAGAGGTCAAAGAACCAGAACTAATGCCAGAACTCGTAAAGGTCCACGTAAACCCATCCGAAAATAAGATATTCCTTTAGAGGTCTTTGTAATGGCTAGTCAAAATCGTTCAAGAAAACGTATAAAAAAAGAAGTTGCAGATGGAATTGTTCATGTTCATGCATCTTTTAATAACACAATAATAACTATTACTGATAGAAAAGGTAATGCTTTATCATGGGCTACTTCTGGTGGGTCAGGTTTTAGAGGCTCTAGAAAAAGTACTCCATTTGCAGCACAGGTTGCGGCTGAAAAAGCTGGGATTGTCGCTCAAGAGTTCGGAATGAAAAATCTCGATGTTATGATTAAGGGTCCTGGCCCGGGTCGTGAATCTGCTGTTCGTTCATTAAACAATCTAGGTTTTAAAATTAATAATATTGTTGATGTGACACCCATTCCACATAATGGTTGCCGTCCACCGAAGAAACGCCGCGTATAAGAATTTTGGAGTACTAATATGGCAAGATATCTTGGACCTACTTGTAAATTAAGTCGAAGAGAAGGAACTGATCTTTTTTTAAAGAGCAGAGGAAAGTCTTTAGAAGGGAAATGTAAATTAGATCAGAGACCTGGTCAACACGGAACTAAAAGAGCAAGAAATTCAGATTATGCCTTGCAGCTAAGGGCTAAACAACGTTTAAGACGAATTTATGGAATTTTAGAGAAGCAATTCCGAAATTACTATAAATCAGCTGATATGAAAAAAGGAGCTACCGGCGAAAATCTTTTAAATCTATTAGAATCTAGATTAGATAACGTTGTATATCGTATGGGTTTTGCATGTACACGTGCTGAAGCTCGTCAACTTGTATCGCATAAAACAATACTGGTTAATGGCTCCTTAATAAATGTTCCATCTTATCAAGTATCACCTGGTGATGTAGTAACAATTAGAGAGAAAGCAAAAAAGCAACAAAGAATTGTTGATGCCTTAAGTGTTACAGAACAATATGGCTTCCCTTCTTGGGTTGAAGTTAGTTCAAAAGATATGATTGGTACTTTTACTTCACTTCCTGATCGTGTTGATCTTGGTAGTGACATCAATGAGCAACTTGTCGTTGAGCTTTACTCTAAATAATCAAAGTTTTGAGGGATATAAATGCAGAATTCTATTTCTGGCTTATTAAAGCCTCGATTAGTTGAGGTTGTAAGTAATTCTACTAACCATTCAAAAATTATTATTGAACCTTTAGAACGTGGTTTTGGACATTCTCTCGGTAATGCATTGAGACGAGTTCTTTTATCTACTATTTCTGGATGTGCTGTTACAGATGTCGAAATTGAAGGGGTTTTACACGAATATACAACTATTGATGGAGTTCAAGAGGATGTTATTGACATACTCTTAAACTTAAAAAAATTAGCTGTTATATTGCATTCAAAAGATGAAATAGAGTTAACATTAACCAAAAGTGGTGCAGGGTGTATTACTGCTGCTGATTTTAAATTACCACATGACGTTGAAATTGTTAATCCTGATTTAGTGATTGCCAATCTTACTCAAAACGGTGTACTGAACATGAAAGTTCAAGTTCGTCGGGGTAGAGGTTATCAACCAGTGAGTGTTAGAAGCTTAAATTCTGAAGTTTCTAATGCTGTTGGTGTTCTTCACTTAGATGCTTCATTTAGTCCAATCGTAAAGGTTGCCTACCAAGTTGAAAGTACACGTGTTGAACAAAGAACTAATTTAGATAGGTTAGTTATCGATTTAGAAACAAATGGTACAGTTGATCCTGAGCAAACTATTAAATTAGCAGCTACAATACTTCATGATCAGTTGTCTGTATTTGTTGACTTTGAAAAGGTAAGTCAGCAAGTTGTAGAAGAGGTTTTGGTTGTCGAGGAGGAGTGTGATCCTGTTCTATTGCGTCCAGTTGATGATCTTGAGTTAACAGTTCGTTCAGCTAATTGCTTGAAAGCTGAAAATATTTTTTATATTGGTGATTTAATTCAAAGATCTGAAGTTGAGTTGTTAAAAACACCAAATTTAGGTAAAAAATCTTTAACTGAAATTAAAGATATTTTAGCTTTGAAAGGTTTGTCATTGGGTATGCGTTTAGAGAATTGGCCGCCCGATTCCTTAGCAGACCATTCACATATATTATCAACACATTAAACATTAGGTCTTTTGACAATGAGACATCGTAAGTCTGGTAGAAAATTAAATATGAATAGTAGCCATCGTAAGGCACTATTTAGCAATATGGCAAATTCTCTCTTTAATCATGAGTTGATTAAAACTACATTACCTAAAGCAAAAGAATTAAGAGGTTTTGCTGAATCTTTAATCACTTTATCTAAAGAAGATACAGTTGCAAAAAGAAGATTAGCCTTTTCAAGACTCCGTGATCGTGAAATTGTAACTAAGCTTTTTAATGAATTAGGGCCTCGATATAAAAATCGTGCGGGTGGTTATTTACGTATTATGAAGTGCGGTTTTAGATCAGGTGATGATGCACCTATGGCTTATGTAGAGCTTGTAGATAGGCCTGAATAAAACATCAAATAAAGAAGCCAACTTATTTGGCTTCTTTATCCCTCTTTAATTATTTCTCCTCTAAACACGTTCATTTTTTTGTTTCCAAATTTCGACTTTACTAGAATATTCTATTATTGTCATTTTGATAATTATCTGTTTTTATTACAATTAAATTTAATAATTTCTTAGAAAATTTTATAATTAGTTATTATTTTTCATTTGAGGGTATACCTTAATTTGAATAATTTGATGTCTAAAAGTTTTAAAAATTTCAACACATAACATATATATTATTGATTAATATTTGCCTATATTGTAAATATTTAAAAGTACCTAGATTAATTTTAAGTAATTTGTATTAATGGTGCTTAAAAAATTTTTCCGAGATGAATTGGCTGATCAATGTGAACATATTCTAACTTAGATGATGTCAATTGTTTGTATTTGAACTTTATTCAATATTGTTTCCTAATTAGTCTTTACTTCAAATAAATATCAGCTTTTAGGTTTAAGTAAGCCAGTTATTTGATGTTTATTCCTTCTTTTGTTTTGTCCTCCTGTTATGTTTGTGTTTATATAACTTATTAATTAAGTTAGCTGATATTCATTTTTAGTTCATTTTGCTAAGTCATAGAGTAGTGAGCAACCTGATCTATTTTCATTACTTACTTTAATATAATGGATTTCTGCGTACTTATTTATTCTATTGAAACTAACTACATCTGAGGCAATATTCTCGCAAGGGGTTTCTAAAAAAACGATCTGTATTTTCCGGATAAAAGCTAATCCAACGTTAGTTATAATTAGATTAATTATTTCTACGGTTTTCGTAGCTTTATTATAGTATGTTAATTGTATAGAAACCCTTCAGATATCTTTACATTATTGATGATAAACTAGGTTTGGTAATAGTAATTTAGTTTTGATTTTATTAAAATTTCTTATTTTTATCTGCCAATTAATTTATGAGGATCAACTAATAGGTTTTGTCAGTTACAAACTCCATATGTTTTTCAAATGATGCTATTTATAGTTGCTATTTAAGCGTTGAAACTGACCCATTTAAATTGAATGACCAACGAATAAGAATAATTTATGCATAAATTTGAAGCTAATCTTTTTTCATGCGCCTAAATTATTGAATTTATTTTTCTTAGAAATTTTAAGTTTTTCTGCTTTTTTATTTGTCTAATCCTGAAAGGCCTATAATTGACCAATTATCAAAATCTAATATGCCTTCTTGATCATCACCGTTATTGTAAGTTATGCGACATGTATAGTTTTTAGTTGTCGTAGATGATGTTTGATCGGTTATTGCGAATTCGCCATGGATAAGAAAGTCATAATTACCCATAGACCAAGAATTTAATGCTTTTTCTGGAAAACTTACAATTGTATCCGTTCCAAGTTCAGATTTGATATGACGATTGCAATGCATATAAGCGATGGCTGTTAATGGTGTCGATATAGGTAGCTGACTTGCTTGATCTTTACTGTCTACAAGAAATAAATCTGATGCAGCCACTTTGTACATTAAAGGCATGACCAATTTATATTGACTTAACAGAAGCGCTATAAATGCCAGGATGAATATTATGTTTTTATACTTTTTCATAAGGTTATAGTATTGATTTAGTAATTATTGTTAGCACTATAATATAAGATAAATCTATTACAATTCAGCTTATTAAGAAGTTCTAAGTTTAACATCTCTTTCTTTAAAGGCAAGAATCAATATGTTGGTTTTGGTAGTTGCTGATTAATTATTCTTAAATTTTTATTTTATAAGAAATATGCTGGCTAGGCCTAAGAAGATAAAGAAGCCCATGGAGTCTGTAATGGCTGTCAATATAACGCTGGTTCCAACAGCCGGATCTTTTCCAAATTGATGGCGTAATAAGGGTATGCTTAAGCCGAAGATTACAGCAACGATTAAGTTAATAAACATTGCGGTTGTCATGACTATAGAAAGTGCTATATCTCTATATATAAGTAGACTTATTATGCCCATAATAATGCCTATAAAAATACCGTTAATAATGGCTAGTTTTAGTTCTTTTTTTATCATTCTTTTAACATTGCTGGGTGTCACTTGCCCCAATGCTAATGATCTAATAATAAGCATGCTTGTTTGATTGCCTGTATTTCCTCCCATTGCTGCAATAATTGGCATTAATGAGGCTAGTGCTACTAATTGTAGGATTATGTCTTCAAATACTCCTATTATTCGTGTTGATGCAAATGCTGTGGCAATGTTGATTAGTAACCAGCCCCAGCGATTTTTTGCACTTTTCCATACGCTTGAGAATAGATCTTCTTCTTCGCCTACTCCAGCTTGGCTAAGTAAGTCTTCATTGGATTTTTCTCTAATATAATCCAATATATGGTCTACGCAAAGTCGCCCTTGTAATTTTCCTTCCTGATCGACTACTGGCGCTGAAATCAAATCATAACGCTCGAATGCTCGCGCTGCTTCGGCTGTTTCTTGATCTATTTTGAATCTTACAAAATCTGTAACCATTACCTCTGCGACTTGCTGGGAGGGTAGGTGGGTTAGTAATCTTTGTAGGGGCAATATTCCTAAAACAATATTGTTTTGATCGACCACAAATAATTTATCTGTATGGCTAGGAAGTTTGCCTAATCGGCGGATATAAGCAGTGATTGCTTTCAGAGTCAGATCATTTCGAATGGTGATCATGCCGAAATCCATCAGGGCGCCCACTTGAGTTTCTTGATAAGATAAAATATTGTTTAAATGTTGGCGGTCTTCGCTGTTTAAAGAACGAAGTATTTTTAGCATCGTTCTTTTGGGTAGGTTGGCTGCTAGATCTGCTATTTCATCAGTATTCAATTTGCCAGCGACTGAGGCTAATTCCTCTACTGCCATGCCTGAAATAAGTGTTTGCCTTACGGCGTCTGATACTTCGAGTAGTATTTGACCGTCATGGTTTGATTTGATAGCGCTCCATACGATCTGTCGCTCATCTAAAGGTAACGATTCTAAAATAAGTGCACAATCTGCTGGATGAAGTTGCGCTAATTTTTCTTGTAAACGAGTTTGTTGCTGGTTTTGCAGCATAGCTGCAATAATGTCATGATTTATTGTAGGGCCGCGTTGAACTAAATTTCTTTCTATGCTTTGTTTTTCGAGTAAGCTGATAATGTCTTGTAATTGATGATCTAGAAATTGTGCTGAATGGCTTTGTTCAGTTGTTTCCATAATTCTAGACCCATATTTGTTTGTGATGGTTTGCTTGCTAGTAGCAATAAAACTTTTAGATGTAAATCTGTTGCTACTTAGTTAATAAAAGCCTTTGTTCCACTGTGATTCGGTGTTTAATGCTTATATCAATACTAAATTATCTCTGTGTATCAGTTCTGAGTCGTCAGCATAACCCAGAGTGTTCTCGAATTCAGAGCTGTTTTTTCCAGCTATTAGTTCTGCATCTGTTTTGCCAAAATTGATGAGTCCTCTGGCAACTTCTAATCCAGACTCGTCTTTGCAAGACACTAATTCGCCTCGTTCGAAATTTCCTGAGATAGATTTGACTCCAACTGCTAGTAGGCTTTTACCATCGCACTTTATTACTTTAACTGCGCCAGCATCAAGTATTAATTGTCCTTTGACTTGTAATTGCCCGGCTAACCACCGCTTTCTTGCGACTAAGGGTTCAATGTCTGGTAAAAAGTGTGTGCCTAAGTTGCTGCCTGATATTACTTTAATGATTATATTGTCAACAGCGCCTGCGGCAACAACTGTCGATGCGCCTGAGCGAGATGCCAAGCGAGCAGCGCTTACTTTAGTAGACATGCCGCCACGTCCTAATCCGCTTCGGCTATCTCCTGCCATTGTTTCTAATCGAATATCGTTGACGCTGATTTCAGAAATTAATTGTGCGTCAGGATATAGGCTTGGGTCGCCTGTAAATAAGCCTTTTTGATCAGTTAAAATAATTAATAATTCAGCTTCTACTAAGTTAGCTACTAATGCCGCCAAGGTGTCGTTATCACCAAAGCGTATTTCTTCGGTTGCCACGGCATCATTTTCATTAATTACTGGAACAACGCCAAATTTTAACAAGGTTAATAGGGTGCTGCGGGCATTTAAATATCGTTGTCGGTTGGAAAGGTCGTCATGTGTAAGTAAGACTTGTGCAGCATGCAATCCATGTTGTTGGAAGTTGTCATCAAAGACTCGTACTAAACCCATTTGTCCGACGGATGCTGCTGCTTGGAGTTCATGAAGCGTTTTAGGTCTTGTTTTTAGGCCTAGGCGACTCATACCTTCAGCAACTGATCCAGAAGAAACCAATATAACATCAATTGATTGATTCCTTAGTTCGGCCATTTGCCTTACCCAAGCTGTTATCGCGGCTTTATCAAGTCCAAGGCCACCCTTAGTTAGTAAAGAGCTGCCTATTTTTACAACAACTCGCTTAACTTTTGTAAACTCATTCCTGCTCACTTTTATCCCGCCGTTGTTCTTCTAAAAAGTTCATGATGGCAAACATTAAGGCTTTTGTGCCGTCGCCATTAATGGCTGCAATTTTAAAAACAGGGCCTTTCCATTCTAATTCATCAATAATCGCTTGGCAGTGTTGTTCCGCTTCATCGTAAGCTAGGCGGTCAATTTTATTGAGTACTAGCCAGCGTGGCTTTTTAGCTAGGTCATCGCTCCATTTTTCGACTTCATGAATTATTTTTTTCGCTGCTTGAACTGGCGTATCCATGCTTTCATAAGGCACTACATCAATTAAATGTAGCAATAATCCTGTGCGAGATAAGTGTTTAAGAAACTGTAGGCCTAGACCTGCACCTTCTGCGGCTCCTTCAATAACGCCTGGTATATCTGCAATCACGAAGCTTCTTAGGTCATCGACACTTACTACGCCTAAATTGGGGTGTAGGGTGGTAAAGGGGTAATCTGCTACCTTAGGTGTGGCAGATGAAACTGCGCGTATTAAGCTAGACTTGCCTGCATTCGGCATGCCTAGTAAGCCAACGTCAGCAATTAGTGTTAGCTCTAAAAGAAGAATGCGGTGTTCGCCTTCGCTGCCTTTGCTTGCTTTTTGGGGGGCTCTGTTAATACTGCTTTTGAATCGGGTGTTGCCTAAGCCATGAAACCCACCTTTGGCAACCAGCAGTGTTTCGCCAATTTTGGTTAGGTCGCCAATGATTTCGCCTGTATCCTTTTCTGATACTTGTGTACCTAAGGGGACGGGTACAAAGCAGTCGTCACCTTTTTTGCCTGTGCAGTTTCGGCTCATACCATTTTGACCGCGTTGAGCTCGATGTACGGCATGATATCTAAAGTCCACGAGTGTATTTACATTTTCAACGGCGATAAGATAAACGCTGCCACCATCTCCGCCGTCTCCACCATCGGGTCCGCCGAAAGGGATGTATTTTTCACGGCGAAAACCGATTGTGCCATTACCACCATCTCCAGCTTCTACACGAACTTCTGCCTCGTCAACAAATCTCATAACTTACATGCGCCACATACAAAACCAACCAATAAAAACAAAAAAAGCCCCGCCAACAATGACGGAGCTTTTTTTAGCTACCGAATTAAGCTATGTTAATTCGATTTATAAAACTTTAAGCTGTAATTCAGTTTAAATTTATGCAGCAACTATGCTGATAAATTTACGACCTTTAGGTCCTTTAACTTGAAATACGACTCTACCTTCTGCCGTCGCAAACAGGGTATGATCTTTTCCGCAGCCTACATTGTCTCCGGCGTGAAATTGAGTTCCACGTTGACGTACAATGATGTTGCCTGCTGCTACGAGTTCGCCACCATAGCGCTTGACACCTAAGCGTTTTGCATTAGAGTCGCGACCGTTGCGAGTACTACCACCAGCCTTCTTATGAGCCATTTTTAACTCCTAAAATATTAAGCAGAAATGCCAGTAATCTGGATTTCTGTATAGTATTGACGATGCCCCATTTGTTTCATATGGTGCTTACGTCTTCTGAATTTAATGATTTTGATTTTGTCGTGCCTACCTTGAGACAGAACAGTGGCTGTTACTTTGCCGCCTTCAATAAAAGGAAGGCCGACTTTAACAGTGTCATCTGTTTGAATCATTAGCACTTTGTCAAATTCGATGCTATCGCCTGTGCCCAGCTCTAGTTTTTCTATTTTTAAGTAAGTACCTTCTTCTACACGGTACTGTTTACCACCTGTTTGAATTACCGCATACATCGGCGCAAGCTCCATCAAGCATTAATCTGTTATAAACTGAACAGAGGATTATATTTTTAAAGTACTGGTTAGTCAACAATAAAGTATTTTATTTTTGTTGTTTTAACTAATGAGTAATATGGGAATCTTATTGAAAGGTCTGTGATTTATCAATAGCATGGGCAGTTAGTTTCCTATTGGGTTATAATAATGCAAATAAATGATGATTTATAGTTATCACGTTGAAAAATAACCTAAACTTACATGTCCAGTATTAAATCAATGGTATCGCACTCACAATTGCCCATGAATACACCTGCAACGATTGATTTTGATTCGATCAAACAATTAACAGCAATCGATGCTATGGCTATCGATAAACTTATCATCAACGAGTTAAGTTCAGATGTTATCCTCATTAATCAAATGGGACGCTATATTGTAGGTAATGGCGGCAAACGTTTACGCCCTATGCTTTTGTTGCTTGCTGCTAAAGCTTTGGGTGGAGTTAGTGATAATCACTTAATATTAGCGGCTGTAATTGAATTTATTCATACAGCAACATTGCTGCATGATGATGTGGTGGATGAATCTGATCTTAGGCGAGGCAAAGAATCTGCTAATGCAGTTTGGGGTAATGCCGCCAGTGTTTTGGTGGGAGATTATCTTTATTCTAGTGCTTTTGAAATGATGGTTCGTACCGGTAATATGCGAGTTATGGAAATCTTATCAAAAACAACGACTGCTATTGCTGAGGGAGAGGTATTACAGCTTTTGAATTGTAATAATCCAGAAACGACTGAAGCTAAGTATTTAGAGGTCATTGCAAGAAAAACCGCTATCTTATTTAGTGCTGCAACTCGATTGGCTGCGGTCATAGCTGATGTATCTGCTGAGATAGAGGAAGGCTTAGCTCTATATGGTCAGCATTTAGGCATCGCATTTCAGCTTATCGATGATGCCCTTGATTATAAAGCTAGCCAAGATGATCTAGGCAAGAATCTTGGTGATGATCTTGCTGAAGGTAAGCCAACGCTGCCTTTGATTTATGCTATTCAAAAAGGTACAGAGCAAGAAGCTTCAATTATTATTGAGGCGATTAAAAATGGCAATCGCGATGCTTTTAATGAAGTTTATGCGATAGTGCAAAGTACCCAAGCCATTACTTATACAGAGCAACGCGCTGATGAAGAAGCTGAAAAAGCAATTGATGCGCTTAGTGTTTTGCCTGATTCCGAATATAAAACTGCCTTGATTCAATTGGCTAAGTTTTCCGTACAAAGAAATTATTAATCAGTTTGTTAACGATCCTCAGTCGTTGCTCGGAAATTTATAAGCTAAGCCAGTCACTCGTTGCACTTTTTTACGTACTGTACTATAAAAAACACTCGCATTAGCAACCAACTTAATAGTTTTTTTTGCTCTGGTGATTGCGGTATAGAGCAATTCTTTAGTTAGAATTGGGTTGGGTGTTTCTGGCAGTATAATAAGCACTTCATCAAATTCTGAGCCCTGACTTTTATGTATAGTCATAACAAAAACAGTTTCGCAATGAGGGATGCGAGCCGGTAAGTATTTTTTTATACTGCCGTCTGCTTGTTGAAAGAACACTCGAAGTTGATTGTCTTGTTCCTTATCGCGTAAACAAATACCAATATCTCCATTATAAAGTTGTAACCCCGCATTATTTTGAGTGATCATAATTGGGCGACCGCTATACCAAGCTCCGGATAAGTGAATTAGCTTTTTTTCTGATAAAGATTTTTCCACCGCTAGTGTAATATCTGACACGCTATTTTTGCCGAGTCGAGTTGCACATAAGGCTTGAAAGCGATTAAACGTTTTGTAAATCTCACTAAACTCAGCCTCCTTAGTAATTAGCTGCAAGTAGGCTATTTGTTGCTGAGTTATATAATCGATTAAATCTGTTTCTAGTAAGGCTATATTTTCATTGTCAGATTGTAATAGTTCCCAAGCTTCAATATCTTGTTGATTATTGATAGCAGTGGCTAATTTTTTTATATCTTCATCAAATCGATGTGACTTTCGTAGTTCTAAGGTTTGCTGTGGTAAAGCCAGAGTAAGATCAGCCAGCACAGTGCCTGACTCGACAGAGGCCAATTGATCTTTATCGCCGAGTAGGATTAATCGAGCTCCAGGTTTTAAGGTATCTAATAATTTACTCATTAAAGCCAAATCAACCATTGAGGCTTCGTCAACGACAACCAGGTCATAAACTAAAGGTTGTTTTGCATTGTGCCGAAAGTAGGGTGAAGCTGGCTTTGCTCCAAGCAAACGATGCAGGGTTGTTACTGATTCGGGTATAGCAGATTTTATTGTGGTAGTGCAGGGTAGTGTGGCTTTGTTTGAGCCTATGGATTCTTGTAGGCGCATAGCAGCCTTACCTGTAGGTGCAGCCAAAGCAATAAGTAATGGCTGATCAGATAGCTCTTGTAATAGAGCTAGAATTTTAACAACGGTCGTTGTTTTTCCTGTACCTGGTCCTCCTGTGATGATACAAAAATTCTGATTGATCGCCATAATAGCTGCAGATCGCTGCCAGTCAATCGTAGCCGTTATTCCAAAGTATTTATCAAGCAATGTCTCGGTGGTGGTCTTTAGCTGATCGCATAGCTTTAGTTCGGTCATTTTCCTCAGTTGCTGTGCTAAACGATTTTCATAATACCAATAACGATGAAGATATAAGCGATTCTGTTCAATAATAAGGGGGAGTGTCGTATTGACATCACTGCTGTTAGTGACACTTAACGCCAGTCCGGATGCTAGAATTAGTGCTTTACCGTCATTATCTAAGTGTATGCAGCTATGTCCTTGGTTTTGTTGAAAGGATAAAGACATCACTAGGTTTTCAAATGCTGGTTTTTGCGAGGAGTCTAGCGAGGATCGTTCGCTGAGAAAGCGGGCGAAAACCATATCAAGTCGGCTAAAAGTTTGTTTTTCGTTAATCATTATGCCGAACTCATAAATTGTTTATTGTATTCAATTAGCTGTTATCAATTATTCAATGCTTAATCGGCAATCATTATAGTTGATAGCCTGTTCATACAAACACTGTATTTTCACAAGAACAAATAATAATAGTTCTAAGTATTCATGGGGTTTTTATCATAGCTCTCCATAATTCATTGTCTTTTCATGTGCTTACTTCTTAAGCGTTGGAGGGTAAATGACGATGTGTTTTTAGTAAGTTTGCATAAGTCATGCCTTGTTTATTAATATTGGAATGTGGTAATGTTCTTTCCATACTCTCATTGTTTTTTATCTAAATATTGCTATTGTGATGGGTCTTATAACTTTGTTTTCTTGTCAATATAAGTATTTAATCAGGCTCGGTCAGTTATTGTCCTTAATTATAAAGTTAGGGAAAAGCTAATATGAAAGTCTGTCGCGTATTTTTAGTAGGGTTTGCAATCATCACGTGGTTTTGTTTAAGTGGGTTGACGATATTGCCTAATAATGAAGTTGATTTAGCCGACAAGCACGGCGAAGCAATCAGCATTTTTCCAAGCATTGAGGTCAGTAGTGAGCAGTTACAAGAAAAAAAATTAAATGAAAATATTGTTAAGGTAAGATCTAAGAAGAGAATCAGGGCTAAAGCCGTCAATCAGAAAGAGTCAATTATTCGAAATGAGCTTGATCATCCGCTGGATCTTTCTATTCCATTTAAAAGCACTGAAAAGCTTGATGTTGATAAAAAGTGGTTAATACCCCATCAAGCTTTAGATGTTTTTGCTGTTGATCCTAATAAGAAAGCGAGATCACTAGAATTGAATGGCGACTTGTTAATGTCACCAGATCCTCAGCCAGAAAAGCGGAAATCGGTAGATGGAGCTGGTATTGTTATCAATATTAAGCCTTGAGGGCATTAGGTTGCACTGAGCTTAATCGGCTATAATTAAAGTACGGAAGTTTAAGCGAAGACGAAAGGCGTAGGGCGAAAGGTTAAGTCTAGGAGGCTAACAACTTAAGGCGATAGATGCTAGGATTAATTTTTTGTCTTTCATTCTTTGTCTTTTATCTCCGTGAAGCGCTCTGTTTAAAAGTGAATGTTTAAGCCATTGCCCCACCTTAATTAGCTAGCCGCTTCAATCTAACCATTCAATTATATGGTCTTCGAGGTCTAGTTTAGGGGATTCTTTAATGGCATAGCGATGAATTGAGATGCCTGCTTTTTTAACGCTATTACTACGTCCTGAAATTAAGGGATGCCAATTAGGAAGATCTTGCTGGTCATTAAGTAAGCGATAAGCGCAGGTACTGGGTAACCAATGAAATTGGGTAAAATCAAAACGTTTTAAATTCAAACATTCTGGCACTAATTGAGTCCTTTCATCATAGCGTGTGCAGCGACAAGTCTTTAGGTCAATGAGTTTACAGGCCACATTGGTATAAGCAATTTCTCCGGTATCTTCATCTTCTAATTTATGTAGGCAACATTTGCCACAACCATCGCATAAAGATTCCCATTCCTCGCTGCTCATTTCGCTTAATTTTTTTGTTTTCCAAAAGCTCATGCTAAATCTAATAAAGTAATGTAGCGATTAATATTTAGTAAGCTATAAAGAAAATTAGCTAGCATCAGTTCGCATAACTTTGCGCTAAGTCGTTTAAGATTTCTCTGTAATGTTGGTAACTTTTGATTGTTAATACGTCAATTTCATCCAGTAGTGCTTGATAATGTCCTGCGGCTCTGCCGCCTACAATAACTGCAACGTCATTACCGATGAGTTTTTTTATTCTTCGTAGTTCTTTATGCATAACATGATCATCATTAGCAAAGCTAAGACTAATCGTGAGAGCTTGCGCGTCGATATATTTAACGGCTATGGCGATTTCTTCAGCCGGTAAATCAGCTCCCAAGTAAGTGACTTGCCAGCCATTAAATTCTGCCATAATAGATGCCAGCATTGCCCCTAATTCATGACGTTGCCCCATTGGTGTAGTGACTATCATTCTGGGTGCGTTGGCTGGGCTGGGTTTGTTGTTACGTAAAATATACGTTAAGGAGCGAATGACTGATGAGGTCATGTGTTCATGTACAGGTCTTAATTCGCCTTCTTTCCATCTTTCGCCTATTTTGCTTAATAAAGGCGTTAGCAATTGTTCGATAAAGATTTCGGCTCCCAGTTCTATAAGGGCATTTTCAAAATGTGCTTCAAGTAGTTTTGCATCAAAAGCTAATACGGCCTCATAACATTTTTCTATGTAATCTTCTGCTATATGAGTAACATTTCGTTTTGAATGAGTGGCATTAGATGCGGGCGTTGGACTGGTATCTGGCTCATCTTTCAACAGACTTTTAAGATCGGTCAGCGAAAATTGCGCTATTTGACTAATGCTATGACCATTGTTGGTTGCTTGATTGAGTAGCTTTAGCCTAGCAATATCTTGATCGCTATAAACTCTATGTCCACCGGCGGTTCGAGTCGGTGTTACTGCTTGATAGCGGCGCTCCCAAGCTCTGACTAAGTCAGATTTAACACCTGATCTTTTAGAAACCGTACTAATTAAATATTGTGATGAGTCGTCGTTTAGTCCAGCCATAAGTTGCTTCTCTGCATCAATACTAAAGGTTTAATACTAACATAAACTTTTACAAAACATTGACAAAATATTTACTTATGAATATTAAGTTTACCTTTTATAAGATAAATTATTTTTTTGGGGTAGCGATAAATGCCGGTATCTACACAAGTTTCTTATCGGCGTGGAAACGATAAAAAACACCGTAGGGTCGTATTGCATACGCCCCTACGATCTTCACCACAATGTTATCGTTCTCGCGTGGGAATGCTAACCATTATTTGTGTAGATACCTATGTCTGTCGCCCCCTACAAAAGCTTAACTGTGGGCAGTGACGCTTAGCGTCACGCATCGCTGGAGCGTGATAAAGATATAAAAGCTTTCGCTATTGTTTTGTCTCAACTTAAGTGGGTAGCCATAATAAGCTCAATTTAATGCCTAAAATCAACAAGACCCGTCAAAATAAGTATAATGATGTAACAGCTTCCTTGCCTATTTAATCAGCACCTTGAATCTTTATGTCCTTAAAAATCGCACTCGCACAAATTAATTTCCTTGTAGGTAATATTGCAGCTAATGTAAATCGTATGGTTGATGCCGCAATAATTGCACGTGATGACTTACAGGCCGATATTATTGTCTTTCCTGAGTTAAGTGTTACTGGTTATCCTGCAGAAGATTTGCTTTTGCGTGCTGATTTCATCAGTGCAGCCAATAATGCTATTTATCAGTTGGGTGATCGTGTTGCTGATATAGCGATGGTGGTGGGTTTTCCTGAGCAGGACGGCGAGGCGCTTTATAACAGTGCGGTGGTCTTGCATCAAGGTGCAATACTGGCGTGTTATCGTAAACAGGCTTTACCGAATTATGGTGTATTTGATGAGCAACGTTATTTTACCCCTGGTCATCAGCCTTGTGTATTTGAGTTCAATGGTGTTTTTGTCGGCTTGACGATTTGTGAAGATGTTTGGAAAAGCGGCATTATTGAAGCCAGCCAACAAGCAGGCGCCGAGTTATTGTTAACCTTAAATGCTTCACCATTTAATTCAGGCAAGATTCATCAACGAGAAGCGATCATTTGTCAGCAAGTACAGGCTGCTAAAATCCCATTGGTTTATGTCAATCAAGTGGGTGGTCAAGATGAATTGATTTTTGATGGCGCTTCCTTTGTAGTCAATGCAGAAGGCGAGATCGTCTTTCGTGCCGAAGAATTTAAAGAGCAAATTAGCGTTATTGAGTTTGAGGGTAACACACCGATGAAAGCCGAGTGTGCGCCACTTTATGCCGAAATATCCAGTGAATATCAGGCCTTAGTCTTGGGTATTAAAGATTATGTGCGTAAAAATGGCTTTCAAGGTGCTTTATTAGGTTTATCGGGCGGTATTGATTCTGCGCTAGTATTGGCTTTGGCGGTCGATGCTTTAGGTGCTGATAAAGTTGAAGTTGTGCTCATGCCGTCTCGTTATACTCAAGACATGAGTAACGAAGATGCGATACTACAGGCCAATGCTTTAGGTGTGCAGCATCATATTATTCCCATAGAACCCGCTGTTAATGCCTTTACCGGTATGTTAGCCGAGGTATTTAGTGGTGCGGCTAAAGATACCACTGAAGAGAATATCCAAGCGCGTTGCCGAGGCGTTATTTTAATGGCGCTATCCAACAAACAAGGCAAATTATTGCTGACCACCGGTAATAAAAGTGAGATGAGTGTCGGCTATGCCACGCTCTATGGTGATATGGCCGGAGGTTTTGCGCCGATTAAAGATGTGCCTAAGTTGCTGGTTTATCAATTAGCTAAATATCGTAATAGTTTGTCTGAGGTGATACCTGAGCGCGTTATTACTCGTCCACCCTCTGCTGAATTAGCCCCTGATCAAATAGATGCTGATTCTTTACCTCCCTATGAGATTTTGGATCCGATCTTAGAGCGTTATATAGAGTTGGATCAATCGGCTGCTACCATTATTGCAGCGGGCTTTAATGCTGCGGATGTACAAAGAGCGATTAGCTTAGTCGATAGAAATGAATATAAACGTAGACAATCTCCTCCGGGTATTCGTATTACTGAGAAGGCTTTCGGTCGTGATCGACGCTATCCAATCACTTCAGGTTATAAGGGGATTTGATAAGCCTTGAATCCACAATAGCTGTATAAAGTGTGGGTCGGGTTAGCGATAGAGGCTGTGAAAGTATTCTTTAAGCTAAAGAAGGATTGCTATGACTTAAAGAGTGTTTACTATAAAGAAAAGAAGACCTGCATTCATTTAAAGCAGACTTACTAAGAGTTAAAGAAGGTTTGCCATAAAGAAAAGAAGATCTGCATTTATCTAAAGCAGACCTACTATGAGTTAAAGAAGGTTTGCTATAAAGAAAAGAAGATCTGCATTTATCTAAAGAAGACCTACTATGAGTTAAAGAAGGTCTACTATCAAGTAAAGCAGATCTGCTTTGAACCAAAGAAGGTTGACCCTACTTCATAGTCAATCTGATCCGTAACATCAAAGCCATGATCTACGCCATAAAAGAGGAGCTTTTTCGCAGAGTGTTGAGTCAGCTTAGCAAAGAAGCGCCGCCTGACTTTAGCGTAACATGCTGAAAATTAATGGCTAGTTAATGTTTCCAATAAGACAAGAGCTGTTTTCTTTTCTGAGAACTCTAGCTCAGAGTTGACTAAAGGTTCCAGTATAGAAATTGCCTTATCCTTGTTGTTATTGCTGGCATAGGCCTCAGCTAAGTGGAGTTGTATGTCATTTTGCTTGGGCGCTAAGCTTGCGGCTTTTTCGAGCAGCTTAAGACCTTCACTGGCTTGGTTTTGTTTAATGAGCATATGGCCATAAGTATCTAAAATGGCTGCGGATTCGGGTGCCTTATCGTAAGCCCTTTTCGCTAAGTCTAGCGCTTTGGAATCGTCTTTTTGTGCATAAAGTATAGCTAAATTGTTTAAAGCGATCACATTGTCGCTTTGCTCGTTCAGCATGGCGTCATAATGAGCTTCAGCAAGTTTAGAATCATTTTGCTGTTGATAGATAGTGGCTAGTTTAAAATGAATAGCTAAATCTTTCGGAGTCTTCTCTAAGGCATTATTGAGTAGTTTGATAGCATCGGCTGGCTTCTTTTGAATAATAAGTATATCGCTAATGGTCAATAAAATTTTGTCATTCGCCTCTGATTTATAGGCGAGTTGATATTGCTCTATGGCTTTTTCGTATTGTTTTTGTGCTAGATAAGTATCGCCTGTTAACAGTTTACCTAACACTAAATTTGGAAACTGTTGATCTATTTTGTGTGCTAAGACCAAGGCTTCAGGGTATTGCTGGTGTTTAATTAAATAAGCTGTTTTAAAGACGTTAGCTTCAGGTTTGTCAGGGGCTATTTTTGCGGCTTCATCTAATAAGCTTAGAGTTTGTTTATCTTTATCAGGATATTCACTGAGTAATCTAGCCAATAATAACCGACTACCGATGTCTTGTTTATCAAGGGCAATTATTTTTTCCAGGCTTTGTTCTGCTAAAGCTTTTTGATGATTAAAAAGTTGCGCTTGGACGAGCATCTCTAGTGCCAAATTGTTAGTCGGATAGCGTTTAACTAAATCTTCACATAGAGCTAGGGTTTTTTCGGGTTGTTTTTGTAGGCCGTAAAATTTTCCTAAGCCTTTGATGACTTCTATTTCAATTTTAATATCATCGCTGGCTTTGTCCTTGGCAATCAGTAATTGTTTTTCTGCTTCTGTGCTGTTTTTTTGCTTATAAGCGATATCTGCTAACATCAAGTAAGCATTGATGGTCTTGGTATTGATAGCAATGGCTTTATTAGCAAAATCCTGCGCCTTTGCTAATTGTTCTTGATCTAAAGCCAGTTTTGCAGAACCTAACAGGGCTAGAGTATTTTGGGGTTCTAGTCTAAGGGCTTTGTCATAATTTTGTTGGGCGGCAATCAGGTCTTTTTTTAAAGTTTCCAGCAAAGCTTGTAAATTATAGTAATCAGCTTCATCAGGATGCTTCTTTAGAAAGTCGGCTATTTTGTTGCCCGCTTCATCAAGTTTATTTTGTTTCAGTAGATCAAGTATTTCTAAATAATGAGCTCTTTTGCTGGTTATTTCGGATTGCTGCAAGGATTCTAATATTGATTGGCTTTTGCCTTGCTCGTCAACGTTAGAGTTCAGTTGCTCAAGAGTGCTGAAATTATTTTGCGGGTGCTCCATAGGATTGTAAGTTGAAGCGATTACCAGTGAGCTAGAGCTGAGTAGCCCTATAGCGATAGCAGTCAGTTGTATTTTGAAAGGTTTATTTATAGGGTACATGGATTTGCCTAGTTAAGTGAAGAGAGATTGTTGTCGAGCCGTCATAATGACTGGATTTAAGCGAATAATAGTTTAAGTGTGGCGCTATAAAGTTGAGCTAAGTCGTTAAATATATTTGTCGCTATTCTTTGATAATTAAGTATTTAATAATTTTTTGTCTAGTTATATAAAAGAGTGGCTAAAATATATCATCTTCTTCATGGTTTATGCTATTTTTTTATGCAAAGCGCTTGATATTTAGATGTAAGTACGAATAAGACTATGCTAGCGTAAGCGAGTAGAGCGTTTTGGCAGTCACACGTGTTTAAACAATCAAAACTCATGAGTTTTGATTCCAAAAAAACTGTAGCCCAGTAGGCCGGAATAAGGCTTTTTGAGCGTACGCGAGAAAAGCGTTTCCGGCAAGCACATCGATCGAATCACCAGAAACACCACCACGCAATGCGTTAGCATGGTCTTATTCTTCAAAAAGCTAGGCTGGGCAAGGTTTTTCTGCCCATCGCTCAATCGACAAAGGGTGGGCAAACTATAAAGTTGTTTGCACACCCTGCATAGCTACTATTGACATAGATCCGTTATAATTTAGCTAATCTATGATTTAAAGAGACTCCCTTGTTAAAAACTAATTATTTTAATCCTGTGCAATCGCCTTTACTTAAAGGGGTTAATCTTATAGAGGCCAGTGCCGGAACGGGTAAGACTTATGCCATCGCGATGTTGGTGTTGCGTTTTGTGGTCGAGCAGGATTTAAAAATAGATCAACTGTTAGTCGTTACCTTTACCAAAGCCGCAACCGAAGAACTCAAAGATCGCGTTCGAGCAAGACTTGCCGAAGCCAAAAGAGCGCTTGAGGGTCGCGTGGCTCAGGATAATGCTGATGTAAAAGTTTGGTTAGATAAGTTAGATATAGAGCCAGAGCTTATCAAGAAACGCTTAAATGATGCTTTACTGGATTTAGATCGTGCAGGTATTTTTACGATTCATGGTTTTTGTCAGCGAGTGTTACGTGAACATGCTTTGGAAAGTGGCCAGTTATTTGATGCCGAGTTGACGGATGATTTGGCGGCGATTAAACAAGCCTGTGCTGATGATTTCTGGCGGCGGCAAATTTATACCCGCTCAATGTCTGAAGTGGCTTTACTAACGGCTATCTACAAAACTCCAAAACAATTGCTAGACAGTGTTAATTTTATTGCCGATCAGCATAAGGTTTATCCAGAGGTCGATAGCCTAGATAACCTATTAAAAGCTTTGCAAGTAACGGCAAATGAGGCTAAAGATCAGCTAGAGGCAAACGCTAATGCCTTACGAGCCGCTTTTCAGGAGCAGACTTTTAAGGCAGCTTATAGCGACAGCTTCGAATCCAACTTTGCTGCCTTAAGTGCTTGGTTAAATAAAAGCAGCCTACAAATCCCAAGTAACGAGGCTTTAGTCTTATTCACTGAGTTAGGCATCACAGAGGCTTTAAATGGTAACAAATTTAGAGCCAATAAAGCCCAGAGCAGTGAGCAACGTAAAGCCGATTATTTGGTGACATTAGCGCTAGATACGGCTGCGTTTGATGCGCTGTGCAAAGCAATATCACAACTGACTTTAGTATTACGTAGGATGTTGTTGGAAACTCTACGTGTCGAGTTAGATAAGCGTTTGCAACAATTGAATGTCATGTCTTTTGATAATTTAATTAGTCGTTTAGCAGAGGCCTTAGACCATGACAAAGCCCATGCGGGTGATTTGATTTTTGAATTACGTCAGCGCTTTGCCGTGGCTTTGATTGACGAGTTTCAAGATACCGATAATAGTCAGTGGTCTATATTTTCATCAATATTTGCAGTTTCTAGTCATTATTTATATCTCATTGGCGATCCTAAGCAGGCTATCTATAAATTTCGGGGTGCCGATATTTATTCGTATCTATCTGCTCAACAGCAGGCAGAGCATAGATATACCTTGGGTCAAAATTGGCGCTCACATCCACAATTAGTGACGGCGGTTAATCAATTATTTAAACGAGATCGAGCTTTTATACTAGCTGATTTAAGTTTTAATGAAGTTCAGGCCGCTAAATTACCTGAAGACGGTGAATTACAACTTAATGCTCAGACGCTTGCGCCGATGATGCTCTGGCAGTTAGGGCAAAGTGATGCTAAATCAGGATTTTGGACGGCAGGTAAGGCGGCAGAGCAGATTAGTGCCTCTGTCATTAATGAAGTGGTGGCTTTATTAGCCGATGACTATCGCTTGCAACCTGCTAATAGGCCGTTATTAGCTAAAGATATCGCCATTTTAGTCAGAAGTAATGCTCAGGCTAGA
>Ga0214200_1000012_pt1 | contig 53011 bp, 60 predicted proteins | sample TroBogEpilimnion_7_FD_153038 | JGI IMG/M metagenome (GOLD analysis project Ga0214200, IMG submission 153038) | Freshwater microbial communities from Trout Bog Lake, WI - 23OCT2008 epilimnion | ecosystem: Environmental > Aquatic > Freshwater > Lake > Epilimnion/Euphotic zone | place: Trout Bog... | reverse complement strand
ATTCTGGCATAGCTATCGCATCAGCCAACTTTTCTTGGGGGGGTATTTTTTTTATAGCATCATTGCCCTTAACAGCTTCCTTAACAATTTTCTGCTTCTCTTCTTTTGTTTCTGGCTTGGCAGATTTATTGTCTTCGGAAGCAATAGCTATACTGCTATTACTATTTATTTTATTAGCTGCAGATCTAAGCTTGCTTTCATAGTCTGGATCAGTTGCATAACCACCCTGCTTTAACCTTTTTGCAAATTCTGCCCCATTAGCAGCTGGCTTTCCATTTAGATATTTTCTTGATATTAAATCAGCATAATCATCAGCAGAATCATCTAATGAATCATAAGCCCTAAAAGACTGATCAGTTTTATAAGGCTTACCATCCTTATCAACCTCATTTACATTAAATATTTTATGGCGACCTTTATAATCATTTCCGGCTTTAATATTGCCAAGATTATTAGTTCCAGAAAGAACTGACTTACCCCATCCAGTCTCAAGACCCCATTGAGCTTGTATATCAGATGCTGAAATTGATGAGCCGGTATCTTTGTTAATTTTTGTCGCCGCACGCTCCGCAGCTGACTTAGTTTTTTCTATAAAATCAGACTGATTTTTGGCAAGAGGAGATGAATCTTTTGTCTTACTATCCCCATACTGAGTATAGTCTTTTTTATTTCCCCAAGGCGTAGGCGCATCTATTTCACTGTATTCAGTTGGAATACCAATTTCTTTACGCTTTTTAACAAGATGATTATAAAGATTAATATCACCTTCATGATCCCTTGATCTACTCGGATCATCAACCATCTTTTTTCTTTCTTCAATTTGCGCATCCAAATAACTTGCTTTTTCAGCATCCTTCTTTTGCTTTTCCTTCTCAGCATCCATTTGCTTAACAAACTCTGAATCAGGCGCAGCATTGCGCACTAACTCAGTAATGCCTTCTTTAATTGCTTGCGTATAAGGCACAAGTTTTGTTGCCATTTCTTGTAAAAGATTGTCTGCGGTGGCTTGTAATTGCCTTCCTTTCTCACCGCTATCGCCTAATGCATTGTGCTTAGATGATAAATTAAGCACTGATTTACGTATCTTATCTTCGTTATCTTCATCCAGCCCTTGCTTTAGTGCGCTTCTCTCTGGATCTGATAATTTATTTTCACCAGTTAGCCCCTGCAATCTCTTAGCCTGCGCCTTTAATTCATCTTTGCTTCCCGTTGCTAGCGCCGCAAGCGAAGAAACCTTATCCATACTCATGTTGCTCATATCAACACCAGCATCAGATAAAGTTTTTTCTAAATTATTTGTGCCGCCAACCTTATTAATGGCAGTATTAAGCGCTGAAAATTGATTAACACCCATGCCAAAATGATTTGCACCAGAACCAATAAACTCACCAAGCGGCTGATGCCCAAACTCTTTCTCAAGAAAATCCATATTGACTGATAAAGCAGTCTTGCCCCTACCGGCCTTAGCCATTTCTCTATATCGATCAGCCTCACCTTTATCACCTCGATCCTCAGCCACAGAAATAACATTATCAAACGATTTACCAAGATCGTTAAATGCACCTTGTTCATTGACAAATTTAGCATCATACGCATTAAAGTTGTTGCCAAATAGCTGCTGATAAGCTGCTAGACTAACATTTTTTGAAGCTTCACCATGAGCGCCGCCCTGTCGCATAGCCTCATCTGCCGCATTCATAGTGGCGGCTGCATTGCGAGGATCGCCCTTCATGCCTGGCACTGACGATCCAGTCAGCAAAGCCATAAAAGACGCGTAAGCGCCTGCATCAGCAGAAGTTAAGGATTGCCTTGTCGATGTCTGCACATAAGATTGCAATGAAGCTAATACCTCATCCATTTTTGCCGATGTGCCACCACTTTTGACAGACTCAGCTATTTGTAATGCAAGCTTACGATTACCCTTATCATCTTGAGTAACACCCATTTGACGCATAGTTGCGATAAACTGCACAGACTGATCAGGTGAAATTCCATAGCCGCGACCAAAAGCGACAGCAGAGCCCACCTCCTTGCCAACCTTCATGCCGTCTTCACCATTAAGGTTAGCGGTATGCGCAAACTCTTTAGCCAACTTGGCTGACTCGTTATAAGCCAAGCCTAAGCCTTCTGAAAAATGACGAACTGAACCGCGCAACATCTCAAAGTCTATGGATGTTGCGCCTAATGAATGACGCAAATCCGTATACATTGCACCTTCTGCAGTAACATCATCAGCCTTGCTATCAACAGCAGAACCAGCGCCACCTAGTAACTTTCCTGCAAAAGCACCAACGCCTGCACCAATCATAGAGCCAACAACAGGAATAGGGATAAGTGAACCAGCCACTGCTCCAGCAGCAGCACCAATACCAGAGCCAGCTAATCGCCCTGCTGAACCCATTATCCCGCCACCCTGCCCCATGCTGCCCGCATAGCTTCCTACAGCTCCTGCTACAGCAGCTATTCTTCGAGCATTACTTTGCGCAGCAGATTGACGCTCTCTATCAGCTTTTTGCTCAGCAGATATGCGCTCTTTCTCAGCCTGTTTTTCAGCATCTACCCTTTCTTTTTCAGAATCACCATTGCCAAATAAATCCTTGGGAACTTTTATTCCAGCAAAATCAAAAAAATTCCTTGTTTTACGCTTTGCTGCTGCTTCATCAACATCGACTTTACGCCAACCACCGCCCAAAATATCTTCATGTAAAATATTTCTAAAAGGCCTAGATCCTGCAGCACCTGAGTTTCTTGCTCTATCGTACTTTTCTTGGTCAGTAATGTATTTTCTATTTTCTTCCCTTAAGGTCTTTTGTTCTCTGGTTGCTTTTTTGATGTTTTCAGTCAGATCTTTTGAGCTCTTTACGACCTTAGACAACCCATCAGATTTTCCTAGGTACTCAAGTGCCCTATCAAGTTCCTCGGCAGATTTGGCTGCTTCCTCAAATACTTTAGAGACCGCATCAAAATCAACGCCAGATAAATCAGAGCCATTTTTTTTGGCTTTTTCTAAAAGATCAGTCAGTTTTTTAGCATTGGCAGCTAATTCAGCTAGATCATCCTTACCCTGCTTAAAATCAAAATCAACCTCACCTGATAAAGACTTATTGATTTTATCAGCCGAATCTTGGACTTTCTTTAGTCCAGATTGAACATCAGATACATCAGCAGAGACATTAATTTTAACGGTCATTGATCAATTCTTCCCATTCATCATCATTTATATCACCACCATTCAAATCATCCATAATGGCCTGAATATCAAAATCATCATCTTCAAATTCTTCACCTGGCGGCTTATCTACATAGTAATAAGCCCAGAACTCAGCCTCAACATCTTCTGAAGTCAATTCAAGAAACCTAGGATCTAAAGGAGACAAGTTATACTTACGCCTAAACCAAAATGAATACGTATCATGTAGTTCTTTACCCTTTCGTTTGGCCTGCTTGGGTATGGCCTTGACGAAAAAACTCTTCCTGTGTTTTCAATAATTGATAAAGCTCATAAATCTTATCTTCTGCTCCATCATCAGCAATAAGATCAATATCTGCTAAGTTTTCCCAGCCTTTAGGCGCTTCAACACACAAAACCGTATGAGAAGAAATCATAGCCGCATACATTGACAAATCAGGATCATCATCACCAAATTCACGAACCAGCCTTAAATACTCAGACCTTATCTTTAAACGATCACCATAAGTGCGGCGACCAAAACGAAAAAAGCCAACTCCTGTCAGCTCAATAAAAAAATCACTCTCTTTCGCAGTACGCATTTAATGCCTCTTTATCTATCCCCATTACGACGGCGACATGCCGTCAAATACTCATAATCTTCTGCACATTCATCATCACAAAAAAGTAATGGATGTCGTAACTCACTATTGCAGTTATGACAAAACCCTGTTGATTTAATGAATATGGTTGTACTATTTTTTGCTTTGTTTATTAAGTGTCTGCGCTCAGCTTCCTCAAGCGCAGATGCTCGATCTATTTCATCTGCATACCTTTCCATAATCCATTATTCCGGTTGTATTTTTTCCAGAGCCTGCTTTTTCTTTTTAAGAGTAGGACAATTGTTACAAAACTTTTTTTCGTCTTCAGCAAGACGCATTTCAAGGTGATAAATACGATCTTTCATATCTAAAATATCGCGCATCAACTTTTTGTTTTCCTTATCTCTTAAGGCAATATCTTTATCTTTTTCAACCAATGTTTCGCGTAACTTACAAATAATTGCATCTGATTTTGATAGCTCATTAAGCTTTTTTTCTTGATACTCTGACCTAACTTTTAAAGTAGCCCACTCTTCAAACAATCTATTCTTTTGATGAGTAAGCTCTTGTACATCCTCATCCATTCTTCTAAGCTGTTCTTGAAGTTGGCTATAAAGCAATATTTCAGCCTCATCTTTGGCAACCTCTACTGAATCATTACCTTTTGCACTTTTAATGTAAGATATGATTGTAGATCCCGAAACAACGATTAAAGTAACGGCAACAACTATCCACTTGAGAACATCAAGGAAAGGATCGCCACCTGTAGGCATACTCTGTATAGCTTCTGGTAACATAATTATTTCTCATTGACCACTGAGCTAGTCTTGGCCTGTAAATTAATGAAATCGATTAAGGCGTTTAATTGCGCCCTGCACGCGGAAAAACTTTCGGCATTAATAGTGTGGACGCGGAGGGCGTCCCACTGAGAAAGGCCGGAGCTGACAGATATGTTGGTTCGTCCGCTTTCATCATTAATTCTTGAGGTGGGTTCATAGCTAATACCGTCGCCTCGCAAGGCTTCGTTGTAGATGCGCACCCAGTCATTAGTAAGCTCATTATTAGGGAGCACAGGATTAGGATTAATTTTTTCTTCATGGGAAATCTCCATTTGAATGTTTTGAGCAGCCTTGCGTTTCTTTTGCAATTGCTCAGTTAGGATCGATACTTGCACTCTGCCAGCTGCTTCTGAAGCCGCTATTTTTGCAGCAACAGCGTCATTAACCGCCTTTCGGTCGGCCTCTTCTTGCGCTCTTATGTCAGACAATTGTTTTTCTTGCTCAGCCTTAAGATTAATGATTGTTGCATTATCAAAATCACCCTTAACGACCCAGCCTCCAATAAAAATACCGACTATAAACACACCCAAAAATATGACTTTTAATGCAAACGGGCTTGTAAACCCAGCAGAGAAGCCTATCAATTTCCCAAACACCCATGAGATCACAGCAAACCCCTGTACTTCTCAACCCTTTCGATCATGATGTTTTTTACATAACCACGATTAACATCAAAAAATGACTGCCCATAACCTTTTACAGCTGTTCGTGATCTAAAAGAATATTTCTCAACATTCCCAAACCACTTGTCAGGATCACAGCCACTAATAGTTCTGCACATGTGACGATCTTTAAGCACACCACCAAGACCGCCGTTATAGGCAGAAAACATAAATGCCAGCCTATCCACATCAGTTGCACCAAACTTAATTTGCTCAAACAAGTTGCGGTCATAAGCAACCAAGGATCTTAACTGCATCTCTGGATCATAACGATCAGACCATTGCCAATTTGCTAATGATTTATCCCAACCCTTAGCGGCAGTAAAATTATTAAACTGTTTGGTTATGGTTAACTGAGAAAGCCCAAACCCATACTCTCTACTTGTTTTTAACTCTGTCTTTGGATTCCAGCAGCCCTTGCCAGTCAAAGATACACAAGTTTCCTGTTCAACTTGCGCAGCAAACAAAGGCTTATCGGGCATAGACGGCCACATGGTCGTCAATACTGATGCAAGAACAGGAATGTATAGCTTTGCAAGAGCCGGAATCATTTTGCTATCCAGATTGCCGTAGCTAATACAATGGCAGAAATAATTAAGCAAACGCCACAAAAGACTAATCCAGCCCCTAAAGGCGTATCAGCAGCAATGTCAGCCATTTCTTCAAGATCAATGTAGTGCATTAAAATACGACGCATGAAGTGTGTCATCGCCAATACAACCATCATTGCTGATAGCGAATAGAGCAAGGTCAGCATGACAGGAATATCTGCAGCCAATATGCCGAGCGCAGGAATTAATAACACCCATAACCTTGAATCAGCAATAAAGCCTCTGCGGAAATTAGGCATCATAACTATAGACCTGAGCCAGTAACGTCTAACGCATTGAATTGAGCGTTAGAAACGATAATGCCATGCTTTTGAATATCAATATCACCTGATGCAAAAGAACAGCCCACATACTTACGAAGCTCAGAGCCATCGTCTTTAGACTGAACAACAATATCAAAGACCTTGCCTTGCAATACATCGTCACCATTAAGAGCTGTAATACCAGCCTCTCGCATAGCTCCTACAAATAAAACCATTGAAGATACAGAAATACTGTGCCTAGCCATCGATGGGACATATTCGACGACATGAATATCCCCTATACCGCTGGCTGGCTCCAAACCATACTCATCAGACTGTCTTACTGATTGAATTAAACCAATTTGCATACCATCAAATTTGACGATAACTCTATTGCCAGTTCTGGCTTTGAGATTTATTGAGGACATCGTACAACTCCACTAAAGACGTTAAAAAGGAACGTCTAAAGGGTGCTGTCACGACCATTTTGAGTGTTAAATTAATTAATTAAACACTGCCTGTAATTTGTTTCTTTTGGGGTACAATCAATACATTAAATATGAATTAATTGGAGTAAGCATAATCATGTCTACCATAGCTTTTGACAAACAATCCTTAGCTACCTATCAGCAAGACATTGTTGCTTGGGCTAGAGAGCAAGCTGACCTTATCCGCGCAGGGCGTTTTGACCTGCTCGACCTAGAACATATAGCGGATGAAATAAACGACGTGGGAAAAAGTGAAGCAAGAGAACTTGAGAACAGAATGGCCGTACTCATCGGCCATTTGTTGAAATACCAGTATCAACCTGAACGCAGATCAAGCAGTTGGACACTGACCATAAAAGAACAACGAAAGCGCATACAGCTCAGACTTAAAAGAACGCCCAGCCTTAAGGCTTTCTTCATTGAAGAAGATCGCTTTGATGATGCTTACCTAGACGGAAGATTGCTTGCAGAAAAAGAAACCAACCTAGACAACTTTCCGCAAAACTGCCCGTGGTCTATCGATGATGTACTTTCTACCGACTGGCTGCCTGATGATTAAAAATTACGCAACTGCCCGCCTAACTCTGACATTGAGTAAGATCATGGGTTTAGAAAAAGCATTTGCCGCCTTTGCCAAGACATTTTCTTTTTTCATAGCCGCCATAAGGCCATCAAATGATGCATTAATAGCCTTACGCTCTTCACCCTCCGGGAAGGGATAGGTATCGCCAAATATAGGATCTTTATAATATTTGTTATCGGCAAATGCTGATAGATAGTCATTCTTTCTATCCATAGATTGAAGCTTATCTTCAACATAGGCTTGAAAAGCTCTAGCCGCCATTTCTGCCGACTGCGACCAAAACTTACCAGCAACGCCACCATCTAAAGACCTAGCTTCAGCAGCAAATGAAGACATAGGCGCACCGGCTTTTACAAAAGCACTTCCACCGGCCGCATTCTTATCATGATACGCAGCGGCAACTTTTATCCAATCATTCATGTTCTTGATGCTTCTTTTGCTAGTTGAGTCACCTAAATAACTCTCAACAGCCCTAACAGCGGCATGGACATCTGGCGCATCCTTAATCATTGCGGCTAATTTACCTGGTGATGGACGATCAATATTATGTATTGCTAGCCTATAGTCTTTATCTGTATAGGCAATTTTCTTGGTGGCATAATGATCGCCATGGCTTATGGCCTGCATAAGATTGCCCCAAGCATTGCGCAACTCACCCTGCGGCAACAAGTCTAAGTTTTCAGATACAAAGTCTTTAGCACTGCCATCAACTCCATTGACAGCGGCACTGGTCATATTATCCATAGCATGAAACCACTCATGCGCTAGAGATCCGCCTCCGCCCATCTTGGTTAGATTGATAATTCTCTGCACAGGCTCGTAATGAGCAGCTGCTGCACCACCAAAGCCAGCATTACCTTTGCCACGCGCACCAAATGCCATAGCAAGCCTGCCATTCATGGACACTTTTTCTTTGTCTGAGCCAAGGATATCAGCTAAATCACTAAAAGCCTCTGCCGATCTTTGCACATGAAATTTAGCTGAATTAATGTCTTTTAATACCCAATTACCCGACTGCACATCACGTAAATTAAACATGTCTTTAAGCGAGCTTGTTGAGTCACTACTAATATCCGCCCCACCGATTCGATCATAGCTATCAGCCACTTTAAGCTGGAATTTAACCTGTGCTTCAGTAGATCTAGGGGCTTTTGTAGCGCCGCTTGATTCTGCCCATGACCAATCATTTATTTTTCCAGTCTTTGCGCTAGTCACATGACCACCAAAAGCGCCAGAACCTTTGTATTGACGATAATTAAGAACCGCATGAAACTTAGGCCCAAGAGAAATCCACGCTCTTGTTACTGGATTTTCATAGAGGTTTTTAGCTTTAGCTGAGTTAAGAATAGTATTAGCCCTGCCTCTTGCTTGTCGCAAATTATGCTCAAGTTCATTGTCAAAATTCATATAGATGCCATCAATCTTGTTCCTTGGAACTGACTTAAGCTCTGGGTGTGCGCTTAAATAATCCATATAATCTTTTTTATATTGAGATTCAATACCTCTTAATTCAGCATAGCGCGCATCTAGCTCAGGACTAGGCTTCCACTTGCGTCTTTTTCTAGCTTCTTGCTCATAGCCAACCTTGTTGGCATTAATCTGAGCGCTATACCATCTCTGAAAAAAAAACATCTTTTTCATCATTAGCCGCTCTTAATATGCCACGAAGCCTGTTTACTTCATCATTGGCCTTTTGATATTCCTCTGACTCAGTAGCAGAAAGCATAGTGCCTTCATATTCGCCCCTAATCTCAGCAAGCACCTTAACGACTTCATCAGGTGTTTTGCATGCCTCCATGCGATCACGCAGAGTTTCTATACCCACTGCATAATCCTTACGCATAGGCGCATTATCTTCCGGTTCTTTAGCGACGCTAGCATAGACTCTATCAACTAAAAATCCGGCGCTAGGCTCCATACCCTCTACTTTTAAACTATCCCAATCTACTTTGCCGAACAAATTTGATTTAGTGATTAACTGATGCGCTTCCCGTGGATTTTTTTCTATCTCGTCCCAGTCAATGGCTGTTGATCTGACTAAAACCCCGCCTTTAGCCGCAGACCTAATCATTAACGCCGCATCTTCTTTACGACTGCCGCCTATATAGCCAGTATCACGGAATCGATAGTTAGGGCTATTGGGATTGTCTTCATCCGCTAATTTTTCAGCTTCAGGCTTACGAGCAACCTCTTTGATAGAAACAACCTTGGCTGGTTTTTTGGCTTCATCATTCCCACTATTAACCAAGTCAGACTCTTTAATCCAAATATGGTGGCCAACAGATGATTTTTTGCCTGGAGGATAAACAGTATATCTAACCTGTCCATCTTGAATATATGAGCTTAACACCATATATTTTTTACCAGATTCTTTGTCAATTACCTTATCACCTGCTTTGTATTTAAAATTTGTTTCTTTCAGAGCTTTAATGTCTGCATGGAATCTTGCGCTCTTATCCGCATTATCGCCTTCCCTATGCCAGCGCCCATCATGGAACACCAAGCCCTCGGCGTTGCGCTCGCCTTCTTTGGGACTGTCTTTTTCTGTTGCATTTTTTGGTAATTGGGGTATAGTTTTATTCGGGCCGTTGCTTTTGCCTGTGACCGCGCTAGGGGACTCTTTGAGTTGATTGGTCTGCGCCCTTTCCCAAAGCAACGGCTTGTTTTTAAGATAACCATCTCTTGTAACTAAACCGCTTCCAATACTGTAAAAAATACCATCGTTACCTTCCTTAACCAGTACATAAGCTATTTTAGCCTTACCATTTAGCTTAGCTAAAATATATGAACCTCCCTTGCCTTGATAGATAGCATTATGGTTTTTAGCAACGTCATCGACTAATTCTTCTGTCGACTGATAACCATTGTCTTTAAGCTGATCTTTCCTCAATTCCCTGTCAATATGAATCTTTCCATATCCACTACCGTCATCATCATTATGAAATCCTTGCTGTAGCCTTATTTTCCCTGATTTATTTCCTATTTTTTCAGCTTGCTCTGATGTAATTTCACCAAAGTCTTTTGAGCCATCAGGCGCAGTGATAAAACTATGAGGGTCTACCTTATCGCTACCCTTTGAATCATCTATTTTATCAACCGGCTCAGCATAATAATCTTGCACCTCATCGCCGTCTTTATCGATATAAATATTGCCTTCAACATGCCTGGCAGGCACGCCATCTGATAGCGTATGAGTCGGTATAAAAGGCTGCTTAGGTTTTGTGACCTTTTTAATGAACATAATGCGGCCTTTAAACTTAGCTCCTAGCTTACTCACATAATGTGCATGAGCCGCCGCATCATGAACTAATTCACCGCTTCCTGCGACTAACTTCTCCTTCATTTTACCAATACCTTGTATTGTCTCTTCTAGTTTGGATAATTGCCGCTGAAAGCGCATCATGTGCTGATTAACTTTAATCGCCTTGTTGCGTAGCCTAGTTGCAGCCTTATGATCTCCCAACTTGTCTTGTACATCAGCATCTCGAATAAGCTTGTCGTGCTCAGCCCTACTGTCTTGTAACTGCTGCTTAATCGCGTGCTCATCATAATGCTTAGCTAAATGTTGCTCAGCGTGCATTTGATTAAAACGTGCCTTGTCATCATCATTTAAGTGGCTAAGATCATGACCGTGTTCTGGTGCATGTTCGGTATTTTTCTTAACACGCTTATTGTAATGCGCCAAAACTGTATAAACGGAACCATCTTTTTTGTGACGTTGATGTTCTTTAACAAATGCTTTGCTCAAAAGGATGATAGTCATGGTCGCACCATAAAAAGAATAAATTCTGATTATGTTGCTGTCACGACTTCTTAAACTAAAATTAAAGCATTAAAATAATAATAAAAAGCCCTCACTAGGAGGGCTTTTTTAGATGCCAATCAATTACAAACTAGCAGATCCAGAGTAAGGTACGGCGTGCATCACTAACAAGATGTAGTTAGCTGGAATAACTGGGCTTGCTTGATACTCGATACGTAACACATCGCCCGATAAAGTCGCTGTAATATTTTTGTATGGAGGGTTTAATTTGTCACCAACAAGAACGCCAGGACCCATAGGCTCAGGAACAGATAGCTGTCTAAGAGCTGTTTCAGCTCTCGATACAGCATCAGCCAATAATGATGGCGAACCTTTAGCACCGCGCAAATCATCAACCGCATCTCTTACTGCTCTCGATGTAAAGTCGCAAGCCACACCGACTGAAACCTCAACACGGTTATAATTGTTGTTAATCAGCCAAGTAGTGATCGATTTAACAACCTTATAGCCTTTCTTGGTGTTTTCAACACACAATACACCGCCATTAATTAAAATATCAGTATCAGTAGGATTGCGCAGACTACGCTCGATGCCTCTTATTTTTACTTCTTTGTTTGTCAAAGCAGTGCCAGGGTTAACACCTGAGAACATGCCGGCTAACAATCCAGCCATAATATAAGGAGGGTATAGTGTTAGATTACCATTCACATCATAATCATAAAAACCTAGATGCGTATAAGAAGTTCTATCGCTGTTCAGCATTTTTGCGGCAGCAATGGCTTGCAGATCTGTTGTACCTATATCACCACCAACAATGCCGCGTCTTTCCATGCGTGCAATGTTTGACATATAAGAACAATGCGTATCATTCATAGCATGAAGTGCAGGATTTGAAGAGATAGGCACTACCCATTGAGCATCTACAGATTGAAGAGCATCATAAGCTTGTTGCCATTCATTCATGGTTACCATGCCATCAGTGCCGCCAGTTAAATAACTGAATGGAATATTGACAGGAACTAAGCCAGCATTAATTGCACGAGTTGCAGTTACATAACCTTCGCCCATGCTATTCATCCAATCAACTATAGCTTGCAAGTTTCCAGTCACAGTGAATGAAGTAGATTTAACATCTTGAGCAGCTACAAAATCAAGTCCATTTAAAGCAGGCGTCTCAATATTACCATCCAATACAGCAGCAGAAAAACCAGCCTCTGCATTGATTCTATCAACTAGACTTCCAACTGTTTTATAGGTATTTAAGTCAATGGCTGTTGTTGTTGAGTCATAAACCAAAGTAACTGTATCTGCATTAATAGCAATAGTCGCTGTAGCAGCAGCTCCAGTATAATGAACACTTAAAGCATTCTTATGGATATTGTCAGCAGAATAATAATTATTGCCAAATTGGCTAGTTACCTTGCTGCCGACCAAAGATGCAGATTCAATCTTAACTTTTATGCCATTAGTATGCAGACCCCAGTCTTGCGACACAAGATTAATTGCCACATTACCATTTGCATCTAACAAATTTAAACTGGATTGCAATGCAGGATTAACGCGTACAAAAATGATGGTTGATGGTCCAGTTGTTTGTGCAGAAGGATCAAAAGCATTCTCAATAGCTTTTAGTGACTCTCCTGAAATCAATGTTGCTCTTGCTTCTGTTGCAGAACCAAAGCTTAGCGCTGTAAAAGGCTGTCCACCTTCAGATTTACCAATGATAGCTAAGACATTGCTTACGCCAACATTGGTGTTATTCATTGCAGAGTCATCAACAACCGATGCAGTTACGGGCGAAACCCATAATCTTCCATTAAAAAATACACTCATTTTATGCCCCTTCTTATGCAGGCTGATTGATGAAATCTGAGTAACGAGCTATATAAGCTGACTCAATATCTTTATTACGACCGGCTGCTTTTTCAGTGTGATGAAAAGCGCCAATCATTTCGACGCGCTTATCAGATGATGATAAACGTGAGCAAAATTCGTCTAGTGACAAGGGGAACTCATCATTTACAGAGGTTGCATTTAAAACAACACTTTGAATAGCTGGCGCTATAACAGCGCCCTGTTTGTCAGCATTAACCATGGTTTAGTCTCATATAATTGGGGTTAGATTAGAAGTAAGGTCGCGGATAGCTGGATCAACGCTGTCCACCACAGAAGCTGCATAGCATGTAAAATTACACACAGCTTGATAAATGGGCGCTGCATAAGATACAAAATCCTCCTGATCAGAAAACTGTATATCCACTTGCATTAGCCCAGCTGCATCAAAAACAGCAAAATTAGAAATCATCACTGTCTTTAAAGCGTTTCTTAAAATGATTCTTTCGTCAGCATTTAAACACCAAGCAATAATGGTCAATTGCACTCTTGAAAAATAGGCGTCTTGCGAATGCCATTTCCATTCTGTTGAGTCGAAAATATCATTAGCCACCATATCGCCTATAAAACGATCTTCAGATGAATCGCTGGCTAGATGGATAGTAATTAATGGCATAGGTGTTGTTTCAACCAAAGGCGAAGCAGTCATAACGGGTATTCTTCCGCTAGATGGCGTAATAAGCCCTCTATCTACATAAACCTGCAAGCCAAGCTCAATCCGATCGCGCACAACAGTCATTGCATCAGATGACATATCAGCAAAATTAGCATTAGGTGTAGCAGAAACTACCGCAGAAGCTGTCCAATTGGTGCCGTCAAAGTAATAAGCGCAGTAATAAACGACGTGGCCGTTGTATAGCGCAGCTGTATCAACAATATAGGTTTCTTTGCCATCATTAATTAATAACGCTGCTGGATCAGATTCCCCTGTAAAGGCGCTATCGTCTCTGCGAAGCAAACGAATCCTGACCGTCTTGGCAGGCGGGTGTAGGATTATTTTTAAGCCGTTTCCAGCTGGAATGAGTTGAATCATTGCTATCATGACGATAGTTTGTTGTCACGACCTATACAGGCCGCAAAAAAATAACTAATGGTTTACGGTTGACTAACAAAAGGTTTACAATAAATTTCAAAATACTTTACGTATAGGGGTTTAAAATGAATTTAATAACTAAGGAAACGCTCTTATTAATATCGATAAGCGGGAAAAATGTAGCCGCTAGGCTATCTGAACAAGCGGGGATATCAAGACAAGCAGCTAGCTCAAGAATAAGAAGTGCTATTAAAAATGGTTTTGTAGTGAGTAATGGTAAAGGGCGGGGGCTTTGCTATAGTCTCGCAGAACTAACCCGCGTTCATAAAGAGTTTACTCGATCTGGCTTGTCTGAAGATCATGTCTGGCGGGAGGTTTTAGCGCCTATCATTGCTGATTTCCCTGTAAATGTGCGTGATATATGGCATTACGGATTCACAGAAATGGTTAACAATGCCATCGATCACTCAGAGGCTAAATCTGTTTATGTGTGGGTTGTTAAAAATCCACTATTTACCCAGGCATGGATTGCAGATGATGGTGTCGGTATTTTTTTAAAGATACAGCGCTCACTCAATTTATTTGATCCAAGAGAATCTATACTTGAATTGGCCAAAGGGAAATTAACGACTGATCCCTCTAATCATTCCGGTGAGGGCATTTTCTTTTCTAGTAAGGTATTTGATTTATTTGATATTAGATCAGGAAGTCTGCACTTTATGCACGATGATGGGCTCAATGACCTGCTGATTGAGCGTGATGATAATGCGGAGGGTACTATGGTAGTGATGAGGTTATTTAATGACTCTGCGCGCACAAACAAAGAGGTCTTTGATAAGTTTACAACGGATGAAGAATACACGTTCGCTAAAACTATTGTACCCGTTAGGCTTGCTCAATATGAGGGTGAAAAGCTGGTATCAAGATCACAAGCCAAGCGGTTAATTTTTAGATTTGAGAAATTTAAAACAGTGATACTTGATTTTTCAGGTGTAGAAGAAATAGGCCAAGCTTTTTCAGACGAAGTGTTTAGAGTCTTTCAGAACTCCCATGCAGACACTAAGTTAGTTCCTGTAAATATGAGTGAGTCAATTCGAAATATGGTATCTAGGGCAAAATCTAATTTGTAAGGCACAAAAAACTCCATTAGACCATTAAAGCTTTAATGACTTCAGTGTAACGGCCCCACCTATTGCTGTCTCAAGCAAAGGCTGCAATTGATTAGAGACATTTTGAGCTAAATAAAGACCTGGCTTAGCAGGAATAATCCAGCCAGAGGATTTTTCAGACATGACTCTAAAAGTCATATAAGAAGATGATTTAGCATGAGGAGTAGAAGTATCAAACTTAACCATGCTCGCGTAAATATCCGTTTTATGATGATCTTTAAGCTTGGGCATTAAGCCTTCTGGCAATCTTCCACCCCATTCATACGAATATTTTTTTACATGATGTCCGCTTGCTGACAATCTAAGCCCCGAGTTTTTTGACATGGTTGGCAAAACATAAGAAGGCGCTAAACTTTCGGCTGACGCATAAACTGAAGATGGCATATCCATAGCGTGAGCATCACTACCAGGAACATTATGTCTAAATGGAATAATAAGGTATTTATTGCCTTTTTTAGATACGCGAGTTTTTTGCGAAGTCTGAAGCATTCGCTTTAAATCTTTGAGCGGCCTACCGTTTTCTATTTCAGCAGCATACTCATATTCAGAGCTAATTTCAGCTGAAAAATCACCGGTACTAACTACATTGATTGACTTGATATAAGGCTTTTTCTCACCCGACCAAAGCTTAGCCTTATTGACCGAATCTTTCCATTTATAAGCACCCTCATGAGCTACCGACTTAACTGAAGTTGCCACATTGCCGAAAATAGCCTTTGCAATAGCGCCGTTAGCCTCATATAGTTCAGACAGATCTATAGAAACATTGTATTTAGTCATGCTTATTAGCTAGTTTAGAATCAAGATTTTTAACATGCAAAATAGCCTTAGTGATAGAGATTCCATCTTTAGTGGCTCGTTGAGCTATCCATGTCGGAAATGTTAAATCATGAATACCAGCATCAACACCTCGATGATGACCGCCCGCAACAGGAATACCATCAATCTCACAATGCCCGCATAACACAAGCAGATTGCGAATATCATCAGGAGACTCAATGTCTTTTTCACCCATATTGTGCGTGTATCCATAAGGATCAAAAATATGCAAGGTGTCTAATACTTTTTCAGGATCAAGTGCGCCCCATAAAGCCCACTCATGCAAATGGTGAACCTCACGAGAATCACGACTACCGCATACCCAGCAAGGCAGATCAAGCTGCTTAACTAGCGTTCTTTTATTCTTTGCAAACAATGCCGATTCAGTTCTTTTTTCATGATCAGGTATCACAATAAATTCAGTGATAGAGTGCTTCATTTCGTGGGACATATTTATTTTCCATAGAGATCAAATCGTCTAATAACGACACGACGGGGTAAGGTTAAGCCGTAATGAATAGGTCTATCAAACGGCATCTCTGCATAAACAAAATATTCTTGACGGCGACGACCGGTTAAAGAATAAGTTGCTCCCACAGGCGGCGCATTGGTATTCCATGTCAATACACCGTCCTTCCCAACAGCAGGAGTTCCTGCCTCTTGAATAATATTATTGCTATCTAGCCAAAATGCCCTATCTATCGACAGCACTGGTGTTCTCATAATATCATTTTGACCTCTGGTCATATTGATAGAAAAAGGCTCACTACGATTAGTTGGCATAGCTCTATCATATTGACCAATTTGATAAAGTGGCGAATCAGAAGGAATCGATAGCATAATATCGCCCTGATCCCAAACGCCAAATGAGGCAAAATCTTTTAAAGCATCTCTACCAATAATACCCGCCTTACCATCGACAGAATCAGACCAAAGCCTGCCCTTACCCCCACAATAAGGACAATTAGGCTTAGCTGCTCCAGAGTGTGGATTAATGCAAGGACAAGCAAAAGCCTTGCGCCAGCCAAATGACTGCCCCATTACATTTAAATGTGAATTAAATGCGCTAGGACTAAGCCTCATTACAAAACACCCCAAGTAGGGCCAATTAAACGCTCACGAATAACGCTTAAACGCCTTTCAATATCATCTTGAAATTTGATAATATCCATCGAATAGGACTGACTCAAACCATCAGCCGATATTGAACCAGACATAGGTGCAAAAGCATTTTGCATAATACGCAGTAACGCCATTTGCTTAACCAAGTCAGCTAAATCGTAAAACTCAGGGCTTTGTCCATTAATGCCAGCTTGATAGGTTATGCGTAACACATGTGGTATTTGCACACCTGAAGCTATCGCCTGCATCATAAAAATAGACAATGGCGCAGTATTTAGATTTGGACCCGGGATAATATGTATCATTCCGTATTTGTTATCTAACTTAATCCAGTTCAACGGAATCTCGAACATTTGCGTTTCCATTGAAGGATAAATAAGCCTTACTCTCTGTACCTGAATCGCAGGGCAATAGCGTAACTTAATCGCTCCCCAAGATTGCGATCCAAAAAAATCGGGTGGCATATCATAGCCAGGCTCAACCATATAAGGCATTCCCGCCAATGAGCTAATCTCATCCTGAGTCGGTTGATGATCAAATATTTGTGTAGGTTGCAAAGGGACGGCTAATCGTCTTTGCGCGTCAGCCTCAGCAGCATTCCAATAATCCCATAATTCATCATCAAGAATTAACGAAGTATCAACATTGAGCTTACTTGCTACACCTAGCATTAAAGCCGATCTTAATCTACTAATGGCTGTCGTTTTATCACTTAATGCAGACATAACAACAGGCGCACTATCTATAGACTGCACAGAAGCAGACCACACTTTAGTATGTCCATTGATCTTGGCCGTAACTAAGAAAACAACAGACGGAGGCATAACATTAATCGTATCCTCAGCCGTCAAATCAACGACCACAATACCATGCGCCCAATTAGCCCCTATCGCATACGGATCAACAGAAACCACGCCAGAAATAGACGTAGTTCCGTTGGCCGCAAATAACTGAACAGTTACAGATGCTGTAGGATCAATAGTAATCGCAGCCCCGCCTGAACGTAAGGTAAGCGATACAGTTTGATCTTGATCTCTAATAATTGGCATCTATAACCCCTCAATTAATTAGATTGATGTTGACCAAGTAATGCTCAACAATGCATTTTCCAAAGCGGTAATACGCGCTACAGCAGCATTTAGAGCAGTAGTTAGTGTTGCTTCAGCCGCAGTCGCCCTTGTAGTTTCAACGCCAATTGCTGTAGTTGTAGCAGTAGATACAGGTTTTGCTAAATCAGACGTGTTATTAACATTACCCAACCCAACCATGGCTGCTGTAATTCCTGAAACAGTGCCAGTGAATGTTGGGGAGGCTTTAGGAGCAGCTGCATCTGCAGTAGCTTGTAAATTAATAAGGTTGTTGTCCATATCTGTAAAAGATAATCGGCCACCTTTTGACGCTCTTGTTACAATTGTTGTACTCATTTTTAGGCTCCAATAATAGAGAATGGAGTGGGTAGCTTGCTACCCACTCGGGAAAAATTAAACGTATAAAGTTGCTGCAAAGTTAGTAATAGCTGTGGCAATAGCCGCATCAACTTGAGCTTTTGTATAAAGAGCTGCAATCGCAGAATCTACTTGCGTTTTAGTATAGGTAGTCGCTTGTGGAGCCAATAAAGCTTCTGCAGCTTGAGCTCTTGAAACTTCAGCCGCTAGATTTGTTGTTAAAGTACCTTCAGCCGCAGTCGCCCTTGTAGTTTCAACGCCAATTGCTGTAGTTGTAGCAGTAGATACAGGTTTTGCTAAATCAGACGTGTTATTAACATTACCCAACCCAACCATGGCGGCAGTAATGCCAGATACTGTGCCTGTAAATGTTGGTGACGCTAAAGGTGCTTTCAAAGAAACAGCAGTAGTCAAAGCCGCAGCAGCAGACTCATCAGAAGAAAGCTGTGTAGCGATCTCAACTAATGTGTCTAAAGCAGCAGGAGCTGCGCCGACAACAGCTTGGATCTTGGCGTCAGTTTCGGTTTTAGTATAGGTAGTCGCCTGTGGCGCTAATAGTGCCTCAGCTGCTTGGGCTCTTGATGTTTCAACAGCAATCGCTGCAGCAGTAGCAGTAGAGACAGGCTTAGCAGTATCGGACGTATTGTTGACATTACCTAAGCCTACCATTGCTGCAGTAACACCGCTAACAGTACCGGTAAATGTTGGTGACGCCAAAGGAGCCTTTAATGCTTCAGCCGCTGTTGCTCTACTTGTTTCTGCAGAAACACTGGCAGCAACTACAGCTACATTAGCGTCTACCTGTGTTTTTGTATAAGTATTCGCTTGAGATGCAGCCGCATCTGCAGTAGCTTGCAAATTAGTAAGGTTGCTATCCATTTCAGTAAAAGATAAACGGCTTCCCTTTGATGCTCTTGTTACAATTGTTGTACTCATTTTATGTTCCTAAATTGATGTAAGTTATCTAAAAAATTAATCGTATAAAGTAGCTGCAAAATCAGACAATGCCTTTGTAATTGCGGCAGCAATAGCTGCGTCAACCTCTGATTTAGTGTAAGTATTAGCTTGCTGTGAAAACAAAGCCTCAGCTGCTTCTGCTCTTGTGATTTCAGCATTCAAATCACTTCTCAACGCACTCTCTACAGAAACTGCTCTGGATGTTTCTGCTGAAATAGCTGCAACAGTGGCAGTTGATACAGGCTTATTGGCATCCGAGGTGTTGTCTACATTACTTAAGCCTAGACTTGATTTAGAAACGCTAGATGTTGATGAGGCAATAGCAGCTGTCACAAATGGCTCAGTTGCCAATGCAACTTCTTGGTTTGTTTGCCCGGCAACCCACTTACCAACAGTTTCATCCCATACCAATCTTTGCCTAGCCAAATCACCGCGATCAACATCAATACCGGCATAGCGCAACGAGACGCCAGATCCAGCCTCTCCTTTGTTTACAGTAATAATATTGTCTTTAATTGACATATTTGCCGTATTAACAAAAGTTGTTGTGCCATTAACGGAAAAGTTGCCGGCAACAGTTAATGCACCTGATATACTTTGATCACCTTGAATGTTGACGACAGGAGCGGTCAAAACAACTTGAGTTGATGATGATATGCGCGTCATTGAGCCTTGGCCGCCAGACTGTACAACTACATCCGCATTTTGACCGTTAGCCTGAATAATAGTGGCCGCTTGTGAATTAAGAACTGTTTCACCTGTACCACTTGTTAAAATAGTAATGCCTTGATTTACATCAGCAGTAAAATTCATTGTTGCTGCAGTAGAACCAAGAACAGGAACGCCATTCAAATACAAAGTATTGGCATCTAAATGAAGCTCTTTAGTATAGATCGCATCAAATTTATCAGTCGGCGAACCAATATTAGACACCCCAGATACCGCAGGCATAATGTTGCCTGACACGGTTAATGTATTTACAGCAAAATTATTTGAGGAACTACCAGTAGCAGAAGCTGAAGCTGAAACAATAGCACTGGCAACCTGAGCTGATGTTTGATAACCAGCATCATTAATAAATGCAGAAACATTAACTGGAACAACAGGTATGGTCGGTTTATTTATCAAATCCAAATATGAACCAGATGTTGCAACTGTAGCTAAAGATGACGCATTAGCTTTGCCAGAGATTCCTGCAGCAATTGAGGCGCTGACATTGCTTGCGGTTTGATAATTGGCATCATTAATCAATTGACTAACAGCTGTTGGAATACTATTAGATAATGAAGAGTTAGAAACCTGAATATTTGAAAGTATTTGAGCCTCTAATGCTGAGATCTGCGCATCAACAATAGCTGAATCAGCCTTAGTTACAAGAACAGAATTGACAATATCTAATGCACTCTGTAATGAATTTTCAGCTATTTGTGCTCTTGTAGACTCATCAGCCAGAGCAGAAGCAGCACTAGTGCTCATTGATGAAATAGCCGCACTTAAATCACCATCAGCATTACTAAATGCTGCAACAATTTCAGATAAACTGTCGATTGCAGAAGGATCAGCATTGCTAACCAAATTATCGATTCTAGCGCCTAGCACTGCATCTTGAGCATCAACATATTGCGTAAATGCAACGGGATTGTTATTAATCTCTAGCACGCCAGCATTACTGGTTAACACGGCAGAGCCTAGGTTTAATTGCTGTGTTGCAGAAACAGTTGTTGAGTTTAAATATTGCATTGAGAAAAGAACAACCGTTCCCGTCATTGCCTCAGATAACTCAATTTTTATGGTATTTAGATCAACAATAGCAATATCCGCAATCATTAAATTGTGGTTGCTGTCATAGATAAAATAAGCAAAATCTGTTGTATTAAAATTGTGGGTTACTGTCCACAACGATGAAGCAACACCTTGAACATGCAAGTAAGATGCTTGCTTAATGCCAATAGGTTGCCATGAGAAAAAACCTGAATTATTAACAAGCTCAGTGTAAAAGTACGGAATACCGTCTTTTGTGATAAGCGTATAGGGCTCAGGGTTTAACGGAAAATCAGAAAGGTTCTTTTTCCAACGAAGTACGCCGGAAAGTTCTAAGTCACCTAAAACACGAATTGACATATTTATTTCCTTTATTTATTAGGATGCTGGTTTTTTAGCGCCAACATAAATTGCTTGCCCGTTAAGCGTCTTATAAATCAGCATGACCAAATGATATTGATGAGAAATAAACGTCAATTTTTCAGTATCAGTTACATCGCTCCTTAATTTAAACGTATCAATATTCTCCTGGATCTTCTCTAGCCATCCATATATATGATGATTTAAGTGGTGTTCTTTCATTAATTCGCCCTTGACAAGGATTCAGCTTTTTCAAAAAACTGCTTCATAAAAATAACGTCATTTTTAAACTGCTCTCTGACTGGCTTTTTATAAAAATCAGCCTCAATGGCGTTTTCTTTGAGCGTATTAAGACACCCCTCAATATGTACTAAAGCGTCATCAAAAGTGGTTAAAGTGTCTAACCAAACATTCGGCATTTGTTTCATAACAGCACAGTCACAAGCACTTTTAAAAAAACGGTGAGCAAGTTGCCCAACCCACCGTCTAACCTTATTTTTTGAACATTAACTTATATAGTGTAGGAAATTGATCCATCGCTATACGTTGTTTTCTTTATCCAATATGGAGACCAACTAACACTACCATTAGGATGATAGGTGTCATATTTAAGATGGAGTGCCGCTTGATCGGCAGCAGATAACCATCCTATATATACAGTCTCCACAGAGACCGCTGTTTTTGTTACAACAGGTGGAATTACCACCGGCGCTGTTACTACAGCGGGACTTGTTTAAATAGATTTTATTGCTTGTACAGCAACCTTAACTTTTGAAGCATCTGATAAATAAACAGTCAATGTATTGCCATTAGTCTCTTCAACGCAAACGATGTCATTTCTATAAACGCCATCTGCGCCTTGAGTAAGTACAGTAAAGTCTACAAAATCAGCATTTAGGTTATGAGCAACAACGTGAGTAGTTGCAGAAACACCTGACTGGAATGTAAAGATGTTTGCATTGATGTCAGAACGGATCTGAGTATCAGCAGCAGTACGTGCCGCAACCTCATTAGACAAACCAGTTGTCAAAGTTGCCTCAGCAGCAGTTGCTCTGGTAACTTCGTTATTGATTTCGTTAGTCAAAGCCAAGCTAGCCGCTTGCAACGCAGCTGTTTCATTTGCAGCCAAGCCATCAGCGTAAGTTTGCGCTGCTGCTTGAGCCGCACTAGCTTTAGCTGTTGCATCAGCCGCAGCTGCTGCTTGTACAGAAGCTTCTGCAGTCGTTGCTCTAACTACTTCTGCTGCAAGATCAGACTTAACTTGTAAAGCTAATGCATCTACTTCATTAACCGCAGCTACTAAAGTAGTTTTAGCATTAGTTGCTAAAGTAGTTAGGTCGCCAATTTTGCCGTTAACTTGACCCTCAACAGTCGTTACGCGAGTGTCTAAAGCAGAGTCGACAGCAATACGAGCAGATGTCTCAGAAGCAATCTCAGCAGATAAATTGCTTTCAGCAGCTTGAGCGCGAGTAACTTCAGATGTCAAGCCAGTAGTTAAAACACCTTCTGCAGCTGTTGCACGAGTTGTTTCAGCGGAAATTGCATTAGAATTAGCTAAGTCGCCAGCAGTACGATCAAGAACTTCTTGAGCTAAAGCCGCAGTTAAAATACCTTCAGCTGCAGTCGCACGAATCACTTCTGCATTTACACTGCCTTGTAGTGTAGCTTCTTCAGCTTTAGCGCGAGCTACTTCAGCAGCAAGTGCAGAAGCCGCGCTTGTAGACATCGTATTGATTGACGCCAATAAGTCAGCATCGTCTTTGTTGATTAAAGACAATAACTCAGAAATAGAATCAATTGCGGCAGGATCAGTATTAGAAATAACATTATCAATACGTTGACCTAACGCAGATTCAGCTGCAGTTGCACGAATAACTTCAGCATTTAAGCCAGTAGTTAAGACGCCTTCCGCTGCAGTAGCTCTAGTTACTTCCGCAGATAAGTCAGAAGTTAATTTGGCTTCCGCACCTTGTGCGCGTGAAGTTTCAGCAGCCAAATTACTTGTTAATGTATTTTCAGCAGATTGAGCGCGCGATACTTCAGTAGAAATGCTTGCAGATAAGCCAGCTTCAGCAGTTGTTGCACGTTGAGCTTCAGCAGTTAAGTTAGAAGTAATTGCAGACTCAGCTGATTGAGCGCGAGCAACTTCAGCAGACAGATTAGTTGTTAGCTGGTTTTCAGCGCCTTGAGCACGCGAAGTCTCAGAAGCAATCTCAGCAGATAAATTGCTTTCAGCAGCTTGAGCGCGAGTTGATTCAGATGCAACGGCAGCAGTTAAACCAGCCTCAGCAGCTGTTGCGCGAGTTACTTCATTAGATAAATCTAAAGCAACTTGGTTTTCAGCAGCTGTAGCGCGAGCAACTTCTGCGTTTAATGAATTTGTTGCAGCAGTAATAGCTGACGAACGATCAGCAATCTCTTTATTTAAGTTAGATTGCAGAGTGTTATCATTAGCTAAACGAGTAGCAGCCTCATCATCAAGATTATTTTGAAGAGTATTTTCAGCGCCAGTTGCACGAGAAACCTCTGCAGCCAAACCTGATTCAAGATTTGTTGCGCGACCTTCTAATGAAGTAGCGCGAGAATCTAATGCGCTTTCAGCAGATATAGCGCGTGATTCTTCGGTGTTGATAGCAACTTGCAAAACGCTTTCTTCATTAGAAGCGCGAGCAACTTCAGCAGCCAAAGCAGCCGATAAGCCATCAACTTCAACTTGCAAATCAGCTTTTGCCTGGGCAATATCATTTAAGATTGTAGTAACAAAATTAGGATCGTTAGCAATTGCTTGAGCAAGTTCACGCAAAGTATCTAATAATGCAGGAGCTGCATCTACTAACTGAGCAATTTTTGTATCAGTATATGACTCAGCTGATGCCAATGCGCTAGCAACATCAGAATCAAGAATAAATGCGCGTATAATTACCGCACCATTTGCATCTAATGATGAATATTTAAAATTTCTTTCAGCTGTATTAAACCAGACTCTACCAGGCTGAGCGGGAACTGGATCAGCTGCCAAACGCTCTACGTTAAGATTTTCGATCCAGCTATTATTAGCAAGGTTAATGCCGTGAATTCTTGGAAATTGTGCCATTTTTTTATCTCTTTAAAAATTTGCGAAGGTTAATAAGTTCTTGATCCACTCGGCGACAACAGCTATTGCTGTGCTCCACTCTCCACTGGCCTAATGATTTATCGCTCTCGAAAACAAACGATCCGCTCTCAAAGCCTAAAAATTCTGCGCCATTACTTTTTATAAATGCAGCAAGGTGTAACTCCTTACATGAAAACTTATCCATTCGTCGCTCCATCAGAATGTTGTATTGAAAATAACATCGACAAATCCACTTGTAGCTTCTGTTAATTCCACAACAAACGAATTGTCATCAATTATTTTTGTGGATGCCATAAACCTATATCCATCTAAATCTGTAAGCCTCTCTATAAATAAAGAGGTGCCTTTATTGTGCTGAACTAGCCACTCCATAGAGTCCGTAAAGGCATATCTAATTACGGAATCTCCAGGTGAGCTATAAAGCTCGACACTATCCAGGACTAGGCTTAGACCATCATCTAATACCAAGCTCTCTGTGATACTCATTCATATACTCTCGTCACGACCATTAATAGGACACTCGTTGCTTTCGATTCACATCATCGTGTCACGACCACGCAAAATAAAACGCCTAATAAAAATTAGGCATTTAAAAATTTATATTTTATTTTTTTGCTGGTTGTGCCGATGTAACTTCATCAGCATGAATAACGTCATCAACGCTAGGCTTTTGAGCTACTTGGGATTGTTTAGGCGTAGCTTTGCTATCTGCCAGCTTATAGCCAGCAATTGAAGAAATACGATTGGCAACATCCACTGGCAAATCTTCAGAGATCTTTCCTTCTGGATGTTGTAAAAATTTGTAACCGCTAATGACATCAGCGGCATTAGGTAAAGTGCAAATAACTTGCGGCATAACTATTCCTCTAATCCAGAACAAAGGCATTTGCCTTTATTGACTCAAATTCAGATGCTAAAAAAGTGCCGCTACTTATTTCACGGCACTTATTTTGCGCTAACCAATCACATCAGTTATCCGAAAGGCTTCCATAAAGCACCTGATGGAACGATGTTTTCAATAACAACATGATGCTTGCGCTTGCCGATTCTTAGGTAACCAAACAACAATTGCGCCCATGGCACGGTCGCTGCATTAGTTGGATACAATGGGAATTTAGTCATAGGCAAGTATTGACGCCATGTAATTGCTTGCTGGCCTGGCAACATATTCAATAAATATGCTTTTGTAGTACCTGGTATCTTGCGATTTTTGTCTACAAAAGTAGTTGTTGCGCCTGATGCAGGAATACGGCACATCAAACGCAAATCATCAACAGCATCAGAACCATTCAATCGACCACGATAGATCGCATAACCAGTCTCAGCACCAGAAGCAGAACGAGCAATTGTTAAAGTAACTGCATCACCAGCAGAAACAGCAATTTGACCTGTAACAACTACGGTTGACTGACCAGCAGCATTAACGCCAGCAACTGCATAATAGTAATTGCCACCTTGGCTTGCTTTCCATTTAGAATCAGCACCGCCAGCATCTGCAACAGCAGTTACGGTAGCAGGCTTGAAAAGTGCATTTTGAGAAGCTACAGTTGGGAACTCAACTTCAAAAGGCTTTTGTTGGCGCTCATCACGGATAAATACATCAGGAATTGTTTTAATATCGCCCCATGATGTAGAAATACCTTTAACAGGTGCGCCTAACATCAATTCTTGAGATGTGCCATTCAGTGAAACACGGAAAGCAGGATCAAGATGGGTGTTGAAATCAGATTGATTTAATTGCGACATGAACAAATGCGTTGGAGTACCAAAGTTACCAAAGCCAGTGATCAATGCTGCCGCTTGGTCAATAGCACTAATGCTATTTAATGGCTCGCCCGCTGCATCAATAATATGCTCACTGTCGCCCAAAGAGGCGATTTGTGAATAAATACCATCAAATTCAGTTTGAACGATTGAGCTATCGCCCTCAAAACTTAAGAATTCAGCATCAGTCAATAACTGCAAAGCACCGTTTTGCGCTTCAACTGCTTCAGCTTCTACAATTGAATTTTGCAGAGTAGAAACGAAAGATACCTCACGACGAGTCATTAAGTATTTAACTAAGCCAACCCTACGATTGTATTGACCTTGAGCACCGGCAATAATACCTGTTTCAGAGTTAGTTGAGCCGCCCAAAAAGCCGCCAACTCCAGACTGTTCAGTCCATTCGTCAACAGTTGCAGTAGCATTAGTTTTTGCCATCTCATTAAACAAAGCAAAATGCTTGTTTTCTTGAATGGTAGATAACATGGTTTTCTCAAGAGACTGGATACGTAATGCACCAGCACCTTGCAATTGAGCAACATCAGAACCATAGCCAGCTTCAAGAGCTTTCTTTAGTTCACCAACTTCACCAAATGACATTTCGCCAGAAACAGATTGCCCATTGGCGACACTGGGCAACAGAGCAGGATTTAACATATATTTTCCTTAGTTACACTAGAACTTTATTAACAATGTCGGCACGAACGGGCAGACCTTTTAGGAATGAAGCCTCGGCTATCGACACATCGAGTGCGGTTAAGCGGCCAGCAGCTTGTGCTGTTAACGCTTTCGCCATAAACTCTTCGGCAGATAAACCTTCAGGCTCACTTTTTGCCATTGTTCCAGCAGCAGGTTTTTCAGCTATTGAAACAACAGTTTTACGACCACGACCTTCAGAGCCAAGCTTCGTAATTTCGGTTTTAAGTGCGCTAATTTGCTCACCTTGAGATTTAATAAGATCCAGCGCAGTACCCATAAACTTCTTCACAGATACTTCTTGACCATCAATTTTTGACATTAACGATTTAATAAATTCTGTGCCATCAACAGCATCAATCTCTTCGCCAGAATCTAATTTGAAATTAAATGACTTGCCCATAGGCTCATCATCTTTGTCTTTGTCTTCATTTTCATTTTTATCGTCAGCAGGCTCATCATGATTTTCTTGGTCATTTAATTCAGCCGCTTCCGCGATTTTTTTATCATCCTCATCACCGCCGCCTTTATCTTCATTAGCAGGTTCAGATTTATGCATGGACTGGAGTTCTTCCAGTTCGCCCAATAGTTTTTCAAAACTCATTGTTTCAAGCCTCTTTTTAGGTCACTTAGAAAACGCTCAACAGAAGCTGCGGCAACATCAACCGACATGCCAAACTGTTTATGAGCGAAATTAACAAGTTCAGCAGGCTTGGCGCCACTGACTCTTTTTTTGCGGATAGCATCCGCAAGATGGTCTCGAAAGTCCCAGTAACTAAGAAGATTCGATTCCAAACTTTGTTTACGCAATGCACTACCACCTGATAGCGCTGCGGAATCTGTTCCATAACCCGCTTCAATGGCCTTGATGAAGTCAAAGCCTTCAGCGCACAAAGATTTTGCTAATGCGCCAAAAGGAAGAGTAGATACGGTAGCTAGGTTGGCGTTAACCGGTGTTTTTGAGAAACCTATGTTTGACCACCTAACTTTATTGATAACGGCACGCTTTGCTTTAGTTTCAGGATCAATAATCACCGACTTAGCAATGACTGAGCCGCCCACAGAGGGATACCAGCGAGCAGGAGGGTTAAGTTCGGTTAATGATGACCAGAAAGAATTTGCACGCTCGGCAGCTGATCCAGAACCTGAATAGATTTGCCCCTTAACAAAGGTCGCCCCGTCGCGTACAGCCACATCAACAGGACGGCCAATTTCAAATAATTCATAATTAGGAATCCCGGCTTTTGCACCAATTTGAGTGAAATGATCTATATCAAGATTGCCAAACTTTAGGTAATAAGCTGCCGATTCCTCAAGCGCTTTTGCAAGCACTACTTCATTCTGCTGATCTAACGACTCGTTAGAGGCTTCCAGATAAATAAAGCGATCAACTCCCTCCGTAACAGGCGATGCTTTTAGCATTTGGGTAATGCTTAGATAAGACGGCACTGCATCTAGCAATCCACGATCTTCAGTTGATAAATAATCTATTTTCATAGCTATTATTATTTTGTCACGACCTAACAAAACGGTAATTAATCTACAAATTTAGCGATCAAATCAGGTGCACTATTAAAAAATAATTTAGGATTTTTTATGACGACTATTACCTTCGACACTCACAAATTCATTAATGGTTAAATGGGGAATTGTCTTAGCTTTAGGCCAATTTGCTATGATTACTGCACTGATTAAGTTGCTCTAATTTAAACCTACAGAAGCTACAAAAATAACTACTATAACTTTTAACATGCTTGATCATCGATAACGGAGAATTAAAATTGTTACGCCGGATGGTAGGCATATCAATAGCCCTGCCAACAAGAACGATTGCCCTATTGACAAAGCTTTTGTTTTAACTGCCCCACCAAGCTAATATCCTGAAACCAAGTTTAGTAGCCTAGCCTTTTCATCAAGCAAGCGCCTGTACTCATAAGCTGTTGCGCTATCATGGGCCACATGACCATAAGGCAATGATTGTAGTCTTACATCGACCCTACTCAACTCATCTTCGGCATGACGCCTTAAATTATCGTCGTAATCTAATGACTTTTTCATCATAGAGTCGTTTTCGGCTAGTGAACTTCTTAGTTTTTCAATATCCATAGATTAACCCACTGTAAATTGATTGACTCTATACGGCTTAACCGTATAATTGCGGTTATGTACACCATAATCGAATTGCCCACATTTAAACATGAATAACGATTTTATGACTGGCAAAGAACTAGGCGAAAAGCTATTAGCAGCCGCAAAAGAAATGGCAGCAGGGCAAGGTGTTATAGTACATTCCCCTGCCATAGTCGCCCGCAAGTCTCTAGGACTATCGCAATCTGAATTTGCCAAATTATTAGGCGTGTCAGTACGTACATTGCAAGACTGGGAGCAAGGCCGTAAACAACCATCAGGGGCAGCTAAAACTCTGCTGAGAGTAGCAGAAAAATACCCTGAAATATTATTAGAGGTAGCCTGATTAATCATGCCGCCTCTACCTCTTTACCTTGAGCGCCTTCAATTCTGTTTTTGGCTATTTCAAAATAGCCAGCGTCAAGTTCAATGCCTATGAATCTGCGGCCTGTTAGCTGGGCTGCAACTTTCACGCTACCCCCCCCCATAAAACAATCCAGCACCACATCATCTGCATTTGAATAGGAATTAATTAACCATTGGCATAAATCAATGGGCTTTTGTGTAGGGTGTAATGATTTATGGTTATTGTTGCTAAATTTTTGCACCGATCTAGGGTGACGGTCGCCAGTGTTAATCGTAGTACACCCTTTATGTTTCGATACGTGTCTATGACGGTCAGCTTTATGCGTAGCAGTATAGGCTTTACCCGCTACTTTCTGCGGGTTATAAGTCGATTTTTTAAGCGCGTTAGTCATCACGACAATAAATTCATGCGCCATCATTGGCCGTAAATTTGCGTTTAAAAAACCAACAGGCATTGTCTTTTCCCAGACAATTTCATAAGCTGTTTTAAAAACTTTATAGCCCTTAAGCTCAATCAGTAGGTTTAAATCACAAAACGAAACTAGAACGCCCGTATCTTTTAAAACTCGCTTACAGTCGATTAACCATTGTTTGTAGTCGATTCTAGGCGCTTTATCAAATGCCAGCTCAGTAGAGTAATAAGGCGGATCAGTTACGATTAAATCCACACTACCATCCGCCATATTAGCCATTTCAACCAGACAATCACCGTGTATTAACTGCATACTCATACCGTAAACCCCATAATATTATTTAATGGGATAGTATTTAGTCACGACCTAAAATAAATCACTTTGTGGCTTAGCTGCACCTATGCCTTGTTGCTTTAAATAATAGCCTAAGCCGCTGTCATCCATAGCATCTAGCGGTGTAGTCATTAAATTTCGTAGCGCGTACTTATTAGAGAGTCGGCTTTGTGCGCGTTTATCTGATTCATGGTCTGAAACCAGATCAATTAAATCAATGTCGTTCTTTTGACCAATTCGATTGATACGGCCTTGACGTTGCGCGTGGTTCATAGCAGTCTGAGGAATATCATATTGCGCAAGCCAACGACCAGATTGAAGGTTTGCGCCAGTAGCTCCTGCATCAGAGCAGACAATAATATCGGCTTTGGCATCGCCCTTATCAGGATTGAAGGCCTGTATCTTTGCCGCCTTATCTTTTGCTGAATCCTTGCCGGAGATAGTCACGACTCGATGACCCTCTGCTTCTAAACGCTTTCTAATGCTCTCGACCGCCTCTAGTGAGTGAGCAAAGACCACGCCTTGCTGTCCTTTCTTACCATTAGCTATCTCAATCAACTTATTAAGCTTTCCTGCAGCAGGATGATTATCTAGCACCTTGCGAATAGCTGATTGCTTCATGATACCGACTGAATCAGCGACCTTTTTTGCAACGGCTTCATGCTGGTCTTCTGGTACACCATCAAACATGGCGGGTGCAAAAGCTTGAGCTGTCTTTATATCGACTTGATTAGTCATTTTAGCAATGCGTAAGCTAGCGGCTTGCTGTTCTACGGTCTTCAGTGCCTCTTGTTGCGCCTCGGTTTGTGGCACCTTAATCTGTTGCTTGTTCACACTAATATCTGGCTTAACTTCCATAGCGTACAAATGCCTAGCTAACTCTTTCTGCAAACCCTGCTTAGCGGCTTGGGTATCGCTACCATAACGCCGCATGAACGCATCACGATCGTTATAACGGTCGCCGTCCATCTTTTGTAGCGCACTAAATGCCTCAGAAGCATCATTTTTAACAGGATCAGCTGTTGCTGAAATATGGTAAGGCGTATTATCGGTTACCCCACCAATCACATTAGACATGCGTGAGTTTTCTTTACCTTCACGATCTAACAGGTTATGCCCTTCATCAACCGCAGAGAAATCAAAGTTAATGCCGTGGTGATCTAGCACATCCTTGGTATAGCTCGCCCTTTCCTTTTGCGTCATGCCGCCCATTTTGTCAGCAATTACATCAGTGCTTTCGCCGGTCTTTAGACTTGCCATTTTTAGTAGATCATCACGAAAAGATTGATGTGTGACTACGGTAAAATGGTTATCTGGATCTTTATAAGAAGCAAGACGGCTTTCAAAGGAATCGCCAGGATTGCAATGCCAGTTGTATTTACCAGCCTCTAAGAAGCGCAAGGCTTCAGCACCCATTTGTCCTTGCACGATACTTGGGCAGCAGATCACGCCTTTTTTTATCTTGCCTTGTGAATGCAGGCTAGAAAATGCGCCCAGCATCATAGCTGATTTGCCTGAACCCACTCCGGCCCCAAGCATTACGCGCTTATTGGCTTCGACTAGCTTGATGGCTCTTTGTCGCTTTACGCCATCAGGTCCGGACATCGACGGATTAAATAACTTGACTGGCTTATTAGGCTCAAAATTAGCACCGACTACCCCCATCATTTTGTTGATCATGTTTTCAGCGGCGTGGCCTATGGTTTTGCGTTCATCCGCTTTTAAAGCTAGCGCCTCCTTATTGTCATCTTCTTCAGACGAAAATAAAGACATCTGCGCTTGACCATAAGCCGCTTGCTTCTCTTTGGCTTGCTCTATCTTGTCGCCTACAGATCCAGACGAATATTTTCCTTGTACTCGCTCTCGTAAAGAATCAATAAGTGAACGCTCAGCCTTTAGCCGCTTTTCACGCTCAGTAGGATCAACAGCATCAAGATGATTAAGATTGTTTCTTACAATAGTCTTGCCGATCTTTAACGCAGCATCAGGACGTTGTGTATTATAGTTTTGCGCAAAGCTCTCTGAGACTTTTGAGCGGATTAAATCTTGTATAGACTCAAAAGCCCTAACACTACCTCGCATTAAATGCGAGTATTTACCCCAATCTAAACCCGCATCAGCCGCAACTGCACTCGCTTCATCGTAGTCACTCTTCCATGCTTTCCAGGCTGGATTTTCCGAAACCTCGCCAAACAGATCCTCAGTAAATTTAATGGGCTCATTCTTTTGAAGATTGTCAGCTTTTTCACGCAACCCTGCTTGCTCTGGTGATTCTTTAGCAACATTTTTATAAAACCAATTGCGCAAGGCTGATCGATCTTGCGCTGTTAGCTCACCAATAGGCTTATAAGCAATCTTACCGGCAGGCTCAGACGCTAATGCCCTATGCAGCGCATCTTGTGCAATCGCATCAGGCTCAAAGGTTTGTTTATTAAGCGTTGAACGCGTACCGCCCCATTTAGAAGCCACATAATCATCAGCGTATTGCTGAAATATGGGTTCTAAATGCTCGACTCGCATTAACTTACCATTAAAATTCTTAGTAGGGATAGCCTCATTAAGGGCTTTTCTGTATTCAGAAGCTCGATCAGCACCCACCGATAGCATAAAGGGCAAGGAATTTAGATCCGACAATATATCAGCTGGTCTATCCCCATCAGCCATGCGACCACCAATATACTCACGCACTGAATCTGCTAAATTAGAACCTTTAGCATCAAAAGGCTGCGATAGCTGCGGAGCAACTCCAGCTTTAAAATTAAGACCCAAGTCAGGGCGCTTAGAGAAGCCTTGCGGCAGCCAATCATCCTCATCTTCATCACCACGCATAATAGATAGATTGCGATCTATACGCTGCATATTCTCTTTGTCGATAGGTTTAGCAAGCTTGTCCATGCCAGAAGCTTTAATGGTTGCAAAAGTATTTCCGGCCACCTTATCCAGATTAAAGTCGTCATTATTTAAGCCCAAAGCCCATAGCTGTTGTACAGCTGATTCTGATGTAGACTTGCCCAAGGACACCTGAACAAAGTCACGCTTACCACCGCGCAGTGCCGCAGAAATAGCCGCATTTGCTTCCATTTCTCCTAGAGCTTGCCCCATGACTTTACGTGCTGTTGCTAAATGCTCTTTACGTTGATGATTCAGCCCAGAGGCATGAGCAAAGTCTTGCGAGTTTGCGGCCTGATCCATTTCAATCTTGTTAGCTATGTCCTGCAGCTCTTGAGCCTGTGCTAGGGCTTCGCTCTGTAACTCCGGAGCATGTGCCACATGATATTCCTCAACGCCGCTGGCAATATCATCAGTCTTATCTTTGTAATCAGAATGCAAACGCCTTGCAAGCACTTGAGCAGCGCCCGCAATTCCTAACACGTCGATAACTGATCTATCCATTAGAGAATCACCGCCTACTGCATGGGATAACGCATTAATAACATTATATGCGCCCGTAGAGACATGACTTTCTATTGACTCCTCTCCACCTACTGCTTGCACACCTGCTAAAAAGGCCTTGGCCTTAGATGTACTTAAATCGTCATGTATCGCCTTAAGCGCGACCTTATCATCAGGCTCAGAGGTTGCTAACACATAGGCTTTAGGCTCTACAGTCGCTTTATTAACCTCCTTGTTTGCATCACGCGCAGCTTTTTCCATGGCCGCTAATTTCTTTTGCGCCTTGATCAGCTCAACAGCTTTTTTAGCATCAACTATTTTTGCATTTAAGTCAGGTTTTGGCAGCTTTGATAACTCGTCTTTAATATCTTGCGCTATCTGGCCTCTTTCAATTTGTGCATCCGTCTTGCCAGTCGTCTTGGTTTCGCTGACTTTTGAATCAAGACTATCTTGCGTCAGCCCAGCATTTTCAGCGCGCTTTTTAAAATCTTGAGAAATACCCGACTTGTCAGTTAAACGAACCGGATCAAGATCATCAGCAGAAATTAAAGCCGCATTTTCATCATGTAGCGGCATTACGCCCAGACCAGCAGCTGCCCGCGCATCAGCATTATCAACCAGCATTTTACGCTGTACATTGACAGCTTCCTTAGCCCTGGTCAATAATTCCGCATGATGCTTAAGCTCTGCCTTTTTAGCGGCTTGCTCTGACAATCCGGATGTATTTAGCTCTGTTTCTTCATGCTTCCAACCCATAGCATCAGCAACAGTTTTGATAAAATCTTTTTGCGACTTCTTTCGTTGAGCATTAATATTTTCTTTGGCCTGAGTCTTTGCATCATGTATGCCTAGCTCTTTATCACGCCTTATACGCTCTTTGTCGACTAATCGTTTATTGTGCGCACGCTCTGAATGCTCCTGTTTATAATCAGCTTCAGACTTAACACCGCGTAACTTAAGCATATTAAGTTTGCCACCTGCGCCGCCCACCACTCGGAACGTACCTGAATTATCCTTGGCAGGCTGCACCAATATTGGAACACCTTTAGAGCCTTCGCCGTTTGGATGAACCGTTATCCATCTTGCGCCATCTGGTATAGCGCCATGATCAGACTTAAAGAACTCAACACCCCAATCCATTAAATGTGAAGCGATACCAAAATCAGTGACAAGAAATTTACCCAGCGATAGGCATTTAAATACGGCATGACCCTCATCAACGAAATCAGCAATGACATTAATGCCATGGTCAATACACCCTTCAAGAGCCGGTAAATCTTGAATAATCTCAACACGAGAAAAACCTTTCCATAGCGTTACTTTAGAGTAGCCTAGTATTGAGCCGTCTGCGTTAATTATTGCTCGAAAAAAAGAAGCCTGACCTACCTCATGATGAATAATTAATGGGCTTTCTATTGTTGGCTTTAATGCGCCAATGAGTGATGAGCCATAGTCAGGATAATCTAGCGTTTCAGGGAGAAGTTCTATCAAATCACCCATGAACGACTTAACCATATTGCCTGGGAACTCGCCATCCCATGACTCACGAGTAAAGGGTACTTCACGCCAGATAAAGCCAGCCTTAGCAAGCCTTTCTGACAAAGTTACAGGCAAAGCTTTAATCATAGCTGGTTTTTTGTTGGTGGCTTTTACTTTATCAACAAATTCGCCAACAGACATAGCTGTTATTTCGCCCAAAAAACGAGGATCATCATAATGATGCAAAAATGCTTGTCTTGCGTCATCCTCAGAATCAAAGCCGATCATGCACTTATCTTCGTCGTATTCCGACCAGTCCCCCACCTTTCGCTGGTGAACAATGTAAACTATTGGCGCATTAAGATTAAAGCCCAAATATATATCAACCTCATCACCATCAACCCCCGTTGAATTACTAACATAACCATAAGGGTAAATCATGCGAACTTCCCATAATTTGCCATTAGGATCTTGGCCGCTACGAACTGACCCGGCCTCATTCTCTATCTTGATAGTCAAACCATTCCACGAAATTGATCGTTTTTTATAATTGCCTGATTTTATTTGATATTCTGATAGCTCATATGGTGAACTGTACCTATCCATTGATATATCTGATTTAGTAAAGCTTGTATTTTTATAATTAATTCCGCTTTCAATCATCCACTTGATTAAATTGCTATCTTCAGGTAAATTGCATTTTGCAATCAGTTGAACCTTTTCGTGAGAAATGGGGAGCCACCTTGTTGATCGCTCTGATAATTCGGAACCGGACAAGAAGCTCGGACTTAGCGCCCCGACGCTGATTGACTTTCTAATTTTTACGTTATATTTTCGATACTTGAATACTGCTTTAATGTAAGATTTTAGCTGATCCTCATTCATTATATACGCTGACCTAACTACATATCCATTCGCCCCACCCTTGACAACAGGGTTAATAACTACACACTTGTCTAAAGCTCCGCGACGAACAAACATCACATATCCATCTTTTGTAGCTGGCATAAATACATGCGGATGCTCCATAACCCACTGAACATGAGATCTCATAGAGGCTTCGTCAGGAAATTGATCAGAATGCTTTGTATGCAATTTAAAATAATCTGCAACAACGGGATTTAAGCCCAACCCAGCCCACTGAAGCACACTATTCTTTACTGGAACTCTGTGCTGAACCCCATGCCTTCCTGAGTTATCTTTTGTATAAGGATTAACATAATGCCCATCCTTACGCGTATAGCCTTTGACGTGGGACTTAAATAAAAGTATCAAGGGCGCCATAAACTCAATCAATCAGATTTAAAAACAACTCTGATTGATCAGCAGACATAAAGAACAAAGCCTTTGTCATTTTCTCTGGAATGTCTTTACCTGGACGCTTGCCATCAACTTGGCTGTCAGTTTTGCTAGTATCTTCAGTCAGCCCCTTATCTGCATCTTGGCGCAAGCTATCAACTTCATCCTCATTATTAGCATGAACACGCGCAGCATCATCCATCCAGACCTTATGTCCGCTTTCATGCTCAAACTCACGCACCGGTGTATCGTCGTGAATTGATTTGCCGGACTTGCCTGAGGCATGATACTCGCGGCCAGCAAACTTTAATGACGATGCTTTTTCAGGATTTCCCTTGCAATCTGCCTTGCCTACAACAAAAGGATGATCTTTTTCTGATGAATTACTCATAATATCATTTCGCGTTTAAGTCAGGCTTAACATCTAAAATACGATTTGATAAGCCATAAATTTCAAATATTAACCCTGCCGCCTGAATATCGCCAGCAAGCGCACTATCTAAAACCTTATAAAAAATTGCGACAATGTTTTTATCTAAAGCATCTCTAACCTTAGCCATTTTAATTTCTTCGGTCTGCTTAGGTCTGCCCAGCGGATTACCACTTACCCCAGCCTTAAACTTAGAATCTATTTTTTTTGAAACATCCACTGCTCTTTCAGTCGCCATAACACTACCCATTAAATTTAATTGATTTGTTAAATTCTGGTGTCACGACCTAAGACAAGCTAACAATTAAATGCAAAACATAAAATGGTAGGACGTGGATATTTGACAACCCACAACCGTTTCGGTATGTTGATAAAATTATCTTAAGGAGCTATAGCGATGACAACGATTACTTTTGATACCAACGAATTAGTTAACGAACTTGAAACTAGTGGATTTACTAGAAAACAATCAGAAACAGTGATTGCTGTTCTTAAAAAATCGCAAAGCGAGTTAGCTACTAAGAATGATATAGCACCACTAGCCTCTAAGACTGACCTTCTTGAACTTAAAGTTGATATTGTTAAATGGGTAGGCGCTTTAATGATGGCGCAAGTGGCTGTAATTGCGGCATTGGTGAAGTTGCTTTAATTTGACGCACCCCAAATGTTTCGAGCATCTATTGAGCAGGATTGACCTGCTTAAATTGAGAAATAATTAATTTTACAGCCTGAGCTTGTTCAGGACTTAGTCCCTCAAAATCATTCCCAACTGTAAGAGACGCTTCAAGCCTTGCAACTATTTCATAGTTCAAGCTCCTGTCATTATTTTTTGCCGCATGTATAAATCTTCCCTGGATATTCATCAGGAGCTTTAACAAACTTATATGTCATAAATAGTTTTAATAATGGTGGAGCCAGGGAGGATCAAACTCCCGACCTCTTGCGTGCAAGGCAAGCGCTCTATCAGCTGAGCTATGACCCCTATAAATTACACTGTCTTTGTCCATGAATCCGCATGGTCATTACCGACTTCCAGCATTGCCGTTTTTTTTGGCTCCCTGAGATGGGCTCGAACCACCGACCAATTGATTAACAGTCAACCGCTCTACCACTGAGCTATCAAGGAATAATTAACAAGACTAATCGTATTGTCACGACCAAAATAAAGCAAAACTACCACGATGTAATTCGCATACCTACTACACCTGCATACTGATTGCCTGAGCCTGATTCAGGTATGATCACACCCAAATAGTAACTTTTATAAAACCAGTTTAACTGCGCACCTGATAAGTTATTATGTCCGCCAAAGTAATCCATTTCCCAGCTAAATTTCTCATTAAACTTAACAACAAAGCCTGTTGTTACATCGATCACATCAACAGGAATAGTTGCCAAATAACTATTAACAAAATAACTGCCAGAATGAATCTCTATATCATTAGTGACTTGATAAGACAGCAAGCCAAAATCAACATGATGCCATTGTGGTAGTGCACCAAAGACTGTGCCATTTTGAGATCCAATATTTACACCAAAATGCTCTGTCAAATTGAAGCGCTGAATAATATTAATGTAAGTATCGCACTCAAAGTTTTGAGCACCTCTACCAAATATAGGACAGTTATAGGTGGCCGCCTGAACAGTCAGCCCAAAATCAAATGAATAACCAATTGTGGCATTAATATAGTCAGTATCAACAGGCAATAAATTACCATTACTATCAAATGAATTGGTGTTGTGATAATAGTTATCTTCAATTTGAGCAGTTACAGCGCCAACTGCAACCTCTGGCGTCGTATCAAGCTTATGACTTCCTTTTGCACTCACTGTTAATGGCAGACATAATACTGCCATTGCTAAGCATTTTTTAAGCATCACAATCCCTCTTGATGACTAAACAAATTGGATAAAAAGCTAGCAAACTCAGGATCATCACCAAAAGCTGACGAATCCATAGCCACCCACTGGCCACGGCAATTATGCACTACAATTCCACCGCCAATAATGTAAGACTCATCATCTTCAACACCAAAGTTATAAAGCCTTTTATTTGCAACCTCCTTTTCACAAATATCAGTAACCTCTATGTCTGAAAACACATAATCACCAGAATGATTCATAGCCAATCTTGCTATTTCTTGGGCAATAAAACTAGGGTTAGCTTTTGCTAATTCATGATCAAATCGCATAACAGTCCACCCCATGCTAGTAAGATCATTATCCCTACGATCATCTCTTGAGATAAATTCGCCTCTTCTGTGCCAAGCAGCGCCATCTATCTCTATGGCTATTTTTTGCTCTGTCAATGCTATATCTAACCACCAGTAACGCACCCTTCCAGAGATGTCTTTCATTCCAGAAAGAACCCTGTGTTGTAGCGTAGGCTCTACACCAAGCTCTAAAAGCTCTCTGTGTATAGATAACTCAATGCCACTGGGAGTATAGTTTTTATTTGCATTTGAAATTGCAGATCTTTTTTTAACGTCGTCACTTCTTAACCACTCATACCCTTTTTCCTTGGCTGAAATTCTTGCCTTTTTAGTAAGATCTCTCCTTTGCTCAACAGTCATTAGCCGCATTCTTTTCTTATTGGCTTCTGAAGTAACCTGCCTAGCCTCGTCCCTTGTGTCTGGCTCAGAAAATTGATTACTTCCACTAGGCTCTACGCAAGATTTCCCACAATTATTAACATTTGGGTGCTTTAAATTAACAAATGGCTTGCCGCAACCTTGGCATATTTTAGAAAGAGCAACAATTCTGTCGCCAACAACTATATCTCCTGACTTAATCCATCCCCTCGATGTTAAATAAGGGTGCTCTGGAGTTGTAAAAGGCATTCTCTTTTTATTTTTAGTACCCAATGTTAGGCCGATCACGTTGCCCGTATGCTTCTTTCCACTAAGAACCCAATTTACAGGCTTAAATCTTCCTTTGTGAGTCAAGACTAAATCACCAACTTTTATATCTGAAATTGGCTTATAACCCTGCACTGTGTAAATTAGAACCCTTGGATTAATAAAGCAATGGGGATGCATTACTCCCGCACCTACCCACCATAATTCAGATGGCAGTCGCTCGACCAACTCATCACCGCTACGCTTTCGTGGGGACGATGATCGGCCTATATTGGTTTTACCTACCCAAACTTCCTTAGTGCCGTCCTTGTCTTCAGAGGACGGATCAACCACGCTAAAAATTCGCCCATCGATCTTTTTACAAAATGGGCAGGCGCCTCTGTACATTTCCATGCGCCTAACTTTAGACCCAGCAGGCAATGAAGCAATAACGCCTTGATTAGCCATTTCACCGGCTTCTGTTAGCGCGATCCTACGCCAGTCTCTATTTGCAGATGAAAACGTATCAAATAAAGCTTGTTCTAGCGTCTGAGCATTAGACGACTCATCATTCAATAGCTTAGCTGACTCATGATTTAAAATGACCTTCTTAAGCTTATGCCTAAACCCATCAGAAACAGCCTGAACATTCTCGCAACCATAAAGCTTGCCATATTCCATAATCGCTTCAGCAGCTGGAGATAGGTTAAACATCGTTACCGCTTCTACTACAGTCGAAGGCAATGCCTCAACAATGGTTGCAGCTGCAGCAATATCAATATTGTCCATGTGCACTTGCGCCTTTCCCATTAATCCCGACTTAACCGCTAGCCACTCAGCCTCTTCATTAAGTTGATCAGCCGGCAAATATCGCTGTACTGTATAATCAATCAGCATAGACCAATCATTTAGCGTCATTAAATCTGGCGGTATGTTTTGCAAATAGGTATAAACTAAATCAAGCTCTGCTTGTGTCCAACGACCCATATAACCTACAGGAACTGTTGTGTGCCTTAGAGCAGGAACGTAATAATCGCCTGCCAGCCACTTTTTCAACTCCTCCTGAACCTTAGCAATCTTAAATAGGCCACGATCAGTAAACTTTTCGATTAGCTCACGTATAAATGGGCTTTCATGTTGCGCCCAAATATCATGCGCTAAACCGTCTTCATCATTCAGTGCTTTGTGTAGATGCTCTAATGCGCCATCACAAGAGCACTCTGGAATATTTGATATATCAATCAGCAGCGCCATTCCCTTCCCCAAGCGCTAACTTTAACGCTAGTTCTGAACGCAAATTAGTAATAGCCATATCAGCATGAGCCTTAATCTCTGCAATCGCTTTAATCAACGGCTCTAGGTCTACTTTAGGAGCTTCTGCAATCGTTTCTGCACTCACTTGTGGCTCGTTCCAATGCTCACCATAAGATTTGCGTATGTACTCAATCGACGGAACAAATCCAGCAGAAATAAGCGCAGCATCAATGGCCGCTTGCTCTTTCAACGCAAACACTGAAATATCACCACTAGGCAATGCTTTATTGAGTGGTTTTTCTTCCTCTGGCACCTCGCCTTCGACATAAACACGATTACCATCTTCATCCTCAGCAATAGCGCCATCTTCGCCACGTTCAACTAAAACAAGCTTTCTGGCTCTACGTTCTTTATGCCCCAACACATCAGCCCAAGGTACGCGCACCACTCCATCCTCGCCGCTTTCATGAAGAACCTGAACGCCATGCTGACCGACAGCATGAACCTTTCCAGATAATGCGCCATGCTCTGGATGTTTAAAATAAAGCACATCGCCATCTATAACATTTCGGCTTTGTATGGGTAGTTTTTGTTGTAAATTAGTTTTTTTCATTATCATTCAATCGTGTAAATAACTTGTGTAGGCGTTCCAAAATCCAGCTCTTCTGTTTTTTCAAAATCAAATTCATTCCAACCACCCAAAGACTTGACAAAATCAGCCATACATCTAAAATTACTTTCGTGGGGGATGCCGTCACTGTCAAGTCCCCAATCGAGCCTATCTGATAGGTGCTGGAGCGATTCCGGGTAAATCGGTAAGGGCGGGGCCGTAAGGTCTAAAAACCGTGCGGATGCAGACACTAAAGACTTATCAAAATTTTCAGTGTCTTTGATTAAAGCCCCTAAAGACTTACTAAGCCTTTCAGGGGCTTTGTTTTTAGTGGACTTCCTGCCTTTTGGAGCTGGCATTTTGTAATATTTACGATTTTGATCAAATTCCTTATTACTCCAATAATGAGCCGATCTAAAGCGATACTCCTTTTCTTTTTCAAACCAACTAAGAATAACCACATAATTAACGCCATTAATATTTTTTTCTACAAATATCTCCCTATCACCGTTTTCTAAGATAGCATCTGGATCAGCAATACAGTCCACCATATACTGCATCATAGAAGCTCTTTTAGCCTCAAACTCCCTTTTATTAGTTTCATTATTTTTTTTAGTATAAGCATGATCCTGATTTTGCTTAAAATTTAGCTTTGCATCAAATAACCCAGCCTTTCTTTTAATGGTGATAGCCCAGTTTCCTTCAATATTATCTTTAAAGTATTTTTCAGCCTCTTCAAGTGAGCTAATTTTTGATGAATCTGGTAAATGAGCCGAATAATCCTCATCACTATCAGTTGAAGACTTGGCCTGACTTCCGCCTTGATGCCCTGGTCTGCCTTTATGACCTTCAAATGATTTACTCAATCCCTCATCACCATTTGCTAATTCAGCACCTTGAGCAGGCTGCGCAGGCTTAGCTGGTTCAGCCGCTTGCTCTTCTTGAGCAGGCTCTACTGTATCGCTATCGGGCTTTTTCTCAACTGTATCGCTTTTTTGTTCACCTTGATTATCATTGCTAGAGCTTTGACTAGGCTGTCCAAAGTCTGGCTGTTCAGGCTGCTGCTGGGTTAATTGCATCCATGGCCCTACTAATTGCGGATTTAAAGGCGCATCACCCATAGGACCTTTTATAGCCTCATAGCCCTCCTCTGCCCTAGCCTCATTAACTGTCAATAACAGCTTACGCAGCTCAAACTTTTCATCAGCGTTTTGAGGGTCAAGCCCTGTCCATCGAAAAACATACTTATCTGAAAAATCAGAAACAATGTAATCAGTGATTAGGTTTTCAAAATAAGCTAATACAGGCCGCAAGCCACTGTCCTTAGACGCCGCTAGCTTTTCAGCAGTATCAGAGCCAGCTAGCGCAGAGGAGCTACCGGCAGTAAACGAATCAAAGTTAATCTCAGATGGCGACATACCATAAATGGCGCAAGCAATAGAGGTTAAAAAGGTCATCCATTTGCCGAAGTACATCTCGTCATAATCTACTCCAAATTTCTCAAAGCTCGCCCTAGACTCTTGATCTTTTGAAACCATGACCGGCAATGACCATTGATTATTGATACCCTTAACCATCGAGTTCCAGTAGCGCTTAAAGGCATCTATATCTTGATTAGTATAGTTGCCAGATAAGTGCAACATACCCTTAGGAATAGCGTTCTGATCAAAGCCTTTAATGTTATAGGTTAAAGCATTTAGATAGCCTGTCACCACTCGCACCAGCAATTCTGTTTCTGGCAGACCATAGCCGCATACAGAGACATCAGATCTTGGATTGCGCGGCTCATAAATCAAATCATCAAAGCTATAAGCTGCACTGACTCTTCCTTGCACAACTTGAAGCGCAAATATTTCATCATCGCCACGATAACCATCTTCCGTACATAAACGTATTGAGCCACCGTCAACAGCGTAAAAGCCATCCATTCCTTGGGCTTTATCACGCTTCCACTCGGTCTCTATGCCGACAGAATCCATTATTAAAGTGTCGCGAGTTACCTTGCCCAAGAACTGAGCAAATGAATCACGCCTTAAAGCTTTGCGCCTGCGTGGTGAAAATTCCCACCCGCAATTAGCTATGAATCTGTTTAACTGATGAATAGAGCCTTGCTCAGCATCATTAAGTTGATGTGACTTATCAATATGCTTAATTTCAAAGCCCGGCGCATCCCTATTATCTTCTGTCACTCTAGCAAAGCGCTGTACCTGCCTTACCCTAGTCATGACAATAGCATTTAGTATAGGCGTTTGCTCTACCATCATGCGTAAAGAATCAAAGCCTAATGCACTAGGACGTTCCCAAAAGTCGCCATTGACTGACAGCTGCCAGTCATCCAACTGGATTGACTGCATACCTTTTTCTCTGCGCTTAGCATGTTTGCTTGGAAATGGAACAATATTAGGATTCATCGCCTTACGAATAGCTTCATCCTGATAGCCTTCGTGAATATGAGCAATCACCTCCCTAACAGCCTCTGCTGGAATAAGATCGCTTAAAGCATTTGTTTTATGGGACTTTTGCAATTCAGCAAGCGCATCATTGCGTTCGTCTTGTGGGGCATTTTCGTTAAATGCGACTGATTGCGCGTTGTCTGACATAGTTGATTACCAGAAAATTATTTATTCTGGTAATCGTAGTGTCACGACCTATAATAATACCTAACAAGATCATGCTGTCATTAAAACTTCGAGGAAAATATGACCACTATTACTTTTGATACCCAAGAAGCCGTCATTAAATTAAAATCAGTTGGCGTTACACAAGAACAGGCTGATGCCTTTGTACGCGTTATTGTTGAATCACAGCATGAATTATCAACTAAACGAGATATAGACGATTTACGTAAAGATATAGACACGCGCTTAATTCAAATGGAACAACGACTAATTATTAAACAAGGCGCATTAATGGCTTTTGCTATCGGAATTGTTGCAGCCCTGGTTAAGCTACTTTGAGCTTTTCCTATCTTTGTATAAATGATTGACACCCAACATCACGAACAGCTACCAAAAACCCACGATCTAAACACTTTCCCTCGCTATACGCAGAGCAGTTTCCGCAAAAGTTTCCATCAGGCACTTGAATTGCATCAATAACACCACTAGGCAGCCCAGGCATTTCTTTTGATATGCGTGCCTGCACTGGATTAACCGGCTTGCTTACGTCAGGAATGAAAATCATAGCGGGCTCATTGCCAATAAGCATTGAAAACGCCCTAGAAAGCGCATCAACTTGGTCATCAAACGTACCATTAGGAAACATACGCATCTCACTGATAAGCGCATCATTCCAATCAGCCTTAAGCATGACCACATTACCGACATTGATCTGAGCAGCAAACGGCTCAGCCCTTACCACCTTATTACCAGACTCAGGTGTAGCCTTAACTGAAAATCCAGACAGACTACGCACCAAATATTTAACCTGAGTTAATCCCGCTTGCCCAGGATCTTGCGGAATAGATATGCGGCAGTTATCACCATCACGAGCCGCTGTATTAACCAATGCAGCATCTCGCTCATCAGGCGACACTCTTATGCGCACCATATCAGCGATAATGCACCGACCATCAGCTAAGCGTCCAATCTTAGCGCCAGCAGTAAAATCACCCGTTGTAGAAGCTGCAAAATCCCAACCTCTCACCCATTCGGTCACACCATGCGGAATAGCCTGCACAACGCTAATATTGTCCGGCTTGATAATACCACCCGCCAAAGGCGAAGGTATCTGCATATACTGGCCAGCAAATGTATAGGGATCTGCTTGCTCCATTGCCCTTAGTTTTTCTATAGTGTGCATCTCAGGCCACAAAGCAGTTCCATCAGGCTTAATAGCCGATAAACAAACATGATGCCATTCTTCACCACTACCACCTTCTAGTAAAAAACCTGTCATATCATTTTCATGCAAACGCTGCATTATCACTATAATTGGTGTTGTTGGTGAGTTAACACGCGAAGCAATAGTGTTATTAAAGCGGGTATTAATGCGGCTTCTCATTGTATCTGAGAATGCATCATCGGGCTTCAATGGGTCATCAAGTATGAGACAACCCTCAAAACCATCACACGGACTATTTGTACCCGCCCTCTCACGAGTTTTAGCGCCAGCTCCGAATCCAGTAATTGGCCCACCAGTAGACGTTGCATACAAGCCGCCACCTGCCATCGTGTACCATTTCTTTTTACTATCCGAATCAGTTCTAATAGCCACCCCAAATATACGCTGGTACTCTTCAGACTTGATTAGCTCTCTTATCTCACTTGAATTATCTAGCGCTAGATCATCAGAAAACGATAAATGAATAAATTTAGCGCCCGGATTATTAGCCAATACCCATGCCACAAACATTTTAACGGCTACGGCTGTTTTCCCATATCTAGGGGGGATATTGATAATAAGTCGAGTAATATTACCTTTTACCACCTCAACCAACGCATCAATGATCTCATAAAAATGAGGCGTCATAATGAATTTACGCCCAAATTGATGCTTAAAGAAATACCTTATAAAAAAATCAAATTCGTTAATCAATCTGGCTTTAAGATCAATTTCTTTTCTATCAATATTCATCATCTAGTTCGCCGTAGTAAGCCAGCTTAAGTTCATGCGCAGGGATATTGACCAATGACACTGAATGACTTTGTGCAATAGCCGTATTGCTGTTGTTAATCACTGTAGTAGGCTCTTTACCAACCAAACCATCACGAGACTTTTGAATCGCAGATCCAGCAGCATTAATGTCCTGAAAAGAAACATTATCAATGCCAATCTGTTTAAGCTTTTTAATAGTCATATCTATAACCAGCCTTTGCGCCTTATCGCACAATTCAAGATCACGGAGCTTTTTGTCAACAATGCTGTTGAAAATATCAAGCTCTGTTGAATTAAAGGTTGATTTTTCTTTTTCTATCTCTTTATCTAGTTGTTTAGATTGAATAACTTTTTCAACAAGTGTTGAATTTTTTCCTTTTAGCCAGCCCTCTTTTTTAGCTTTCTTGCTTATGCCGCTTCTATCGGTAATGCCTATCTTCTTTACCTCAGGCGTTTCAATAATTTCTGCTAGGGATAGTCCTTGCTGATAATAAGCCCTAACAACCTCCCAATCCTTTTCACTATATGCCATTTCTAAACTCTATAAGCTTCTAATGCACAAAGCGTGCTGTCACTACCAAATCAATGCAAATAAAAAAGCCCCTTAACGAGGCTTTTCTATATCCACTCCTACGCCCTACTTATAGTCGTCATCAATACTTGCATGTCTAAAAAGAGATGGTGTAAATGGCTGCAACACACGTTCTCTAATCAAAACCTCTTGCGGCATTGATATTGATTTTTTTGGGTTAACAAAGCACTCAAAGACATGACCATACTTTTGTACAGACGCCCCGCACCAGCATAATTCGGTATGCTCACCTATCACCTCAGCACCGCAATTTGTACAGCGGTACCGAAACTCTCCTTCATCTGTCATTTGCTCAATAATACGACCTGCACAATGCTTGCAGACATGATCAATTAATTCCCATCCCATCAATAACTAGCCTCAGCGATAGGAGTTGGGTTAACCATACCAAACCAAACAGCCTTAGGTGCAGTCCGTAAAATAGATAAATAGACTTCCATTAGCGACGTTACCTTATCAAGCTTTCTAACTTGAGTGGTTTCACCTGCATCAATAGCGCATGAGACATAAGCAGAGCCCACTTCCTTGCAAAAAATAGGCGGCGAACCTTTTGCATTTTTGCCTATCAAAACTTCGCGCTCACGGTTGTAACAACTTACGCAGATTGAGCCACGAATTAATCGATTTGCACCTTTTTGGCATCTTGAGCACAATAGCTTACCCAGAAAGCAGGATGTTGAATTACTGCAAGCACCGGCATGTTTAGCGCCGACTTGGCATGACTTGCATGTAAATCTAAGTCCTTCTTTTAAACCCACAGGAGACATAGCCTCCGTATACATTCGTGCACAAAAATCAGTTGAATAAGTGCCTAATCCTTTTGGACAAGTAAAGTAATCGCCCAAAGCCCCGTCATATTTAAAATAGCTAATATCCATTACTAGTCTCCATAAAAAAGCGGCATGTTTACAACTCTCTCAATTTCGTCAGAAGACTATTAGTCGTCCTGCCTTAAACCCCTCACAACTACGTTAAATACCAACTCTTTACATGACCGCTATTAGCATTGCATTAGTGACAAAAGAGACAATAAGCCCTGCGGTAACTACTTTTAACTTAAACAATAACGCGCTATTTTCTTGGTACATTTCTTTTGCTAATTCAGAATATCAAAAATAATAATCTTCCCTTTCATGATTTATAAGATCATAACAATCCTCAACCCTTGCCCACTCCCCTGTATCGCATTGCTCCATAGCGCCAAACTTATAAAATCCTTGGTTGTATCGTTTCATTTAGATTAATCCTGTGTATTTTGAAAATTGAAAGGCTAATAAAGACACAATGACTATAAGTAGTTTAGTCACTAGTTTATTTGAGCTTGAAAGCTTTGATTTTATGTCGGATATAAGATATTTCTGATCAAACACATCCTCTAAAGCATTATCAAGTGCATGCTCAACACTATCTAAGGCTTTGCTGTGATCTTCATAAGTAACCCAATAACCATCAGGATCTGTGTAATATTCCATCATTCCATTCTTACAGTTGTAGCGATTCATTAATTATCTTCTTCTCTTGATTTTGAGGACTTACAAAAACGACTATCTTTTTTGCAGATGTCATAGATCAATACCGGCAGCATTAAAACTAAGACAATGAATTCAATGAAATTTATAATCTTTACCACGATCACACCTATATCAATCATTCTCTGTTATTCTTCGCGGCCATATACATTAGATAACCTGTAAAAAATACCGTAGTTACAACTATTATTAATACCTCTGTATTCATTTTTGTTTACTCCTCAGGGGATAAGTATCTATATTTATGCGCCATAACGCCTGCATCGCGCATGTGTTGGTTAGTTTGCTTCTCCCAGCCTGTTAATGCCTTAAATGCAGCGCTATTAACTTTTCCGGCTGGTTTTTCTATAATTACTTGCCTATCTTTATTCGCAAGGTAGGCAATTAATAATTCTGCTTCTCTAATACATGAACCGACATTAACACCGGTACGTTGTATTGCGCCCTTTGTTACCGCTTTGTTATGCCAAACATGCTTATTGGAGGGTAATTCAACCACGATAGCGGCATACTTAAAGTTATCGATAACCTGAATTGCCCCCCAAAAATCCGTTTCAAACACCTCGGTTAGCTTGCCATTGTCTGAAAGAGCAATTCCAGTGTGGCGACCTGGATCAATGCCTATGACTTTCATACATCAAAAAGGTATATCGTCATTAAAGTCTTCATAAGCAGGTGGCACTGGCGGCATCGTTGGATTATTAGGCTGTGCCTTACCATAAGCGCTTGCTTGCTGACTGGCTCTAGCATCATTGCCACTATTACCTTGCTGTCCACAAAACTGAAACTCTGATACCACTATCTCAGTCACCCAATGCTTAACGCCGTCTTTTTCATAGCTACGAGTACACTGCTCACCCTCAACATATATCAGACTGCCTTTTTTAAAGTGCTCGGCAATCACCTCTGCCCGCCTACCAAAGCTAACCAACCTAATCCACTCGGTTTTATCCTTAATCTCGCCAGTGGCTTTATCTGTCCACCGCTTAGAACAGGCTATCGAAAAATTAACGACAGCCGTGCCAGTGGGTAAATAACGCAGATCAGGATCAGCACCCAAATTGCCCATGAAAACGCACTTATTAATAGACATACTTTCCTTTTTAGATTGATTAAATTGTTTTTAAGCGTGGTAAACTGGTATAAAAATTAAAATAACTAGGATTACTTATGGCTGCTATTACTTTTGATACTTTAAAATATGCTAATAGACTTAAAGCTGCTGGCGTGCCTGATAGACAAGCAGAAGCTGAGGCAGAAGTCTTAGCAGAAGCACTTGAAGTTAACCTTAAAGAGTTAGTCACTAAAGAAGACTTATTGGCTACCCAAAAAGATTTACACCGCGATATTGATGATCTACGTCGTGATATAGATGCTAGATTTGTCCAGATGGAGCAACGCTTAACCATTAAGCTAGGTGCGCTTATGGCTTTCTCCATCGGCATCGTTGCTGCACTGGTTAAACTACTTTGATAATCAGCCAACTTAATTTCATTAGGAATCATCATGGCCACTATTACTTTCGATACGCTAAAATTTGCTAATAAACTTAAATCAGCAGGCGTACCTGATAAACAAGCAGAAGCTGAGGCAGAGGCTTTATCAGAAGCCCTTGAGGTAAATCTTAAAGAACTAGTGACCAAAGAGCATCTTGACATTAAGCTCCAGCAAGAATTAGCGCCCATACGTACTGATTTAGCAGTTATCAAATGGATGATAGGTTTAATGTTAGCAGGCGTTATCTCGCTAGTATTAAAAGCCTTTTTCCCTTCATAATTCACCTCATTAGGAATAATAATGGCCGCCATCAACTTTGATACGCACGAATTTTTTAACGAACTCAAGTCATCAGGCTTTAGTGACCAACAGGCCGAAACGATCACGCGCTTACAAAAAGCGGCTATCGTATCTACGCTTGAGCAAGCCAAGCATGAATATGATTTGGATAACGTCACTACTAAACGCGACCTAAAAGAGCTAGAACTACGTTTAACCATAAAAATGGGCACGATGCTGTCTGTCGCTGTTGCTGTTATCGCTGCACTAGTCAAACTACTTTGATAACCCGCTAACTTAACTTCACTAGGAACAGCTATGGCAACCATCACTTTTGACACCCATAAATTTGTACGTAAACTAAGGACAGCCGGACTTGAAGAAGAACAGGCGGAAGCTTTCGCAGACGCTTTTAGTGATGCGCAAGGCGAAGCAGACTTAGCTAGTAAGCGCGACATTAGCGACTTACGCCGAGATATTGATGTACGCTTTGAGCGCATCGATGGCGAACTAAAGCTTAATCGCTGGATGCTAGGCATTTTAATTGCCGGTGTCATGTCACTAGTGTTAAAGTCATTTTTTCCATCGTAGCGTCCTATGCAAGGCAAAGCAGACTTAGCGACTAAGCAAGACATAGAAAGCTTAAAACAAGAGATGAAAGTCAGCATGTCTGAGTTAAAAGTCGAGTTAATTAAATGGGTAACAGGTGCTTTAATTGCGCAAGCTGCTGTTATTGCCACATTAGTCAAACTACTTTTAAGACTTGCTAACTTAATCATCCCCAAACTCCCTAAGCCGCAGCGGCAACAGTTGTGTTGATGGTTAAACTCTGAATACAATCGCCCATGCGCTCACTGGATAAATTAATCAACCAAGGCAATAGCTCAAGAGGGATATGGTTGCTAATCAATTCTTGTAGCGACTCTTTACTCCCGCCTATGTCAGCCATAAACTTCGCTTTGCTTTGAACCAATTGATCAGAAGGAATAGAGTGAAACATACCTATTTCGGATGCCATTTGGGTAACTATCCAGCGTCTAGTTTCTCCATTTTCTAACGGCACAAGATTGATGGCGATGCTATTGTGTTGCACAGGCTCTTCGGGTTGTTTGGGCATAATTTCTCCGGCTACGGTTTTGATGCGTTCTGCCACTAAGTCTTCGAGTTCTTCGGGGGTAAATTCCAGCTTAAGGGGTTCGGCTGGAATGGCTTGCTTTTTTAGGGGTAGTAACTTCATGCCTAAAAGACGCGCTGCTTCTGCTAATTTACCTGCAGGGATGTTTTTGTAAGTGGTGATACCGTAATGCTCATAAATCTTGCGATACAAAATTGGATAAGCTTTACCATCGCTTTTGCAGAACGCTTCAATGGATTTTTTAAACTGTGCGGCTTCGGCTTCGCTGATAAACGGAGAGGCGAGTGACTTTAGGCCGTATTGGGGTTTTTGGAGTTGTTGAAGCTTAGCTTCTAGTTGATCAAAAGCATTGATATACGACTCTTTCCATTTAGCCGCTTCTTTGCCAGTGAAGCCCATCGCTAAAAATATAAAGCCGTTTTTAGTCATCTCATAGTAAATTTCAGGCTTACCATTAGCTAACTCGTTGATTCGTTGGCACTCCTCAAAATTGAGTTTAGCAAAATCGACTGAGCAGTCTAAATTTCTAATGGCCTTGATAACATTGTCATGGCGTTTGCCAAAAAATTCAGCAACTTTAAGTGAAGTGGTTTTGATAACGCCATTGATTTCAGCAACGTCTGGGCGTAATTCGGTTGTAACTTGAGATTGATTATTCATTTGAAACTCCTGTCTAATGGATTTAAACCACCGACCGAAGCTACCAAACTTTGGGCGGTGGGTAATGTATCAGGTTGGTAGATCGGAGACAGGACCCGACAGGCCGTTAAGCCTCCCAATACACCACCCACCATAAAGTGAAGGGCATAAAAAAAGCCACGAACCTTTCGGCGCGTAACTTCTGCGCCTGTCTTACACGAGCTACCAAACCCGCCTGCCCAATGTGGGGCAGTGGGTAAATGATAGCTGGGGTTCGTAACTTTGTCAAAATTTACACAATTATTTACAATGCTTATAAAATACTTATAATTGCTGCTATGAACGAAATTAACTGGAATCCTAAAGCGCTTAAGCAAATAGAAAAGATCAAGGATAGTAAGGCACGAAAGCGTGTTTATACTGAATCGCAAGCCTTGTCTGATTTTCCACATTGTCAGGGCGTAAAAAAGCTGGTCAACCATGAATACAGCTACCGCTTGCGGGCTGGCAATTACCGAGTGTTTTTCGAGTTCGACGGCGATGTTCATATTATCAACATTGAAGAGGTGAAAAAACGTGATGAAAGCACTTACTAACTACCAAATGATTAACGGAGCAGACGGCAGGCCAGCGTTTGTTGTGATGCCTTATGCCGATTTTGTAAAAATTCCAGGAGCAATTGCTCCCGGCATGATTCCAAATGCTGTCGTCGGCAAGCGCATCATGGAAGATATGAGCATGTTGCAAGCTTGGCGTGAATACTTGCTGTTGACACAAACTGATATGGCGGAGCGTATGGGCATCACTCAAGCTGGTTATGCACAAATCGAATCTGCCAAACGCCCACGCAAGGCCACGCTGGAAAAAGCGGCGACAGCGTTGGGTATTTCTTTGGCGCAGTTGGCGTACTAGGGGCTTATTATGACCATTCACATTGAAGACATGGCCAGTATGGATTTTTCCGATGTCACTACCGGAAACAGGATGCGCCCCATTCACCCTGGCGAAATTCTGCGAGAAGAATTTTTGATTCCGCTGGATATGAGCGTCAACGCCTTGGCTATTGCTTTGCGCGTTCCTGCAACCCGTATCCATGAAATTGTTAAGGAG
>Ga0214200_1000007_pt1 | contig 58295 bp, 45 predicted proteins | sample TroBogEpilimnion_7_FD_153038 | JGI IMG/M metagenome (GOLD analysis project Ga0214200, IMG submission 153038) | Freshwater microbial communities from Trout Bog Lake, WI - 23OCT2008 epilimnion | ecosystem: Environmental > Aquatic > Freshwater > Lake > Epilimnion/Euphotic zone | place: Trout Bog... | reverse complement strand
ATGTTCGAGGCCTGGTCCTTAAGGAGGCCGGGCTCGACCTCGCGGCGAGGCTCCACGACCCACCCTGTCCCGGGGGAGAGACGTCGGACGAGGGCCTGGTCGCGAGGCTCCAGGCGCTCCGGGGGGCCTAGTCCTCGTCGAAGGGCTCGGTGTCTTCGGACTTGTCATCCTCGTCGTCGCTCTTGGCTTCGTCGGGCTGGTCCTGCTCCAAGGGCTCGGTATCTTCGGACTCGCTCTCCTCCTCTTCGTGCTGGTCGTCCTCCTCCTCGTCGAGCGACTCCGTGAGATAATACTCCTCGTCCGCGTTAGGTCCCGCAAAGTGAAGACCGCCCCGGAAAATCCAAGCCGTCTGGACCTTAGCGAACAGCCTCATGACCTTCTTGACCTCCAAGACGTCAGGGTTCTTGGTCGAGGTCAAGCGCGTGCCGTATCCGAGCAGCTTCCAGTCACCAGACGACGGGAGAACAAGGTGGGCGTCGGCATCATACGTCAAAGACCTGTACATGGATCGGTGCTGCCGCTCGAATTTTTCCTCGGCCGAATACTGGTCAGTGATCAGGAGCACAATCTCGTTCTTATCACACACTTTCTTGAATTGGGCCAAGAGCCTGCATGTCGGGGTGGGGGCGTGCCCCGTCTCCTGATCGTGCAGCTTCTGGCAGTGCTTGCAGTAGCAGTAGCGCTTGTCACTCGTATCAGAATAAGTATTCATGCGGTTGAGGCAGAAATGAAGGCGCGTGATGCTGTACTGATCGTAGAAAATAGTCCACTTGAGTTTCTGGTTCTCCTCGACGACGAGCCTGATCTCTTCCTTCAGGAATGGGCCAAGCACATCGGCGTTGAGAACAGCAAGGCGCGAGAACTGCAAGAGGACCTCAGAGTCTTCTATCTTGCTGAACTTCGAGGAGGGCTGGACGGGCTTGGAGAGGGACATGCTCTGGCTGGATCTGGACGGGCTGGAGCGGGAATCCGACTTTTAAACTGGAGGAATGCCCGTCCCGTCAGTTGACTGCAGTCGCCTCGCGCCAAAATTCAAATTCCAGTTGACTGCAGCTTTGGGGTGTGCCCGTCCCGTCGAGTTTTAAATTCAAGTTGACTGCAGCTTTGGGGTGTGCCCGTCCCGTCGAGTTTTAAAATCAAGTTGACTGCAGCTTTGGGGTGTGCCCGTCCCGTCGAGTTTTAAAATCGGTTTTTCCCGCCAAAAAATGCAGAGCCTTCAGGCGCAGCCACGCACGAGCGAGAGAGACACGCCAGGGATGGAGCGCGTGGAGCTGCCCGCCGGCTGGGACGACGCGCCGAATCAGGAGAAGGCCGAGTTCTGCATCAAGTACATGCGCGCGCGACGGATCGACTACACGCTGCTTTGGTACCTCCAGGTCTGGGACACGGCTAAGCGGTGCCCCGCGCTGGACCCGCTGTTCGAGATGCTTACGGCTTTCCGCATCTCGAGGGCGGCGGGCATGTCGGCCCCGTTTCAGCGGCGAGTGACGGACGAGTTCGACGCGCTCGGGGTGCGGCCGGTGGCGCCAGACTGCGGCGTGTACTCGTACCGCAAGGACCCGTGCAAGGCCAAGGCCAGGCAGGCGGTGGAGGGCGGGCGCTGGCCGAGGATCCACCACCCCGTCATGTTCCAGATGCGCCCGGGGCTGTTCATGATGTTCCCCGGGTGGCAGGACGCGCTCATCGCCGTGCGGGCGCTGGTGTGCAAGGGGGGCGTGGACCTGGTCCCGACGACGCAGGCGGACCTGGCCGAGTTCCACGGGGCGCACCGCTGCGACCTGACCCAGCTGCTGTACGAGAACCAGCTGGGCGCGGGCCACCTGACGCGGCTGATCATGGACTGCGACTGCAAGCCCGGCGAGTTCCCGCAGTTCACGCGCCCCGAGCTGGAGGCGATGATGGAGGCCATCCCGAGGGAGTTCGGCCAGCTGCTGTTCCAGGAGCGGCTTGTGACCAAGGGGACCGTCCGCTGCCACTTCAAGCTCAAGTCCCGCCCCGACAAGGTGTCGTGCCACGTCGTGACCAACATCGTCGGGGTCTCGACGCAGGACCTGGCGGGGCTGTTCCACGCGCTGTTCAAGCGGCCGTTCGAGCCGTACCGGCGGACGTTTGTGGAGGTCACGCGGAACTGGGCGCACGTGCCGAAGAAGGGCTTCCCGTTCCAGTTGTTCGCGGACTTCGCGACGATGGGCGGGAACCACCAGTTCAGCACGCTGTATGTGGGCAAGAAGGGCAAGGAGGGCAGGCCCGACGAGAGCCCCCCGACCGTCACCAAGATCGTCGAGGTCAGCGACGGGGGCCGGAGGGTGGTCAAGACGGACACGCCCTGGCGGTACGACAAGGATTGCAATCTTCCCACAAGCACGCACTCTCTGGAACACTTGAGAGGGGCGTGCATCGGCTCGATCCTCTCGGAGATGATCTCCATCACCCTCCCGGAGAACTACTGCTACAACCCGCCGGTTGTGCAGTTGAAGGATAAAGACAAGAGTCACGAGACAGAGGGCCTGCCCGACGGGCCCCTCCGCAAGCGGCCCAAGAACTGCTCGCCGCTGGACGGCCCGCTTCAGCGCAAGGTGCCTGTGCACAGCATGTTTTTAATCCCTCCGTGAGGCTTGAACTCACGCGTACACCCCAAACGGTGGCAGGATAAAATTGGGTGGGGTGCGAAACCAAGCACCCTGGCCTCACCAGGCTCTCGTGACGAGCCGATGGTCAACCTGCCGCCGTGGGTGGTGTCAGCGGCCTCGTCCCTGGGCAAGCGGCTCTCCACCAACACGAGCATGCCCTCCCTGGATGCGCAGTTCAAGAGGCTGAGTGAGGTGCTCCCTGGGCTGGAGAGGAAGAACGTGATGCATGTGTCCCCTGGCGTCCTCCCGTGCAGCGTGGCGCTACTGTGCGGCAAGGTGGTCAGGCACTCGAGCAATGGCACATACGCCGTGATGGTGGAGGGCGAGGGCGAGCACAAGGGGGCGCTGTACATCCGATGCCTCTGCCGTCAGCCTCTGGGGGTTGCACACGATTACGAGAAGGCGCTGGTGGGGGTCCTGGCGGGCACCGAGGAGGAGAAGTACCCTTGGGCGAGGCTCACTCTGGAGGGGTACAAGAAGCTCGAGCACATGAAGAGGAAGTGAGGGGGCTGGGCGCTACTCCCTGACGACGGCCATGCAGGTGGGCTTGCCGTGCTCCGTTGCTCTGTCCCCCTCTTTATTGGTCAGTTGGTTAGGCTGGCTATGGCTCTGGTTAGGTAAGTGCGTGCCTGTATGTTGGTGGCGTGTGGATAGGCTTGCAATGCTCGTAGTGTGCTGGTATTTGCTTGTAGTTTATATGTTTATGTCTGTGTGCCCGTATCAGTGCCCGTATCAGTGCCGGTCTTATGTGTGTGTGCTGGAATATGCATGATAATTATCAGGTATGATCAGATTCTAGCATAAGGGTGGACTTACAGGGCGTGCAGTTTTAGGGTGGCTGCGTGGTACCCCTGGGGTGCACGCATGGGGCTGACTTATATACTCTCGCAGGGGCGTGCCTCCGGAGCCGGTCCCGACGCGCCATCCGACGTTCGAGCTTTTTTTTCGAGGCGCTGGGGCCGTGCAACCTGTCGACCTAGCAGCGGCCGGCCCCGCGCAAGCCCACGTTTCAATAAAGGCCACTCCCGGCACTGGTTGCTCACGGCTCGGCGCCGGCCTTTTTCCTGAGCGTCAGGCAGGCCGCCACGACGGCGCACAGGGTCAGCCCGTTGGTGGCCCAGAACACCGCGCGCGCGTGCTCGGCGGGCGGGAACGAGGCCAGCGCGAGGCAGAGCACGAGGGCCTTGACCTTGCTGCGCGGCGTGTGCAGGCCGACCTCCACAAGGCACGGCATCACCTGCTCGCGGAGCTGCGTCAGGGTCCAGCACGCCTGGTACAGCAGGTACACCATCAGGCAGCACACGCACGCCTGGTTGAACTCGTACCCCCAAGCGCCCTCCAGCATGACGTGCATGGCGTTGTCCTGGAACACGCACGCCGAGAAGAAGACCGAGAGCCTGAGGCAGCCCGAGAGGAACAGGAGCAGGAAGGCGTAGTGCGCGCTCCCGTGCATGGCCGGCGAGCAGTACTCGACGGACGCGTCCTTGTGCTCCTCCCGCTTGGCGTTGTACACCTGGATGGGCGCGTGCTGTATGCCGGCGTAGAAGGCGCACACGAAGAGCTGCAGCGCGCGCCACGCCACGCCCCACACGCCCCGGGCCTGCTCCTCCACGCTGCCGGACTGGGCTCGTCTGGCGATTTCGAGCACGTTATGCCCAGGTCCAGCGCTGCCAGCCTGCGACGAGATCGGCATCGTGAAGCCCACAGAGATCGAGACCACCGCGAAAATGAAGCACGCCACGGCCGTGCTCCGGCGCTGGGGCAGGGACTGGGCGCACACGCAGAAGGCCGGGACCAGCGCCAGCAGCCGCCCGCCGTCGCCGGTGCCCGCCAGCAGCCCTGCCAGGTGCAGCGAGAGGGAGAGAGAGAGGCCCGCGCTGAAGCCCAGCTGGAGCAGGCGGTTGCCCTGCGACACGAGCCGCCAGTTGAGCCCGCACGTCGCGCGCACGGTCCACGTCGAGAAGGCGATCCCGCACAGGAGCCCGAGGGACACGACCAGGACGGTGACCAGCCGGAACAGGGGCAGCTTCACGATGGCCAGCAGGAGGGGGAGGGATTTGCCGGAGAAGAGTTCTGAGGAGAGCTGGAGGAAGTCGAACACTATGTTCAAGTTGGGCATTTGTTTTCAGTCATGTTTCGTATTATATCTTGGGAGAGCTATGTCATAACAGTTCCTATACAGACTTAGAAGCGGGTATATAAGTGTTTAAAACCATAGTAAAGGCAGTTAGTATGCCAGTGTATACAATGAATATTGGGTTCTGGGCTTGGATGAGTCTTAGTCTTGCCACTTTCAGTGTTGGGGCAGCTGGTGTGCCTACTCCAGTGTTAAATAATTTGTTTGCATCTGTAGGGCAGTGGTGGACTTGTCCAAATACTTATTGTGCATCTCCTGGTCACAATTTTTATTGGGGGTATCCCAACATTGTTGATTCTCTCACTGCAGCTTGTGATCCATCACAAATTAATGGTTTACAAAACTTCATAAAGAACCAGGCTGGTGTTTATCAATGGAATGCATATTACTCAGTTAGTTATGCAGGTAATAAAGGGTTAACAACTTGTTCTGGAACTCAGTCGTTTGATTTATGTTACAACAATCTAACAACACCAAATTCATATTCAGGTTTCAACTATATTAGTGGTAGTTTCCCAAATCTGCCTAATTTCATCTTGACTGCTTCCAATAATACTGATGGAACTGGCTTTGTTAGTATCCCTGGTTTTAGCACTGCACTGAGTATACCAGTCAATCCCAGTGGACATTCACCCAACCCTGATTGGGTAAATGCTACGTTTCCTGTTTGGAATACCATGTCAGCACGTTGTTTCAGGTTTTCATTCACTATTCCGTCTACAGGTTATTTTATAAATGGACTGTTACTCAATCAATACTTGTGCACTGCTGGATATTATGCAATCAGTACAAGCACCTGCACTATATGTCCAATAGGCACCTACAATGATGGCACGTTAAGCACAGCGTGTTACACATGCCCTACAGGAACCAATATTGCTGCCACTGGTTCAGTGTCTGCCAGCGCGTGCAACAGCTGCGGCCCCTCTACCTATTGGACTGGGGCCACGTGCTCCAACTGTGCTGCCGGCTCGTACACTGACATCCCTGGGGCTACTGTGTGCTGGACCTGTCCTGCTGGGAAATATTCGGGAGGAGGAGCCAACTCGTGCACCAACTGCACTGCTGGCACCTACTCGAACACGACTGGCCTCGCTGCTGCTGCTGCATGTACGTCCTGCACCGCTGGCACCTACTCGGGGTTGACTGGCCAAACGGCATCCAATGTGTGCACCAACTGCACCGCCGGCACCTACTCGGCCACGGCTGGAATCACATCGGCCACGTCCTGCACCAGCTGCCCCGTTGGGACGTACTCTAACTCGACAGGGCTGAGCGCGGCCGGGGCGTGCACTTCCTGCCCAGCTGGAACGTATTCGCCAGGGGTTGGCCAGATCTCAGGGACTGTGTGTAGCACCTGCCCTGCAGGTACATACTCTGCCGCAGGGGCCAGCGCGTGCACCAACTGCTCTGCTGGCACCTACTCTGGTTTTCCCGGCCTCACGCTGCCCATGTACTGTACGGACTGCCCCGCCGGGACGTATTCTGGCATTCCAGGGCTGACGAGCGCGACGGCTTGTACGGCCTGTCCCGCTGGCACGTACTCGCAAACGTCGGGCCTCATCGCGGTCGGGTCGTGCACCAGCTGCCCCGCCGGGACGTATTCTGGCGGGGTCGGGCTCACGTCGGCCGGGGCGTGCACCAACTGCCCCCTCGGGACGTACTCTGGCGCTGCGGGCCTGACAGCGGCGACCTCGTGCACGACCTGCCCGAGCGGCACGCCTGTGTCGACCGGCCTGACCTCGGCCGCGGCGTGCACGACCTATTCCCTTGCGTGCAGTGCCGGCCAGTACAACAATGCAGGAGCGTGTGCGTCCTGTCCTGCTGGCACCTACGCGTCCATGGCGGGGCAGACGGCCTGCACTTTCTGCTCGCCCGGGACGTACTCGGGCGCCACGGGGCTGCAGGTGCCGTGCACGCCCTGCGCGACCAACACGTTCTCGCCGTACACAGGGGCCAGCGCGGCCGGGGTGTGCTCGCCCTGCCCGACGAACACGAGCAACCAGGGGCGCGCGGCGGGGTGCTGGCCGATTGCGGGCAACTACATCGCCTATTACGACACACTCTCAGCCGTGCGGATGCCGAGCCAGGCCATGACTTCAAACCCCATCACAATCGCTGGGGAGACCTTTACTGCGTATGCTTCCTCGAGCGCGTCTGGGAACGACCCTAAGTATGCGTTTGATTACGTCAAAAGCAGTGTCTCTTTGTCGGACGAGTGGATCTCGGGCAATGCAAATTATGCATTTACAGGTTATACCATCAACGGGGTTTGCTATGGAGTATACACTGGAGGCATAAGCACCATTGTGGACAATGTTGTCAGGAGCGGGGAATGGCTCCAGCTGACCACAAGCCTGCCGCATCAGCTGGGGTCTTACTCCATAATGGCAGACGGGAATGCTTGGCCCACGCGCGCCCCTATGGTTTTCACGGTCGAAGGGTCACAGGACGGCGTCAGCTGGACCATGATTGACGCGCAGACTGTCACGAGCACGTGGACACAGAACGCTGTCAACACGTTTTATACGTCTCTGTACCCGATGAACACGTTCACCAATTTCAGATTCAGCGTGCAGGCCAACGGCGTGTGCTACCCCGCAGCTGTGCCCTTGGCCATCGACGAGCTGAGCCTGTACCCCACCCAGCTCGCGCAGTGCTCGATGACGTGCCCCGGGGGGACCGTGCACTGCAACCTGGTCGGGACGCCCATCTGCTGCATGCCCGGCACGTTCTTCGTCGACGGGGTCTCGACGGCGTGCCAGACCTGCCCCGCGGGGTCCTTCAGCCCCAACGGGATGAACTCCCAGTGCACGGCCTGCCCCGCCGGGACCTTCTCGCCCTCGGTCGGGGCCCAGTCCTCGGGGAACTGCACGAACTGCACGCTGGGCACGTATGCTAGCGGGACGGGGCTCAGCTCGGCCATGGCGTGCTCCAACTGCTCGGCGGGCACGTACTCGGCGCAGTCCGGCCTGACCGCGGCGGGGGCGTGTGCTGCCTGCCCCGCCGGGACGTTCTCGACCGGCCTGGGGCTCACGGCGGCGGGCGGGTGCGCCAACTGCAGTGCGGGGGCTTATTCCGGTACGGCGGGCTTGAGCTCGGCGACTTCCTGTTCGGCCTGCCCGGCTGGGACGTACTCGCAAACGCCGGGCCTCATCGCGGCGGCGGCGTGCACCAACTGTCCCGCGGGCACGTACTCGATCAACGCCGGCCAGGCCTCGTCGGCCACGTGCGCGGCCTGCGCGGGCGGGACCTACTCTGCCTCGTCCGGCGCCAGCCTGCTCAGTGCTTGCGCATCCTGCCCGGCCAACAGCAACTCACTCGCGGGGGCGGGGCAGTGCACGGCGAATGTCGGGTACTATGCCACGTCAGTTTATGCCCCGTTAATGTTTTATACAGCAAACGCTTCCAATATCCCTGTGCCTTCTGGAGCCACCGGTATAGCTGTAAACATGGATTTACAGAATGTATACAAATTACCCAGTGGCTTGAATACCATTTCTATACAGACAGCTCCTGGGATGATTCGTGTTTTCAACCCGTCTGTCTCATTCAATTTATCCTCCAATATTACAGCACTTCCAAGACTCTTTGGTTCTGACGGAACTGTCAAAAACCCAATTTTATGGTTTCCCATGAATAGTACGAATTGTATAACTGATATTGCATCTGGAAAAAGTGCTACAATTCAGACACAGTTTGGTTTTAGTATAGTTCCTTCGTGTGTCTCACCATTTTCATATTGGGATCTTACCAGACCCCTCTATGCTTTGAAAGAAAACATGTTCGTTTTAGGTGGGGTTGGATATACCTTTTCCAATTTTTCTCAAATTGAGAAAATTCAAATTTCTTCTGGGGTGTCAATGTGTGTATGGGTTGCAACTGGCCCTCATACGTATGCAACATCAGGACCAACATTCATGTCTTCTCTCTCGTTTACAGGCAGTACATTTTTGTCAGGAGTTTTATGGGGGATGAACGTTTTTGGCTATTTTGTCCAGATACCTTCACAAATTTATTATTTACCCACTCCAATGCTCAGAGACGGGTCTTGGCATCATTATGTACTGACATTCTTACCTAATGGGAACATGTCATTTTGGATAGATGGAATACAGCAGCCTATCTACATATCTTCAAACTCGGGGGCTACTTCTTTGTACATATTAACATCAGGGTTTGGGGTGGATACAAGTAATAATTATTTCGCAGGAATCAATTATGCCCCTTCATTTGCATATTCATCTGGAGCTGATGGAGGAATGTCTGATTTACGTGTGTACTCATATGCTTTGTCAATAACAGACATTCAGACAATATTCACTGGACGTGTGGATTTTTTACAGTCTGTAACTGGATTCGGATCATGTTCAGCCTCTTGCAGCGCCTTCCAGACCCTGCACTGCCTCTCGAACGGCACTGGTGTCTGCTGCGGTGGGGGCCAGTACTTTGTGGAAGGTGCCAGTAGTGCCTGCCAAGCCTGTTCCGCCGGGACCAACTCGGACGGCTCTGGCAGCACGTGCATCGCCTGCGCGGTCGGGACGTACGTGCAGGGCCTGCAGTGCCTGAACTGCACGGCGGGCACGTACGGCTCGGCGGTCGGGGTGTCGGCGTGTACAGCCTGCGTCGCCGGGACGTACGGCACAGGGATTGGCATGACCAACGCGAGCGCCTGCGGGAACTGCACGACCGGCACCTATTCCACTGGCCAAGGGATGGCAGCGGTCGGGGCGTGCAAGCCGTGCCAGGCCGGCTCGTACTCTGGCGTGCCCGGCCTGACCTCCTCCGGGCTTTGCGCGAACTGCACGGCCGGGACCTACTCTGCCAGCGTGGGGGTGGTGTCGTCGAGCGGGTGCGGCCTGTGCATCGCCGGGACGTTCTCGACCGGGTATGGCATCCCCGCCTCGGTCGTGTGCTCCAGCTGCTGGGCCGGGTCGTACTCGACCGGCTCTGGGATGCCCGCGAGCGTGACCTGCGCCAGCTGCTGGGCCGGGACGTTCTCGACCGGATCTGGGATGCCGACGTCGGTCATATGCACCAATTGTATCAGCGGGACGTTCTCGACGGGTCTGGGGATGCCAGCGAGTGTGGCGTGCACCAACTGTTCGGCCGGAACGTACTCGTCGGGGTCCGGGATGCCTGCTGCCGGGGCGTGCGCCAACTGTTGGGCCGGGACGTTCTCTACCGGCGTGGGCGTGCCTGCCAGCGCGGCCTGCCTCAACTGTGGGGCTGGCACGTACTCGACCGGGCTGGGGATACCGGCCAGCGTGGGGTGCGCCAACTGTTGGGCCGGGACGTTCTCGTCCGGGTCCGGGATGCCTGCCAGCGTGGCCTGTTCCAACTGTTCTGCTGGGGCGTACTCGACGGGCCTGGGCATGCCCAACAGCATTATCTGCACTGCCTGTGGTGCTGGGATGTACTCGACCGGCTTGGGCATACCGGCCAGCGTGGCGTGCACCAACTGCTGGGCGGGCACGTTCTCGTCCGGGTCAGGGATGCCTGCGAGCGTGGCCTGCACCAACTGTGCTGCCGGGACGTTCTCGACCGGTTTGGGCATGCCGAACAGCATTGTCTGCACGAGCTGTGTGGCCGGGACGTTCTCGACCGGCTCGGGCATACCTGCCAGTGTGTCGTGCGCCAACTGTGGGGCAGGCGCGTACTCGACCGGGCTGGGCATGTCCAGCAACGCGACGTGCGCCGGCTGCTGGCCCGGCTCGTTCTCGACCGGCTCTGGGATGCCTGCCAGCGTGACTTGCACCAGCTGCAGGGCCGGGTCGTTCTCGACCGGGTCCGGCATACCGGCCAGCGTGGCCTGCATTAGCTGTGCCTCCGGGACGTTCTCGACTGGCTCCGGGATGCCTGCGAGCGTGGCCTGCACCAGCTGCTGGGCCGGGACGTTCTCGACCGGGTCTGGCATACCGGCCAGTGTGTCGTGCACCAACTGCTGGGCCGGCGCGTACTCGACCGGTCTGGGCATGCCGGCCAACACGACGTGCGCCACTTGCAGGGCCGGGACGTACTCGACGGTCTCTGGCATGCCGGTCTCCGACACGTGCTTCAGTTGTGTGGCTGGGACGTTCTCGACTGGCTCGGGTATACCTGCAAGTGTGTCGTGCGCCAACTGCTGGGCGGGCACCTTCTCGACCGGGCTGGGCATGGCTACCAACGCGACGTGCGCCAACTGCAGGGCCGGGACGTACTCGACGGTCTCTGGCATGCCCGTATCCGACACGTGCTCCAGCTGTGTGGCCGGGACGTTCTCGACCGGCTCCGGCATGCCGGCAAGTGTGTCGTGCGCCAACTGCGGGGCGGGCGCGTACTCGACCGGGCTCGGCATGCCCAGCAACTCCACATGCGCCAGCTGCCGGGCCGGGACGTTTTCGAGCGGGACGGGCATCCCCATATCCGACACGTGCTCCAACTGTGTGGCCGGGGCCTACGCGACCGTCTCCGGGATGACGTCCTCGGCCACGTGCTCGCAGTGCTGGGCCGGGACCTTCTCGACCGGCTCCGGGATGCCCTCGTCCGTGGCGTGCACCGCCTGCGTGGCCGGGACCTTCTTGACCGGGCTGGGCGCGCCCGCGGCGGCGTCGTGCCAGGCTTGCATCGCCGGCACCTACTCCGGGGTCGTGCAGGCCACCAACAGCAGCGTGTGCACCAACTGCTCGGCGGGCTCGTACTCGGCCACGACCGGCGCGAGCCAGGCCTCGGCGTGCACGGCCTGTCCCCTGGTGACGTACTCGAACCAGCCCGGCGGGGCCTCGCTGCAGAGCTGCCTGCCGTGCGCGACCGGGTTCTACACGGCGTCCACCGGCTCGACGGCGTGCGCGGGCTGCGGGGCCGGCTCGTACTCGACCAACGGGTCCAACTGCTTCCCCTGCCCCGCGCACTCGTTCACGCCTGCCGGGATCAGCAACGCGACGTCGCTCAAGCAGTGCCTGTGCGTGGCGGGCTACGTCGGGGACGTGAGCCTGGCCGGGTGCGTGGCGTGCCCGATCAACTACTACTGTGCGGGCGGGGCGGCCAACCTCTCGGCGGCGTGCCCGGCCGGGACCTTCACGCTGGGCGGGGCCGGCCTGGTCAGCCAGTGCGTGTGCACGGCCAACGCAGTGGCGAACGTGAGCGGGTGCGGGTGCGTGCCCGGCTACGTGCAGGTGACGAACGCGAGCAACCTCGGGGGCTGGCAGTGCAACCCCTGCCCCGCCAACTCGTACTGCCTGTACGGGGGCCAGACGGCGTGCCCCACGAACTCGACGTCGCCCGCGCTGAGCCAGGGGGTCTCGCAGTGCGCGTGCAACGCCGGCTACGCCTTCGCGTCGGGCGTGTGCGTCGGGTGCCCGGTCGGGACCTACTCGCTGGGCGGGGCGCTGGCGTGCACGGCCTGCCCCGCCAACTCGAACACGTCGGGCTTGGCGGCCGGCTCGCAGAGTCTGTGCCTGTGCGTGGCGGGCTACGTCGGGCCGCCCGGGGGCCCGTGCCCGCAGTGCGCGCCCAACTGGTACTGCCCCGGGGCCGCGGCCAACCTCTCGGTGCTGTGCCCGCTGGGCCAGTACTCGCTCGCCGGGGCCAGCGCGGCCGGGCAGTGCGGGTGCCCCGCGAGCGCGTCGCTCCTGCCGCCGCCGAGCAACTGCACGTGCAACGCCGGCTACCAGAAGGCGGCCAACGCGAGCAGCCTCGGGGGCTGGCAGTGCAACCCCTGCCCGCCCGGGTCCTACTGCTCGCTCGGGGTGTACACGGCGTGCCCCGCGTCGTCGACCTCGCCGGCGCTGAGCCAGAGCCTCTCGCAGTGCGTGTGCAACGCCGGGTACTTCTGGAACGCGACGCTCTCGGCGTGCCCGCTGTGCCCGTACAACAGCTACTGCCTGGCCGGGATGCTCGCGGCGTGCCCCTCCAACACGACGAGCGTGCAGGGCTCGAGGCTGCAGACGGACTGCCAGTGCGTGGCGGGCTTCCAGTGCATCGTGACGCAGGACTACCAGGTGCAGCTGGTGTTTGTGACGGACCTGGCCACGTACGCCTCGGTGGCGGCGAGCGTGCGCGCGCAGCTGGCGGCGGCGGCGGGCGTGCCCGTGTCGGCCGTGATCGTCAACACGACGGTGCAGTCGGGCGCGCGCCGGCTGCTCGAGGTGCGCGGCTACGTGCCCGTGCCGGCGTGGTACGAGCATGACCTGGCGCCGGTGTGATGCAAGACCGGGTATTAAAGCGCGCGACCTGCGAGCCGCCCGAACATGGATCCGATCGTGATCAAGGACGAGCCCGACGCGCCCAGGCCGCTCGAGGCGCGCGTCCGCCTGCTGGAGGCCGGGGCGCGGGCGGCGCGGGCCGAGCGCGCGTCGGTGCGGGCCGAGCTGGCCGAGCTGCGGGCCTCGCTGGAAGGGGTCGTGCAGCTGCTGGAGGTGGCGCTGGCCCCCAGTCCCAAGCGGCCGAGGCTGGCGTGACCTCAGGCCTCGATGAGCCCGACCGGCAGGCGCGGGGGGTCCAGCGCGCCCACGACGGCGCTGCTGGCGAGGGCGCGCACGAGCTCGGCCTGGGGCACGGTCCAGCCCACGCCCTCGAGGCTGCCGCCGGAGGACTTGACGTCGAGGGCGAGCCCCTGGCCCACGCACTCGACCCGCCCCGTGCCCATCGCGGCGGGGAAGCGCGCGGTCCTGCAGAGCATGACGAGGCCGTCGAAGATGTCGCGGGCGCCCACGACGAGCTCGAAGGCCCGCACGTCGGCGCCCATGAGCCTCAGGTTAATACTCAACTGTCTGCATGAATATCCAGCGGCCTCGAAGCTCAGGGTCGGGGAAGAGCCGGAGCGGGACGGTGAAGGTGACCTCGCGCCCGTCCACGACGAGCGGCCTCCACCAGAGGCGCCCCCCAGCGATCTGTCGCCGGGCGCTCGCATCATCCGGAGGGGCAGGGCCTGCACGCTGACGGGCGCGAGGCTATCCATGCCATCGTAGGCGTACACGGACACGACTACGCGGTCGAGGTAGAAGGACGCGCCCGAGCTGCCGTTTACCTCGCGCTCCAGCAGCTCGGTGGCGAGGCGCATGTCGTTGTGGACCTGCTCCTGGCGCTCGGCCTCGGACTCCCGCTCCATGTGGCTCACGAAGGCGGCGCGCAGGTGCTGGGGGATGGACTGCGGGGTCATGCGGGCCTCGACCCCCGCGCGGCAGTTTGGGCAGCGCATGCCGTTCTTGGCGAAGTGGTAGAGCACGGCCACGGCGCTGAAGCTGTGCCCGCACGGGAGGGTGGCCTTGCGCAGTTCCCGCCCCGCGTGGGTCGCGACCGGGCTGGGGTTGGCGTCGGCGGGCAGGAAGTCCAGGCGGGCCTCGGCGATGGGCTCGAGGGTGATGCCGCACTCCTCGCCCTCGGACGGCTTGGACAGGGCGATCTCGATCAGGCCCTTGTCGCGGGCGTAGTCGAGGGAGCGTGCGAGGATGCGCCTGGGCTTCTTGGTCTTGGGCGGGGGGGCTTCGGGCATGCGGCTGTGCTGCGCGGGGCTGGCGCGGCCTTTTATGCGCGAACGAGCCCCGTTTTTTTTCCCGGTTTGAAGGCGTGCTGGGTTCTGGTTCAAACCCGTGCTGGCCGGTCCGGGCCTATTTAAAACTGGCCCATCCGTGCGAGCCGTACCCATGAGCCGCGGGATGGACCCCTGCCGGCTCCTGATCCTGCTCGACTGCGCGGCCGAGCTCGTGGTGTTTGCGTGCTTCTTCTGGGCCTACGAGGTCCCGCGCCAGAACATGATCTCGGACACGCTGTTCGCGCTGCCCGAGTACACGATCGTGCTCACGATGTTCCTGGCGTTCCGTGTGCTGTTCGGGGCCATGTACCTCTACACGCGGTGGCGCGCGGAGGCCCACGCCGAGGACGGCGCACGCCTGAGGAACAGCATCCTCGCGACCTCGGTCGGGTTCGCCCTGGCCCTCTTCGGGTGGGCGTGGCTGTGCGCGCACACGGACGACCCAAACCACCTGTCCGGGGTGGGCGTCTTCGCGGCGGGCTCGTTCGTCTACTCCCTGGGGCTGGTGCGGGTCGCGCGCCTCTCGGACGCGCATTTGAGGCTGGACACCCTGTACTTTGCGCTGGACCGCGCCCTGATCCTCGTCACGGTGGCCCTGGCCTGCACGTTTGTGGGCATGTGGGCCGCCGGCCAGAGCGCGACCTACATCGTGGAGCACGTGACCTACGCGGCCGACCTCGTGTTCTGGATGGCCTTCTTCGCCTTCCACTGGGTCGGCCCGGGGAACCGCCTGCCGCGCGCGACCTTCCACCTGCCACACCAGTGCCAGCCCCTGCTGCCGCTGGTGGACTCGAGGCCGGGATAGGAATGGTATAAAGGCCTGTTATGACGAGGGGAGAGAGAGACATGCTGTGGGTGTTGGCTCTGAATTTGCTCGCGTGGGTGGAGGGCACGCCAGCCCCAACATTGAATAATCTAGTGACTGGCGCGCCCCATCCGACCTCAGGCAGTTTCTACATGTACAGCATGCGCGTGGCTTCAGCCTTGACGCACGATCAATTCATATATCAACTATTCTCGGCTGACGAACGGAATCAAAACTATTTCAAAACTTATCTTGTGAAAACCCAGCAATACTTTGACTCACCACCACAGTACTGTACGGATCTATGGGGGCCGCTCCTGTTATATCTTGACGCTCAAGAATACACTATCACAGACGATCCAGGCGCGATAAAGAACAAAGTACCAGGATACTTACCCATCCATACCATTCGAAAATGTGTGCAAGCATCTGCGTGTAAAGGATGTAACTTTGAGGAAACTACAGGATTTTCATATATTTCCTTTGTAATAACAAGTGACGACAAAGCAAGGACCATTGTCTCTTATGGGGTTTGTCGAGGCTGGATTCAAGTAGACTGTGCTACGCTGACAACATGCAATAACGGGGAGTTTGCCACAAACTACCGCACAGTGGATCCTGGCACATCATTCACAATTTACGCAATACAGTGTCTGCCATGCTTGCCTGGCACGTGGAACACATGCAGGACCTCGAGTACACAGTGCAGCTGGTGAGTTATACATGACATTAGCCGGATGGTTTTTTGGACACTGATCTACATGTTTGACACAGGCAAATACCTGCCAATCCTGGTGATTTTAACTTTGGTGGAAACGTCTACTCAATGGCAGGAGGCCTAGGTGGGTTCAAGCGCCACTTGGAAATCCCAGGCAGTGGAAGGAACTAACACATCTTGTTTGCAGTCAATCAATGTTTCCAGTGTCAATACGCAGTGGGGACATACAACTACCCTGACACAAACATGTTTACTGAGGTAACTCGTGATGTTTTCCAACTTGAATGCTTGCACTGCTGGTCGCTGACAGAGATCCTGCTGGCAGATCACGTTGAATGAGCAGTACATGTGCCCAGGGGGGGCCCAACCGCCTACGCCTTGCAAACAAGGGTTCATCGCCAGCCAAGATTTCAGTGAGTGTGTATGTCCCAATGGGCAGGTTGATAACGGGAACGGGGGCTGTAGGGACTGTTCACCGGGTAATTATTGCATAGGAGGCCAGGAAAACCCATGCCCAAACCACTATTATCAGAACCTTGCAGCTGCCACGTCCTGCATGGCGTGTGCCATCAATGACGTTGCTGTGGTAGCGTGCTCGTCGAACCAGCAGGTCAAATACTGTCACCAAATCGATCCGAGCTCGCAGAACCAAATCCTTACCAACAACTGTGTGTCATGCTCGATATGCACTACTGAGTTTTACTATAAGACGCTGAACCCCCATTACTCTTTTTTTACTGTCGACCAACTCGTTTCAATGTCCTCAGATGTCACGTTTTGCTACAAGCCCTACGTAGGTTTCTGATGGACATCCTGGACTCTGGCCTGGTCTGGATTCTGGCTGGATGCTGGCCTGGTCTGGATTCTGGCTGGATGCTGGCCTGGTCTGGATTCTGGCTGGACTCTGGCCTGGTCTGGACTCTGGCTGGATGCTGGCCTGGTCTGGACTCGTTGACTGCAGGTTCGAGTTGACTGCAGGTTCGAGTTGACTGCAGGTTCGTGCACAGATTCCTGAAGAGCCACGCCTCTTCGCGAAGGGTCACGTTTAAAACCAGTTGACTGCAGTTTCGTCGACCATGTCACGAAGGGGCGCGTCTCTTCGCAAAAGGGCGTGTTGTAAAACAGTTGACTGCAGTTTCGTCGACCAACCTATTTTAAAACCAGTTGACTGCAGGGGCCGGGCGTGACCTAGTGTAATAAATGTACACAATTACACATCTCTACACTGTACACACAACGGATTTAAAAGTAAGTCGTACTAATCGAATTCGAAACCAAACACCAACCCTGCAACATGGAGCGTACACAGTCCGTCGCCTGCATCCCGAAGCCTGTCGAACATGAGGGCGTCGACCTTATGTGCCATGAAGAGATAACCATCCACGAGATGCAAGAGCAGTTCGAGAAGGCGAGGAAGACCGTCAGTGCCATGGCGACGGAGGACGACACTTGCCGCCCTGGCTCGCGCCCTGGCTCGCCCGACCTCCTTGATGCGGTCGAGACTTTCACGCCGACGACCTCGCCTGTCTACGGGGTCGAGTGGAAGAAGAAACCCGACTCGCCCGTGGAAGCATGCACGCCCTCGGACGTTCTCCCCGATTTCAAGCCCAAGGTCATGATCAAGTCCGACGGATCGTGGAAGCAGATCTCGCTCGAAACCTCGATGCAAACGCCAAGCCTTCCTACCGACGTCAAGGTCATGAAGGGAGCCAAGGCCCTCCTCGGGCTTGGGGGCAAGGAATGGTCTCGTCCCTGCCCCAAGCGCTCTGGCTACCACCCGTACAAGGGGCCGGCGTCGCCCCAGAAGGTCAAGCCGTCCAAGACCGAAGCCGAAGACCGAGTTGACGACATGAAGCAGGACTTGTTCCCCGAGGACATCAATCAGGATTTGAAGGAGTCCAGATTGGTTATCAAGGCCCAGATCGATAAATACACGGACAAAAACGTCCAGAGCTTGCACGACATCAAGGCCGACATCGATGCTGTCTGGGCTACGGAACCTAGCGACAAGGCCAAGCTTCTGGAGCTGTACAATTCTTCCAACACCAGCCTGCATCAGATCCGCTACGTGTTCGAGCGCCACGGGGCCGACATCAAGCGCGTCCATGCCTACGGGTGGAGCTCCATCCTTCCGTTGGAGGACGAGCAGTGTCTGGCCCTGGACAGCAAGTCTACTGACGTGCCGACGTTTCGCAAGACCTTCGATGAGCGCTACGAGCAGTATCATCTCATGTACAAGGCATCGCAGGCCTATCAGGGCAAGTACAAGGACTATAAGACTCACAAGACTGTCACGAAGCTCGAGTTCGAGGACTACCACGACCTGTTCGACTTCCAGTTGAATGGCAAGCCTGTATTTCCTGTCTACGAGTACGACCTCCCGAAAACCAAGACACCTGACTACGAAAGCAATGCCAAGGCCACGATGGAAGTTTTTGGTGCCATGACCCGTCGCACGAACGCTACCCTCCTGACTGATTTCAAGGCCAAGACCGTCGTGAATGGCTTCGAGATGACGTACCCGATGCTGTCCACCTACCAGGGTTGGGTGGCCGAGCTCCCTAACAAAGACACCGAATACGGGAAGACGATGCACAAGTGGGCGGAGATGTCCTATCAGGACCTTGCGCGCCAGTACTTTCTCCATAAGAGCATGGTGTCGGTCGTGGAGGCCAAGCTCCTTCAGTTCGCAGCGAAGGGCCTCTGAGCCCCACGCGCACATGGCTTGAAAAAAAGCGTTCGGACGCGCACCTGGCTTGAAAAACAAGCGTTCGGGTCGGACACGAATGAATCCCGATTTACTCGAATGTGTCTCGATCGCGCCCGGCTAGTATAGGATGCTTTGCGCATGCCGCTTTGGGCGCGGCGGGGGTTCCTCGCGCGGTTTCGTGATCATCTCGATCATGTCGTTTAGAAAGTCGTAGACCGGGTCGAACGCGTGCTGAAACATGTTGGCCATGAAATCCTGCTCCGAAAACGCCCCGTCCTGAGCCCCCTCGGCCCCCTGCTGGATCAGCGGGTCCCACGTCACGTTGGCGCCCGTGATGTTCCGGCTGTGCAGTTTTTCGAGTAGCCGGGCGTGCTTGGCGGCCGTCAGGTCCTGGATGTAGAGGGTCGAGTGCGAGGGCGAGTGGTGCAGGAAGAACCCGTGCCCCGGGGGAGCGTGCGGCTTGTACGGGAAGGTCACGAGGCCCTGGGTCATGGTCGCGAGCAGCAGGCCTGAGAGAGCGGTCGTTTTCATCCTGGGCTTAGGCCGCGCCCCGCCCGTTAATATACTCCCCGATCCAAGAAATTAAAAAGCGGGCGCGTACCTGTATATAATGCGCCCCCGGCCTCCCAGCGAGACGATGCGCGAGCTCTTTGCCGTGGCCCTGGCCTCGTCCATCCTAGTCTTCGGTGCCGCGGGCCTGCTCGTGCACTGCGTGGTGTGCCTGGTCGAGCGCTCGGCGTCGGTCATCAAGCGGTACACGGCCAAGCAGGTGCTGGTCTCCGGCGTGGCCCTCGCGGTCGGGTCGCTAGCGGGCGCGGCCCAGGCCCTGCTCCGCGCGCTGGCCTCGCTGCTGCGCTGGTGGCTCCTGTTCGCGGCCGTGTTTGCGATGCTGGGCGCGCTGAACGTGACGTACAACGAGTACCCCGCCGTGTGGCTCGCGGCCGTGGACTACTACAACGCGCTCCTGGGCCCGCTGATCCACCAGACGGTGGTGGTGCCGATGCAGGTGGCGGATCTGCTCCTGCGCGCCCTCCTGCCGATCTGGAACAGCGTCTTCTGGTTCCTCAAGGCCCTGGGGGCGCAGGGCCTGCTCCCGATCCTGATCGAGGAGATCGAGACCGTGATGCAGATGGCCCGGGCGCTGGCGGACTCGGTGACGCACCTGAGCGTGGCCCTGTTCGGCTTCGTGGACGGCTTCACGTGCACGGGCGCGGCCTGCCTGTACCCCGAGGCCGGCGTGCTGGACGTGCTGTCGAGCCTGGCCTCCCTGCGCGAGTTCGTGGCGCTGGGGCTGGTCCTGGGCCGGAACCTGTGCGGGGTGCTGACGGCCCCGCTGGACGTCGTGCTCTACCCCCTGCTGGACCTGAACCTGGCGGAGGGCCTGCACAGCCTGGCCAACGCCGTGCTGCAGCTGTTCCTCGTGGTGCCGCGCGCGACGTACGAGCGGTGCGCGATGTCGGGCGGGTCCGGGTTCGAGACGATGCTGTGCACGCCGGACCTGGCCCCCGTCTTCAACTTCCTGGTGGCCGGCATCGGGAGCCTAGGGCTGGCGGTGGACAACTGGATCAACGTCGCGTTCCTGGTCGTGCAGCAGGCCGTGACCGGGCAGGGGGGGCCCGGCTGCAACGCGGGCTACGGGGGCACGATCCCGAACCTGGTGGCCAACCTCTCCGTGTTCCCCAACGGCTCGCGCGTGGTCGGCCTGGGCGAGTGGATGTACGCGGTGACGGACGGGGTCACGGCCATCTACGCCGGCGCGAGCGACCTCGACGTGCGGGTCCAGCGGTGGCCCTTCCCTGTGGACCCCGCGCTGGGGTTCGCGGCCGTGACGTACGCGAGCGTGCACGACGCCGACGTGAGCGCGGTGTCGGAGGGCGTGACGACGGGCTCGATGCAGACGACGGCCATGCTCGGGTGCAACTGCTCGGACACGGCGGGGGGCGGGGTCGAGATCCTGTGCAGCATCCTGCCGTTCACCGGGCTGCCGTCCGGGGCCCAGAGCTCGGCTTACCTCCTGCAGGTCCTGTTCCCCGACACGGACACGCCCGGGTACCTGGCGTGCGCGGGCCTGGACATCTACGTCAAGTCGGTCCGGTTCCCCTTCACGCGGTACACCCAGCCCGGGGCCGGGGCCGCGACGGTGGGCTCGTCGACGGTGTCGCTGGCCTCGACCGACTGCATCTCGCGGGGCACGTGCCGGGAGGTGGACGCGACGGTGTGGGTCGTACCCCGGTGCGGGCAGGACGCGAGTCTCCTGGACCCGAGGGCGTGCATGCCCACGGCGGCGTGCTTCCCCTTCTGCATGGCCGCGAGGGCGAGCGGGAGCGCGGGGGACAACCTGGTGCTGGCCGGGGCCCTGCGCTGGCGGTCCGGCCTGACCCTGCTGGCGCGGGACTGCGGGCTGGCGGCGACCCTGCCCGACCTGGTCCAGCCTTCCATGGGGAGCTCCGGGACGGTGACGCGCGTGGACGGGGGCGGGGACACGCTGCTCGGGGCCAGCGGGCTGGGCGCGTCGGTGTACGCGTCGCCGCCCGCCGGGGTCGAGTGCCAGCCGGCCCAGCGCGTGACGAGCGTCGTGAACAAGCCCCAGCGGGTGTCGGGGAACGTGCTGTCGGCGGGCCAGCCCTTTGTGATCGTCGGGGACGCGCTGCTGACGGAGCGGCCGCTCGGGGGCGGGATATCCACGGTGCTGGTGGAGCGGCTGGGCGGGGACGAGACCGGGGTCTTCAGCCTCGAGGCGACGGGCCAGGGCCTGCCCGCCGAGCCGCGCGTGGCCGTGCCGTCCGAGGAGGCGGCCTACACGGGCGGCGACCGGCTGCTCCTGCCCTATGCGTACGGCACGACCCACCCCGTGGCGGTGGCCTCGCGGGACCGGGTCTTCTACGTGAGCAACCCGACGCTGGACGCGTTCGGGGCCTACTTCGAGGCGTGCGCGCGCGGGGACGGCGAGGGGTCGCTGGCCAAGTTCGGGCTGCTGTTCGAGACGAGCTACGCGCCGATCCGGGTGTACCAGGTGGACGCGTACCGGCGGTGCCCGTCGGGCTCGTGCGGGCCCGGGCTGGTGAGCTACGCGACGCTCCCGAGCTTCGCGCAGAACTTCACGAAGCAGTGCGACCAGACGTTCAACACGCGCGTGCTGGCGCTGGAGTACCTGAACGAGGACAACATCGCGGTGACGCTGGAGGTCTCGACGTCGCGGTCCTGGCGGGCGGCGACGCAGGACTTTGGCGGCAACCGTACGACGACGCGCACGGTGTGGCTCAACCCCCCGACGATGCGGGTGCAGGACACGATCTTCCAGACGACGCTCCCGAGCTCGACGTTCACGACGCTGTGCCCCGCCCAGCAGCGCCTGCCCCGGCTGGGCAGCTTCGCGACGGAGCTGGTGACGGCGGGCGTGTTCCTGGCGCGGGCGGTGCTCTTCGGGGTCGTGTACACGCCGGCGATGGTCCCGATCTGGGCCCGGGGCTCGGCGTGCCCCGCGCCCGGGGGCGGGTCCCTGTACCACTCGGTCTTGACGAGCTGCGGGTCCGGCCTGTACTCGCTCGACGACTTCTTCGACAGCCTCGACGACGCCTCGGCGCTCTTCTGGCACAGCCTGACCCTGCTCGGCCAGCTGGTGGACCCGGTGTCGGGCGAGGGCGCGTCGCCGCTCGCGGACGTGCTGCAGGGGATGGAGGCGGTCGGGGTCGCCACCGTGGACCTCTGGACGGCGCGGGCGTCGGTCATGACGCTGGCGAACCTGCCCGTGCGGGAGGAGCTGGCGGGGGCGTGGGGCGTGCTCCAGACGGGGACGCCCCACCTGCAGGGCGGGTTCCACGCGGGCCAGGCGCTCTCGGCGTGGTGCCGCTACACGTACAAGCGGGTGGCCGGCGTGACGCTCAAGCTGGTGAAGCGGGGCCTGAGCCGGGCCGGCATCACGGTGGGCGCGGCCTGGGCCATCCTGTGGGCCGAGCTGTACGACGGGCGGGCGGACTTCTCGGCGACGGTCACGGCCCGGGCCGAGATGGGGTGCGGGGGCCTGCGGCTCATGCTGGGGCTGGGCAACCCGTGGTCGGACCTGATCTACTACCAGTGCGAGGGCGCGGCCAAGCTGGTGGACGACTTCATGGGGCTGGGCCTGACCCTGTTCGTGGAGGTGCCGATGGTCAAGTGCGTGTGCAAGGACACGAGCGGGCAGAACCTCCTGACCTTTGTGCAGAACACGTGCGCGGACAAGGTGCCGGCCACGCTCCTGCCCACGCTCTACATGGTGACGGCCCAGGCGCGGGGCCTGTACAACCTCGACGGCCTGGCCTGCAGCGGCGTGCTCACGTCCACCAAGGCGACCATCAGCTCGGCCCTGGACCCGTGGTTCCAGTCCCAGTACAGCGCGCTGGACGCTCTGTCGGGGGCGATCGACTACGCGCTGTTCGCGTTCGAGTCCGACGCCGGCCAGTGCACGGACTTTGCGCACGACCCGCACGTGGTGGTGATCGTGCCCAACCCGCCCGAGTACTTCCACCAGTGCGCCAAGACGTCGCGGTGCAAGACCGTGTGCGCGGACGAATGGGCGACGTTCGCGTCGGCCCAGCAGCCCCCGATTCCCTCGGCCAACCTGCCCATCACGGTCAACAGCCTGTTCTTCCCGGGGCAGGTGGACCCCGCGCTGCAGCTGGCCAACGCGACGGCCGGGCTCCAGTTCGACGCGCCCGGGTACTGCCTGTCGCGCCCCGCGGGCGATCCGCCGGACCTGGCGCTGGCGGTGGCCGAGGTGGCGGGCGCGGACGTCAAGGTGCGGTTCTGGTGCGTGCCGCTCATGCCCAGCTCCAGCCTGTACCTGAGCGCACAGGCGGGCTACGGGGTCCAGGGCCTGCCCGGGGACGTGATCCAGACGTCGTTTGGCGCGCCCGGCTGGCTCGCGATCCTCCTGCAGGTGGCCGGGGAGCAGCTGGCGGCCTGGGTGGACGCGGACGGCCTGCACCTGCCGCCCTCGGTCTTGCCCAACATGCCGCCTGGCCAGAACTACATGGGCGTCATGGACCTCTGGTGCGCATGCTCGCTCGCTTTTCTCGCTTGGGTGCTTGACGGGGCTGACACGCGCGCGCAGGACCTTCAACGGCGCGATCCTGCTGCACGTGGTGACGCGCCGGCTGTCCGGCACCACGACGGTCCTGTCGACGGCCGGGACGGTCTCGCTGGTGTTCGTTCCGCCCAACGGCACGGCCTGGCGGTCGAGCACGGTGGACCTGACGGCGGTCGTGAACCGCGAGTACTGGGTCACGACCTTCCCCGACGGCTCGACTGTGTTCCTCCCGAAGCAGGCCGGCCTGCCGCCGCAGCGGGCCACGTTCACGCTGGCGCAGGGCCAGCTGGTCATGACGCCCTGGCAGATGCTGGCCCCGACCGACTTCACGGGGCTGACGGGGCTGCTCCTGTCGCGGGCGTGCGTGGCCCCCGGGTACGCGCTGGCGGTGGCGGCGAGCGGGTGGGACTGGCTCCAGCGGGTGCAGTTTGGCGGGGGCTACTACGTGGAGGGCGTGTTCAACTCGGCCCCCGTGTCGATGACGATCAGCGTGCAGGGCAACTGCAACGAGCTGAGCTGCGAGGGGTGCCCGAACGTGCAGGTGCAGCGCCTGTGCCTGTCGTACAACAAGTGCGCGCTGGTCAACTGCGTGGGGACGCCCGTGCACCAGCGCAAGCCCCTGTGCGGGGTCGGGGCGCTCCTCCGGCACAACGGGCAGATGAGCCTGAGCGCGACCAACGCGGCCTGGTCGGTGTTCGCGGAGATGGTCGGGCTGGTGCTGGACCTGAACCTGCTCACGGTGCACGAGGCCCAGGTCAAGTGGCCCGAGGACTCGTTCCTGTGCCACGTGTGCGCCGCCAAGGGCGCGAGCGCCGAGTTCTTCTCGATCCTGACGGCGATCCTCAACTCGGCGCTCCAGCTGGGCGGGGCCAACGTGGGCTACCTGTACGGCGGGGCGACCAACGTGAACCGGAACGCGGACGCCGTGCTGACGGTCTCGAACACGGCGCTAAACGCGTTCATGCACCAGGTCGCGCTGGCCCCGCTGTTCCTGATGATCGCCGCGCACCAGGTGATGCTGTGCCAGACGGCAGGGCTGCTCGCGCTCATCGACAGCAAGAGCAGCTTCCAGATCGACCTGCTGCCGGCGGACCAGTCGACGGACTCGGACGCGGTGGCCGGCCAGTGCCTGACGCTCGGGGCGGCGGTGCTGGCGATGTACCCGACGGACGACCCCAAGGGCCTGGCCTCGGTCGTGGCGTCGACCATGGCCAACTCGGTGCAGCTGCTCCTGATCGACGAGATCGAGCCGGTCCTGCACTACATGGACACGGCGATCGCGTACCTGATCGGGCTGGTGCAGTCGTTCGCGGCGCTGGTCGTGACCCAGAACATGGCCCGGTGCAACCCGCCCGACTTCAGCGTGGCGCAGGTGGTGCGGTGCGCGTGCGGGGACCAGCCGCTCGGGATCCAGGCCGCGCGGCGGAAGGAGGGGGCGGGCCAGTTCGCGCACTGGTGCACGGGGGTGCTCTCGATGCTGGACAGCAACGGCCAGCCCATGTACGTGTACAACCCGTACACATACGACCAGGTGCAGGCGATGGCGGCGGGGATGCAGGCGTACCTCGACTGCCTCGGGCAGGGCACCGCGGGCTACACGTGCGCGCCCCCGTCGGACCCGGCCTTCAGCGGGCAGGGGGTGAACGCGCTCAACGTGCTGGTGGCCTGCCGCGAGAACTACGCCAAGCGCCGGTGGGACCCCGCGGCGTTCGTGCTCTACAACCGCCTGCCGGGCTACCCCCTGCGGTACAACGGGGTGGTGCCGGTGCCCGCGCGGGACACGGCGTGCTACATCCGCGACTGCATGCAGCAGCAGGGGGCGGGCGTGGCGGGCCTGGCCATGACCTGCCTGGAGCAGTACCTGCAGTGCACGGGCGTGTCCAGCGACGCCTACTGGCAGTACGAGCACGCGGCGGGTGCGGGCCCCGAGTTCGTCGACGCGTGCCTGGTCTTCTACGGGCCGGCGCAGGCGGGGCTCGCCGCGTTCCAGGCGTGCGTGGACGGGCCCGACGAGGGCAACTGCACGCTGCCCGGGCATTGCTGGACGCCGCGCTCGCCCAACAACGTGCCCGTGTGCGACCAGCACCGGGTGGTCAGCACCGGCGCGAGCCGGGACGGGCTGGTCCAGCGCCTCTACGCGGAGGCCCAGCAGGCGGTGCTGCAGGCGGTGCAGGCCTCGCGGGCGTACCAGCTGAGCGGGCAGTCGCAGGCGTCGGCGGCCTTCTTCAGCGAGGAGGGGGACGTGATCCACCAGACGATGGACTGCATCTTCCTGGGCCCGTACTCGCGCGTGGACTACTGGCCCGCGCCCGTCTGCCAGCCCGGGGAGGAGTGCCTCGAGGGGCCGTTCTGGGCCCGGGACGAGGGCGGCGGGGCGACGCGCGCGGTGGACGCGAACGCCTGCCCGTCCGAGACGACGCTGCCTTACACGTGCGGGAGCCTGTCGCGGCGGGCGGTCATGCGCTACTTTGTGCACGACTACCTGCCGCAGCACGTCGACGGCAACAACAACAGTCTGCTGCGGGAGGTGATGCTCGCGTACCTGGATGAGATCAGGGGAGACTGGAACGACACGAGCCGGTACGGGTGCCCGTGCGCGGCGGGGGGCGCGTTGCCGTCGTGCTGCGTCCAGGGGGGGCCGCTCCTCCCGCCCGGGCTGAACAAGACCTTCACATCCATCCCCACCAAGGCCGTGCTGGGCGCGCTGGCCCAGGACTTCAAGGACATCTTCGCGCGGGCGGTGGACGACATCACGCCGTGGCGCCTGTACCTCGACGCGATCCGTCCCGGCGCGAGCGCGGCCTACGACTGGCGGGGCTCGCAGCGGGCGGAGGACGAGGCCCGCCTGAACCCGGTCGCGCCGTCGATGAACTACACCAAGGACGAGGCCATGACGCCCGTGACGTACGCGAGCAACACGCTGTGGGACACGTGCCACGCGGCGCTCAAGCAGCTGCTCTTCACGTTGCCCCTCAACGACACGGGCCTGCAGTTCGACGCGCCTGCCTTCGACGGGAACGCGAGCCGCATCGAGGAGTACGTGGCCACGTTCACGTCGGAGGCCTTCCTGAGGAGCCCGCTGCACCGGTTCTACACGCCCAAGCACGCCCCCTCGCATAGCCACATGTGCGAGGCCGCGCCGTCGCAGGACGCGTCCGAGGGCATGACGGCCTGGACCGACTTCGTGCAGGGGGGCGCGGTGCTGCTGGACCGCCGCGTGTCGGTCCTCACGCCCCTGGCCTCGTATCGGGCCCAGCGCTTCCGGGTGGGCGAGGCGGGGTGTCTGTGCGGCTGGCGGCGGTCGGGCGGGGCGTGCCTGGCGGACCCCAGCGCGTGCGCGGACGTGTGCCGTCTGGCGCGGTGCGAGCGTGGGTGCTGGTTCAACGCGTCGGACGAGCCGCTGGTGCTGGCGGGGTTCCGGCCCGAGTGGCATTGCCCCGAGGTGGAGCTCTCGCCGCACTGGGGGATGCTGGACGCCGTCGCGGCCGAGGCGTGGCTGGCCCAGAACCTCACGAGCGTCAACGCGTCGACGCGCGACCTGCTGGCCTACGGGCGCGCGGGGCTGCGGATCGGGAACCTGGGCGTGCTGGCCAACATCTCCAAGCGGTACGTGTCGCCCGCGACGCGCGAGGTGCCGCTGGAGCGGGGCCGCCTGACCACGTGCCCCGCGGCGCTGGAGAAATGGCCGGAGGACCTCGCGCGGAAATTCGTGGACCGCCTGTTCCCCGCGGCCCAGGGCGTGGAGTCCCCCGGCGCCGTCGCGTACTGCACGCGCTACGCGATCGAGGTGGCGCGCCTCACCGTGTTGGGCCTGGCGGACCCCTCTGGCGTCGGGACCCAGCAGCAGCGGGAGGTCGCCGAGCGCTGGCGGGTCCGCTGCAGCGCGCAGCTCCAGGTGGTCCGGCTGTGCGTGGGGCTAGGCGTGTACCGCCCGCGCACGGTCCCGAGCGCCCGGGCCTGCCCGCACTTCACGGTGGCCGGGCTGGGGCAGGGCGACTACACGACCCCGGAGTGCCTGGTGCAGGTGGGCGGGGCCTTCTACGACCCCTGCCGGTGCCTGACGTGCGCCGGGGCGGGCACGACGGTCTCGCCCTCGGACTTTGCGCGCCCGGAATGCCGGCTCCGGTTCGACCCGCGGGATCCGAGCCTGCTCCCGCCGCTGCAGGCGTTGGGCTGGTACGACGGGGTCCCGCCCGCCGCGCCGGCCCCGTCCCCGTCGTTCGTGGGGGCGCTCCTGTCGGACCCGACCGCCGTGGGCAACACCGTCCCCGGGGCGAGCTGGTTCGAGGCCGAGGGCTGGATGGCCAACACCAGCGAGTTCTGCGACATGGTGCAGGACTGGTGGCCCGACGACTGGGACTTTCCCGTGGGCTACCACGTGACGGTCCCGTGCGATGCGGACGACACGGCCTACCGCACGTTCGCGCAGGCCTTCGCGGACGACCGGTCCGGCCCAGCCCCGCGCATGGCCTACCAGCACGACCTGCTGCGGGACGTCTCGCTGGCGGACACGCACTTTGGAGCAGGGGGCCTATGCAGGACGACCAACTTTGGCATGCCAATGCCAGTGACCAACACCATGCGGTACTGCACGGCGGTCCCGCTCGACGGCACCGAGGACTTCACGACCCCAAGCGCGCGGGCCGGCCTTAAGGGCGCGGCCATGGCCCCGATGCAGTGCACGGCCTCGAGCGCCGCCCTCCCGTGGCCGAGCGCGGGGATGGCGCAGGCCCCGTACGACCCCGCGCTGTACTCGGTGGGGACGGTGCCCAACATGCCCCCGCCCGACGCCTCGACCTACCCCGCGACGCTGGACGACATGTGGGACGTGGGGCCCTGGCAGGAGTTCACCGCGCAGGGGAGCACGTGGGGGGGCGCGTGCTCGGACTACCCCCTGTACCTGTGCGCGACGGACGCGGACTGCGCCGATCGTTCGTGCCGGGGGCGGGTCTGCTCCAACGACCAGGCGCGCGCGTGCACGGCCGACGCCAACTGCACGGGCGCCGGGGTCTGTCGGGGCGTGTGCATGGACCCGCAGACGGACTGCATCCGCCACAGCGACTGCCCCCCGGACCTGATGTGCTCGGGCGTGGGGACATGCGAGGTCCCGACCCTCGTGCTGTCCAACGGGCTCACTCTCAACAACGTGAGCTTCCAGCTGGCGACGCAGGGGTCGTGCCCCCCTGGCTCCAGGGCCTTCACGCTCGAGGGGGGCTCGTACTGGGCGTACACGTCGTCGGACCTGCTTCGGGCCCACGGCATGTGCTCGTTCGAGGACTGGTTCAAGTACACGCAGGCGACGATGGCCAGGTGCGCGGTGCGGCAGGCCGACACGTACTTTGAGATCAACCCCACGACCTGCCCGATCGTGAGCCTGGACCGGACCGGCCTGGACAACGCGACGGTCTGGTGGAGCCCCACGCGCGACCGCCCGGACTTCATGTACCTGCGCCCGACCAACTGCGATCGGGACTACGAGCGCCTCGAGGGTTTCACGCTGTGCGCGCCCGAGTCGGCCGTGCTCGTACAATCGGCTGGGGGCGCGCAGACGACGGAGGCGCTCGACTACGACCAGTACGTCCGGCTGCACGAGAGCCGGGCGAGCATGTACCTGGCGCGCATGCCCGAGGCCGGCAACCTCAACCTCGGGTTCCTCGGGCTGCAGAGGAACTTCACGTCGCTGGACGAGCTCGAGAGCACGGGCGCCACGGCCTCGGGCGATCACTCGTTCGTGTCGTGCGGCACCCTCAGCCAGTGCTACCCCGCGGACTTTTACTCGCACGGGGCCCTGGCCACCAGGAACCTGTCGAGCGGGTCCCAGTACCCCCAGGGCGACGTCTTCTCGTGCGGGGCCTTCGGGTACGTCTCCGGCGGGCGGTGCGTGATCGACGAGCAGGCCATGGTCCTGTACCAGGCCCTGTGCGCGGAGGTGGATCCGGTCCAGTCGTGCGTGGATCTGATCGGGGCGGGCGTGGAGAACCTGTGCCTGGCCATCACCTCGCCCTACGACGCGCAGAACCACCAGCGCACGGCGAATCTGCAGGCCCTGACCGAGCTCTTCTATAGCTTCCCCTCATTCACCGACTTTGACGGCTATCTGAGGGTCACGACGTGCATGTCGGACCTGTACTCGCGGCTGGGAGGCCGGAGCCTGTACTTCCCGTTCATGTACAGCCTGTACGAGTTCCCGTTCGACTGGTTCTACCAGTGCATGGTCATGATGCCGGGCGTGCGCGTGGACGTGACCTCGCGGGGCAACCAGGACTGCGCGCAGTTCAGGCAGCCCATGCCCGTCGGGGGATACACGCCTCAGGGCCACCTGTCTGACTCTTGGGTGACGTTTGTGCGCCGCGTGCGGGGCGGGTACCTCAAGGAGGACGTCGAGGCGTTCGCCAGCACACAAGGCAAAAACTATGCAGCCGTCATCGACGCGGCCAAGAATATCACACAGGGCTTCTACTACACGTCTGGCAAAGACGAGAGCTCACAGACCTGTTCGGAGAACTTGCTTTGGGACATTTCCAAATGGGGCGACGTGCTCCGTCCGACAACTGTGTACGACTCTTCTTGGCGTGACCTCATCTACAACTTCTACGACTCGGAGGTGTGCGGGGCCGAGTGGACTGCAGAGCTCCTTGCCAAGGGCGATCAACAGTTGGTTCCACGTGGGGTGACGGGCAATGCCTGGATCCAGTACCTCACACTCCCCGATCCTGATCACATCTCGAACCCCCCGGGTATGAGCGTCACGTTACTGGAGGCAGTGAGAGAGTACATGCTGGTGCAGGTCATACCCACACAGAAAGGGTTGACGTCATCTGACCAGGGGTGCGTCACCATGGCGAGCGACATGCCGCAGAACGCGACGGGGTCGGGAATCTTCCAGGCGTATCCGTTCCTGGCCATCATGCCAGACTCTCCAGGCCAGCCCACGTCCATGAGCTCGCCAGTGGACATGACATGTGTTTACATGGTGGAAGATGACCCAGCGTTCGCCAGCTGGACCGGCGCGCCGTGCCAGAGGGTGACTATCACGCCATCGCCCGGCAACAGCATCTACGCGATTCAATGTCCCACCAGCGACGGGACGCGCCAGTGCACGCTGGTCCCCATGCCCTACCAGTACGACGGCTACTACAACTGCCAGTACAGGACCAGCAAGAACTACGACCCTGGCTACACGCCCACGGACCACGAGGGCGTGCTGGAGCTCATGTACGCGCGGATGCGGGCCTCGTACTACCAGGCGCGCCCCGTCCAGGCCGCCACGCTGGCCCCCACGACGCTCCCGTGGTTCAGGCGCGCGTGGCCGTTCCAGGGGTTCGACCTGACGAAGACGCTGGACCACCAGGACAACATCCAGCCCAACCCGAACCTGGCGGTCATGTGCACGATCAATGCGGACCCCGCGCACGCGATCAACTTCATGGCCTGCCAGAGCGAGCACTACCAGGCGCTCAAGGCCCATGTGCTCGGCCGGTACATGCGGGATGGGGCGGTGATCGTGCCGGCGATGACGCAGCTGGAGTGGGGCGTGGCGCGCACGACCCTCTTGCAGGGCGCGGTGCTGTCGTACGCGAACCAGAACCGCACGTCCGCACAGCTGTACGTGGGCGGCCTGTTCGACGACGCCTCGGTGTGCACGAGCCCCGTCATGACCCAGCGGGTGTGCTGGCGGAACTCGTCCGGCGTGTTCTCGCCCGTGAACCCGTGGCTGCTCGGGGACTTCAACCCGTACTCGATGTGCGACGTGATGTTCTCGGAGCAGTCGCAGGCCTTCACCGAGACCGTCTACTCGTTCTGCAGCGAGGACGGGGGCCAGCCCAACTCGTACTGCAAGGCCTTCAACCAGCTGCTGATCCCGTCGCAGTGCAAGCCGCTGTCCGGGACCGTGGTGCCGCAGCCGGGCGTGCCCCCGCTGGCGGCGTCGAGCAGCACGGGCGGCGCGTACACGTACCCGGAGTACAACCTGTGCAAGCACACGCTGCACGAGGACGCCAGCGGGTGCACGCAGGACCAGGGGCTGCTGGGCGGGTTCGACGGCCTGCCCGTGGCCGCGCCCCCCTCGGCGTACAACATGCTGCAGGACACGCCGTACGCCGGCGCCCCGTACGCCGTGGCCCCGAACCTGTACACGACGAGCGCGTGGGGCATCCCGTCGGACTTCCAGGGCGGGGTGTTTGCGGGCACGAACCCGCTGTGGGGCGGGCAGTCCGGGCCGTTCGGGTACCTGCAGGCCAGCGACGACGAGCTCGGGGGCCACCGCGTGGGCCTGAGTCTGACCCGGACCGCCGCGTCCGACACGATCAGCCTGCTGCTGGTGGACCGCCTGCCCCTGTCGGCCGGGGGCGAGGGGGTCCCGCTGAACCTGTCCGGGTCGATGCCCGTGGGCGAGTGGGTGCCGACGCTGCAGGCCGACATGGCCGCGGACGACCAGGCCAACCAGCGCCTGTACCGGATCGTCTACACGAACCAGAACCTGACCGGGGCCAGCTGCCCTCTCCAGCGCTGGGCGTTCTACTCGGGCGGGTACAGCGCCTTCTCGCCCACGATCCCCAGCCCCCAGCGGTCGAAGCACCTGTTTTACCGGATCCATAAGGGACGCCTGGCACACCCGACGATGCGCCAGAGCACGTCCGGGGCCAACCTGGGCGTGTACCGCACGTCCAACGGGTTCTGCGCGTGCCCTCAGGTGCCCGACGTGCGCCAGCCGCAGTGCCTGGCCCCCGTGGGCGCGACCACCAACGACTGCTCGCTGCTCGCGACGGTGCAGGCCCTGGCCGGGCTGCGCGCGTCGGTGCCCTCCACCGTGTTCGCGCCGCTCGACTCCTTCGCGCGGGAGCGGCAGTGCAGCATGTACCTGGACTGGCCCAACGTCAACGGCACGCTGCGGGACGGGGCCGCGCACGCCGGGAGCTGGGCGGGGGCGTCAAGCGTGGCGAGCCGGCAGTGCCATGTGCTGGACCGTTTCCAGCCGTTCCTGTACAACTACACAAGCGCGCAGACGATGGACTCGTCGGGCCTGAACACGGTCTCGGCCGGCGTGTGCCAGACCCGGCGGGCGGTGCGGCTGAACCCTGCGGCGCTGGTCGGGGCGGGTCGGTGCGTGCGGTCGGCGCTGCTCAAGGACACGGCGCACTTCACGTGCTCTGCGGGGGCAGGCCAGCCCAACATGCCCCGCCCGGTGCCGCTCACGCCCGCCCAGACGGCACAGCGCCGCGCGGTCCGGCGCCAGCGGTGCTCGGCCTGCGCCCCGCCGCCCACGTTCACGACGCAGGCTGGGGCCCCGATCCCGCCCGAGAGCAGCTTCGGCCGGCTGTTCCGCCCGAGCGCCGAGCGCATGCTGGCCAAGGACCTGCGCGACGCCCTGTGCGGGGCCAACGGGGCGTGCCCGCCGTTCAACGCCTCGGCCTGGAGGCGGGGCCGGTTCATGCGCAACTACCTCCAGAGCCCCGCCAGCCTGTTCGTGTGGCCCGACCAGCCGCCCTCGCCCCCCGCGCCCACTGCCCCTCCCGCCCCGGAGCCGGCCAGCGTGTGGGAGGGCCGCCCATGGGTGTTCTGCCCGGACACCGGCTCGCTCCGGACGGGGGCGGGCTGCAAGGGGACGATCCCTCGCGCGGCCTGGCTCCAGGATCGGGGCGGCACGTGCTCGAGCATGATCCGCGCCCTGAGCGCCAGCGGGAACGCGACCGGGGACCCGATGGCGCGCGCCCCCTTCTGCAACATCGACACCAGCACCTCGGCCGTGTGCTCGGCCATCACGCGCGCGCGGGCGCTGGTCGCGCAGGCCAACTGCATCGCCTCGGGGGACGACGCGTGCATGCCCAGCCCTTTCACGTACCACCCCGCGAGCTACGACGCGAGCAACAGCGAGTGGGTGCACAACACGGTGATGGACTTTTACGAGCAGCTCGCCCCGAACGCGTGCAACACGTCGCTGCAGAACCCCGCGCTCCTGTACGCGCAGACGCGGGCGTACCAGGACACCTGCCCCGCCAACGCCGTCTCGCTCATGGTGGTGGTGCTCAACGTGCTGCGGACGGTCATCACGGACGTGGCCCTGCTGGTGACCACGGGCATCACCATGCTGTTCAAGATGCTCGCGATGGTCTCGGGCGACACGCACCAGGTCGCGAACATGCGGGCGTCGGCGGGCGCGGACTGGGCCATGATTAAGAAGAAGGGCGGGGCCATGCTGGCGACGGCGGGCGACATGCTGCTGGACGGGATGCTCAACTCCGGCGCGGTCGGCAAGCGCCTCCTGCAGTTCCTGGACAAAGCCTGCCTGCACATCAACAAGTACATCAACTGGTTCCTGTACGTGTGGTGCGACTACGTGAAGCAGTACATGCTCGGCCTGCTCGCGGCCCTGCAGCACCTCGTGGGGTACCTCGGCACGTCGAGCGAGATATTGAACGACCTGATGGACTACCTCTTCCAGGGCCTGCTCCCCGCCGAGTTCGCGGAGAAGTACGGCAACAAGATGTTCCAGACGCTCATGGAGGAGCGCTACTCGAGCCCCACCGCGCACAAGGACCAGGTGGCGGCCGAGAACCACGTGTCCCTGGGCGCGGACGGCCGGCCCGTGTCCAAGGACGCGGCCACACGAAACGCGGTGGTTGGCGCGGGGGCTGGCGCGGCCGGGCGCGACGCCGAGCAGATGGCCCTCAACACTGGTGAGCACAGCATCAAGGCCGAGGCAGCGGCGTCCGGGCGCATCGCCAGGGCTCTCGCAGCGGTCAGCCGGGTCACGTCCTGGCTGGGCCCCGTGGGCGAGGCCGTCGGGCTGGGCATGGCCGTCTACAGCGGTGTCAACGAGATCATCCAGGCCAAGAACGACGCCAACAGCTTCTACCCGGACAACTTCACGCTGTTCCGGCTGGACGACATCGTCAACGTGATCACGGACATGATGCAGTACCTGCAGAACGACCAGACGTGCTACCAGTACCAGGCCTTCCAGAACGCCAACTTCACCTACAGCTTCTTCCCGTGCTTCGTGCTCAACATGTCCCAGTACGCGTCGACCAGCGCGGGCACCACCTCGGTCGCGGCCACCCCGTGCTGGGCGGACGCGCAGCCAAGCCTGGGCCAGAGCTCGCTGCTGTCCTGCTCGCCGTCGAGCACGTGCTGCCGGACCAGCGAGTGCACGGACCTGATCCTGTGCGCGACCTGCCCCGCGGCCCAGCCAGGCACGAACCAGTTCGGGTGCAGCGCGCTCGAGCAGAAGTGCGTGTGCGGGCAGGCGATCGAGATCACCTCGACGTGCTCGTCCAACGGCCAGTGCGACGCCGCGTCCCAGTGCCAGCTGGCGGCCTCGCTCGACGGCGCGCCGGGCGGGTACGGCACCATCCCGTGCGGGAGCTGCCCGTCGCTGGACCAGGTCATGTGCATGCTGCCGCAGGGGGGCCTGCCGGGAGTGTGCTCGTGCACGCTGGCCAGCTCCCTGCAGTACGCCCTGTGCACGGGAGGGACCGGCGAGCCCACGATCGTGGACACGTCCAAGATGTGCGGGTACGTGCCCGGGTTCGCGGGGCGCGCCTCGGACTGGTCCTTCTCGATGGACGACATCATGCTGGCCCCGTGCGCGCAGGCCGTGGCGGGGGTGTGCGCGATGGTGACGCCCGTGGCCGCGCCCGCGATGTACATGGTCATGGCCACGGCGGTGCGCGTGCCTGGCGCGCGACGGCGCCTGCTCTCCCTGGAGGAGCCGGACCCGCCACCGGCCGAGGCAGGGGACGAGTACGACGCGCTGGACCCCGAGGCGCTGGAGGAGATCCTGGGCTGGCCCGGGTGGGGTGAGACGGCCGCGCCCTGCCGGCTCCTCGTGCTAGCGCACCAGGCCGGGCGCGCGCTCGGGGTGCTGGACGAGTACGAGCTGCGGCGGTGCGCGTACTGGCGGCTGGTGGGGCACGTGCTCGTCCTGCAGCACAACCTGACGGCGCTCGAGGCTTCCGACACGTTTCTGGTGTCGTGGTCCGACCTGGCGCAGGCCGCGCTGGAGCCGGGCGGGGCGCGCGCGCTGCTCCGGGCGGGGCCGGGCCTCCTGCGCGCGGCGCTATACCACCCGTGGGCCAGGCCGCTGCGGGCGCTCGGGCTTGTGGCCTTGCGAGCGCTCGAGGACGTGCGCTGGCGGCTGGCCCTGGGCAAACACAGGCACGCATCCAGGCCGGTGGATGAGCCAGCACCCCAGGAGGAGGCCGGCACGCGCGAGACATCCATCCCCAACGCGCGCGGGTCGGGCCGTCGCCTTCTGCAGGCCGCGCAGTCGGTGCAGGCGGACATCCAGGGCGTGGTCGCGTACAGCGCCCAGATCATCACCGGCGACCCCACGCCGTCCTACGCCGGCCAGGCCGCCTGGTCCTCGGCCGCGTTCGTGTGGCCCCCGACGTTCAACCTGTCGCTGAGCGCGTGCCCGGCGGGGCTGGCGGTCCTGCGGCTGGGGCGGCAGGTCGCGCTGATCGACAAGCTCTACTACCAGAGTTTCATGAACGCCCCGAAGCGGCCCATCCAGCGGTCCCTGCGCGCGACCCTGCCTGACCTCTCCGGGCTGGGGTTCAACGCGAGCCTGGGCCCCGGGCGGCCGGGCCAGGGCTGGGTGTCCGCGGGCTTCCACGCGCTCATGGGCGCGTTCAGCATCACGCCCCAGGGGCTGGAGGGCTTCTTCACCTCGGAGCGGCCCGACGGCCTGCGCTGGCTGCTGAACACGGCCGTCCAGTGCGACCTCGCGTCGGTCAACACGTGCTCGCGCCACAAGCGCGACCTCATCATGTCGGTCGTGGTCTTTGGCCTGCTCTACGCCCTGCTCTCGGCGGTCGGCGGGGCGCTGGGCTTCCCGATGGCGGGCACGCTCCTGCTGGTGTCCTTCCCGTCCTTCATCCTGTGGTACACGTACGGCGTGGCGATCACGTGCTTCCCCCTGCTGCCCACGTGCCTGCTCGCGGACGTCGTGGCGGCGCTGGAGTCGTTCGCGCCCCCGCGGGTCGACCTGCCCCGCCTGCTGGTCCTGCCCAAGGGCGCGGGCCTCGCGCCGTGCGAGCAGCTCAACTTCACCGCGTGGTACGACCCGCTCGCCTTCGCCCTGTGCGACACGGACCTCCCGACGTGCGCGTGGATGGGCAACTGGACCTCGGGCGTGGCGTGGCTGGACGGCGCGCTGGCCCCGTTCGCCGGCGCCCTCGCGCGCAACGAGGCCTTGATGGGCGCGCCGGGGTACGAGCCGCATGCCTACCGGGTGTGCACGTGGGTGTCGTTCGTGTGGGTCGTGCCCGCGGTCGGTGCGACGCTCCTCGGGTCGGCGCTGGCCTACAGCCTGGCCTCGGCTGCCCTCGCCCTCTTGCCCTCGATTGTCGAGTTTGCGGGCCAGCTCGTGGTCTTTATGAATTCGCCCGGTTAGGGGATCCACATCCAGCTTGCGGTCCAACTTGATCTCGCCCGGCTAGGGGATCCACGTCGCGTACAGGGCCGCCACGCCGAACGACGCGCAGCACACGTAGAACAGGCGGCAGTTGGTCACGGTCTCGATGGTGGCCTGGCGGTCCCACGTGTGGCCCACGCCCAGGAAGTAGTCGAGCACCACGACGCTCATGAGGACGGTCGCGCCGTTGCCCTGGCCCTGGCTGGGGATCTGGCACCCGCACTGGAGGGCCCCGAGGAAGTAGCCCAGGATGTTGAGGTTCTCCTGCGTCATGCTCGTCCCCCCGGACTTGGGCGCGCACACGCGGTAGAGGAAGTAGACCATGAAGCTCGTGGACGAGATGAGCCCGTACACGTTGGCCGGCGAGGTGATGATGGCGGCCACGATGCAGTGCATGCACAGGCAGTGGCACCAGAAGATGAGGTCCCACACGCCGGCCTGGTCCACGGCGTCTGCGCTGAAGTCGATGCCCGAGAGGCCGTGCTCGCGCATGTGGTACGTGTAGTTGGAGAAGAGGACGCCCAGCAGGGAGGCGAGGACGGTCGGGACCCCCAGGCCCAGGCTCTGCGCGACGAGGGCCTCCTGCCGGGCCAGGACCACGGTGCCGTTGAAGGCCAGCGCCTGCACGAGGAACATGTGCATGCGGGGCATGGGCGAGAAGACCACCACCGCGACCGTGGCCAGCGCCTGTGACATGCCGAGCCCGTACGCCGTGCCGCGGGACAGCTCCATCCACACCTCCCCGCGGGCGACGGGCGCGTATATATGCCGGCCCCCTTCACCGCGCTCCACGATGGTGTACGTCAAGATCGAGCCGGTGGACGACGAGGGCCCGCTCCCGCCGTGGGCCGCGCCCCAGCGCCGGGGCCCGCCCTGGGCCGTCGAGGTGGAGCGCGACCCCGTGTCCGGCGAGCCCGTGGCGATCAAGCCCGAGCCTGGCGCGCACCCCGCGACGCTCAAGGTCGAGGGCGAGCCCGTCACGATCATCAAGGAGGAGGAGGACCAGCCCCCGCCCGCACCCGAGCCCGTCCCGGAGCAGGTCCAGCGGGAGGCCGCGGCGGTCAAGGCCATGCTCGCACGCCCGTACCGCCCGGCGCCGCAGGACGGGGGGCCCGTGTCGTCGCGCAACTACGCGGCCGTCGAGGCGCACGGGGGCTTCGGGCTGGTGGACCGCGGGAGCGCGGCCGGCGGGCTGCACGACCTGCTGGCCCACGTCCCGCGCGGCGACCCGAGCCCCCGTTTCGCCGGCCTGCGCGTCGGGGACACGTTCGAGGCCGTGACCAGGGCGAGGGGCCCGCCCCAGCCGCTCAAGGTGCGGTACCTCACGCCCGCCAAGTACTACGCCCCGGGGCGGCGGGTCACGATGCTGGGCGTGGGCGTGGACGAGCGGGCGTGGCAGCGGCTGGTCGTGAGGCCCGCCACACGGCCCTGACCGTATATAAGCGGCGGCCGGCCCGGGGGGCACTATGGCGACCACCTCGTCACAGGACCTCTCGTCGATCCTCATGCAGGTGAAGGGCCTGGAGGAGGAGAAGACGAGGCTCATGAAGCTGCTGGATGACGAGCGGGTGCGATGCCAGGAGGCGCAGAGCAAGGCCGAGCGCATGTCGGAGGGCAAGCGGACCGAGATGCGGCAGGCCCTGCAGGGGGTGATCCAGAAGTGGCTGGAGGACAGCGTGCAGGACGAGAAGCTGCGGGAGGAGTTCAAGCAGGGGATGGCGCGGCTGGTCGAATCCACGGCCGAGGACTCGGGGGTGTGGCAGGTGGTGTGCTGCGCGTCGAACCGCCACGCGCGCCAGATCGAGGAGATCGAGCAGATGCGCCAGGAGAACACGACGCTCAAGACCAAGGTCGGGGGCGAGTTCCACGACGAGGCCTCGCGCAAGCGCCCGAGGGAGGACGAGGCCCCGCCCGCCAACGTGTGGAGCGACCTCGACGCGGACCTGCGCTCGGGCCGCATCATGCTCCCGGCAATTTGAGGTTCCAGCCCAGGTCTAGCTCGGCTCGGGCGGGCGCATGGCGGCCACGAGCTGCACGCAGATGATCTTGCGGTCGTCCTGGCCCGTGGCGACCTTGTACCCGTGGAGCCTGGGCCCGTACCTGGTGTAGAGATACCAAATGAGCCACCCGAGCCCCGCCGCGCCGGCGACGGAGAAGAACACGATGAGAAAGATGACCCACCAGGACAGACCCCCGCCGTTGTCCAGGCAGTCGGTCGCGTTGGGCGTGGCCGTGCAGTTGACCTTGGTCGCGTTGCCTGCGGAGTGATGTTTTTCAGACCTGGCCTCCCAATACTCGTCCGACTTGCGGACCTTGGGCGCGAATCCCGCATTGCTCAGGCCATTCGCGATGCCCCCGACCGAGGCATTCTGGTCCGCACCGGTCACAACAAAGCCTACCTGGGTGTTGTTCGTGCTGTTCGTTCCGTTGGACGCGGAGTTCTGCGCGCAGGCCAAGCCAAGCAGCCAGAGCCACAGCACGCACGCACGCACGACGGCCTGCATAGCGGCCCCGCCCCGCACCCCGCCGCTTATATGCAAGTTTTTGCGCGCGAATCTCGGGCTACGCACCTGTGGCGGCGCCGGCGAACGGGAGCGCCACGGCGGCGAGGTGCGCGGCCAGGACGGGAACCCACACGGCGGACTGCATCGACGCGCGCGATGGCGCGCCGCTTGTTTATACCCAGACCGTCTCGAAAAATTCATTGCAGACTCCCTGCCCTTCAGCCCATGCGGTACAGCGCGGGCGCCTGGGCCTGCACCTTCTGGCACCTTCAGACCATGCGGTACAGCGCGGGCGCCTGGGCCTGCACCTTCTGGCACCTTCAGACCATGCGGTACAGCGCGGGCGCCTGGGCCTGCACCTTCTGGCACCTTCAGACCATGCGGTACAGCGCGGGCGCCTGGGCCTGCACCTTCTGGCCCTTGCCCGCGCGCACGGACGCGACGCCAATGTAGTCCGGCCCGTGGTGCCCGCTGCCGTGGATCTCCTGCACGATGCAGCCCTTCTTCTTGATGCGCATGGAGCCCTGGAAGGCGAGGCTGTCCTGCGGCGTGTCCGAGTCCACGCTCGACTGCCCAGCGCTCTTGCGCATCTTGTGCAGCTCGTTGAAGGCGGGCATCTTCTCGCGGTAGTAGGCGTAGCTGGCGTACAGCGGGTTGTTGAAGACGCGGTACTCGTCGGCGTTGATGATTTCGATGTTCTCGCAGTCCACGGGCAGCTGCATGACGGGGTCGCGCTGCTCGGGGTGCTCGTAGTTGTACGAGTCGTGATACACGATGGGGGACGGCCAGTTCCGGCGGAAGTGCTGCTCGAAACTGGTCGAGGTCCGGTTGTGCACAAAGGCCATGACCATCATCGACGGTCCCCGGTAGTTGCTGTTGGTGTTGATAGACTGCCGCTTGAACTGGTTGTATCCATTCGGGGTCGCCTCGTCCCCGTCGGTCCAGTTGACATACGTGTCGTCCTTGCCCCCGTTGTACCCGTCGTAGGCGATGTCCCACAAGCGGATGAGATTCTTCTCGTTGAAGACGATGCTCCTGGCGTGGTACTTGTACGACATGCCCCAGATGCCGTGCATCGAGTCATCGTACACGCTCAGCTCGGTCTGGCCCCACAGGGTGTTGCCCAGCTCGGAGCCCCCAAGGCCCATGATGATGCCTAACATGTGGTGCTCGATGTTGGGCCGCACGATCACAATCTCCACATCTTCGAGTCTATCTCTCAGTTTTGCAGCGATCTCTGCTTCCGGTGGCATATGCAAGTCTTTCGTGTCTGATTCTCCAAAGAGCGTCACACTCGACAAATTGGGGCCTGCTGCCACTGAAGCCCTTCTGAGTAGTCCATGTTCGCGATTCATGTAATTCACCAACGCTCTATCATGCTCAGTTACGGATTGCCATAGCATGGCAAGGTCTGGGAAGATCACGAGGGATGGACGTTTGTTCTGGGAGCTGGCAAGCCTGAGATGGGCATTCATGAATTCAATGTAGTACTTAGGGATTTCGAACAGGCGTTGATATAGCTTTTGGATCAGTTTTACAGAGTACTTCATCTCACGACCAGCTTGGACATTACGCTCGGTAGCATCCGCGATGCTCATAGATAACGATCTCATGTAACGCCAGCGCTGTGTTGTATCATTTATATTTGCATATTTCTCAAGGTACTGCAAGTTAAGATGCCCGTAGGATTCATACACCAAATCCTTGTTTTGTTTGTAAATCTCTCCTTCAGCACTGTTGTTCAAGATATGCTGGGCCCTGGATAGCGTAGTTATGCCCATCGGCCATGTGTCGATCCCGTTTTGTGCCAATATTACTTGCAATGGTGGTGATGATGACGAGAGATCAGTCACCACCAAACCGAAATCTTGAAAACGGCCACGGAGCTCACTCAGCATAGTCAGCACCAATCCAGTACATTTGGAAGTGACCACTGCTGCATTGCTAGTAGGAAAAGTGGCTGGAGCAGCAGGGTTGAAAATATCACCAATTTTCTGCCAGGTCTCTTGAATGACAGTTTTGACACTGGCATTCATGAACAATGTTTGGTGGCGATGCAAGGCTTCAATGAAGGGCATGCTGTTGCCGTTCAAGGAAACTGGGGCCATGAGCGCGCCTAGCAATTCCCAAGTTACCAAAAGCGTTGACCCCAAAAAATCTGCAATGTCTGGGGCCGTACCGTCCACACTGATGTCCCTGTCAGGGATAGGGTCCATACCCGTTGAATTCATGCACCATGGATGGTTCACATTGCCAAATCCAGGCATCATAGACAGAAATTGGCTTGAAACATCGACTTTTTCTGGAATCTGTTCCTTTTTGGGCAGATTTTGGATCTCTATCATCATGTTATCTCCTAACATATAATTGTTGCTTAGATTAAAGTCAGACGGAAGGGACCCAGTCGCAGGCCACTGAAACAGGTCCATGAACACACCTGCTCTCTGGAAGCACGTTAGGTAGAAGGTATAGGCTTGAAACCATTGCGCGGATCCTGGTTGCAGGTCTGTATCACCGAACGGGTCGTAGAGCGTCTGGTTTTGAAACTTGGAGAATATCTGCACGAAATCGCCTCTGGTCAGAACACGTGGGCAGTCGAACACACAACTGTAACTGTGAGGGGCTAGTATGGAACCGCTGAACTTCATCCAATTCAGATGTTGTGAGTGCAGTTCTATCTGTTTCGACAATTCCAGTTGCAACTGGAAGGTCATGTTCTGTTTCAATGGGATTACTTTGGCCCCAAAGTTGAACACTGGAAACGGCGACACTGCTGGCTCTGCATAAACAAACTGCTTCTGGTGCGGAAAGATGATTAGCTGTGTCAGATTATTATTCCGAAAATTCTCATAAATGTCGTCTACAGCGTTTATCACTGGAGTTACGATATCATCTTCTATTTGCTGACTGTTATACAATGAGGCTGGTATCACGTACGGTTTGGCGCCTAAAAGGGCTCTGTCTGCACCCAGCGTGCCTTGAAGCTTTTTGTGAGGCGACATGTGTTTTCCCTGATGCGATTGAACGGCTTGTTCATACACCTGCTGTAAGTCTGCAGAATATTCGCTGGCGTACGGGTCGTCTTCCCCCAACAAGGCACACTTGATAAGATCCTTGAAGGAGAGGGTGAACCACGTGTCCCGTTCCTCATTGTAGAGCTCAAACTCGTACTCGAGATTGTCCTTGCTCGGCGGGATTCGGTAGTACTCGGCCGTGCGCACGCGCCTGCGCAGGATGTCCCTCGGGTGCTGCCCAGTCTCCATGGCGAAGGCGCGGGAGTGTACGATGGAGAGCCCGCGATAGCTTCCAAGGTCAGGTCCCTGCTTGAGGCGCTTGACGCCGTCTGGCCCCTGGGTGAGGTAGTTGGTCTTGTCAGGGATCATGGTCATCTGGAAGGTGAGCTTGGAGTTGCACAGAAGGAAGTCCGGCATGGGCCCCCCCCTGCGCGGCGGCGGCGGCGGTCAGTATCGGGTCTGTGGCGGTCAGTATCGGGGGCGGTCAAGATCGGGCTGGCGGCGGTCAGTATCGGGGGCGGGCAAGATCGCGCGTGCGCTGGCCGACTCACCAGGTGCGGAGGATGGCCTTGCCCTCCTCGATCAGGATGTCGAGCGCGTTGGCGTTCTTCTGCATCATGCCGAAGAGGTCGACAAACTGCCTGCAGATCTGGGTGTTGGACTTCTCGATGGTGTAGTACTTCTCGCGCATGGTCTTCTGGTAGGACGGGGCCAAGACAAGGGCCATGTGCACGTCGAGGTCGTTGGTGTACTGGATGCTGCCGATCATCTGGTTGAGCTTGTTCTTGAAGTTCTCGCGGCCCTTGGGGGACATCATGAAGTTGTGCTCGAGCACGATGGCCATACCCTGCCGGACCATGTAGCCGGCGAAGGAGCGCTTGGACTCGGTGAGAGTGCGCGCGGCGGACTCATACGGGACGCGGCTGGCGAGGCCCTCGTCGAAGGACCAGACGTTCCACTTGATCTTGCCATCGACATCCTCCTTGTACAGGTAGGGCAGGATCTTGGTCGTGAACGGGGAGTTGGTCGCGTCGGTGATGAGGCCGTCGATGCGGTCCGTGAGCCACGGGTTGGGCCCCTTGAGCACGTCGGGCAGGTGCCAGCGCCCGTGGCGCTTGAAGCGCTGGAGGTCGGTCTTGATGTCGCGGGCGGAGGGCCCAAAGATGTTCTCGTAGTCCTGGATGGTGGGCTCGGCGGACGAGGACGTGTACGTGCCCCCGCCGTTCATGCCCGGGTTCGCGTCGGGGAGGTAGGAGGGAAGGTTGCCCACGGCGTTGGAGCGGTTGACCTGCGTGGAGCCTGTGCCGATACCACTCATTCTGGCACGCGCGCGGCGGGCGAGTTTATATATCTGCACGCACCTATCCTAAATCATCACAGTGCACGCCACGGGGGGACGGCCTTCATTCAACCGCCCAGGGGCTCGATGCCCGCGGGCGTGTGCTCCGTGGCCGACTCGTCCAGCAGGGACCAGTCGTCGTTGAGCGGCTCGTGCAGGGCCTCGGTCGGCAGCAAGGGTTCCGGCGTGGTGGCGGGGCTGGCCACCTTGACAAAGCCCCCGTCCTGGAACGGGTCCGGATCGGGCGCGGGCGCGGGGGTCGGCGGCGTCGTGGGGTGCTCGTGGGCCATGCAGGCGGCGATGGAGACGGCGAGGACGGCCAGTGCGAGGAGGGTCATGCGTGGCATGGGTGAGGGCCCAGGGGCCTGCCAGGCTTATATACCTCAAACGGGCTGGATCTCGTATCTGATGAGGAGGCGGGCCGTGTAGCTGTACGGGGTGGTCAGGAAGTTGGTCGCGTCGGCGCCCGTGAGGGACACCGGGTTGTTGGAGAGGACGGTGGCGAGCTCGTTGACGTCGTCCCAGTTCTCGGCGTTGAGGCGCTTGAGCTGGACCTGCAGGATGTTGAGGTCGTTGGACTGGACCTTCTGGAGGACCTTGGCGCGCAGGGTCTCGCAGCAGGCCTGGAGGACCTGGCGCGAGACCTTGTACCACTCGTTGTCGATGCGGGGCTGCTCGTCGATCTTGCAGCCGACGAGCCCCTCGTTGTGCCGGAGGATGGCGATGACGGGGTGGTCCTGGTGGACAAAGACCCACGGGTTGTTCTCGACGTTGAGCACGCCCTCGGTCTCGAGGTTGCTGTGGGTCCACTTGGGGAAGTCCTTGCGCCACTGCAGGCCCTCGGTGGAGCCGGTCTCGCACAGGTAGATGCTCTGCCCGACGGTGTTGCTGGTCTGGGGCAGGACGGTGTAGGCGAACCGCTCGCCCAGGTCCGTGACCTCGCGCGCGGGGATGCAGTTGATGCTCACGCCGAGCGCGACGGGGAAGGTGGAGCGGTCCTGGACGAGGCGGATCTCGTGGATGTGGGCCGTGCGCAGCTGGTTGGCGGCGACCTGCGAGTCGACGTCGTGCCCCAGCCCGAAGACGCCGATCTGCTTGCCGTCGAGGAGACGCCAGCAGGCGCCCGAGGGCCCCGCCATGGCCAGGTTGGTGAGCGTGCCGGAGATGTTGACGTGCAGGATCCGCTCCATCATGGTGCCGCGCACGGGGCCGGCCTTGTCGCCCTGGGGCGGGAGGCATACCTGCGCTGGCTGGGTCGGATTGGTGCTCATTCGGCGGGCGCGCGGCCAATTACTTAAATAAAGCCGGCCCCCCCAAATCCGCCGCATGTCCGCGCCGGCGCCCAGCCTGCCGTCCTCGGTCACCGCCGGCCTGGAACGCAGCGTCCTGGCCGTGCTGGGCAGCGCGAGCGCACAGGCGCTCCAGCGGCTCGGGCCCCGGGCCAGCGTCGCGCTCTACTGCTGGGCCGCGCTCGTGGCGGCGCGCGGCCTCCCGCCCGTCGTGGTCGTGGGCCGGGTGTCGCGGATCCTTCAGCGCGCCTTCACGAGCGTGGCCGTGAGCTCCACCCTGCAGGCCGCCAGCGTGCCGGGCGACGTGGGCCTGTCCCTGCTCAACCTGCTGTCCCTTTACATGCTGGCGGCCGGCACCGGGGGGCAGGCGGTGGAGGGCGCGTCCGAGTACCTGCTGGTCACGTACATCGCCGAGGCCGTGGCCGGCGTGGCCAGCGCTGGCCTGCCGGTCCTGTTCCTCGCGTACTGCCTCGCGCAGGTCGCGCCGGTCCACCCCTCGCTCCCCCGCCTGTGCAGCATGTGCATGGTGCACTACGCGACGCGCCGGCTGGCCGCCCTGCTGCCCGAGCACCAGTACTTCCTGTGCGTGACGGCCGTGCTGTACCTGAGCCATCCGTTCGTCGCGCTGTTCCCGTCGCTGGACGACTTTTTCTCGTTCGCCATCTACGCGGTCTCGACGGACCTGCAGCTGCGCGCGGCCCCGCTCTGGCAGCTGGCGTGCGGGTTCTGGGTGCTATGGCGCCTCGCGCCGGACGAGGTGGGCCAGCGCGTGGGGTGCATGGCGGGCTCCAACGTGCTGGCCCTCATGCTGCTCCATAGCCTGCGCCCCATGCTCGACACGGACCCCGCGCTGGTCATCCTGTCCATCCTCGTGACGCTGGACATCGCGAGCGACTTCCTGGCCCTGGCCTGGTGGGAGAAAACGCGCGAGGCCTGAGCGCGCAGGGCCCACAAAAAAAACAGGGCTGATCGCGGTCGGGCGCGCGGGCCTGCGCGGCGGGAAGGGCATAGGCCATGATGTTCCCCAAGGAGTGGAACCCGCCCTCCCCGGGCGCGAGGCGCAAGCGCTCGTTCCTGGACACGGTGGACGAGCAGGCCCCGCAGGCGCTCCCCGTCGAGTTCCAGTCCGGGCTGCGCGAGACGATCCTGCGGCGCCTGCACTCGGACGTGACCCCCTCGACGGCCGGGTTCGCGCTCGACGGGGTGCTGTCCCACATCTCGTACCGGTCGATGCTAGAGAACCTGTTCGGGGCCGGCGAGCTGGAGCTGCCGGCCGTGCCCATCCTTTGCCGGGCGTACGAGGAGTCGCTCATGCGCCAGCCCCTGGCAGGCGAGCAGGCGTGCGTGATGGACCAGAACTGCGAGTGCATGATGATCGACAAGCGCGCCCCGTTCGTCGGGGTGGAGCTCCGGCTGCCGGGCGACCCCGAGGAGCGCCAGATGTGCGTGCTCTGCTCGCGGATGGTGACGCAGAAGTGCTTCTACGACATGTGCTGCCTGGGCAAGGCCTTCCCGGGCCTGATCCAGCGGTTCGGCAACATCTTTGACCAGCCCGGGGAGTACTCGGTCGAGTGCATGCTCGTGAGCACGCCCGCGCTGGGCCTGACCTCGATGCCGCTGCCGTGCATGTCGCACCAGCGCAACCGGTACACGGTCGTGACGCAGGGCGGGGTCAAGCGGCTGGTGCAGCAGCGGGTGAGCCCCGAGGATTTTCGCCGCCCCTCAAGTCCGGGGGCAGCCTGACCGTCCACAGGCTGCTCTGGGGGGGTCACATGCTGATCCGCCCCACCCGACTTGAGGGGGTCCTGCCCGATGGACCCGGGGAGTACGTCCCGGAGTGCCCCGCGCTCGACGCCGAGGTGGCGCGCCTGCACTGGCTGGCCCGGCACGGCCTCATCGAGCACGAGCACGCCACGCGCCAGCTCAACACGTACCTGATGGCGGTGGCCTACCTCGCGGCGGGGGGCGGGGGCGTGCCGGCCCGCTGGCTGATGCTGCCGCTCACGGACGCCCCCGACGCCGCGACGCTGCCGGACCTCGGGGGCGTGCTGGGCCTGGTGCTGGCCCGGACCCCGCCCCCGCTCTCAATCTCGGCCGTGCTGGAGCAGTGCATCCCCAGCCTGCGCGTGCCCAGCCGGGAGGTGCCGTTTGCCGACTCGCAGGCCCTGTGCATCAGCCTGGTGATGGCGCTGGCCCTCGGGACCTACCCCGGCCCGGTCAAGCAGCCGGGGTTCGTCGCGCGCGCCCGGCTGTTCGGGTGGCTGCACGCGGCGCTGACGGACGGGCCCGAGGCCCAGACGCGCTTCTGCCGGGCGCACGAGCCCATGGTGCTGCTGGCGTGCATGGAGTACCTGGCGCGGGTGCTGCCGGCGTACATGCCCGTGCACGCCGCGCTGCTGACGGACCACGACGCGTCGGTGGGCGGGTTCTTCCGCAAGCTGCCGGGCCTGTGCGACGAGTACCGCCAGCAGCTGGACGGCCCCGCGCGCGCCGGGGACTGGCCTGCCATGCTGCGGGCGTGCCGGGAGCTGGTCGAGCGGGTCTCGCGGTTCAAGCGGTGCCAGCGGGCGCGCGCACCCCGGCAGGCCCCCGCCCCGATCCCGCTGGCCGAGGGCGCGGGCCCGTACCTGGACATGCCCGTCCTGCGCGGGGCCACGCCGGACGAGTTCGCGCTGCTGGGCCTGGCCGTGGGCCTGGACGGGCGGGTCCTGCACGGGCTGCAGTCGCGGGTCAGGGTGCACCGCCTGCCCCCGAACTTGCGCCAGCTCCAGCTCGACGCCATCGCGCGCGCACGCCTATGCCGGCGGACGGCCTTCTTCCGGACCCGACGCTACCTGTGCGTGGCGTGCGTGCTCCTGAACCGCCCGGTTCAGGGCCTCCTGTTCCGGCTGGACACGCTGTCCCACCAGCTCCTCTGCGCGGGCTGCCTGAGCGCGGACCTGCTGTCGGTGGACCTGATCGGGCGCGTGCTCCAGATCCGCGACGAGCACTACTTCCTGTGCCCGACGTGCCTGACCCCGCAGGTGTACTGCGGGCACGCGCGCCTGTGGGCTCAGGACGGCCCATGCCCCCACACCCCGGTCCCGCGGCGGCGCGCCCCCCGCCCGTCGTGCCCGATCTGCCTCGAGGCGGCCTCGGGCGGCGTGCTCCGGCGGGTGGACCACCTCACGGGCGAGCTGCACACCATCGCCTACTGCCAGCGCCACACGCCCGCCCCGGAGGCCGTGCAGGCGTGCGCCAACGTCCGGCTGCTGACCGCGTACCACGTGGCCGTCCAGCGCTCCCTGCCGGTCAAGGGCCGCCACTCGCGCCGCCACCCGCCTCGCTCCCATCGCTAGCAGCCCCCGCTATTTAACCAGGCAGGGGCGGGCCCGGCCGGATGCGGTCATGCTGCCTGGTCGTGGCGTTCCTGCGGGGCAACCCGGCCAGCCTGTACGACTGCTTCATCATGGACGGCACCGGCGGGCCCTTCGTGCACACGGAGCTGGTCCTGCGCGACCAGGCAGGACGGTGCCGGGCGTACACGGCCCTGGAGGGCGTGGGCGGGGTCGTGCCGGTGCCGCCGCACGCCTACGGGCCGGAGTGGGCGCTAGTGTCCGTGCCGCTCGCCCCGGACATGCTGCGCCGGGTGTACGCGGGGCTGCTGGCCCTGCTCGCGGCCCGGATCCCGTACAACCGCGCCGACCTGTGGCAGTGCTGCCTGCCCTTCTTCCTGCCGTTCGAGGCGGACCTGGACTGCGCGCGCGGGGACACGTGGCAGCGCGGGGTGTTCTGCTCCCAGCTGGCGTGCCTCGTGCTCAGGCGGGCGGCGCGCGAGGGGTGCCTGCCCGCCTCGTCGGCCTGGCGGGCCCGGCTCGAGGCCGTGAACAGCCGGGGGTGCTCGCCCAACGCGCTGTTCCTGCTGCTGGCACCGATAAAAAGAAACTGACACCCAACGCACGCCGCGTGCACCCCCACGTGTCTAAAAAAAGAGGGCGCGATCGTCGCCTGAAGGCGGCCGAACACGGGAGCTCGAACGGAATGTCCGAGACCGCCACGACCACCGCCACGACCACCGCCACGACCGGAGACCACGACCTGGCCCTCGCGACCGAGCTGAACCCGCCGCCCGCCCCCGTGCGCAAGGACAAGAAGTGGCGGCGTCACCCACGCACCGGCGCGCAGACCAAGCGCGGCCCCCCCCGCCCGTACCGCCGCCTGGCGCCCGAGATCCTCGACACGCGAATCACCAAGCTGACCGCCCGGCTCGACCGCGCCAAGAAGCAGCATGAGGAGGCCCGCACCCTGCTGGTCCGCTACACGCACGAGCGCTTCTACCGGACGCAGGAGGCCGTGGCCGCGGCTAGCGCCCCTCCCCCGGACGTGCCCGCCCTGGACGCGCCCGTCATCGTCGAGCCCGCGCCCGCAGAGGCCGGCCCCGCCCCGCCCCCGCCGCCCGCGTGAACAGGGCCCACCGCCCCACTGGGAAGTATTTATAGGACGGGCCCCGCTCGCCGCCGAGACAGATGGCGTGCGGATTGAACTACACCATTATCGAGGAGACGCCCGCCATGCACGCGCAGAACAGCGTGGCCGAGTTTATCCAGCAGGAGGTGCGGAACCCCGCCAAGCAGTGGGTGGACGGCATCCTCGGGGGCACGCGCGAGCGGGAGGAGGTGATCCTGCGCACCGACGCATACGTGCTCCTGCCCGACACGGAGCGGGCCAACCGCTACTGGCGGGTCTGCGCGAGGCCCAGGCAGGGGCGGCCCGCACCGACCCCGATGCGCACGCTCAACTGGCTGGCCATCATGCAGGACCGCGGGGTGCGCACGTTGCGCGACCTGCGCGGGGCGCACGTGCCCGTCCTGCGCGCCATGCTCCAGGAGTGCATGGACGTGATTGAGCGGGAGACGGGCCTCGCGCGCGACGGCGTGATGGCGTACGTGCACTACCCCCCGAGCGTGTACCAGCTGCACGTGCACTTCTCGAGCCCATACGGGCAGTTCTGCCACAAGGAGGCCTACCGCATGCACCCGCTGCAGACGGTGATCTCGAACCTCGAGCTGGACCCGGACTACTACCGCAAGGTGACGCTGTGCATCCCGGTCCTGTGCCCGTCCCAGCACTACAGCGCGCTCGCGGGCGGGGAGGCCCGGCCCAACGACTGGATTCAAACCCGTGCAGGGGGGGGATAAAAGAGTCCTGAGGGGCGCGCGCCCCGACCGAGCATGCCGAGTGTGTTCCTGCCCTTCCCGTGCGCCGTGTACGCGCGCCACGAGCCAGGGGCCCCCTACTGCTTCAGCCACTTCTGCGAGGGCAGCGTCGAGAAGAGCTTCCCGGCCTCGCTGCGCGTGCGCGACCTGGCCGGGCACGACCGCGGGGCCAACTGCGCGCGGATGCTGCGGACCCCCTTCCTGGTGCTGGCGGCGGGCGAGCGCGCCCAGTGCATCAGCGTGGACAGCGCGCGCGCGGGCGACCGGCCCTGGTTCCTGTACACGGCCTCGCCCCAGTCCCGGCCGTGCGCGTGGCCGGCACAGGTCGAGGAGGTGGAGCCGGGCTTCGTCTCGCTCGCCTTCTACAGCACGCTCGCCGTGTTCCGCGGGGGCCAGCTGCGGCACGTGGCGCGGGTCGAGCGCGGGCTGCTGCTCCTGCCGTCGCGCCTCCGCGAGGGGGACCTGAGGGACCTGGCGCGCTACGTCGAGCGCAAGATCCAGCGGTCGATCGAGGGGAGCGTGTGGCTGCTGGACGACGACCGCGTGAACGAGGCCGAGTGGTTCCCGCACTCGCGCAAGCGCAAGCTCTTCTACGCCACGCCGGACCCCGCCCGCCTGCTACTCGCCGGGGCGGGGCCGGCAAAACGCGCCAAGCGGGGTCATGGCCAGGCCCTCGGCCTTGGGCAGGCGGATGCGCGGCAGGGACGAGACCGCGTGCGTGAGCCGGGCGTCGGCCAGGCAGTAGGCCCCGAGGGCGTCGAGCTCGCCGGACCGGGCCAGCTCCACGGCGTTCTGCCCGCTGCCCGTCTTGGCCTCGAGGCCGTTCAGGAGGAGGAGCGCGTTCAGGCTGAAGGTCACGCCTAGGCACAGGCGGCAGGCCTCGTACACGTCGTGCGACTTGCGCCGCCAGGCCTCCACGCGCTCCGGGGCGGGCCTCCAGCGGGCGCAAATGAAGGGGATGTCGAACCGGACCCCGTTGAAGCAGCACAGGCGGTCGGCCCCGTCGAGCAGGCGCATGAACTCCTCGGGGGAGTCGCCGCGCGCGAACAGGAAGGCCCTGGCCAGGCCGCGGTCAGGGTCGTAGGCCGACGCGCACATGATCTCGTCGCGCTCGAAGCTCAGGCCTGTGGTCTCCAGGTCGAAGGCCAGCATGCGCTCACACAGGCCCGCCAGGCTGGGGCCGGCCGGGGCCGTTCACCCGCATTTTTACCTAGCCGGGCTCGCACCGCAGACGGAGCGCGCAGGCCGAAAGGTAGAACTCAAGGCAGGTGGCCTGTCTGCCCTCGATGCAGCGCACGTGCTCTGCCAGGCCTTCCTCCTCGCGGGCCAGCCTGCTGCTGTCCTTGATGATCCTCGCCAGGCCGCGGCTGATGGGCGTGGGGCGCTGGGCGGGCATGGTGTCGCGGCTCGCACGGGGGCGTGCCCCGCAGGAGATGGCGCGAAAGTGATTTTGCCGTGGAGAGCGCGGTATATAAATCGGGGGCGGCTCTCGGGGCCAAACGTGCAGCGCACCCAGCAGGCATGTCAGAGCCTGATAAGCCGCAGGACAAGGCCGAGATCTCCACGCAGTTCATGCAAAGACTGGAGGACGACGCGTTTCGTCTGGTGGTCCTGTTCGGAATGAATGAAGAAGGCAAGAAGCCGAAAACGATGATATGTCTGACAAGCAATACCGATGCAGAGCTGAAGGACTACTTCGAATTGGTTCATCGTGTGCTGCCCATGGAAAACCTGGAGAAACAGATGACTAAAGAAAACTGGATCATCGTGTGTAAACAGTACAAGTTATGGTTCGCCCATAGGGAGATGGGGTCCTTACCTTTCAATGAAAAGGCACCGCTTGATAAGACATGCTTCCGCATTCCCACCAGGCTTTACACCATGGTGTACACTATCGTCACATGCACGACCAACGTGTGTCCGCCTTGGGCTTCGTCGCTCTCGTCATGGGACTTCCCGAAATTCGTACAAAATTGGCTGAGAAGTCAAGGGGCAGTGGACTGGAGCGTACTCGACCTCCAGGCTCTAATCCGTGCGATTCTGATCCACATGGACTCTAGCCACTTGGCGCAAATCATGTCTCGTTGGGAAGAGGTCAACAAGTACATCAACGGCTACGCAGACGCCTCCCAAGACCTCAAGGCCGTGGTAACGGATTTGCAGGCCTATGCTCAAGACTTGGAAAAAGGGGAGGCCACTCACGACAACACCTGGGATCTAATAAGCGGAATTGGTAAAAATATCCCTCGCCAAAATGAGGAGTGGATACTGGAGACGATCAACTACGTCACATCCTTAAGGGCCACGAAACTTGTCAGGGACTCAGGATGGGAGGAATCACTCCAGACCACTTCTTGGTTGAAGAGATTGTTGGGTCCCAAAGGGCTGGACCACGAGGCCTTCCGATGGGGCACGAAAATTGAGAAGCAGGCGTCCGTCCAAGCACTTGTGAAATGCGTGGCGCCTGAAGGATGGTCTGATGAACACAAGCGGCAGTTTCAAGACACCATGCCCAAAGTCTGGCAGTATCTCGAGACGAAGTTAGAAGTACAGCCCTTGGTCTTGCATGTGTACGACTGGATCAAGACACTGCTGGATCATGCACACGAGTTCCCGTTGATTGCTGGCAAGATACGCATCGCAGGGCCCAGGTTCAAACAAGCGGCACACCAGTACGTGACCGAACGCTTCAAAGGTGGCGATAAAGAACCCATCATGCAACAGTTTTACAGGGACGTGATCAAGGTGTTGACCGTGATGGAGGTTATCCGCGTCCTCGATTTCACCCCTTTCTTCTTGATCATGCGTGGGGTGCCTGAAAGCGCCTGGGCCAAGGCTATGGTCATGATGATGAGTGGGAAAGATTCAGAAACAGCCCTCCCACACAAGAAGATGAAGCTCTTGCAGGAATTGCCCGACATGCTCCGTAATTGGGCTTTGTCCAACATGGTGCTGATGATGCAAGACAACGTGTTCAAGTACATGGACGAATGGGAGCTTGGCACTTCAATCCCATCTGAAGTCACAATCTCCATCAACCGAATCAGATTTGATAATGTGCTTAAAGACGCGTTGGACACCAGTACCGAGGCAGAGGCGCGTCCGACCGGAAACCCACAGGAGGGAAACGGGGGTGGGGCCAGCGCGGTCGTGCCGGATACGGAGAAGAAGCATAAGGACAAGGACTCTGATGATGATGATGGGTCCAAATCCAGGGCAGACGACGACGATGAGGGTGAGGAAGAGGATGAGGGTGAGGATGAGGATGAGGAGCCTAAGTCTGCCCCTGCCCCCGCCGGTGGTGATGCAGGCGAGAAACCCGATCCAGCCCCTGCTCCTGTTGGTGGTGCTGCAGGCGAGACACCCGATCCAGCCCCTGCTCCTGTCGGTGGTGTTGATGGCCCTGGACAGGAGGGCGCGTCGTCAGGGCTTTTTTTCACGCCACAGGAGATCGAGACCTACAAACTCAGGAAGCCTACCCAAGGAGAGTTGAAAGTATATTTCAACGAAATTCTCATGAAATTCAAGGCAACCCCTTTGGAGCAGACTTACGTGTTGGAATCTGACGGGCGGCTCAATATGAACAAGATGGCTTTACAAGGGCTTCGTCCTGATTGCTTCCCGAATTACAAACGCGTGAGGTTTATTGCGCTAAAGGTACTGGAGTTGAAGGATGAGTACTTTCTTCCAGATAACAGGAACAGCTTGGATAAGTTCTGCTGGAGTGGGGCTGGAATTAAAGGACTCAAAGGCGTCCTTTGGCGCAACGAGTTTAAGACCTATCTTCAAACTAAAAGATCTGCCAACAGGATCGAAGGCAAATCCCTCGCGCTCTTCAGTCAGATCGCGACGGAAGCCGATGCACTTGTTCGTGCTGATCCGAGGCTTCAATTGTTGGACAATACAACTCCGGAATGGAATTTGATCTGTGACGAAGAAGTGATCGAAATAACCAACAAATTCACCTGACTCCCTTAGACGCCCCAGTCCTACCCGCCCCCTGCAGGCCCAAAGGCCTCCCACACTCAGCGTCGAGCCGTCCCTGCCACCCGCGACCCACCAGCGTGCGCAAGCACAGACGCGAATAAACCTATTTAACCCACCGCCACGGGCTTGCGGTCCGATGCGCCGCGCGTGCCTGCTCCTGTGCGCGCTCGCCGCGGTCTCGTCGACCCCCGCCTACTTTGCGGATGTGGCCAACTCCTGCCTGCGCATGCGGGGCGGCGCGCTCCTGGGCCCGCTCGACACCGTGCCGATCGCGCGGCTGGAGCAGCAGGTGAAGCGCGTGATGGGCGCGGACCCCTCGCTCCCGCTCAACGTCACCGGGCTGCTGGACCTGCCCGAGCCCGACCTGCTGCGCCTGCTCCTGCTCGCCGTGCTGGGCAACTTCTCGACGGCGGCGGCCTCGGGCTGGCAGCAGCCGTGCGCTTTCGAGGTGGACCCGACGGCGGGCGCGTTCGTGCTGAGGGCGGACGACGGGCTGGAGGAGACGGCGCTGCGCGTGGTGGTGATCCTGCTGATGCTGGTGGAGTTTGGGCGCTGGGCCCAGGCCAGCCTGCGCGAGGCGACGGGTGCGAGCGAGGGCAAGCATCTGTGACACTCTGGGGCTAAAAAAAAGTCAGGCCAACGCACGCCGAACGCACGCGCGCGCTCGGTAGGCCCCCGGATGTCCACCGAGAAGACACCCGAGGAGCTGGACGAGCAGGAGCTGCGCGAGGTGGAGGCGGAGATGAAGGAGGTGCTGGACCTGCTGTCGAGACGCCAGAACCGCGAGGACTCCGGGCGCCAGCTGGAGCAGCGCCGGGCCACGCGAGAGGCGCACGAGCACAACGGGCAGCCGGCCATGCACATGCACGGGAGCACGCGCGCCCCGACCACGATGCGGACCAAGGTCTGCCTGGACCTGGGCGAGAGCCTGAAGACGAACATCGCGCTGCACCGGCACGCGGCGTCGCTGGAGGACTCGCTGCACCGGCTGTGCGAGCGGCACGTGGCCGTGCTGGAGCGGATCCTGGAGAGGGCCAAGAAGGGCTAGCGCGGGCTGGCGCGGGGCGCGCGGGTATAAACGGTCTCGCGCTGGTGCAGGCCGAATGCGGATCAAGCTGACCGCCGGGCAGGCGGTGTGCGTGCACGGCTGGTGGCAGGCCCGCGAGAGCCTGACCTGGCCCGACGTGCTGGCCAAGGAGGCGCTGACGCTGGCGTACCTGCTGAGCCTCAACGTCCGGGAGCAGGACCTGCACATGCTGCAGCCGGACCTGCAGGCGTGGATCAAGGCGGAGCGCGTGGGGCTGGCGGACTGCCCGCGCATGCGCCTGTGGGACGCGCACCCGATCCGGGACTTCAAGGCGGACCTGGCGGACCTGATCTCGATGGGCTGGCCGCCCGACGTGCTGTCGCGGATGGGCGTGACGTACGCGGACCTGCAGGCGCTCGGGGTGACGGCCGAGACGATGGGCCTGTTCAACTACACGCTGCTCATGTGGGCGATGCTCGGGTTCCAGCGCGCGCACGCCGAGCACATCCCGGCCAACACGCTGTTCCGCCTGTTCAAGATGTCCAAGCAGGACGTGCTGGCCTCCCTGCGCTGACGGGTCAGCGCCGGCGCAACAGGGCGGGGCTGAGGGCCGCGACCGCCTCGTGGACCGGATGGCCGCGGCACAGGCCCAGGAGCGGGTGCCGGATCTCGCCCCGGAAGTCCTCGCCGTACAGGCGCGGGGCCAGGGCGTCGAGCGGCTGGCGCATGGCCTCTGGGGTCAGGCCGAACCCCGCCCCGCGGAAGAGGGCGAGCGCGTGCTCGGCGTCGTAGAAGTCGGCCAGGACGGCCCCCCGCTGGAAGACGAGCAGGTCCAGCCCCCCCGACGGGTTGCGCGCCTCGACGTGGCCGAGGCCCAGCTTGGCCAGCACCCGCTCGAGGGCCGGCTGGTTCAGGAAGCGGCGCTTGCCGGCGCGCAGGGGCAGGAACGCGACCGGGCGTAGGCCCAGGAGGACGCGCTCCACCATGAGGGCGGCCTGGCCCTTGCCCGATCCCGCCTCGACCGCCACGTTGTCCCGGCAGCACAGGGTCTGCAGGCGCGCCGGGGGCACGAGGGGCCTGAGCGGCCTGACGAGGCTCTGGAGCGCCTGGCCGGGGCAGAACCACTTGCGGGGCTTCTTGGCGGGGCCGCGGGGCATCGTGAAATGCAGGCAGGGGAGGGGCTGCGCGTGTGTGCGTGATCGCGCCGATTTTTTCACATGCTCTGGCGCGAGATCTTGATGTCGACCATCTCGTTGGGGCGCGCGCTGGCGATGGCGATACCGAAGACCCGAAACCAGTCGTGGAGGCGGGGGTTGTCCTCGTCCGGGAAGTAGGGCTTGATCTTGGCCACGAGCTTCCCCTTGTTCTTCTTGTTCTTGAACTGCCCGTACGAGAGCTCGTAGGTCCGGCGCCGAATCTCCGAGTCCTCGCGGGCCTGCCAGGTGCGCTTGCGGCTGTTTGAGACGTCGACGCTCGGGTCCACGTTCTGCGGGGTTGTCCCGTCCCAGATGTTGAGGTACGGGCGCCGCCGGCCGTCCTTCTGGAAGTCGTCCTTCTCGAAGCACCAGTAGAACTGGACCGGGTCGCCGGCGAACACCTCGAAGTCCCCATTCTGCACGGTGATGAGCCCCCCGATCAGGACCGAGGTCATCGTGTCCCCCGTGTTGGGGTGCGCGTATCCGATGGTGGTGGCGTACCCCACGGGGTAGTAGTCGTGCATCATGGACAGGAACTCCTTGGTGAGCATCTTGCCCGGTGCGCCCTGGACCGGCTCGAAGCAGCGGCACTCGTCCGGCAAAACCTGCCAAACCGCTCCCTCCCTACAGCGCGTCTGCGAGATGGTCTCCTTGCGGAAGAACTCGATGATGTGGCGCCGCTCCCGCACGGTGCGCGCGTAGTGGTTCATGAAGCGGATCATCTGGATGGCCGCGCGCGTGTCCTCGTCGTCGTCGAGCATGCCCAGGTTGCTGACGACGCGCGGGTACGCGTTGTTCATCTTCTTGACCACGGTCACGTCCCACGGCCGGCCGATGCCCACGACCAGCTCGTCCTTGTGCACGCAGTACCGGGACTTGTTGCGCTGGAGCTCCTCGGCGTCGTTTTTCACGAAGCGCATCATGTCATCCGTGGAGACCCGGCACTGCTGCATGTGGCGCGCGGCCGTGTCGAGGCGCGTGTTGGTCGCGGACGCCAGACTGGGTTGGTACGGGAGCAGGTCCGACATTCGCCGGCGCGGCGGGCCCCGGGCTTATATACGACCCGCGTAGTCGCGGAGGAATGACCAGTACGGCTGGAGGATGAACAGGCACCCCGCCAGCGCGCCCCCGATCACCAGGTACCACACGAGCTCGCTCCCCCCGCCCATGGTCTCGAAGCGCACGACGAAGCCCGAGAGGCTCCTGCGGCAGGCCCGCACCAGGACGCGCGTGTCCGGGTACAGCGAGCAGAAGGCCTGGGTCCACTCGCTCTCCCACTCCATGCAGTCGAACAGCTCGAGGGTCTGGGGCCCGGCAGACTGGACGCGCCCGCCTCGCCTGTCCGCGTCGCACAGGGACAGGATGCACGACTTGCGGCACTCCATGGCGGGCGCGCGCGTGCTCGGGCCCATCAAATACGGGCGCGGTATTAAATGCCGGATTCTCTGGCATGGGCACGCGGATGCAGGGGAGCTTCCGGAAGGCCGCGCGCACGTCGACGCGCCCCGCGAGCGACTGGGACGGGCTTCTGGTGCCGCAGCTGGACGTCGACACGATGCGGAGGTTCCATCGCGAGGCCGACAGGCGCGTCATGGACGACGTGTTTTCCGACGAGTCAGACGACTCTGGCGATGGGGCTGGTGGTGCTGGCGGTGGTGCTGGAGGCGGTGCTGGTGGTGGTGGAGGCGGGGCTGGCGGTGGTGCTGGCGGTGGAGGCGGGGCTGGCGGTGGTGCTGGCGGTGCTGGCGGGG